>CEPX01198018.1_pt1 | contig 16348 bp, 18 predicted proteins | sample 361361 | NCBI WGS metagenome assembly CEPX01 (sample SAMEA2619974, study PRJEB7988) | marine metagenome | biome: marine biome (ENVO:00000447); feature: mesopelagic zone (ENVO:00000213) & marine oxygen minimum zone (ENVO:01000065); material: "saline water (ENVO:00002010), including plankton... | reverse complement strand
AAACATAGACATTAAGAACCTAATGCTCTTGAAAGAGCCATATGAGATAGTTCTGGATTATTTCAATTTGAGCAGCTCACATTTTCTGAATAATATGAACCTTAGCCTGTTCAGGTCAAGGCTGTTTATTTTGTTCTTGTTGTTAGCTATGTTCAAGATTGTTTCAAGCAATATGGGAATAGTGTCCAAGCTGCTTAATGTTTCCTTTGTAGCTATTCTCGGCATAGTAATGATAGAAGCTTTGATCAGGCTGTTCAGCCTTTTTGCGAGATTTGTTGAGAGGAAAAGCCTTGCTGGGATTATCCAGTTTATTTTTGCGTTCTTTGCATTGATTGTGATTCTTGGGGTGTTTTAAGATTATTATCACAAAGATAATGGGAACAATAGACCTTATGGTTACCTTAATTATCTTATTTTATACATTATTCCCAAAGAGCATAATATTTTATGGAGCTTTTTACCTTATAGTAAAAGGCCTTATATTTGTGTTAACAAGCAAAGATTTCGCCAGTTATATTGATGTTATATGCGGGGTTTATACTGTGTTCTTAGCTCTTGGCATATCCCATCCGATTATAACTATAGCAGTAGCGTTGTTTCTCGGGCAGAAGGTTGTGTTTAGCCTGCTTTAGATTATTTGCATTCATCACTAAACTTTTTCAGCTCAGAATAAGGCATTTCTCCTGTATGCTCTTTAGCATTAACAGGGCATATAAACTGGGGCACATAACCACCCATCAGATCGCTGAAGCAGTCAGATACCATCTGCCTTGCTTCGCTGTCACCTGATTCCGCCCAGTAAAATGAATATCCTTCTTCCTCTAGTTTCTTAATAACAGGTACCATGTTCCTGCAGTGCGGGCAGCTGTTTGAATGGACAAATATAACAGGGTTAGAGGGAATGTTATGTTTGCCTAGGCATTCTGTGTATGAATTTGATACATCTGATGTTTGGCTGGGAACATCTGCCTGGGCAGGAGGCGTTGAGCCTGCAATCAAGTCTCTACCGGCAGTAAGCTGCTGAACAGTAAGAGTATTGGTGTCAGGGAATGCTTTGTTCAGAAAAAAGAGCCCTATTAGTATAACTGAAACTATACCGATTATTGTAAAGTGTTTTTTATTAATGTTTGATTTTTTCATTTGATAAAAACTCTTTTGAAAAAATTCGTGGGCTTTTCTGCGCCATAAATGGTGCAGAATCAGCCAGCACGAATTTTGAGCAAATTACTCCAAGATACTCAACCTTAAAAGGTGAAGATACTGAAAAATCCTTTAGATTTTTGGTATCCTATAAAGGGATATCTTTCCGTAATTTATCGACTTTATAAAACTTTTTATTAGGGTCTTATGTTTCCAGCTTCCTTAGAATATCCTTGTTCCCAAGAACATAGTCAAAACAAGACCATGCGGTCACAATTGTAACTCCAAGCATTATGAAATATGAAATAAGGTTCAATGGGATACTGCTGAAATAATGTTGTAAGATTAAGAGTGAGAGTATGCTTATAATGCCAAAACCCTGAACAACTGCTTTTATCTTGCCGCTTGCTCTTGCATGTATTATAATATTCTGATATGCTGCTAATGACCTTAATAATGATACAACTGAGTCTCTTATAAATAAGATTATTACCATCCAGACAGGGATCAGGTGAATGTTCCTGATGCTCCATATAGGAGCAATAAAAGAGCTTGTTTGGGTGTTATAGACAGCAAAACTAATGAATATTATCAGCCTTGACATGCTGTCTACTGCCGGGTCCAGTAGTTTGCCAAAGTTTGTAACCTGTTTTCTTGACCTTGCTATCTTTCCATCAAATAGATCGGTTAACTCAACCAAAATAACTATGAATAATGCTGCAAATTTTGCAAGGATATTGTCTATGAAGAATATAACCACAAAGAGGATGCTTAAGCCTAGTCTGGTTAAGGTTAATTTATTGGCAAGGTTCATCTTAATATGTTCTTGAAAACCGCAATATTTAAATCTAACTATTGAAAAGTTGATATGTTATGGAACTTAACAGCCAGATGACGCCTGAGCAGGCGCAGGCCATGCAGGAAAAGCTCAAGGACATGAGCCCTGAAGAGCTTAAGGAGTTCCAGAAGCAGCAGTGCATCTTCTGCCATATTTGTGAGGGAAAGGTGCAGTCTAAGAAAGTATATGAGGATGAGACTGTTGTTGCTGTTCTTGATATCAACCCTGCCAATGCAGGCCATATTCTTCTGTTTCCAAAGGAGCATTTTGCGATCATGCCTTTGATGCCTGATGACCTGATTAGCCATATCTTCATGGTTGCCAAGGCGCTTTCTAATGTATTGCTGAAAGCATTGAAGGCTAAAGGAACAAACATTTTTGTTGCAAACGGTGTAAGCGCTGGCCAGAAGGCTCAGCATTTCATGCTTCATATTATACCAAGGAATGATAATGATAACCTGCCGTTAGCTGTCCCAAAGAGAGCTGTCAATAAGGCTGATTTAGAGAAGCTGAAGACGGTTCTTAAGAAAAAAGTAAATGAAACGTTTGGGGTTAAAGAGAAGAAAAAAGAAACCAAGGAAAAGGTTAAGAAAGAAGGGAAAGGAAAGAAGAAAGAGCCTAAGGTTGTGGAGGCAGAGTTTAAAGATGTTAAGAAGAAAGGCGCCAGCAAGGAAAAAGGTCCTAAGAAAAAAGCTGGTAAGAAGCAAAAGAAAGAAGAGGGAACCAACCTCGACGATATTGCAAGCCTGTTAAATAAAGTTTAAAATGCCGGAATGCCAATTTTGCGGACTGATTGAAAGCAGGGAAAACATGCTTTATGAGGATGATAAGGTTATCGCTTTCCTTGACCCTTCCTATTTAGGCAAGATAATGCTTATGCCAAAGGAGCATTACCCGATTATAGAGAATGTTCCTGATTTTGTTGTGGGGCATTTGTTTGAGGTTGCTAACAAATTATCTAAAGCATTGTTCGAGGGCCTGAATGCCACAGGCACTAATATTATTGTTAATAATGGGGTTTCCGCAGGCCAGACTATTCCACATTTTTGTATTAGTATTGTTCCAAGGAGAGAGAACGACGGCATTAACCTGCAATGGCAGCCTAAGCAGTTGAGCGATGATGAGATGTCAACAGTTGAGCTGCAGCTTAAAGAGGAGGCAAAGAACATCGGCAGTTTTGAAGGTGAGAAGAAAGAGCCTGTTAACATGGACGAGAAAACAGAAAAGATTGAAGAGAAAGAGGGGGATGAAGAGAATTATCTTATTAAGCAGTTGAGGAGGATACCTTAGAATTCTCCCGCAAAAAGTGAAAGCATTCCGTTAATACTTCTGGATTATAGCCTCCTTCAAGGATAATGAAATAAGGCAAACCTAAATCTTCTATATCTTGTTTAATTTCTTGATATGTCTCATAAGCGAACCTTAAATCCACTCCCTTTATTCTCCCTTCAATATTATCCTCTCCATGAGCATCTGTCCCAAGGCTTAAGCCAATAATGTCCGGCTTAAACTCTCCAACTCTCCTAAGCATTCTCTTCCAGTGCGACTGGATGAATTCTTCTCCAGAGGTCTCAGGTGCAAGAGCCTCATTAATCCCATCATCATATTCATCCCTGGGGAATATACCATCCTGATGCGAAGATATATAAAGAATATCATCAAAAGAATTGATTATATCAGCTGTGCCATCGCCAAGATGGGCATCAACATCAATTATTGCAACCCTTTTTCCCTTGCTCTGTAAATAGATTGCTGCAATAGCCATGTTATTGAAAACACAAAATTCATGGCTCCAGTCAGCATGGGCATGATGGCCTGGAGGCCTTACTAAGGCAAAAGCATTTTCACCTTGCAAAGCTAACTTAGCAGCCATTATTGAGGCGCCCACAGCATAACAGGCAACATCATAGCTGTTTTCATCAAGAGGCGTGTCAGGAGCAAGAGATCCTTCAGATATAGACTCTTGAATAACTTCCTGGATATACTCTAGAGAATGGGCAAGCTCTAGGAATTTATGCCCATTTCTAGCTTTTATTGCATTATAATATCCTTCATGGCTCTCTAACTCAGAGACCAAGCTTTCTATTCTTTCCGGGTTCTCGGGATGGTCATTCCCCTGATTATGTTCTAAGAAGATAGGATTATAGATTATTTTCATTATTAATACCTATAATTAACATTTATTATATATCTTTTTCCCAAGAATAGCCATTATCATTTTTACCACTAAGTCATAATAAAAAAGAAAGGTTTATATAGAACATATTTCTTTGCTTTATACATGGACGACCTGAATAAAATATTATCTCTTTCAGACGAAGAATTAGCTTTGTTTAGAGACAAAAATGGCCTTCAAAACGATGAAGAATGGTGGCGTTTTGTTGGAAACCAACAGCAACTAGAAGAGATACAAGAAGAAGAAACACCAACGTCCCCCGGCTACCAGATCAGGCCTTATGATCCTTTGCAGGATGATATAACAAACATTATACATTATTTTCTTCATTCAGCTATATACCAAGACAGTGTTGGATTTGAGGAAGATATTAGCATGGAAGAAAGGCAGGGAATAATACATAAAATTAACTGTATTATAGACGAGAAGAATAATATCAAGGTTGCCAGCCAACCTGAAAGCGAAGATAAGCAAAGAATAGTAGGGATATTATGGTATAATTACAGTTATCCTAAAAAGCAGAGTGATGACAGGACTATAGTGCTTGAAGGAATGGCTGTTTCGCCGGATTACCGGAGACAAGGGCTTGGCAGGGAACTTGTATGGGACATGATAAGAGAAAATAATGAAAGAATAAGCATTCTTAAGGGAGATGATGTTCCGAGGGGTTCTACTATTGAAAAGGTTGTGCTTTACAGGCCTGAAAGCCTTGAAAGCACAGTTAGGTTCTATGAAAAGATGGGATTCCTGCATTGCAAAGGTAAAGACAGGCGGCCAGTTGTTGAAGTAAACAGGAACAGCTCAATATCAAAGAAAATGATGCTCCCTTTAACAAAAAAAATGTTTCTTGAATGCATCAAAGACAGCGCGAAAATTAAGCCAGGAGAAATTAAAGCACTGCGAGGTTTAGCCAGTGAGAAACTGGTTCTTGACTATCTTCAGAGAGCAAGCCACCGTGAAGCGCATTATAATCCGGATGATATAAGAAGGTATAATGAAAAAAGAAGCGAAAATTCTAAACTATTTTCTGCGCTAAATCCTTTCCTGAGATTTTTGGTTGCACGGCTTCCTGATGAAACAATCCGAAGAGAATCAATATTCAAGCCTTATTTAATTTAAATTATCAACAGAAACAAATTCCCCCATACCAGGGAAACAATATAAGCTATCAGGAATGATGGTATAAACGGCAGCCCGGTTTTCATCAGCACCTTGTCAACCTTACCTTCTTCTTTGAGCTTGATAAGCTTTTTTATCTGCTCTTTTTCTATGCCCAAATCCTTAGGCCCGCATATATACTCGTTGTTAACTCTAACATCTTTCGCTATCCAGTCTCCTTCTGTGAGCTTGTCAGGCGTTACATGCTTCAGCATGCATACATTTTCAACAGCCTTGACAAGTATCCATAGGTAGAATGTAAGAAGGATAACAGCAAGGAGTGAGATAAGCATAATGCCAAGAAGCATATCTTTTGTTATTATTATGAAAGCAAATGATAAGAGCAGAACAACCAGTAATATTCTTCTGAATATGATTAGATATTTGTTTCTTAAGAGCTTTTTGGCTTCTGCTGAAAACTTCCTGAAATTAAGGATAACCAATGCAATCGACCAGATTAAGCCATAAACTGCGCCAACCAGGAGAATGTTTATCACTAATGTTATAAGCATGCTGTTAAAGCTGAAGTTAAAGCCAATTAATGCGCCTAATCCGATTAGCATCTTGCTGTCGCCCCCGCCCCATTGCGCAGTGTAAAACATTATGTATGCTATTATTAAGAACAGCAGAGCGCCTGAGGCCCCGTAAAAAAAGAATGTCCAGTCAGCCTTGATAATAGAATAGATTAATCTTATACCAAGGCCTGATATTATTAAGCCATAGTTCAGCCAGTCAGGGACTTCTCTTGTCTTTATGTCAGTGTAAGAGGCTATTGTTAAGGCGATTAATATTACTGCTGTGAGAATAATTTCTATCATTTTACTGTTTAAAAGATAAAATTTTATAAATATTGCTACACTATTACTATATTATAGTAAAATGTTAAATAAACTCATGGGACTGCTGGTTAAAAGAAAGGGTTTGGATAAAGCTATGCCTAAGCATATTGCGCTCACAACAGAAGGCAAAACTTTATGGGCAAGGAAGAATAATAAGTCATTGGATGAGGCTTACCAGAAAAGCTTTTCTGTTATATTTGATGTTCTAAAAGCCCTGGTTAGGCATGATGTTCCTATTATAACAATCTATCTGCTGCCTTATAGGATAGAAGAGAGCGGGCAGCTGCCGGGGATTATCGACAACCTTGTCAAGTTTTTTGATGATCTGCCCGGTAATGAGGTTATCCATAAGAATAAGATAAGGGTGTCGATATGGGGCAAATGGTATGAGCTTCCTGACAGGATTATTGAGCCCATTAAGAAGGTGATAGATTCAACAAAGGATTATGATAACTTTTTCCTGAATTTCTGTGTTAATTACAATGGCAGGGAAGAGATTCTTGATGCCTGCAGGCTTATTGCAAGGAAGGTAAGGGCTGATAAGCTCGAGCCTGAGCTGATAGACAAGGGATTGTTTAAGGATAACTTATATTCATCTTCCTTTTTGCCGGTTAACCTTATTATAAAGAGCGGAGATAAAAGGATTCCAGACCTGCTTTTATGGGACTCTGCAAAATCAAGGATATTTTTTACTGAGAAGAGTTTTTTAGAGCTTGGCGGCGGGGATATTTCTAAGGCTTTGGAGTTTTTTAAGAACAAAAAATAAATTACCAAGAATTCTAAAACGTAACATCCCTCTTCCTCAAGAAACCCCTATAGAAAGATAGATAAATCACTACCAAGGGAATCCAGCCGAATATGATTATAACAGGTCTCCCGAATATGCTTATATGGGCTAAAGGAATGTTTTTGTATTGCCAGGCTGGGTTCAGTATGTTAAACCCTTCAACAATCAGGGCAATGGTAAGAGAGGTTATGATAACCGCAATAAGATATCTCCATTTGAATTCCAAGATATCTTTGAGAAGGCTGCTTTCATGCTTTTTGTATTCTACATATTCAAGCAAGAACCAGAAGCCAAGCAATGTGAACCCAAATAATAACCCTCTGAACACAGGCTCCCAATTCTTTGAAAGGTTAAAGAAAAGTAAAGGAATTATCAAGAAGATAGCTCCAATCAATCCTATATGTGAAAAGATATATTTCTCATCCTTTTTTAGGTTGAATTTGAACCTTAGCTTAGGGATCTCCTTTTTTACAAAATGAAGGATTATGCGGTACAAAGTGATTGCAAGCAGGAACGGTGCCCCATAGCCTATGACCATCCCTTTCAGGAATGATATGACTTGCCTTGCTAAAGGCAGTTTTGCTAAGCCTCTGTAATACAAATCTCCCCATAACCCAGAGATATAAGCCCCAAAGAACTCAGACACCAAGCTGATTAGCACAGCTATTATAATAATATAAAACAATAAGGAATGAAGTTTCTTTATTTTATGCAGTATCGAGGTATGGTTCAGCTTGAAGTCAACAGAATCAAAGAAAAGCCAGAAGCCAATAAGGTTTAATGACACCAAAAGGGATTTAGGAAGCTCTATCTTAAAGATAGTCAGTATGAACGCAAGCTTTACCAATGTTAGTCCTAGTGCTCCATAGTATCTGAACATATCTCTATAACAAAAAGGATTGTTAATAAACTTTTTGAAAATGGCTTAGAAATAGAATAAACTAAGCTTCTTAAACCTTGAATTCTTCAGCTTTTTCAAGATTTCTTTCCAGTTCACTAGGACCCGGAAATGGTTCTTCTGTATCTACCGCTAAGAGTCTAAAGTCTTTTCCGGCATACCAGTTGCCATGCGATGCGAGCCTGTCTCTTAATCCCAAAGCTACTTTCTGATAATCTTTAATATCATTGCCTATCACAACTAAATCAGGACGGGATTTTTCTGCTTCTACAAATACATCAAATGTAGCAGCTTCAAAACCAGATACATTTGGATATCCTTTCTCTGTTACAAGGTAATCTCTCATTAGATTCCTATAAGGAGCATGCCCAATAATCAACAAAGCCTTTCTTTCTTTGCCTATTTCGTCTCCATTAGCCATTTTGTTCCTTAGAATTATGAATAAGTATATAAAAGTGACCATTCACAAGGAAATAATTTCAAATATGTTAAAACGAATTATGCGCCCCAAAATAGCAAAGTTTATAAATAGATTGTAACTACTGTTAGATAATTAGCGGGGTTTAATATGTTAAAAAGCTTAAAATTAACAGCAGGGTTTTTAATTGTGATATTTCTAGCTTTATTAGTTTATGCTGCAGGCGACCTCAGTATAACTCATACTACAGCAACTACTTTTACTGTAAACCCTGGGGATGTTATCTCAGGCAATTTTTCAATGACTAATAGCAATGCAACTGATGCATTAATTATAGATTTTCCAAATCCGGTTGATATGATTGGTTCCAGTTATAATTATACAGCAAATGTTAATTATAATGAGTCAGAGCCATACATACTGGCTAATAATTCAGCAGAAGATATCAGCTATGATATGACAATACCTTCTGATACCTATGCTGGCAGCTATTCTTCAAATGTTAATATCACAGCAGGAACAGGCAACTGGGATAATTTCAACCTGGCTATCACAGTTAATCCAATATCAAATATGTCAGTATCAGATATGACAACAAGCGTTGTAAGGGGCTATGGCAGCACAGGATCTATTAATTTAACAAATATAGGTAATACTGATATAACAGGCATAACATATATAAAGAGCGACCTTGTAAAAGACACTGACACAATCCCCCAGGCAAACATTGCATTGCAGAGCGTTTCAAGCGTTAATTATAGAAATTCAGGCATTGTAAATGCAACAATAACAGTTCCCTCAGACCAGGCAACCGGTGTTTATAATGGGAACATTACTGTAAACTATGATGGGAAGACTGTTATTTCAGATTTAATTATAACTATTGAGCCAGTTTCAATGAGCCTTACTGCTACTGATGGCTCAGCTACATGGGTTACCAGCCTTTCTACATCCGAGACAACTGTGTTTACTATTAATAATACAGGCAATGTTGATCTTACAAACGTTAACTGGACAATTGGAACCCTTACTTATGGCAGTAATAACCTTACTGCAACAATCACACCAGATACAAGCTCAGTTGCTTTATTAACTCCTGACCAAACACAGGATGTTACACTTACCATTGCCGGCATTCCAACTAACCAGACAGCAGGAGATTATACAGGAGATATAACAGTAAATTGGGGAGATAGTAACCAGACAGTATCAACCCTTACAGTAAAGGTTCAAGAGCCAAGCTATTCTATAATAACAATTCCTGATACAGTCAATTTTGGCGAGGTTGACCAGAACTCTACCTCCAGTATAAGCTTTAATATAACAAATAATGGTAATGCACCATTAAGCGGTGTTAGCCTTGCTTCAACCTTAGCAAGCAAGTATAATATACAATTAAACCCAACATCAATAGGGGCATTAGCTGTTAATGAAAGCAGACAGGTGAATGTTAATGTAACAATTCCAATTGATGAGGATACTGATTACCATTCACTTGGCTCTATCAGCTTAACAAGCAATGAATATAATAAAAGCATCAGCTTATATGCTGATGTGAGAGGAAGGTTAGAGATTTCAGATATAGACGTATGGGTTGACGGGGATTCTGACAAGAACCTTGATGATGGACAGGAAATAGGAGAGAAAGCAAGGCCAATGTCAACTGTTAAGTTTGATATAAGACTTGATAACAGGTTTACTGATGATGAGGATATAGAGATTGAAGATATTGAGGTTACAATCACTATTGAAGAGATTGATGATGGCGATGAGCTTGAAGAAACCTTAGAAGAGTTTGATTTAAGGGCTGATAAGCATAATAGGGTGGAGCATGAGTTCGAGGTTCCATTAGCGGTTGATGAAGGAACATACAATGTTATTATATTCGCTGAAGGAGAGGATGAGGAAGGAGTTAGGCATACTGATGAAGTAACAATTAAGCTTGAGGTTGATAAGGAAAGCCATGATATTGTGATTGATAATGTCAGATTGTACCCTGAAGAGGTAAGCTGCGGGGATTATACATCACTTGAGGTAAGCATAACAAATATCGGCTCAAGAAGCGAAGATGAAGTGGTTTTAAGCATATCCAGCACAGATCTAGGAATTAATATAAACGAACAGGTTGAGCTGGATGAAGACCCTGATGATGATGAGAACAACTTTGAGAAGACATATTCCATCAATATACCATCAAATATTGCGCCAGAGAAGTATCCTATTGATATAAGGGTTTATTATGATATGGATGAGATAAGCGATTATACAAGAGAATATGTTACAATAGACAGCTGTGGTGAATCTGATGAGGAAGATGAATCAGAGACTGGGGAAACAGAAGAGACTGTTGTTCTGGAAACAGGAGATGAAGGAGACATAACTCCTCCAGTCATACAGCCTGAGACTGAATCATGGCTTAAAGAGCCAGCCACAACCCTTATAACATTCACAAAGTCAAACGCTTATTTAGCATTGCTTGTTTTGGCTAATATAACCTTAGTAGGAGTTGTAGGGATTATGGTAATTAAGTTCTTGTTTATAAAATAAATAATATTTTTATAAAACTATTAGCTTTACCTTCTTAAGAATGAATGAAAAGAATATTAAGATTGTCTGGAGAGACCCTAATAGATATTTAGGCTTAATTAGTCATGAATTTGACCCTGAATTCCAGATATCAGGAAAACTATTCGAACATTTTCCAGGCAGAAGTATTAAAGAATTTCTTATGGGAGAATTATTTCAGGATTCGAGTTTAGAAAAGTCTGTTGAAGAAGAGGATAAACGAGTTTATTTTAGTGAAAAAAGCTGCTTATTTGGGAGATTTGAGGTTGAAGGAATCTCTAAATATATAGAGCTAGCAAAAAACCTTGATACAGTTATTTCTTATTTTGCCAGGCATAGAGATTCTGGAGATTATGTAGGACCTCAACCATTCTTTGCTAATGTTGTTTATAGACCCCTGGATCAATATTTTGAGGCTTTGGATCATTTGGTTGAGGAAATCTCACATAGATCTCTTACGATCCCAGGAGGGGATAATCTTTTTGTATGGCGCTTTAAAACTATATTAAAGAAATTCGAAACATTTATGTTTCTAAGACCTGGTCATGTAAAAATATTCCCTCTCAGCAAGGAAGAGCTAGAAGAAATTAAACAAAATGTATATCTTGTCAAATATTTTATTGATGAAAATGGGACCGAAAAAAACATTGGCAAAAATAATCCAAAAAATGTTAATGAATTAGAGGCATTGTTAAGAGGAGAGAATAATTTTGTGCTTTTGCTGAATGAAAAGGCCTATGTTCCTGGAGTTCTCCCTAGTTTTCTCGAACAGCACATGTTCAAAGGGGTAGATGGAATTAAAGATGACCTGATGACATTTTCTGAGTATGTTGTTGATACAGATGGAAAGAATAAGGTAGGTAGAACAAAAACTGGTTTATTAAACGATATAAGCCCACTCTTTCTCAGGCTCTTTTACAGGCTTCAACAAAAATATAAAGAAAAAGAGGTAATAATAGGGCCTATGAATATGTCTGCATCTATATATCCAGGTGCAATCAATTTTGTTGGTGAATCACCTTCAACTTCTTATAAACGGGACCAGTTATATTTTTGGTATTCATATCCTCATTATGCTGAAAAACATCCTGATGCAAAGATAGAAGCTACCATAAGATTTGGTGAACCAATCTCGCTTTCAGAATATCGCAAAGATCAGATTGAAGGAGAACTCACAAGAGAAATTAAGAAAAGAATTGGGCTCCTGGAAACTCCTTATCCAGCAGCAATGTTATTCAGAGCTATGGGAATCAATAGAGAAGCGGATTATCATGCACTGGATGAAATAATTAAACCTTTAATTGCACATTACCAAGAACTTGGAATAAATGTTTCTAAGGTTACTGATTCAGATGGAAATCCTTTAAGTGCTGAAGAACTTGCAAAAGAAGCGGCCAGAACGCTCAACTGTAATCCAAGAAGAAGATTCAGAGAGATTCTAGAACCGAGAGCACTATCTGTAATAAGCAACAACCTTGATTTACAAAAATGGTATGGCAATAATCTTAGACATCTTGATGATTTATAATCTTAATACTCCATTACCTGCGGTATGTCTATCTTTATATCTTCCTCTTTATTTTCTTCTTCGGTTTCTTCTTTAGTTTCTTCAGTGCTTTCCTTCTTCTCTTCAGTATTGCTGCTTGGGCTGTTAAAGATGTTGTTAAAGGCTGATTCAACCTTTTCTACCTCTTCCTTGTCTTCTTCTACGTTATTAGCAGCATCATTATCATCAGAGAACATGTTCCCCTTGTTCACATAAACATCCTTATTTCCAATATTAACAATGCCTGAGAGCATCTGGACTATCTTTCTTATCTCTTCCTTTGAGTCTTCTTTTGTGTCTATTGTGATTTTCATGGGGATTTTAATGGGATAGGAAGTTAAAAAAGGTTTCTGTTTTTTATCCTGGTTTATATTTAACCACCAAAAAGGCGTAAAATATTTAAATAAAGGGTCATTTTTAATTAAAGTAATAAAATGTCTGATGAAAAATTAAGACAGGAACTAAGGATAAGATGGGATAGCTTAGCAGAACTTGCTAGAAAGCTTCATGGCAGAATCGCAAGCGACAATCCAGATGCAGGTTCAGTTGATTTTAAATACCAAACATTTTCTTTTCCTGAATATCATTCTCCAGAAGGAAAAGGAGAAAATGAGAAAGAGGAAAGTGTTGTTAAGCTTCTCTTAGAAAATCTAGCTGCTTCAAGACCAGAAAATGCTGTGCATGAAGACGTTGAAGGAAACAAACCACTAGACGAAGAAAGCATTGTTGAACTGGTTTCTCAGTATGATAAGGAAGGCAGGACAATGTTTATCTCTACACAATCTTCTAATTTTGATGATTATAAAGGAATAAACGATGCTCCACATATAGAACATTCTGATTTGGATATTATCCCTGACAAAAGCCCAAGAGAAGCAAGATATAGGATAAGAGGAGGCAAGAAAGAAGGGAAAGGCGCAACATATGTTAGATTACAACTAAAAATGATTTATATGACAATCGAAGAAAAATTAATTGAAACGAAGCAAAGGTTAATGGAAGGTAGTTCAGGGAAAGTTATAAGACGCTTTTCAAAACCTGAACAAAGAGAGAAAGTTAAGCAAAGCTTAAGAGAAGTCAGAAGTAAATTAAAAACTTTAGCAGAATATACAAAGCTTTGTGCAAAACCAATGTATATGGATGTGGAAGCAGTATATGCAAGAGGAGACGATGCACTCCCTAAAGAAAATAGAGAAGGAACACTTACTATAGGAAAGCTTTTCCCAAAACAGGTTTTATAGAATTAGAACACTTTCTGCCAATTCATATAAACATTATTAACAACTTCCTTCTCATCCATTCCTTTTATTTCTGCAATCTTTTTTATTGTCTCTGTTATGAAAGCAGGCTCATTCCTCTTTTCCTTAAAAGGAGAAAGATAAGGCGCATCTGATTCAGTAAAAAGCTGTGATAAGGGAACATCCTTAACAATCTCCTGGAACTGCTGGCTTCTTACTATGATTGCCGGTATGGAAAAGAACCAGCCATTGTCTTGTATTCTTTTGACTAATTTCTTTTTTCCATTAAAGCAATGCATTATCACCTTTTTCAGCTTAGAGCTTTCAAGAATTTCAATGCATTCCTGCTCTGCTTTCCTTGAATGGATTATTACCGGTTTCTTTAATTCTTCAGCAAGCTTTAGCATTGCCTTGAAATCATTTATTTGCAGCTCATCCCTCACCTTTACAAAGTCAAGGCCAATCTCTCCAATAGCAAGGATATTGTCTTTATTAGATTTAATAAACTTAGTCTCATCATTAATGTCAAACTCTTCCAGCTTCAAAGGAAACACGCTGCCCTCAACCTCTCTTTTTAATGCTGATCTTGGGTAAACACCTAAAGAGCATTCCACAATCTCATACTTCTTTGAAAGCTCTAACGCCTTTCTGTTTGTTTCAGGGTTAATGCCAGCAGTGATTATTGCCTTAAACCCAGAGTTCTTCGCATTGTCTATTACTTTATCTAAGTCTTTCTTGAAATAATCATGCTCCAGGTGTGAGTGGATGTCTGTTAAGAGGTTCATTTTTAAATTCGAGATATGTTTCGCTTAATTTAAATCTTTCTTTTCTATGTTATGATGCAGAGTCCTGGGGGTCTATGTTAGATATCGTGCTATATAGCCCAATTAAACCAAAAAGATTTATAAAATAAAGCCTATTACCTTAAGAACATAGATGACCTTGAATGGAATATCCACTAGAAAGTTTAACAAGCGAGCTTTCAGTCATGTTTAAGGAAGAAGGAATTCTTAGCGAAGATAATGATATTATCGGCTATTCTCTTTTAGAGGCTATAGCAAGCCAAAGGGTTAATTCAAAGCCTTACCCCAGCAGCGAAGATAAGAAAGCATATGTCTTAGGGTATTTTGCTGGCTTTGTTATAGGCTTTGAGTCTGATGAAGCATTAAAAAGATATTTTGTTAAGCACCCGGAAAAGTATAGCGCTTCCAGGTCGAATAAGCTTAAAGGAATGGCTTTGCATCTTACAAAGACAGAGCAGGACCCTCAGGCTGTTGAAGGGCTTGTTCGAGGAGGAAATGATATCACACAGACAATGGAAGAAATCAGGAAGTCTGCAGAAGAATGCGCAGAAGAGATTTGGGGTGAGATAGAGATATTGAGAGAAAGATACCATCGCGAACCTTACTATAATAATCCTGATATTATAAAGAAATTTTTCAATGAAAGGTTTGAAAAGAAATATCTTCCAGAGATTAAGACACTAACCCGCGCAAGATTAATGGAAGTGGTTAAGCATGACAAGCCTAAAGAGCTAGAGGCGTTAGATAATATTAAGACACCATTTGATGCGCTGATGACTCTTTATTCTATTAAAGTAGCCGTCAGGTACAGGGACCAAAGGATTGATGAGATAAGCCAGGATTAGCAGATTATTCAAGCTCCAGAGGTTACCAATTTCTCCATCTCTTTTATATGCACCATAGGAGATTTATGATGAACCTCCTCATAAATATCTTTGCCAGCTTTTTCTTTGATTAGTTCATGTGATGCCTTTTCTATGTCAATGATATTGTTGCTCATCAGGATTCCAATATCATCAACTAACACATCGCCTGCATCAGACACGCAATCGCAGTGCTCTGCAAGGTTTTTTAACACATTGATAAAGTATGACTTCTTGAAATTGCTTAAAGCAGCATAAGCTCCACCTGTCAGCATTTTATCAAAAGGCTTTAGTTCGGGCTTTAGTACATCATATTTACATGCATAAATGCAGTTAGAGCAGCCGCAGCACTTGGTTTTATCAAAGTGAACAGTTTCATCATACCTTATGTTATCAGTGGGGCATACCTTTGAACATTCCTTGCAAAGCATGCATTTTCCCACCAGGACTGGCTTCCCAGCTTCATGTATTCTGTTTTTAGTCTCTTTTGTCATGGCTCCCATGCCAAGGTTCTTTATTGCAGCTCCAAAGCCTGTGCAAAGATGGCCTTTTACATGGGATAATACAAGAACACCTTCTGCATCTACTAAAGGCTTGCAGACCTCGTATGTGAATCCATTTACTTCAACAGGAACAGAATCATTGGATATTACAACCCCGCAGCCAACATTCTCCTCAGTAAACCCATGCTCTTTTGCGCACTGCTCATATTTTTCCACAGTGTTTCTTGCGCCTTCATATCTTACAGGGGAGTCAAATAAGAAAGGCTTTAATCCAAGCTGTTTCATCACAGTTATTATCCTTTTAACGAATTCAGGCTTAAGATAGTATTTATTGCCTGCCTCACCCATATGAAGCTTTACTGCTATCCCTTCTCCAGCAGAGAACACAGATTTTAGTTCTCCTAAAAGGGTTTCCTCTAGCTTTTGCAGCTCAGTGTCTTTGATGAAGGTTGTGTTTTGCATTCTGAAAAGGTTAAAAGTGATTCTTTATAAATTTTAAGAAAATGTAGTAGGTATAAATGGGGCCGCGGAGATTTGAACTCCGGTTACCAGACCCCCAGCCTGGCATCATTCCAA
>CEPX01012309.1_pt1 | contig 16353 bp, 19 predicted proteins | sample 361361 | NCBI WGS metagenome assembly CEPX01 (sample SAMEA2619974, study PRJEB7988) | marine metagenome | biome: marine biome (ENVO:00000447); feature: mesopelagic zone (ENVO:00000213) & marine oxygen minimum zone (ENVO:01000065); material: "saline water (ENVO:00002010), including plankton... | reverse complement strand
AGTTAAAGGTTCTTTTCTTTTCTTAAGCTCTCGAAGTTTCTTAAAGGCTCCATTGTCTCCTCTGCTTAAATCAATTAAAAAAGTAGTGTCAGAAATCAATGCGACACCTTCTTTGGCTTACCAATAAATCTCATAGGCTCATCCCAGCTTTTTCTTGATTCTTCAACAGATTTCATCAAATTGTCAGCAGATTTCTTACTAAGAACTCCGACAAGGTCTTCCCAGTCGCTATAAGGCATTGTTCTGTTAATCACATCGCTAAAGCTTTCCTTGCCTTTTTTCCTTATCTTCAATTTATTGTACGCTTCTTCTGTAATTGTTATTGTTTTCGTTGCCATAAATGTACGTGTATGTACGTGTACTATATAAATCTTTGTTTTTCTAGTCAGAAAACAAAACAAATATACCTAGTTTTAAGTATATTTTAAATCATATTTAAATAGATACATTTATATATAATGAACGCAGTTTGTTCTGTTATGGTTAGGCTTCAGTATGACACGAATAAGCAGTTCAAGATAACTTTGCCAAAGCAGATAGTTCTTGCTAAGAAGTGGAAGAAAGGCGATAAGTTATTGTTTGAAATAGATGATGAGGGCAATATTGTAATAAAAAGAAAATGAAAAAATCATCAATAATTGGAAACAAGAAGCTTTCTGATTTTAGCGAGCTAAGAAATATGGTTATCAGCCATGTTATTGCAATGAAAAAACTAAGAAAATGAAATTGAAAAAAAGAAGCAGGAAATCTCACAAAGGAGATAATGGACGGGTTTTGGTAATCGGAGGCTCTATTGACTATGCAGGAGCGGTTTATCTTGCAGGGATGGCTGCTTTCAGAGCTGGTGTTGATAATGTAACCATTGTTGCTCCTGAAAAAGTTGCTTGGGTTGTTAACTGCTTAAGCCCTGATTTTATTACTGTAAAAGTTAAGGGAGACTACTTTACCACTAGTTCTGTCAATAAAATAGTTGAGCTTTCAAAAAAGTTTGATGTGGTGGTTATTGGCAATGGAATTGGTGTTAGAAAAGAAACGAAAAAGTTTGCTGCTGCTGTTGCAAAGAAAATAAAAGCATTCAAAGTAATTGACGCAGACGCAATCAAATCAGTAAAGCTTCAGGATGTTTCTAACTCAATCATTACCCCTCATGAAAAGGAGTTTGAGATTTTGCTGAAAAACAGCGGGTGTACTGAAAAAAATGTTAAAAGTAAAATTGGAAGCAACGTAATAATAGTAAAAGCTGCTGAAGACAAAATCATTTCAAAAAACAAAATTGCTTACAACAAAACAGGGCATGCTGGCATGACTGTCTCTGGAACAGGAGATGTTCTTGCAGGGATGGCTGCCGGCATTCTCGCACAGGAACGTAATCTATGGAAAGCTGCTGTTGTTGCTGCTTATGTTAATGGAAAGATTGGAGAAAAATTATCAAAAAAATTCGGGTATGGAATGACTGCTAGCGACATGCTTGATTTGATAGGGAGTGAGTTATGGCTAACTTGATGTTTGAAATCGGAACTGTAATTATTGTTGCCACGTTGCTTGCTTATGCTGCCCGTTTAATTAAGCAGCCAATGATTTTGGGATACATAATTGCTGGTTTTATTGTCGGGCCTTACCTTACAGGGCTTATTACCAGCACAGAGACTATTGCGCTTCTGTCAGAGCTTGGAATTGCTTTTGTTCTTTTCATAGTGGGCTTAGAGATAGATTTCAATAAGATTCGCAGTTTAGGTTTGAAAGCAGGAATCATAGGAACAGGGCAAGTAGCACTTACTGGCGGAATTAGTTTTGTTATTGCTGCATTGCTTGGCTTCAGTACAATTGCGTCTTTTTACATTGCAGCTGCGCTTACTTTAAGCAGCACTATGATTGTAATTAAGTTACTAAGCGACAGGGGAAGCTTGGATACGCTTTATGGAAAAATTATTCTTGGAATTTTGCTGATTCAGGATGTGGTTGCAATATTAGTGCTTGCTTTGCTTCCAAGCCTTGGACAGAGCTATCAGCTTATTGCTTTATCGCTTGCTAAAGGTGCTTTAATTTTCATTGTTGCTTTTGTTGCTGCAAAAACTGTGCTTCCTGTTGTGTTTAAAATTTCAGCAAGGTCAACTGAGTTGCTGTTTTTATCTGCAGTTTCCTGGCTTTTCTCGTTTGCATTTTTTGCAAATTTTCTGGGTTATTCAATTGCTATAGGCGCGTTTGTTGCTGGAGTTACCCTTGCGTCTTCTTCTTACAAGCTCGAGGTAGTCAGCAGAGTTAAGTCTTTAAGAGATTTCTTCGCTACAATCTTTTTTGTTTCTCTAGGAATGCAGTTTGTTTTGCCTTCATTTAGCTCGATGCTTGTTCCAATAATAGTTTTTTCATTATTTGCAATTATAGGGAAGACAATCATAGTGGTTTTAATGAGTTCTTTGCTTGGATATAACAAGAAGATTTCAATAATGACAGGCTTGCCTACAGGGCAGATTAGCGAGTTTTCTCTCATAATCATTGCGTTGGGAGTTTCCTTAGGCCACATAGCAGGGCAAGTTAGCGCAATTATAATAGCTGTTGCTGCTGTTACAATAACTACAACAACTTATGTTGTCAAGTATGATGAAAAAGTTTACAACACTCTCAAAGGAATTTTCCATTTCAAGCCTGCTGGTGTTGAGCAAATTCCCAAGTCAAAGTTTGATGTTATATTATGCGGTTACAACAGGATAGGCTATAGCATTGCCCGCAAATTAAAAGATCTTGGAAAGTCTTTTGTTATTGTTGATTTTGACCCTGATGTTGTTGCCAAGCTTAAAAAACAAAAGATACCGTGCATTTATGGAGACATAGGGAATGTGGAATTCATAAAAAAACTGAACATAGATAATGCTGAGCTTGTTGTAAGCACCATACCAACTAATTACGAGAATGAGCTCCTCATAAAAGAAGCTAAAAAAGGCCGTGCTGTTGCAATAGTAACCTCAAACCATGTTGAAAATGCTTTAAAGCTTTATAATTTTGGAGCAAATTATGTTATACTGCCTCATTTCCTTGGAGGAGAGCATGTTGCATTGCTTCTTGAAAATTTCAACAATATTCCAAGCATAATGCAGCACAAATTCAACCACATGAAAGAGCTTCACAAGCGTAAAATATTAGGGCATGACCACCCAGCATAGAAAAATACTTATATATTAGTATACAAATTTGCATATTAAGAGAAAATGGCAGACGAAGATAAAAAAAAGGAATTATTGAAGAAGTTTTTCTTTCAAGCAGAGGAGGAAGCTGAGCTAGTGAGCGGAGTAAAGGAAAAAACAGGCTTTCCAAAGCCAGAATATTTTTACAGGCTTGTTACCGAAGCAATAAATCTTCCAATAGAAGAAGCATATTTCTGGACAATTGATGAACTCAAGTATGGCTGGAGCTATAACAGGGCTGTCAAGATTACAGACATAAATGCTGCTTCTGAAGGCTCTTCTTTTTTTGGGCTTGGAGAGCAGCGTATTGGAATGCAGCAGGATAAAGCTGCCCAATTTTTGAAAGGGATAAGTGAAATGCTTAAAGCGCTTTTCCAGATTGTTCGTGAGCTTAGAATTATTGATGAGCGCCTTGGATATTACAATCACACATTTAACCGCAACGCAAAGAAGAAAGATGAAGACGCTTCTGGCTCTGAAATTACGCTAAAGGGAATATGGGTTGACCAGGTTGAAGGCGGTGTTAAGAATGCTGCTTCTGTTTACGGCCTTTCGCAGACAGTAGGCTTTACTATTCTTCCTGACTTGTTTTTTAGAGTAAGAGCAGATGACATTGGGCTTCACGAAGTGGCTGCTGAAAATTTTGATTCAGCAACAAACAGAGTGGTAAGCAATGTTGACAAAGCAGTTGACGGACTAAAATTCAATGAGAAAGTAAAAGAAGTTTTGAAACGCAAGCTCACCCAATACTATATGTGGAAGCTCCGAACTTATCAGGAACTCAAAACCAGGCGCAAGTTCACTATAAAATATCTCAAGCAGCACTATGACACCATAAAGCTTTACATGGGCTGGATTAAGCCTTACTTAAGAAACATTCAAAGATTGCAAATGGCTGAAAAGCTTGTAAGGAGCGACATGCCTGACTTGATAACTGCTTTTGAAGGCGCTTTAGTTGAAATTGAAGTGCTTACGTATAAGGAGACCAAGAGCAAGTACAAGCCCTGTGTTTTAGTGCACATGTACTACAGAACAAGGCCTGCGCTAAGTTATGTACAGGAAGGCTATCAACGAGGGCCTATGCACACAGGAAAGTTCGACCTGATTTTGCGCGGCTATGTTTGGAGCGAGGACCAGATAAAAAATTATATCAACATGAAGGAAGAGGAAGATTTAAATCTTCTCAGCAGTGTTAACGAATCAATAAAAGAAGCTCTTGACAGCCTTGGAGAAGAGCTCAAAACTTACTTGAAAGAAGGCGGCGAGATATTTGAAGAGGAGAAAAAAGAAAAGAAAGAGCCAAATGAATTGGCTGAAACAGTAAAAGGAGCTGCCGAGCCTTTTGTAGGAGTGCTAGGAGGAATTAAAGAAATAGTTTCACCATTAACAGAAGGCATACCTTCATTAAAAAAGAAAGGAGGGCCTAAAAAAGGAAAAGATGTAGATGACACACTACAAATAGCATCAATGAAAAGAGACCTTAAGCGTTCAATATTCCAAACATACAAAAATTATAAGAAAATGCATGGTTTAATGACTTGGTAAAATGAGTGAACTCGAAGAAATAAAAAAATTGGATCCTGAAGAGCGAATCAAGCGCTTAAAAGAGATTGAAGAAGGAAGAAAGCGTGAAATAGAAGAAGCTGAATCTCTGATTAGAGACTCTATGCGCGAGATAGGAGATGCTGAAGAAAAAAAACACGCTCCCATAGAGCAGGTAAAAGCTCGTGACATTTCACAACTTGCAACTGCTGAAGAGAAAAGCATATTCAAGACTGCAAGGTTTGAAGGAGATAAAAAAATAGAAGAGTTAGGAGAAACTGTTGCTGAAGCAGAAATGCAAAACCTTGAGGAGCTGGCTGATAGTGAAGCCAAAGAAAAAGGAAAAATAGACCATAAGCCGATATACGGCCAAGCTATTGAAGACGCAAAAGCAAAAGTGGATTACAGTTCTAAGGTAACAACAACAGGCGCAGACACTAGCGGAGAAGGCTCTCAACAAGTTTACAGAACAGGAGCTTCTGATGGACCCCAACAAATGTATGAAAGGGAAACAGGAGGAGACGTGTCTGACAGTTATGTGAAAAGAGAAGAAGAGAAAGAGAAAAAAAGAAGAGAAGAACAACAACCTTGGTAAAAAATGATTTTTAACCAAAGCTATTACACTGCAATGGACCGCGGCTATTACATCGACCTTAAGCCAGGTGAGCAGCCTCCGGCAGAAGCGTCTCCTGATACTGTTCCTGAAATCGGATTAAGCCCTGAAAACATTGGTATTTCTGCTCCGCCATTTGGAGACCAGCTCCAAGGGTTAAAAGCAAAAGTTTTCCAGGGTGCTTCTAAAGTTGAGCTTGGTTTCATGGGAAAAGGAAAAGGAAGCATGCAAGGCGGCAATACAACTCCTGGAATGTTTGGAAAAGAAGAGCGTATTGACATAAGAGAGCTTGCAAAAATAAACAAGATTCAACTAACAACTCACGCAACTCCAAACGCAGGCAGCCTGGCTGGGTTCCAGCAGGACAAATTTGACGAAGCTATTCGAGAAACTACCCTGCACGAAATCCAGCGCGCAGTTGATTTTGCTGCTGATACAACTAATGGAGGGGCTGTTGTTGTCCACGCCCAAGAATATCCAAGAGCTATCCGCGATTATTTCCAACATGAAGGTTTTGAAGCGTATCCAGAGGAAGATAAGCGAGCTATTCGCTATTTAGTTGACAAACGCCACGGTCAAATAACTCCTGTAAGAAAAAACGTTCCTGTCTACGAACCAGTTTACGAAGATCATCCAGATGACCCTGAAAACTCTTGGAGAGACGTTGATTACAATAAAATTCCAAAAACCACTTCTAATTCACAATTACTGTTCAAACGGGTTCCGAAATGGAACGAAGATACAACAGATTTCGAAGCAGTAAAACGAGACTGGAAAGATTTTGAAGAAAAAGCAGACCAATGGAATAAGGACAATCCGGAAGACCAAAGAACACCAGAAGAAATGTGGTTTAAGATTCAGATGGAAAACCAGGTATTGCAGGCTAAAGGAGGCTCATTATTTCATGCCCGCTCATATGAAGAAAACAGAAACTCTTACAACAAACTCAAAAAAGCTTTGGAATTTTACAAAAAAGTAGAAAAAGACATGCCTGTGGAAGAGCAATGGAAGCTTATGGACAGCTTCAATGTTGGACGTTTCGCAGGAACAGGAGGCAACTACCTTCCAAGCGAAAGCAAACTACCTTCTGAATGGATTGAAGAAAGCCTAAAGCAGGAAGAAATGAACATGAGATTTATTCACGAATCTTCTGCTTCAAGCGATGCAAGAGCAAAAGAAGTTCAGGAAAACATAGACAATACAATCCCAATACAAGATTACGCAGAGGAAAAAACAGAAGACACAATTGTCAGAGCTGCCATGTATACAATGGACCGAGAGAAAAAACCATCCAAAGAAGGATTGTGGGGATGGGATGTTAGAGGCGGAGATAAATTCGAAAAGCCTTTGTTCATTGCTATTGAAAATTTCTTTCCTGAGATTCATGGAGGACATCCTGATGATGTTAAGAGAATGGTATTAGGCTCCAGAGAAATGCTTTCTAAACGCTTGCAAGAACACCGCGGCATGAGCCAGGAACAAGCTTGGAAAGAAGCTGAAAGCAGAATAAAAGCAACATGGGATACCAGCCACGCAAACATGTGGCGCAAATACTTCAAGTCCAATCCTGGCGAATCGATGGAAAAAACTGACGAGCGGTTTAAAAAATGGTATCTTGATAAAGCAAAAGAATGGAAAGACGAAAACATAATCGGGCATGTTCACGTTTCTGATAATTTCGGCTGGGAAGATGAGCACGTTACTCCTGGACAAGGAAATGCTCCTATAAAAGAATTTATTCAGTTAATGAAAGACAAAACAGAAAAAGGGGAAGTAGATGTAATTGTTGAGCCTGCTCATCAGGATTACAAGGCAATGCTTGGAGGCTGGAGGCTTTTCGGCAGTTCTATTTACGGCTTAGAGATGGGCCAACGTGATTCATGGCTTGATGTTGAGCGCTCATACTTCGGAAGAAATGCTCCGCCTTACTTCTTGTACGGCGAAGCTGCGCCTGACCCTGAGTCATGGCAGCTCTGGAGCGGAACAAGAATGGAATGATTATAAACTTCTTATCATTTTTTCGTTAGTTGTTCTGGTTCTCCAAAATTAATTTTATCCTCCCTTAAATAAGTTAATGAGGAGAAAATTAAGTGAAGTTTAGGCAATACGCACTATAATTAGAATAACATTCAGATTTGCTCAAACAAGTTAACAGCCTTATCTCCAAGTGTAAGAACAAAAGGAACTAGTCTGGGCCCTTTTTCTTTGCCAAGCAAAACAAGGTAAGCTGCCTCAAAGAATTCATTAGGCTTAAGTTTTTCTGACTCAAAAATTTTCTTAGTTTCATTTATTAATTCTTTTTGTTTCCAGGATTTTGATTTTAATAACTTTGCAAATTTAGAAATTGCTTTCTTTTGTTGAGGCGATAGTTTTTTCTTCATATCTTCAGATACGTTTTCTTTCACTTCAAACTTGTATTCTTCAGGAGCATACAGTTTAACCCATTCACTTGCTTTCGCGACTCTCTCAAGCAGTTCTTTTTCAACTGACTTTTCATACTGGCCTGTTTTTTTAAGATTCGAGATTATGCTTTTGTCATCTTTAAAAGTCTGGGCAATCATTGATGCGTGAATAAAAGACATCTCCAGAGGTTTGCCAGCAGCTTTTCTTTTATTAGAAATTTCAAATTGTCTTTTTAAGTGAACTTCTTCTTTTTCATTATCAACTTTAACTTGTCCTGCAAATATTTTGGCAGCTTCATCGTATTCGTCGTAAAGATGAGGCAGTTCTCTCCATGAAAAAGTTCGGTGCATCATAAGCCTTTTATTGTAGAAAAATCTTAGCAATTCAGGAGTTGCAACCTGCAGCCAGCCTTTTGGGTAGATGACATTTCCTAAAGATGCAGACATTTTAGTTCCGTCAATAAACAAGTGTTCATAGAAAAAAGGCTCAGGTCCTGGAAAGTCCAGAACTGATTCGCTTATTTCCTGGTTTATCCAGTAAGCGCTGTTAGGAACCTGGTATTCTTTTCCTGCTCCTTCGCAAGTGACTTGCCAAAAATCCCATTGAGCAGCCCATTCACTTTTGAAAGCTAGTTTTCCGTCATCTTTTAAAGGGTTAGACTCTGCTTTATGCCCGCATCCTTTTGCAACAGTTGTTTCAAAAGTGTAGTCTTTGCATCTGTAAACTGCTTTTCCGTCTTCTGTAATCTTTGCCTGAGCAGTCATTGATTTTCCGCAGTTCTCGCAAATTACCCGCCAAGGGCTCCAGTCTTTCTTTAAAGGGTTAGTGCGGTGTTTGTTTTGTATTTCCCGTATCTTATCCACGTTTGCAAGGATTTTCTTAATTTGAGGAGTAAAGCTGCTTTTCTTGTATTCCTCGCTCATTCTATAAATCTCTAAGTCTTCATAAGAGTATTTGTGAATAACTCCAAGGTATTCTTCAATATGATGGTCAGCATAACTTTTATGGCATTTTTCAAAATCCGGAATTCTGTCAACAGGCGCTCCAATATATTTTTCAAAGTCCGCAGGCATTCCTTTTGGAATTTTTCGTAAAGGATCTGTATCATCAGCAATCCAGATTACACGGGACTTAACTCCTTTATCCAGCAAAGCGCGATGAACTGAAATGTGTCTTATGACATCACTTAATCTGCCGATGTGCAAAACTCCGGAAAGAGAAGCTGCTGATTTAGAAGTGTATTTGTCGAATTTCCGCATCTTTTTGTCAGAGTAGCGAAACGTTTCCCGTTCAATTATTTTATTAGCAATCTGGTCAGCCCAGAAAAGCTCTTTCTTTTCATTCTTTTCCATTATCACCATCTACTTGAAGAACTATTTAAAAGTTTTATGATAAAATGGGCCCAAGGGGATTCGAACCCCTGACCTGAAGATTTCTACCTGCCCGATAAGAGTTCCGGATCTTCTATAACTTCCGCTCTACCAGGCTAAGCTATGGGCCCATATAACACAAAAGAATTAGATTTTTGTTTTTAAGGGTTTCTGTTTTTATTCTAAATTTTATCTATCCTCAATAGAACCAATACTGCTTTGAACGGCATCACTAAAATCTTGTTTGAAACGTTCCAACCATGCTTCAACTAAAAGAATTATCTCGGTGCGAGGCATTTTATAGTTTATAGGTTTAATCCTTATTACAGTATTACTTACACTCGTATAATTTTCTAGAACCAAGCAGAAAGCCCTTTTTTTGTTTGCTTCTTTTTCTCCTTCCATATTTCACCACTCTTTATCTCTTCAGCTATACTTTTACCCATATATTGTTCAACTTTTTTCCAAAAATCTTCTTCAGACATAAAATCAACCTACATTTTGATCTATTTAAATCTTCCTGCGTGTTTTCCGCAAAATTTCCGGCAAAACCGCAAATTATTACAGTTATTCCGAAAGTTTTTCAATTGGTATTTAAACAACTTGGAAGATTTTCAAAATATATGAAAAATTTTCAGCTTTCTAGAATTCCAATAATTTTCTCTTTCATTTCGTCTCTCTTCTCAGCAGTGTTTGCTTCTAGATTTAATCGAAGAAGTGATTCAGTATTGGAAGGCCGTAAGTTCAGCCACCAGTCATCAAATATCATGCTTAACCCGTCAAGATTGTAAACTCGCTTTGCGTCTGGGAATGCTTGCTTTACTTTTTCCATTGCAGCTTCTTTGTCTTTAACTTCAAAATTAACTTCTCCTGTATTGAAATATTTTTTAAGTGGCTTCATAAGTTCTGAAAGCGGCTTGTTTGTTTCAGTCATAAGCTTTAACAGAAGCAGCATCACAATGTAAGGCGATTCTATGTAGTAATTGCTCTGAAGATAATAATGTCCTGAGACTTCTCCTGCAAATGCCGCCTTCTCTTCTCTCATGTGCGCTTTTATGAATGAGTGGCCTACTCTTGTTTCTATTGCCTGCCCTCCATTTGAGGTTATGGTTTCAGAAACTGCTTTGCTTGATCTTAAGTCGTGAAGTATTTTTGCTCCTTTGTTGTGCTTTAATAATTCCATTGCGATTAATGCTGTGAACAAGTCCATTGGAACTATTTCTCCTTTTTCATCAACAAAGCCTATGCGGTCTGCATCGCCGTCAAACGCAACTCCTAAGTTTGCGTTTTTGTTTTTAACTTCTGCCTGGAGCCATCTTAGAGTTTCTGCTTTCAAAGGATTTGCTTCATGGTTTGGGAAAGTTCCATCCAACTCCGGAAACATGTGTTCAAATTCGCACGGAACTTTGCCCAACAAATCAGGAATCACTAATCCCCCCATTCCATTGGCTGTATCAACAACTATTTTGAATTTTTTTAGATTGCTAACATCAACAGAAGAAAGCGCGTTTTTTATGTATTCATCAAGAACACCAGCTCGCTCAGTTACATTTCCTTTTTTCTCAACATCTTCAAATTTCCCTTCATTAACCAAGTCGCGCATTTCATATATACCAGTGTCTCCGCTTATCGGAACAGCATCTTTTCGTACAAGTTTGAAGCCGTTGTACTTTGCTGGGTTGTGAGAGGCTGTTACGTTTATTCCTGCATCATACCCAAATTTTGCAGTAGCAAAGTAAAGCATTGGAGTTGTTGCCATACCTATTCTTACAACATCTGCTCCTTGGTCAGTAAGGCCTTGGATAAGTTTTTCTTCTATTTTTGGAGAAGTATCGCGCATGTCTCTTCCCACTACCACAACTTTGCACTTAAGAAAGCTTACAAAAGCTCTTCCAAATTTGTATGCAATTTCATCTGTTAAATCTTCACCATATACGCCCCGTATGTCATACGCTTTGAATAGGCTCATAGAATCACGAAATATCTTTCCATTCTTTTATCGCTTGCTCATACAATTCTAGCGTTCCTGTATTTAACCACTGGCCGGAAAAAGGATAGCCGTAAAGCCTTCCTTCGCGTGCTAGTCTTGGGAAAATATCTTTCTCAAGCATTGAAAAGCCGTCTGGTATCAGGTCTATAACTTCAGGTTCAAGAATATATATTCCTGAATTTATAAGATTGGAAGGTGCGTTTTCTTTTTTTGGTTTCTCAATAAACTCAAGTATGCGGTTACCTTGAAGCTTAGCAACACCGTAAGCGCTCGGATCCTGAACAGAAGCCAATGCTATGGTTGCAGTTGCCTTATTTTCTTTATGGAAAATATACATATCCATCAGGTCAAGTTCTTTGAGTTCGTCTGCATTTGAAACAATAAATGTATCAGTCAAAAAGGGTTTAGCGAGTTTTAGAGGTCCTGCTGTTCCTAGCGCTTTTGACTCTTCGACATAAGTTACATTCACTCCGAATTTTCTGCCATTACCTATAGCTTCTTTAATTTTTTCTCCTTTATAGCCAATTGACAGAATTATGTTTTTTATTCCGTATTTTTTGAATAAGTCAAACAAATGCTCCAAAAGTGTTTTGTCATGTACAGTCAGCAATGGTTTTGGCACTTCAAATGTTATTGGCTGCAATCTTGTTCCTATGCCGCCTGCAAGTATCAACGCAGTTTTAGGAACACTTGCGCCATAACTCTGCATTAAAGTGAGTTCAATTGCATGGGATCTGCTTTTTATCCTATGCCCGTCTATTTTGTGGTCGATTTCTCTAAGTAAGTTGGAATCAAGTGTAAGAGTAACACGCTCTTTCATACCAAATAAAAATTATATTTCCTATAAAAAAGTTTCTGTTCGTATGATAAAGTAAGATGTTATATGAAACTTTGAAACAGGGAAACAATCAATATATTTTTAAACACACTATTTTTCTCATAACTCTATGAAAATGCCTAAAACCAGGAAAAAGTACTGTCCTAAGTGTAATAAGCATACAGAGCATAAAGTTTCTTCAGTTAAAAGAAAAAGCCCAAGCTCGCTTAAATACGGTTCTAAAATGAGAGCAAAACTCCGTGGAAGAGCCAGGGGAAAAGGAAACTTGGGAAGGTACTCAAAGCCTGCAGTTACCAAGTGGAAGATGACAGGAAAGAAGCAGACAAAGAAGACTGATTTAAGGTATCAATGCAGTGTTTGCAAGAAAACACAAACGCAAAGCTCTGGCTTCAGAATTAAAAAGATTGAGTTTACTTAAATTTTCAAACTCTGTTTTTCGCTGCTTCTTTTTTCTCACTCTCCTCTAACTAGTTAAGGAGAGTAAGAAAAAAATAAAGGAAGGAGAAAACAGTTTCAAAGTTAGAACATGGATTTGTTCACGTAACTTCTTCTGCACGACCTTTTTTAATTAGTATGTCAGCCATTTCTGAAGGTATATTTGCCATGTCTTCCTCTACAAACGGCCCGTACACTTCAAGCTCTTTTCCTACAAATTTAGGGACATCATGCAAAAACCTGATTAGTTTTGTATTTTTTTTCGTTTCAGGAATTTCAGGTTTTTCTTCTGCAGACATTGGCTGCGCATTAAGCAGCTTGAATAAGATACTGTTTCTGTAATAATCCAGCTGTGCAACAATAGCGTCGAAGAACATTTTTTCTTCTGAAAGCAAAGGAGTAGTGTCTATTATATCTGCGCCTGTTCTTGATCGTATCATAGACATGTTCATAATCTTCTTTTCACGCCTTTCATAAAGTTCTGTCATCATTCTTTTTATGTTTTGCAGTTGTTTTGATGCTCTTTCTTTTTCTTCAAGTGAAAAAGTGTCTGTAGCTTCACTACTGGCTGATTTTCTTTTATCAGAAACATATTTAACCAGGTCTTTAAAGAATTCAGGGCTTAGTTTCTGCAGTTCTTCTTTGCTTTTCTCTCTCATTAAAATTTCAAAAATCGAGTCATAAGTTACAGTTATTTTATCCATTTAAACCTCAGTAAATTAGTTAGTCCATTAGTTATTTAAAGTTTTGCAGAGATTCCAAGAATAGTAATAACCTTTAAAAAGCATTCCTTGCCTCAAAATACCCAATGCCTCGTTGGTGTAGTCCGGCCCAACGGATCAAGTAAAATCCGTTCCGGAGAATCATTCGGCCCTTTCGAGCACAGAAGAAAGGCCGAGACCCGGGTTCGAATCCCGGACGAGGCATTCCTTATTAAGTGAAATAATGGCCGCTTTTTCTCAAATGCTTATATACAAAAAATTTTTAAGCGGCACACTTAGCCTATCTGATTATGGAGGGTGATTGGGGAGGTCAAATATACCTAGCCGTACCTGTAAAACTGATTAAATGTAGTAATGAAGATCTTCAAAATCTTTTGGTTGATCTTGATAAAATTGCTTGGCCTGGAAATGATGGTGGCACTGGACTTTATTTTGAACGTAAAAAAATAGGGGATGGTATAATGGGAGGTATGGGTGGCGGAATAGCTTCTGATTCTCTATGGGTTCATGATAAGTTCAGTAAAATAAAAAATAAAATTCTGGATGTGCTATCTAATAAAAAGAAATCTATTAACGAATAATTTTTGCCTTTATAGATTAAACTCAACTCCCGATTTACTATTGGGCCATCCGAATCTGCTTCCGTAACAAAAAGATTTATATTTATCATAGGGGGAGCAGTAGTATTTAAGGATTTGAATACAAACAGAGAAAAACGGGTTATATTTCACTTTTCTGGTATTGCTCGGACGAGGCATCATTTTATTTTTTACAAAGTCTTTTATAGACTTTTTATTTCTAAATGAGTATGCCTTATACCAAACTGTTGCTTATTTTATTAATGGCAGTTTTAGTGGTGACTGCAGTTTCCTTACTCACATTTTATTCTGCCATTAGACCGCCTAAATATGTTAGCCACGTAACACCTGCTGATTTGAATTTAAAGTATGAAAGCGTTAAATTAGTAACTGAAGACGATGTTGAATTAGACGCGTGGTTTATTCCGGCAGGCAAGAAAACTGATAAAACAGTTATTGTGCTGCACGGTTACCCTTTTGATAAAGGGAATATTCTGCCTCATTCAATCTTCTTGCACGATGAGTTCAATTTGTTTTTGTTTGATTTCAGATATTTAGGAAAAAGCAAAGGCTCGTACAGCTCTGTTGGCTTTCACGAGCAAAAAGATTTGAGGGCAGCTACCAAGTATTTGCGCAGAAGAAACCAAACAAAGTTGGGTGCTTTCGGATTTTCTTTAGGAGGCGCAGTTGCTTTAATGGAAGCAAAAAACAGTAACGTAAATGCTGTAGTTACAGAAAGCAGTTATGCTTCTTTGGAAAATATGCTTAAAGAAAGCTATGGCTTGTTTGGACCTTTTAAGTTTCCGTTTGTAATTACAACTAAACTTTTTTCCAAGCTACTACTTGGCATTAACATAGCAGAGGTTTCTCCTGAAAAAAGTATTAAAGAACTTGGCATTCCTCTGTTGATTGTTCACGGCTCTGTTGATGACCAGATATCTGTGGAGAATGCGCATCAATTGAAAAAAGCTAATGAGAATGTTGAGCTGTGGATTGTTGAGGGTGCAAATCATGGAATGGCGGGAAATGTTGCAAAAGACTACGAGAAACGAATTTTGAAATTTTTAAGAGAAAATTTAAATTAAGTTCCCTTGGTTTTCTTGAAGAATTCCATCAGTTCAATAGGAACAGGCACTATGATTGTACTATTCTTTTCTGAAGAAATATCAGACATTGTCTGGAACAGTCTGAGCTGCAACGCGGCTGGCTGGCTTCCTATAAGTCTTCCTGCTTCTGTTAGTTTTGTAGCAGCCTGCTGTTCACCAAGCGCTAAAGTAACCCTGGCTCTTCTATCGCGTTCTGCCTCTGCCTGGTGAGCCATTGCCCTTTTCATTGTATCCGGCAATGCAATATCCTTAAGTTCAATCTTCTCAACTTTAATTCCCCACGGGTCAGTATCCTTGTCAACAATAGATTTTATTTTACTGGAAACTTCCTCCCTTTTTTGAAGTATTTCATCAAGTTCAAATTCTCCAATAATGTTTCTCATAGTAGTTTGAGCAAGTTGTGAGACTGCAAAACCAAAATTTTCAATCTCTATGACGGCGTTTTTAGAATCAATTACTCTGAAGTAAAGCACAGCATTGACTTTTATAGTAACATTATCTTTGCTTACACAGTCCTGGCTTGGCACGTCAACTGCTCTTATGCGCATGTCTATCCTGTTCCAGCTCTGAAGAACAGGAATCACCACTCTTAAGCCCGGGTTCATTATTCCTGAGAATCTTCCAAGAGTGAATCTCACGCCTCTTTCGTACTGGTTCACGATTTTAAAGACAGCAGGCAATACAATTGCAGCTAAGAAGAATATGACATAAACAATTGCGGATATACCAAAAATAGCCACATAATCACCCCAAACGTTAGCATTTCTTACTGATATAAATAATTTTGTTTTGAAAAGATTTTTATAAGTAGAGCTTATCCTTTTTTTAATATGAAACCAGAACAAGATTATACAGTTTCAGAGTTCATGAATAAGGATTTAGTAGCTGTAAATCCAAGAACTACTGCAAAGGAATGCGCAGAGGTAATGGCTGCTGAAAAAGTAAGCAGCGCTGTTGTAACTGAAAACAGTGCTTTAGCAGGAATAGTAACTGAAAAAGATTTGGCTAGAAAGATAGTTGCAAAAGGCGTTGACGCCAATAAAATAATGGTAAAAGATATAATGACTACAGGGGTAATAACCGTTGAGCCTTCAACAAGCCTTTACGATGCTATGGTACTGCTTAATAACAAAAAGATAAAGCATCTCCCTGTTGTAAGTGATAATGCAGTGGTTGGCATCATAACTGCAATGGAAATACTAAGAATTCAGCCGTCTTACATGGAACTTTTGGCATCTCCAACAGAATCGTCGGAATAATTCTAAAAACATTTAAATTGCAACAAGTTATTTTCTTTTATATGCCGGGGTTGAACAATCTGGCTGTTCGGTTGCCTCGAACCGCTGCAAGATAGCAACTTTCCTTAAGGATATCTGGGTTCAAACTGCAAAAGCATGAAAGTCCCAGTCCCGGCGTTTATTCTTAAAAAGAAAAGTATGCCGGTGAGGAGATTTGAACTCACGGTTTATTAATTTTTCTGAATATTTCGCTGGATATCCAAAAGATTTTCAGAATTTTTACGACGAGAGAAATACCATTGGACACTGGACATACACGGATAGGGTATATAAAGGACT
>CEPX01096091.1_pt1 | contig 16371 bp, 17 predicted proteins | sample 361361 | NCBI WGS metagenome assembly CEPX01 (sample SAMEA2619974, study PRJEB7988) | marine metagenome | biome: marine biome (ENVO:00000447); feature: mesopelagic zone (ENVO:00000213) & marine oxygen minimum zone (ENVO:01000065); material: "saline water (ENVO:00002010), including plankton... | reverse complement strand
AACCTCTCCCAAATCCTCAACTTCACATAAAAGTTCATCCCACTGGTACCAAATCTTACCACCAATATCTAAAAGTGGAGATGGAAGTCTGTAAGCAGGACAAATATCACTAACAGAACAATGAGTTTCATAACCCACTATTGGGAAACACCTATTATTCGGTGGAAGCCCTCCAGTGCAAGTATAATGATTCACCCTTTCCTCCAAACACGATTCAACAGTTCGAATCTCAAATTCCAAATCTCCCTGACCATTCAACCTAACATAAAACCCAAACGTATCCTCTCCCTCAATCGAACTCTCTGCCGGAAACCCTCCCAAACCAGAATACCCATAATGAGGCTCTGTCCCAAGAGCAATCAAACTATACTCTGAACTAAGTTCAGGAGTATAAATCTGCTCATTAGTCTCACTACCATAAGTACAACTAAACTGATACTCATCACCATCCCTAAGAGAAACCCCTGTCAACCTCTTCGCCACAACATATTCAACTCTTGCTTCAGACTCACCATCTCCGGCCTTAGCATCTTCGCCCCCTCCAACACAAGACTGAACATAATTCTCTGTATCCGCCTCATTTCCATCCTGCCCATCAGGAAGTCTAAAAAACCTATCGCCACTCTCAGTCAAAGTATCAACCCCTCCACTTGGTTCATCAATCCCCCCATCTCCAAGTCCGCCCTCATCAATAATTGAAGCACAATCTCCACTCTCATCATAAATTACAAACAAAAGCTTCTCATTCCTCTGAGCCAAAGGAGGCGACTGCGAAAAATCAACATCCAAATATTTATCCCCATCCTCAAAATAAACAATATCTCCACACTCTATACGCCCAGACCCAACATGCTTCACAATTTTCGGACTAAACTCATCATAATCCTCCCAAAAAGGCGCTTCATCAAACGATCTCGCGTGTATGTGCTGAAAAGAATTATCAACATACTTAAGCCCATTCGCTGTCTCAACAGAAACAAGATCAATCGCCTCATCACTCTCAATCTCTTTATTTCCATCATTGGCATTCTCAAAAATAATAAACTGCTGAGACACCCCTTCAACACTATCAGCATTCGCATAAACCGCTTTCTTCCGTTTGAAAAGCCCGGAAGGCGAATCAACATTCAAGAACTCCTCATGTCCATGCACCATCAACGTAACAACATCTTCCTCCTCAAAAAATAAATATACTTCCGGAGTTGTCCCCGCAACAGGATCTTCATCTCCCATAAAATTAATCCAACTCTGCAGATCCGCCATACTCTCAGAAATAAGAACCCGCACATCACGAGCATAATGCCAATCCCCATTATCGACCCAAGGATTATCGAATCTTTCCTCAACCCAATCCTCTAAACTCACATCACCTTCATCTCGTTCAACCCTAATATCTGAAAGCAAATGAGATTGGGCATGCTCGCTATCATCCCATGTGCCTGTCTCACCATCAAACCATTCTTGCAAACTACTTCGAATATCCTCTGCATCATGCCATACGGGATGCTCCGACGAATCCCAACAAGACGCCTCACACGAAGTAGGATCATAAAATCCTAAACTCCCATCAGAACATCTCGGAATATCTCTTTGACACGCGCCACTTCCCTGAGCACTAACAAAACTTAAACTAACTAAAACTAAAAACAACACGACAATCCCAACACCCTTTTTCATCATACTACTTGTGAAAGATTACTTATAAACTTTTTTACAATCCCTTCTCAATCTCAATCAACCGATTAAGCTTCTCATCTCTCCCTTTCCCAGAAACCCCACACTTAATAAAATCCCCACCAAATCCAAAACATAAATCGGAAAGAATAGAATCCGAAGTCTCTCCACTTCTATGACTAAATATCATTTTAATTTTATTCTTCTTACAAAATTTAACTATGGAAGAAACTTCAAGAAGCGACCCAATTTGATTAGGCTTAATAATCACAGCATTAACACTTCCCTTCAACTTAGCAACCTTCAACCTCGATAAATTCGTAACAATCAAATCATCCCCAACAATCAAACCCTTACTCTTTAGTTTACTAAATCCAAGAAAATCATTCTCTTCCATCGGATCCTCAATATAAAAAACCTCCTCAGCTAATTCTCGAATATATTTAACCTGAGCCCCCTTCAATTTTTCTCCGCGAGGATTTCTATAAACATACTTCCCTTTTCGATAAAAACTCGAAGCCGCAACATCAATCCCTAAATGAATCCGAACCTTAAACTCATCCTTCATATTATCACGAACATTTTTCATAACCTCAAGAACAGCATCATTCCCAAGCGAAGTCTGCCAAGCACTCTCGTCATTTCGCTCGCCCTTAAAATCTTTATCAACATTCTTCAAAATCTTTTTAACATTTTCAGAAGCTCTTTTATTCACGAGGACAGCCTTACTAAAATCACAAATAGGAATCAAATGAAACTCCTGAAAATCCGGCTTCTTCTTATTATGCGAATGCTTCCCCCCACCAATAATATTCCCAACAGGAAACGGCATTTTCCTAGCCTTACTATTCACAACTTCCCAAACTTCCTTGCCCAATTCTTTAGCAAGTGCCCGAAGAAAAACATACTCAAGAGCAATCACAGTATTCCCGCCAACGCGATCGCTAAAAGCATCCTCAATCAATTTCAAATCAGAAAACTTCCGAATATTAATATCCTCGATAAAATATTTATTCACAGTTTCAACATCTTTATATGGAGACCCCTTCCAAGATTTCACAGCATGCGCCCCAGTAGATTTCCCATTCGGAGAAGACGCAACAAACTCTCCAAAGTCTGTCCGCAAAGAAATTTCAATAGTATCCTCTCCACGAGTATCCTTAATAACACGAGCCTTCAACCTCTTAACTTTCATACACAATTAAATAAGAATTATTATATAAAACTACTGCAATTCCTCAGAAGCCTCTCGTCCCTTAGCTTCCTCTTCCTCAACTTCATCCTCAGGATTAGCAAGTTCCATAATCTCTCCCTCAGCGCCAATTCCTTTCTCTTCCTCAACCTCGGCCTCTATAACTTCCTTATCAGATTCTTTTTTCTCCTCTTTCGCTTTCTTAACCTTAACACTCTTCTTCTTCGGAAAAGGCTGCTTAACACTAATCGGCAAAGCATCCGCCTCTAATTCAATCTTAGCAATCTCCATAGGATCATAATTAATTTCCTCCAACTTTTCCTTATCAATCTCTGTCAAAAGCGGCGCGTCCATCGCAATCTGCAAAGCCCGAGCTCCCAAAACCCTAGTCAACTCGTAACTTGTAAACTTACTTTTTTCCATACTGTTATTACCTAATTAAGGTGTCTTTTAAAGTTTACTATTGTAAGATTTAACTAAACGCGTGATTTTTCTAAACTTTACCCAACCAAACTAACGAAGCTATCAAATGTATCAATTTAAAACATTAACAAAATCTCCCTCGATCACTTAGAAGCAGAATCAATCTTCCCAACAATCACCTTCATAAAATCATCATACTTCCCACTAACCATATCCAACATCTGCCCAAACTCATCTGTAGAAAGATCCATCGTATGACTTTTCTGCATAGAACAAATCTTAAAAGGCTCGCCCGGAATCACGGCAAGTATCAAACGCCCATCCGCAGCCATCTCTTCCTCATAACTAGGATCAAGCAAAATACTATCTCCAATTTTGTAAACACTAAAATTCAACGGCAACTTATCAGTCAAAGGAAAGTCGCTAGCAGGCTCAGCATCATAATCAATCTGTTTCTTCTCTTCATCATACTTAGGAACTTTCGCAGATTTCAAAGCCGCAAGCGCCCCAATAAACGCAGCATCCAAAAGATTCCCCGCGTCGTTAATAGAATAAACATCAATAAAAATATTCCAAACCGCTTCCCCAGGAACAATACAAAGCTTCTTCAAATCAAGAAATCCCGACTCACGAATCCCCCTATCAACAAGCCGACCAAGCTCAATCGTAGGAAACTTCGGAGGACCATACTCATACTTCTGATGACTCAAAGGCGTAAGTTCAGAAGTAACCATCAAATTCCCCTGATCCGGCGAATCATCATAAGGCGTACCAACACTCATCTTAACACCAACCCAAACCTCTGTCTCACCAATACGAACTTTCGCCCCACCTTCAGCTTTCTTAGAAAGATTAACATCAATCTCAATATCTCTGAATTCCTCTGGCTTCCTACCATCAAACCTCTTACCTCCAGCTAAATACTCCGCGATTCTCTTATTTGTTAATTTAGAATCTGTAATCATTCTCTTTCCTCCACAAGATCTCCTAACAATGCAACTTGCCCTTCTACTGAATCGAGTCTCTCAGCCATTTTAGCTTGTTCCACAAATTCACCAGTATCAGCACCATATTTATTCAATTCTTCTCTAAACCTCTCAGCTTCTTCAACTCCAACATCCAATCTAATATCCACATAATAAGTAGAAAGACCCTCGTCAGTATCATCTATTAACCGATTAACCAATGCAGGACATTTAACAAATTCTTGATATGCTTTATATTGCTTTCGCTCTCTAGCATGATTCCTAAATTCTCTATAATGTTCATCAACTAAAAAATTACTCATTCTTAACCTCCATAGCATCCTTCAACGCCTTCCTCTGAATCTCAATAATCTCAACACAAGCCTTCTGACCCATAGAAGTAGCATCTTTCAATTCCTGCGCATTAATCTTCCCATCAAGCTGAATATGAGTCAACTTCTTCCCACCAGCAAAACTCACCGCAACATCTGTCGCCCCCTCACCCTCTTCATAGTCTTCCTCTTCCTTATCAACATCTATTACTAACTGTTTATCCATCTTCCCAATAGAAACACTAGCAACAAGATCCTTCATCTGAATCCCCGCATGAGCAAGCGCCATCGACGCAGCATTAATCCCAGCACACCGCGTAGAAGCATCAGCCTGCTGAATCAAAATATGAACATCAACAACAGTATTCGGATAATCGTCTAAAACAACAGAATTAGCCAACGCCCATTCACTGATCTTAGAAATCTCCGTCGATCTTTTCGAAGGCCCAGGTCTTATCCTATCACTAACAGAAAAACTCATCATATTATAATTCGCCCTCAAAATCCCCTTCGCAGGATTCTGCATATGCTGAGGATGAAGTTGCTTAGGTCCATAAACAGCTGCAATTGCAATCGTCTTCCCAAAACTAAACATCGCAGAACCATCAGCATTAGGCACTACTCCAACTTTTGCAACCATGGGTCTAGCCTCATCCATCTTCCGTCCGTCAAATCTTTCTGTATATGCCATTTTAATCATCTAACCTATCTGTAACTTTAGTTTCAACTTGAATCATATTTCCATTTCTTTTTATTAATTTTTCATGAGCGTTTTTAACTTCATAATATGTAGCTCTATTCCAAGTATTTGTTCCTCCAAGTTCAAGTTCACTATTTGGTAAAAGTTCGTGAGTAAACTCTCCATTTTGCTCTTGGGTAGTTTTCACAGCATACTCTCTCATTTCTCACCACCTCCAACCTTCAAAAACTCCTCAACCTTTTCCGTAAGCCCAGAAACAAAACTTCTCTCAGTAACAAACTCAATAGCTTTCTTAGCCTTAAGTTCATCTTCCACAGAATCACCACGAATCCAAATAAAACCATTCTGCCCAACAGTTATCCTAGTATTAGTCGACTCCTTAATCAACTTAATCATACTTCCACTCCGTCCAATAATTCGCGGAACCTTATTCGGATTAACAGCAATTATCATCCCACCCTCAAGTTTCCCAAGCCCTCGAGAATCCAAACTCAAATCAATTCCCTTAGCCTTAACACTCGTAATCTTCGCACTAAAAAAATCCCCAATCTCCATAAACTCATCAAGATGATGCTTATCAATATATCTCGGAATTTCACTCACCGGCAAAAACGAATTATGCGCAGAATTAATATCACACAACCATCCATTAAAAGTAATATCATCAACCTTCCCAATAATAACATTCCCTCTCCTCGCCGTAAAAACCCCTGACAAAGGAATAACTTTCACAAGCTTATCACCCTCCTCAAGAAGACCATACCTCTGCGCAATAATATCTCCGCCCTCTCTCTTAGTCCCCTCCCCCGGCAAATTATTCTCACCACCAATAACTTCTCCCGGAGTAACTACGCGTCTTTCCTTTTCAACTCGAACTTCGGTATCTCCAGAATTATCTTCAACAACTTCCTCACTAACTTCAGAAACCTTCTCTTCCGTTATCTCTTGTATTTGTTCTTCACTCATTCTTATCCTCGCCATCACTCTCAACAATCTCCTCACTAACAGCACTCCCATGCGTCGCTGCGTTCAGCTTATCATAAAACTCCATCTGAATCCCTGTCGGAATACTCACAATAACTTCTAAATCCCCCGAGTCCTTCCACTCCTCAGATTCCTTGTAAGCATTAACAACAGCATAAGCCTGTCCTGTATATTGCGCCGGAATCGTGATTTTTAAAGACTTCGTTTCTATCTTAATAGGTAATACTCTACCTAAATCAGAAACAATTCCCTTAATCTGCCCCTCAATCGGCTTATTCTGAATATTAACTCCAATTTCATCAAGCGCTCTCTCAATCCTATCCGGCGTAAACGGATTATTCGTCTGAGCATTAATTGCATTCCGAACAAGAAAATCAACAACCTGCTTAAACCTCTCACCTCTCGCAGCCTCACGAACCTCCTGCGGAATCTGAACCTCGCCTCTCTTAATAATCTGCGCAGCAACCTCATTAGTCTCCGAAGTCCCAAACGCCTCCTCAAGATCAGAAGCAGAAGCCTTCAACCCTTTCTTAGAATCCGTAAAAACAACATCTGTCTCCAATATCGAAGCAACATCTCCTTCACCAGTTTTCTTCAATTTCAAAGCCGGCTCAGCATCAACTAATATTTCAAAATGCTTACTTCCAACACGAATACGAGCAATAACTTGCGCCATAAAAAATAATCAACCAACGTACTTTTTCAAACCCTCGCCATTAAGTCTCTTGACCTTCATTCCTTCTTTCGGAACGTACGCAACGTCAAACCGATCCAGACCAAAATTCTTACCAAGGATATCTTTGAAAATAGACAACGCTAATTTAATGCCTCCTTCGATGTTTAGATTTTTATTGTACTTCATCCTTAACACCTCTTTAATCTTCTCGTCATTTTCACCAATCGCGAATGAAGTATAAGAAAAGTAATTCCCTGTGATATCTGAAGAAAACAACTGAGCTCCAGCATTATCAACTCCTGCTACTAACACTGCCACACCATAAGGCCTAGCTCCTCCATACTGAGTAAACATCTGTTTAGTATTCGCAATCTCTCTAATAATTTCATGCGTATCAACCGGAGAATCATACGTAACTTTATGTTGCTGCGCACTAACCCTCGCTTTATCCACAAGAACCCTCGCATCCGACAAAATCCCCGCCGCACTCACAATAACATGATCGTCAACTTCAAAAACCTTATTCGCAGACTCCGGCATAATCAACTTATCATTAATCCGTCTATCACTCACAATAATTACTCCATCCTTACAAACAATCCCTATACTCGAACTTCCCAAACGCACAGTTTTCTCAGCATACTCAACTTGAAGTAAATGCCCATCAGGAGAAAACATAGTCGCAGTACGATCATAACCCATTGCTTGATGCTGTATTTCTGAAGGCATATCCATTTTAATATGATATGAGAATTGTATAATATTAGTTTAATTTATTCTCTGTCCATTTCCAAGAAAATCAATGTTTAAAAATCTTACGGCTGATGCCCCCTTTCGTTACGCATAAATTCTTGCTTCGCAAAATCATAGCTCCGCGTCCACCCTTGGCATGTGACATAAAATTTCCGAGGGAAATTTTACCTTATCTCAACGCTCCGCCCAAACCTTAGTAATCGCCAAAAATTATAACGCTCGACAAAACTAAACTAACGAATTGCCAAGAGTATATCCTCTACAAGATTTCTAAAAATTGTGTGGAGAATTCGAGCGAAAGCCGAATTCGAAGCGCTCTTTAACTTCGCAACGACTTCAAAGTCCCACTAACCTTCTTAACAGAAATATTCTCCGTCAAAGTAAACGAACCCTTAACATTATTAATCTCAGAGCGATTAATGGAAAGCACCTTCCCAGAAATCCACATCGGCGAAGCCTTAGCATAACCAAGTATCCCAACATATTTCATAATCGCATTCTCAACCTCGTTCCTAGTGAACTTCCCACTAAGTAAAAGATAACGCTTCTTCTCACGAAACGACGGCTTCAAAGGTTTCATAAATATAAGAACAAAGAGGAATAAATAAACCTTCCTAAAAACACGAACAAAGTTATTTAAACATTCATTCTCTTTTTACAAGAATGAAGATTCATACAATTGGTGGTTACAATGAGGTAGGAAAAAACATGACAGCTGTTGAAATTGGAGAAGACATCATCGTGTTCGATTGCGGTTTATTTCTCCCAGCAGTCATCGACTTACAGGAAAATGAGAGAAACCCCACCCCTCAAATGCTACAAACAGCAGGAGCAATCCCTGATCAAAAATTCTTACTAAAGAACAAAGACAAAGTCCGAGCCTTCCTAATAACTCACGCACACCTTGACCACGTCGGCGCAGTACACAACTACGTCCACAAATTCCCAAACGCGCAAGTCATCGGAACACCCTTCACAATCGAAGTTCTAAAAGCCCTAATGCAAGATTCAAAACAACACCTAAAAAACAAACTAATCTCAATACATCCTGGAGGCGCAATAAACATCAAAGGTAAAAACACAACTTACAAAGCCGAATTCTTAAACATGACCCACTCAACAATTCAATCAACCATGATTGCACTCCATACACCTGAAGGAATCGTCGCTTACGCAAACGATTACAAATTAGATAACACGCCAATAATGGGCTCTCCACCAAACTATGAGAAATTCCGAAAGCTAGCAAAACAAGGAATCAAAGTAGCAATAATCGATTGCCTCTATGCAGACACCGACCGAAAAACAAACTCAGAAAAAATCGCGCGAGCAATGGTCGAAGAATCCCTACTAACAATCGACCACGGAAACAACGGAATCATCATCTCAACCTTTTCTTCTCATATCGCAAGATTAAAATCAATAGTCGAATTCTCAAAAAAACTAAATCGCGAAGTAATCTTCATGGGCCGTTCACTAGCGAAATACACAAACGCTGCAAAAAGAGTTGACCAATGCCCCTTTGCAAAAGACATCCGAATCTCCACCTACACAAACCAACTAAAATCATCTCTAAAACGCGTCGAAAAAAACCGGGGAAAATACGTGGTAGTCTGCACAGGCCACCAAGGCGAAGAAGGCTCAATCTTAGATCGCTTAATAAAAAACAAACTCCACTTCAACTTCACAGCCAAAGACTCGGTAATATTCTCTTCAAAAGTAATCCCCGCTCCAGTAAACATCCAACATCGAGCCATAATGGACAAAAAACTAAAACAAAAAGACGTCCGTATTTTCGATAACGTCCATGTTTCCGGCCACGGCGGACGCGAAGACCTAAGAGAACTACTAAATATTCTAAAACCACAACACTTCATTCCATCTCACGGAGGATTTGACAAAACCACTTCCGGACTAAACCTCGCAAAAGAAATGGGATACAAACAAAATAAAAATGTTCATCTATGTAAAAACGGAACTGTAATTGAGGTAAAATAAATGGTACGAATGGACATAGTAGCCGGATTGAAAAACGCCGTAGAGCGCGGATACTCTCTAGCTCAAGCCCAACAAACCCTTATTAATTCCGGATACAATCAACAAGAAATCCAAGAAGCTTCAAACTACCTAACCGGCGGACAAATCAACGTCCAACAATCAACTCCCTCCGTTCAAGAACAACCCCAAACCCGCCAAAAAAAACCAAATAAAAAATTCCCCTCCATGTTAGTCTTCCTAGTCTTCATCTTATTAGTCTTAGTCTCTTTCCTAGTACTTTCCATAATCTTCAAAGAAGAATTAATCAACTTTCTCCAAGGCTTTTCAAGTTAATATGAATTTCTATAAACCCGCAGAAGACTCCCTCTTCTTATCTAAAATCTTGAAAGAGAAAATAAAAAATAAAAATATAAAAGCCCTAGACCTCGGAACAGGCTCGGCAATTCAATCATCTACCTTACTCAAAATAGGGATAAAAAAAGAAAACATAACCGCCATAGATCTAAATCCAAAAGCCTTAGAACAAGCAAAAAAACTAGGAGTAAAAACAATTAAATCAAACCTCTTAGAAAACACAAAACAAAAGTACGACTTAATAGCCTTCAACCCTCCCTACCTTCCAGAGTCAAAGTTCGATAAAAAAATAGACACAACCGGCGGAAAAAACGGAGACGAAACAATTGTAGAATTTATCAAACAATTAAAATCCCATTTAACAAAAAAAGGAATCTGCTATCTATTGACTTCTTCAAAAACCCCAAATAAAAAATGGCAAGAGATAGCTCATAGAAATCAACTAAGAGTAAAAAACATAGCCACAGAAAAAATGTTTCTCGAAGAATTATACATCTGGGAGATTACACCCCAACAATCCTTATAAATCAGACCATATAATCTTCAACAATGAAATTTGCTCATATGGGCGACTGCCATCTTGGTTCATGGCGCCACCCCGAATTACAAGAGGTGAACATGCAGTCTTTCGCAAAAGCCCTAGACATTTGCATAGAAGAAGAGGTAGACATGGTCTTAATGGCCGGCGACATCTTCGACTCAGCATACCCTCCAATAGAAATCCTAAAACGAGCGTTCAAAGAATTCAAAAAACTCTACGACGCAAAAATCCCATGCTTCATCATAGCTGGAAGCCACGACTACAGCGTCTCAGGAAAAACATTCCTAGACGTCCTAGAACACGCAGGATTCTGCAAAAACACTTACGTAACAGAAGAAAAAGATAGTGAAATAATTTTACAACCAACTCTCTCCGGAAAATACGCGCTCTACGGCTACCCAGGAATGAAATCAGGCCTAGAAGTGGGAGGACTAAAAAGAACAAAGATACAAGACTCGCCAGGTTTCTTCAAAATTTTCATGCTACACACAGCACTAACAGAGGCAATCGGAAACGTCCCAGCGCCTTCAATCTCGCTAGCAGAATTACCAAAAGCAGATTACTACGCACTAGGCCACCTCCACATAGAATTCGGAAAAACAAACGCAGCATACTCAGGACCAATCTTCCCAAACAACTTCGAAGAACTAGAAGAACTAAAAAGCGGAAGATTCCAAATGGTAAACATTCAAGATGGAGTAATAAGACGAGACACAATTCCCTTAAGACTCAAAGACGTTTTAACTCTAACAATAGAACTCGACAACACATTAACAGCAACAGAAAAAATCCTCGACGAACTAAAAAATCACATCCTTGAAGATCGCATAATCCTCTTAAGACTAAAAGGAAGATTCACAAGCGGAAAAACGTCAGACATTCGTTTCAGAGAAATAGAATCGTTTGTAAAAAACAAAGGAGCATATGTCTTTGTAAAAAACACGTCAGGATTAAAAATGGAAGACGCCCAAATAGAAATCGCAGACACAGACATGGAGAAAGTAGAAGAAACACTCATTAAGACGCACTCAGAACAAACCGACGTCCCTTTCAAAGATAAAGTCCCCGCATTACTAAAAGCATTAAGCATAGAAAAACAAGAAGACGAAAGAAACCAAATCTTCCACGACCGCTTACTCTCAGAATTAAAAACAATCCTAAATTTTTAGGGAGGCCAAAAATTCTATTCAAAAGAATAAAAATAAACAACATAAGAAGCTACGAAAACGCAGAGATCTCCCTACCCTCTGGAAGTGTCTTACTTTCAGGAGACATCGGAGCAGGAAAAACGTCAATCCTAATCGCAATAGAGTTCGCACTCTTCGGTTTACAACCAGGGCAAAAAGGAGCGTCTTTACTAAAGAACAACACAGACGAAGGTTTCGTAGAATTAGAATTTGAAATCGACGAAGACACAGTAATATTAAGAAGAAATCTAAAAAGAAAAAAAACAGTAACACAAGATTCAACTTACATAACAGTCAACGGCCACACAGAAGAAAAAGCAACAACAGAAGTAAAAAACTTCGTATTACAAAAATTAAACTATCCTCTAGAGTTCGCAAAAAAAACAAACCTCCTCTATCGTTTCACAGTCTACACACCTCAAGAACAAATGAAACAAATAATAACAGAAGATTCAGAAACAAGATTAAACACACTAAGACACGTCTTTGGCGTCGATAAATACAAACGAATAAAAGAAAACACTTCGATTCTTACAGCAAAACTAAGAGAAAACTCAAGACTAAGTCAAGGACAAATCGCAGATCTAGAATCTAAGAAAATAAATCTTCAAGAACGTACATCTGAATTAGAGAAAACAAAATCAACTTTGCCAAAAATAGAAGCAGAGATTTTACTAGTAAAAGAACAAAAGTCCCGTAAAGAATCAGACTTAAACGACGTAAAAGAAAAAATAGAAGAGAAAAGAAACTTAGAAACAGAACTGGGGAAAACAAACATTTTGTTGATGATAAAAAAAGAACAAATAACTAAATTTACAAGCGACATAAAAGAAATAGAAGAAAGATTGCAAAAAGCAACAGCCTCTTTCAACGAAGAAGAGTTTACGTCATTAATAAAAAACATCGAAGACAAAAAAACTTCAAAAGAATCTTTAAACAATAATCTAACCGAAATCACTGGAAAAGTTTCAGCACTCCTCTCAAAAAAACAAGAACTAGAAGAATTCAAAGAAAAAATATTAAATCTAAGAAACTGCCCAACCTGTTTTCAAGATGTTTCCGACAATCACAAACACTCAATCCTCTCAAAAACAGAGGAAGAATTATTATCAATAAATAAGGATAAATCAACAATCAATGAAGAAAAATCCCAAAAAGAATCACTAGTAGAAGAAATAAATAAAGAACTAATAGAACTAGATCAAAAAAAGAACACCCTCCAAGAAATAAAAATAAGATTAAGAACAATTCAAGAAGACGCCCAAAGAAAAGAAGCAATAGAGAAACAATTAACAACGTTAAACAAAGACACATCAATGCTCGCCTCCCAAATTTCAACATTAAAAGAATCAATTAGCGAAATGAAAAAATTCGATCAAATCTTCGAAGCTAAAACAAAAGAGTTCGATGAAATCCTCACAAAAGAAAATCAACTAGAAATAAAAAAAGCCGAAACACTCAGAGAGATTTCCCTAAGCAAAAAAGAAATCGAGATAGGACAAAAAGAAATCACAGAAAAAGAAATCACAAAGAAAAAATTAATGTATTTAGTAGAACTAGAAAACTGGCTAGCTAGCGAATTCACAGAACTAATCGCAACAATTGAGCGAAACGTAATGGTAAAACTAAAATCCGAGTTCTCAAAACTATTCAACGACTGGTTCGGAATATTAGTCCCCGACACTTTCACAGTCTCACTAAACGACGACTTCACTCCAGTAATAGAACAACAAGACTTCGAACTAGACTACTCATTTCTCTCAGGAGGAGAACGAACCGCAATAGCTTTATCTTACCGTCTAGCCCTAAACCAAACAATAAACTCCTTACTATCAGAAATAAAAACAAAAGGAATAGTAATTCTCGACGAACCAACAGAAGGCTTCTCCCAACAACAACTAGACAAAATGCGAGACGTCCTATCAGAATTAGACGTCGACCAACTTATCCTAGTCTCCCACGACCAAAAAATCGAATCCTTCGTAGATCACGTAATCAAATTAAAAAAAGACAATCTAGCTACAAAGATTGTAGAATAACGAAACATTTATCTACTTCCTCCTCCTAAATAAACAATGGAATACGAAGATCCAAACAAAAAACCATTAACTATGCAAGAAACAAGAGAACTTTTCGGCGTAGAAGAATCTACCTCAAGGACACGAGTTTACGTAATGGCGCATCCTATTTTCTTTTTACTTCAGGGGCGACAAGAACCCTACAACTCTTCTCAAGAAGATTATCAAACAGATTAACACCAAAACATTTAAATATCACTCCCATATAATATTTACATAAATTCTCAAATATTTTATTGAGTAATTCTATCAAAATGGATGAAGACATGAGTAAAAACGTTCTAAAATCAGGCACTAGCTTAGTGGGAATTGTCTGCAAAGACGGCGTAGTAATGGGTGGAGATCGAAGATCAACAGCCGGCGGACACATCGTAATGTCAAAGCGTTCCCAAAAAGTCGTAAAGATAAATGATTACTTAGTTGTCTCTGGAACAGGGGTAGCGTCAGACATCGACATGAATCAAAGAGTATTCGCAGCAGAATTAAAACTTAAAGAACTTAAATCAAAAGCTCGCCCAACAGTAAAAGAATCAGCTTCTTTAGTAGGAATGATGATTTATAGAAACATAAGAACACCTTCAATGGTGCCAAGCATGGTAGGACTTTTAGTCGCAGGAGTTAACGAAAACGGAAACTCAGAACTTTACACAATCGAACCCGCAGGAGGCGTCTACCCAGTAGATGACTTTGACGCAAACTTCTCAAGCGGAATGCCTTACATATTAGGTTTACTAGAAAGAAAATACACAAAAGACATGACAGTAAAAGAAGGAATAGCATTAGCAAAAGAATGCATACAATCAGCAATAGAAAGAGACACAGCTTCAGGAAACGGAATCGACGTCTTCTCAATAACTAAAGACGGGATAAAACACGAAATCGCAGAAGACTTGCAACCAAACTTCGTGCAAAGACAATAATCATATTTTTTAATTAGCAAATGGATATCTTAAAGGAAATTACTGACTCACTACCAAAAGTGATAATTGACGCAGGATTCGAAGCTGCAAACATAGTTCTCTACACAGATAACGCAGAGTTCTTCCGTAGCGGAGAGTCCGACATAAAAGAACTAGTAGGAAAATTCAAAAAACGTATAGAGCTAAGAGCAGACAAAAAAATCCTCCAACCAGAAGAAGAAACAGAAAAATCAATCAAATCCATAGTACCCTCAGAAGCAGAAATAACAAATATAATTTTCGACCCACAACGCTCTGTCGTAGTTGTCGAAGCAAAAAAACCAGGATTAGTAATAGGAAAACAAGGATCAATACTAAGAGAGATAAAAGACAAAACCTCTTGGTCTCCCCAAGTCCAAAGATCATCTTCAATTCCAAGTAAAATCACAGACAATATTCGTTCAGTCCTTTACGCAAACAACACTTACAGAAGAAAATTCCTTAATGACATAGGTAAAAAAATCTACAAAGACTGGAGCTCAGATAAAAAAGACGAGTGGGTAAGAATCACAATGCTCGGATCCGGAAGACAAGTAGGACGATCCTGCTTACTACTACAAACACCTAACTCAAAAATCCTATTGGACTGTGGAGTAGACGTAGCAGGAAAAGGAAAAGACAAATTCCCTTTCTTCGACATTGGAGAATTCGACATCTCGTCTATAGATGCAATCATCCTCTCCCACGCACACCTAGACCACTGCGCACTCATTCCCTACCTCTACAAAATGGGATTCAACGGACCAGTCTACATGACACCGCCAACTCGAGACATAGCAGCACTAACAGGCCTAGACTTCATCGGCGTAGCGTACAAACAAGCATCAGCGCCAATCTTTTCATCAACAGACATTAAAGAAATGGTAAAACACTCAATCGTCCTAAACTACAACGAAGTAACAGACGTAACGCCCGACATCAGAATAACTTTCTACAACGCCGGCCACGCTCTCGGATCAGCAATGACACACATCAACATAGGAAACGGATCCCACAATCTCCTATACGCCGCAGATCTCAAATACCAAAAAACCCGTTTACTAGATCCTGCAATTACAAATTTCCCAAGAGTAGAAACAGTAATCATCGAGTCAACTTATGGAGGAAAAAACGATCTCATGCCTCCAAGAATCGAATCAGAAACAGTACTCCTTGACAAAATAAAAGAAGTAGTAGACCGCGGAGGAAAAGTCCTCATACCAGAACTAGGACTGGGAAGGGCTCAAGAAACAATGCTAATAATCGAAGACGCAATAAGATCAGGAAAACTAAAAAGAATCCCTGTATATATCGACGGAATGATCTGGGACATCAACGCAATCCACACAGCCTACCCAGACTTCCTATCTAACTCAGTAAAAAACCTAGTCTTCCAAGACAAAAACCCATTCGTCTCAGACGTATTCAACCGTATTGGCTCACCTCAAGAACGAAGAGAAGTAATAGAAGGAGGCCCTTGCGTAGTCTTAGCAACAAGCGGAATGCTTGTAGGCGGAGCCTCTGTTGAGTATCTAAAACACTTCGCCCCAAACGAAAAAAACGCACTAATGTTCGT
>CEPX01132538.1_pt1 | contig 16385 bp, 16 predicted proteins | sample 361361 | NCBI WGS metagenome assembly CEPX01 (sample SAMEA2619974, study PRJEB7988) | marine metagenome | biome: marine biome (ENVO:00000447); feature: mesopelagic zone (ENVO:00000213) & marine oxygen minimum zone (ENVO:01000065); material: "saline water (ENVO:00002010), including plankton... | reverse complement strand
GGCGCGAGCAGGGAGCGAATCGAGCCCCTGCGAGTCGCGCTGGAGCACAAACTCGTGAACGTGCTGATCACTGACCACGTCACGGCGGAGATTTTGGCTTCCGGGGATTGATGCCCTTCACGTCCGTTCGGACCGACCCGGCGCCTGTGTCGAGCAGTGCGGGCGGAACTCGGCGCCTGCGTTTTGAAGGCGGCGCCTGTCCTCTTTGTGTGAGATACTATGGCGCGTATAATGCCGCCGCGCATAACTGCCTGAATAGGCGCTCGAAGAGGCCTCGGCTTCCCACATCATCAGAGGTGACATATGACCGCGCTCGACGTGAACACTATCCTCGAAAAGCACGCCGCATTTTGGAATCGAGAGTCAGTCGAACGGCCCCTGCTGAACGTATCGACCCTCGAAAACGACACGCGCTACAACCTCCAGGGTCTCTCGATTACCCTGGCGGACGGCACGGAACTCTTCGATCAGGACGATCCGTTGACCCCCGATCAGATCGATCCCAGCACCATACTCCACGAGGGCGAGTTTCCCCTCAGGACTCAGCCCGAGTCAAACAACGGTCCGCTCATCGTCGACGACCTGTTGGTCACACGAGCGCCGCTGGGGAGGATGGCCTGGGTAGAGGCGATCCTGGGATGCCCCATCGTGCCGAAGCTGGACACTGGCTCGATCTACTCGGCGCCGTACCTTACCGGCGCGGACCAAGTGTCGAGGATCCCGTCGCTGGATGGGAACGCGTGGTACGACCTGCTCCTCGAGTTCACTCGCCAGCTCGCCGAGGACTCCGCCGGTTCGTATCAGGTCGTTCAGTGCCTGCAGAGGGGACCCATCGACCTGATGTCGGCGTTGCTCGGGCACACGCGAATGTGCTACGCGATCTTCGACGAGCCCGAGCACGTCAAGGCGTTGAACGAAAAGTGCACGGAAATATTCATCGAGGTCGCCAAAGGCCAAGAAGCCCTGATCCCCAAGCTCAACGGAGGCATTTGCACGCCGTTCGCGGTCTGGGCGCCCGGCACCGTGGTGCGCACCCAATGCGACGTGACCTCGTCGGTTTCGGCCAAGATGTACGCGGAGGTGTTCTTCCCGTACGACGTAGAGATCTGCAAGCAGTTCGACTACTCTATCGTTCACCTCCACTCGGGCTACCTCCACACGGTGGAGGTGCTCCTCAAGCAAAAGTATCCGACGGCCGTACAGGTGTCGTTGGACACGGGCTCGACCCCGCTGAACGTGCACGACTTGATCCCCGTGTTCTCAAGAGTGCTTGAAGAAAAGCCGCTGTTCATTCAGGGCAAAATGACGCAATCCGAACTCGACGAACTCCTGGACACACTCCCGCCGCGAGGGCTCTATATCTCGACGTCGACGATGAACGAGGAGTAGGCCGAGCGACGGTCAATCAGCTCGGGCCAGTCGACGAGACCGGCCCGGGGAGCGCCAACGGCGGCGCCCCTAGCCGCCCATGTCGCGGCGGAGGTCCATCAAGCGCTCCCATTGCTCGTCGTCGAGCTCCGGGAAGCCGTCGCCCTTCTGTCTGACGCCGCCGGTGAATTGTGGGGCTCGCTTCTCGAGGAATGCGGCTCGGCCTTCGTCCCCGTCCGTGCTGAGCTGGGTCAGAAGCGCGTTCATCAGGGTCTGGACCCGCCATGCCTCGGTGACCGGCGTTTCGCGGAACCTGATCACGAACTCTTTCATCATACGTACGGCCACCGGAGGCATGCCCGCGATGTGCGTGGCTATCTCCTCGGACCGCGTCATGAGATTGTCGTGGGGCGCCGTTTCGTTGATGAGGTTGATCCGCAGGGCTTCCGCGGCGTCGAACGGCTCGTCGGTGAGTAGGATTCGCATGGCATCGGCGTAGGATATCTGTCGAGGAAGATATGTCGCGCCCGGTCCTCCGCCGACCCATCCCTGGCTCAGCAGTGCGAACTTGAATCTGGCGTGCTCTTCGCAGGCGATCCTGATATCCGTCGACGTCAGCATGATGTAGAATCCGGCGCCGGCGGCCCAGCCGTTGATCGCGCCGATCACGGGCTTCATAATCTGGGGATAGTGGTCTCCCAGCCGTCCGTCCGCTCCGATGTGAGCGCCGTTCACTGTTCCCGCCAGCGGCCAAAAGACGCCTTCCGCCCGCATTCGATCCTGATCCTCCTGCGTCACCCCGGGTCTCGGCGCGAGGTTGTGCCCCGCGCAGAAGTGGCGGTCTCCCGTGCCGGTCAAGATGGCGACTCGAATGTCACGGTCTTCCCAGACCTCTTTCCACGCCTCGCTGATTTCGTTCGAGGTCTCCCTGTCCAGGATATTGGCCTTCTCCGGATTGTTGAGCGTGATGTATGCGATTCGGTTCTTCTTCTCGAAAAGGATTCCCATATGTAGCCTCGCTGACGGGGTTGTTGTGGGCGCGCGTGCAACATCGGCTGCGCGCCGTCAGTGGATAATCTGCTGCTCTTCCAGCGCTGCCATCTCGGCTTTTGGCATGCCGAGCAACTCTCCGTACACGTAGTCGTTGTGTTGCCCGAGCACCGGGGCGGCGGTTATGTACGGGTCCGGTTGCCCTTCGAACCGCCACGGAACTCCCGGCAGGTCTCTCATCTCTCCGTCGCTGGTCCGATGCGTCGAGAAGTAGCCTCCCTCGCGCAGTTGAGGGTCGTTGAACACACGCGAGACATCCAATGAAGGTCCGGCAGTCACTCCGGCCTCCTGAAGAATTCGCGCCGCCTCGTGATCTTCGTGCGTCAACGTCCATTCGTCTATTGCCGCGTCGATCTCATCGTGGTGATTGAGCCGTCCAGCGGCATCCGCGAGCCTCGGATCTTCCGCCATCTCAGGCTTCCCGATCACTTCGCACAGCGATTTCCACTCACCGTCGTCCGTCACCGCGATGGCGACCCATTTGTCATCGCCGGCGCAGTGGTAGGCCCCGAAGGGCGCATCGCGATCGTCCCGATTGCCCAACGGCTCTTTTAGCGTGCCGTTCATCTGGAAATGCAAAAGCGCCTCGGGAATGCTGGCGCTCAGGGCTTCCGCCATCGAGAAGTCGACGTACTGTCCCTGTCCGGTCGCCGCTCGGCAGTTAAGGGCTGCGATCGCCGTCATGGCCAATTCCATCCCCACCCAAGGGTCGGCCCACAGACCTCCTCGGATCGGTTCACGCTCCGGGTATCCGGAAACCGTGTTCCAACCCGTGTAGTGCTGGAGCAGGCTCCCGTACGCCACGTAGTCTTTGTCCGGGCCCGAGTGACCGGTGCCTGACGACGAGATCATGATGATGTCGGGGTTAACCTCGCTCATCGCATCGTAGCCCAGGCCCAGCCGCTCGATTACGCCCGCGGCGAAGTTCTCGATCGCAAGGTCCGAAACCGCCACCAACGCTTTCGCCAACTCCAGGCCCTCCGGCTTGGTGACATTGACCGATGCGTATAGCTTGGACTGGTTGTACGCTTGAAACGCGGCGCCTCGCGTGGAGGGATCGGGGCGGCGTCCGCTGCCGACCTTGATGACTTCGGCGCCCATCATGGCCAGGAATCGTGTAGCCGTGGGGCCGGCGATGATCCAACTGAGATCGAGGACCCGTACCCCCTCGAGAGGCAAACCGCTCATGATTGCTCCAGCGCGTCGATGATCTGATTGTTGTGCTCACCCAGCAACGGCGCAGGGCGCGCATCCAGGGGCAGCGGTGAGTTGGAAAAACGATAGGCCACGCCGGGGTATTTCACCGATCCGGCAGCCGGGTGATCGAGTTCAACGAAGAACTCGCGCTCCGCCAGATGCGGATCGTCCAACAGGTCCGCGACCGTGTTGACCGGGAAGCATGGGATACGCTTCTCCTGGCCCATCCGGGCGACTTCGTGCTTCGAATACTGACTCGTCCACTCACTCAACAGTTGCCAAAGCTCCTGCGAGTGTCCCTGCCTGGCTTCTCTTGTTATAAACCGTTCGTCAGTCGCCCAAGGAGGGTTGTCCATAACCTCCAGCCATCGGGCCCACTGAGCGTCTTCCCTGGGAGAGATTGCGACGTAACCGTCGGTGCATGGCAGCACACCGCCAATCGCTCCGACCATGCCGCCCACGGAGGCTTCCCGCACCTGGCGAAGGTCTCGAGGAGGGCCGGGCCTCCCGTACGCAGAGTTGGCGAGGCCGCTGATGATCTGAGTGACCATCGCCTCGTAAGCTGACAACTCCACGTGACTGCCTTCGCCGGTCATCCGCCTCCGGAACAGCGCCATCAACGTCGCGGTGGTGGCCGCCACCCCTGCAACGAACTCCGACTGGTGCCCACCCGCACGAATGGGAGGGTCGTTGTAAGGGTCTTCAACCGTGCCCAGAAGGCCGTGGGCGTTGCCGCTCATCTGGTAGATCGTGAGGTCGTTTGCCTTCCAGTCCTTGTTGGGTCCCCAACTCCCGAACGGTGTGATCGACGTGTGGATTATGCCCGGGTTGATCTCACGGAACGTCTCGAAGCCCAGTCCCAGATCGTCTAGGTATCCCAGCGGGAAGTTCTCAACGATGATGTCCGAGGTTTTGACGAGCGCTCGAAGCGTTTGAGCGCCTTCGTCGGTTGTCAGGTCCAGCGTGATCCCACGCTTGTTGAGGTTGAGGGCAAGAAAGACGCCGCTCTTCTCGGGATCGGCGGAATCGTCCGGAAACGGCCCCATCCGTCGGGCTTCGTCTCCGGCCGGCGATTCCACCTTGACGACTTCGGCGCCCATGTTGGCGAACGTGCGCGCGCAGTACGGAGCAGAGATTCGCTGCCCAAGATCAAGGACCTTTACTCCATCCAACAATCCTGGCATCCCGCCATTCCTCACGCGTACATTCAAGAAACCTGATTCCCGAACCATGACAACGATACGACAGATGTCATTTTGCAACCCGCGCATCTGAATGTCAATAATGCCGATGCACTCGACTGAGGCTCGACAAGGGCGTCAGAAGGAAGGCGTTCTGTGTGTTGGTCAGTGGATGAGAGTGATGAGGTTGATGCGCTGAGATCGCCCGCGGAATCGACAGATGATAGATTCTGCTGGAACGTCCGCCGATGTTGAGACCGGCTCAGCGCAAAACGCTACATGGACAAGCGAATGAATGCGGAGGGGCGCTCGATTCCCTGTTCACGGTCGAAATCCGGCGCATTGATCAGTTGTCCCGTCAACGTTTCGGGCGTTTGAAGCGCCAGGAACATCGCCGAAGGGCCAATGTCCTCAGGCAACCGCATGCGCTTGTATACCTCTGCGTCATAGTCGTCGTTGGGACGGGTCAACACCCAGCCGGGGGCCAACGAGCTGACGGTCTACAGCTCCCCGACGCCAGAGCCGATATGTGGTGGTGAGTTCTTGGTCGAGTTGATCGACGTAACCGGTCAGCAGACCGGAGCGAGCGTCTGAACCCAGGCCTGGCCGCTCGTGCTCTACGGCATCTAAAAGGCTTGTGCCCTCCTGAAGCTCCGTGCCGCGCAACTTCTCGGCGTCCTCCATCTGGCGCTCGATGAATCCTCGTGCCGAGTCTTCATCTTCCCAGAGGTATGTCCTCGAACTCACGCTGACCGTGAAGGGGGCGGTCGGGTTGGCAAAAGTATTTTCGTAACCACCGATGTAACCCGACGACGAGATGGTCTCACCGGTGTCGGCTGGGTCAACCGTATGATTCGCCACGGCGTCCGCGGTCAACGAACCGCTGCGAGGAGAGACCGCCAAGTCAGAAAGTTCGTCGTCAACGGAGTCTTGGTTCAGGACCATCCCGGACAGGTATTCGACGGTGACGTCCTCGAGTTCGACAGGACCGAGGGTCGGGACCTGTGTCGGCTCAGGCGCCGGCGCAGTTGTCGCCGGTTGTGCGCCGGTCGTGGGAGCAGGAGATGGAGCGCTCGCCGCGGGTTGCGCGGGCGCCGATTGCGGGACGGTGGCCGTAGCGGTCGGAGCGTCGTCGGACCCAGAGCACGCGCCCAGGAAACCGGTCATGACGGCAGCGGCCACGACCACGAAGGAGATGCGCCACCCAGGCGCGGCGAGTTTGTCTCGGAAGGGGATGTCGTTCATCGACACGCGAGTCCGGCGACCGGTCCCGTGTGCTCGTTAACATCGTGGTGTTCGATCACAAATCGACCGATCATTTCGATTACCCCGAGGATAGATTCAGAGGCGGCGCTTTGCGAGTAATGGATTGTACCTCTGACGTGATCGCCGACGCAAACGAAAGATTCAAGGCGCTCGCATGCAACGCAAAACGCCTCCCCCAGACGCCTGCGACTCCGGGTTCGCTCCCGAACACCCCGACAACGACGGTAGGGTGACATCGTGGCGGTTGGCTTTAGGCAAGCAAGCTATGGCATCGCTTTGGCGGGCTCGGGCCAGGCTGTGTGTCGTTGCGTAGAGATTGAGCCTAACGCCTGATTGCCTGCCCTCTTTGGGCACCGTATCATGTTGTTTTCGTAGCTTGAGACTCAAAGGAGTTGGTAACGCATCGTGCAAGATCCGTAACGCGGCGCACTACGATTTCGCAAGTCGTGGCGCACCAAAATTGAAGCCATTGGGAGGTACGCAATGCCGGCAAATCAAGCCGCCGTAGAGCAACGGATGAAACGTTGGCAAGAGCAACGTTGGCTGCTGGACGCCGTGGTCCGCACAATTGGCCCCGATTGGGATCAGGGTCGTCTCGCCGGGCTGCTGCGGACGTGCGGTCCCGTCGCCGCGGCGGACGTGGAGTCCGCGCGAAACCGCATCCGCAAGTTCGACGACATGTCGCGGGAGTTCGCACGGGTGGCTGCGCGGCGCGAGCGTATAGCTCGTCACGAGGAAGAGCAAGAGCACTCAGTTGCCGCCAGAGAGAGCTACTTTATCGCGGCCCTGTTCTATGCCAGCGCTCAGTGGCCCATCTTCGAGGACAGCCGGGAGAACCGGCGCCTGGACCAGAAGAAGGTCGAGTGCTACTCCAAATACGCGTTGTACGCAGACCACGAGGTGCGAAAGGCCGAGATCCCGTTCCAAGGCAAGTCCTTGCCCGGATGGCTACACCTGCCCAGTGTCCGCTCCGCGGGGCGTGTGCCATGTGTCATCAGCATACCCGGAATGGACGCTTTCAAAGAGGGCCGCGTGGCCATGTACGGTGACAGAATGCTGGAACGAGGCGTGGCGGTCTTAGCGATCGAAGGGCCGGGCCAGTACGAGGCGCTTCTTCGCGGCATCCATGCCGACACGGCCAACTGGCTGGACGCGGGAAAAGAGATGATAGCCTGGGTCCGGTCTCAGCCTGAACTGGACCCGGAGCGGGTCGCGGTCACCGGAAGCAGCTTCGGCTCCTTTTGGGCCACTCAGGTCGCCTCTGTAGACAGCCGTATCAAAGGCTGCGCCGTTCAGATGGTGGCCCACGAACCGGCGCGATACACCCTGTTCCATTTGGAATCGCCCACGTTCAAGCTCCGATTCATGTTCATGTCAGGGTACGAGGATGAGGAGGAGTTCGACCGGTTCATGCAAGGCATGAGTCTAGAGGGAATCGGCGAAAAGATCAGTTGCCCGTACCTTGTGGTGGCAGGAGAGGACGACTCTCATAGCCCAATCGAGTACACGTACCGGTTGTTGGATACAATCAAATCCGCCAAGGAACTCATCCTCTACGAGGGTGCCGACCACGGCGTTGCCGGTTCTTCGTCCGCCGAACTAGGGCCCAATCCGGGGAACTACCTGGCCGACTGGCTCAAAGACAGGCTTGACGACAAATCCATGGAAAGTCGTCACACCTTCGTGGACCTCGGCGGCCATGCCGAAGTCACTGGGTTCGAAGAGGCAACCCGCCGATACTCGTGGGCATAGGAAATCGGCTAGCTGCCCTGATGCCCGGATCCCAGCCATCGCCGAGTCCAATGCGCTCGGACTCCACGTTCGCGCACTCGACCGCGCCCGCGCGTAGTCGCCCGTTGTGCCTAGCTCACACCCCACGCTATCGCGTTGCGAAGCAGTTGCATGTAGGCGTCCGATTCCCAGGTCGTCCGGAGCACCGCTGTCTCGACGCCGGCGTCGTCGAGGCTGGGATCGACGTTGGGCCGGGCTTGGCTCGCGGGCGAATGGCAGTGGCCAAGCGCGATATAGGTGACGCCGCCTTTGCCGATGTCGCGGGTGTACCCGAGCGCTCTTGTTTTGCCGTCCGGCTGGAGCGCGGTGTCTTCGTCGTACAAGAAGCCCGTGCCGGGCGGTGAGTTGTCGGGACCCAGCTCCGCGGTGAGCAGCAGTTGCGTCTCGGAAGGATGCTGGATCTCGATCATGTAAGGTTCGTCGATCGTCTCGAACGAATCCGGGACGTCTCTGGTCAGCGCGTGGCCGCGATCGGCAACGTCGACCCGAAACTTGCGCGTCGGCGGATGGCTGAGGAAGAAGCCGCCCAGCGTGTCGTGATGACTGGTCTTGACCATCCGCCGCCGTCTCCCGTCGCCCACCCGCGCTGCCTTGCCGCCGCTGGTGCCGTGCAAACCCAGCCAGTGACCGCCGTCGTCAAGCCATCGGCGTACAAACCGGTTCTGGTCGTCGTTCAGGAACGGTCCGGCGACATAGGAGATCAGCAGTCGAGTCCCAGGAAGCCAGCGATGAACATCGCTGAAGTCGTTTCCGACGGTGGCGAGCAGGCCCTGCTCTTCGAGCAATTCCAGCAGCCTGAGCCGCGCATAGTCCATATCGTGCCCGCCCAGGGCGCCTTCCGGGTAGCCGCCGGCGACGACGTGGACACGGTCCGACAGTTTGGTGGTCATGAATGCCTCGCTCCTTAAATCTGTCGCGCTTTGGCCTGACTAGCCTGTCGAGCGTCGTGTTGTACTCTCGGGTCTCGGCAAGCGGCCTTTCTCGCGGTCACCAGCCTGCTTCTGGGCGTCATGGGCCGCATTATACTGCGAGACGCGGGACGGCGCCATGCTTTGCTGGTTCCCTACCGATCTAACGCCAAGACGGTCAACGCAGCCAAGATGTCATCCAGTCCTTGACCTCGCGAGTCAACTCCTCCGGACTTTGTCCTTGGCCGGGTTTGAAGGCTTCCGAGGTCCAAGGGCCCGTGTAGTCGATCTCAGTGAATGCCTGTCGCATGGCGTCCCAGTCGAGGTCGCCGGCAGTCGGCGAGTAGTGGTCGGGCCGGGCCTTGTTCACGTCGATCCCATGAATGTGGGTGCCGCACAAGCGACTGCCCGCGGCGCGAATCTCGTCCGCCGGGTCCAGATTGAGGCGGACCGCGTGGCCGATATCCATGACCAGACCCACGGCCTCGCTCGGGTATGGGTCCACCAACTCCCGCAACTCCTTCATGGAAGTCAAAGGCATGCCGGGGTACGGCAGGTTCTCGAGCGTAATCCGCACCGCCGAATCCTCAATGACGGGCAACAACTCGTCCAGCGATCGCCGGACCTCATCGCGCACGCGCTGTGGCAGATCGGGATCATTCGCGTATGGCGCCAAGTCCCTGGAGCTTGTTGGGTGGATGACCAATTCGGTCAGGTTCAGGGCGCCGGCCATGCGAATGTAACCGGTCAGCGAGGGAACGCTCTGTTTCCTCCATTCAGCATCCATGGCCGACAGGCAAGCTCGCCCCAGCGGGGCGTGCATCGTCCTGCCGCGGACGGAGTGGGACTCGAGGATGCCACGGATCCGGGAGAGTTCCCGGTCGCCGGGCGTCCCCACGTGTTCTTCCGATTCACAGAGTTCGGCTTGAGTGAAACCAGCCCCGCCGATGGCGTCGAGCGCGGCCTCGAGACCACGGTCCCTGAACGATGATGTGGTGCTGCTGAAGTTGTCCATCCTGATCGCCCATGCTCCTAAAGTGACATATCGAAGGCGTCTGTCGAAATCGCTCGCCAGGCATGAGCGACGCCAGACACGTGGACGAAGTCTACCACGGGCTCAGCAGCGGTCAAGTAAACCTCGACCGCGGATAATGCCGTTGGCGGGCAGGCAGGCAAGGGAATCAGGAATCTGGGTGTGAGGCAGGGGCGCTTACCTCGGCGACGTCAGACGCGGACGAACTTCTGCACGCTTCGATCTCCTCGATCGATGCCCAGGAAGGTCTCGCTGACCTCGGCGACGTAGAAGCTGCCCATCGAGTCGACGGCGATGCCGTGGGGCGCGCCGAATAATCCGGGTCCTGGTTCGTGCATCACCTTCCCTTTGATCATGGGATTGCGGCTAGGGGAGGTGGGCAGCCCGGAGCCGGTGTCGCTGTCGTCAACTTCAACGCCCTTGTCGCCCCAACGGGTCAGCACCTCGCCTTGAGGGCTTAGAACACTCACGCTGTGGTCCAATTCGGCGACGTAGAAGTTGCCGTCAGGACCTTTACGGACCGCGTTTGCCAGGTTCAACCCGGTCCACTCGCCGAGGAACTCCCCTGTCGGCGTGAAGAACTGCACGCGGTTGTTGTAGCGGTCGGCGGCGTACACTTTGTCGCCGTCTTCCAGGTCCACGAAGACGCTATGGACGGTGTCGAACTGGCCGGGTCCGCTGCCGTTGCCGCCCCACGAGAACCGGAGCTGGCCTTCAGCGTCGAAGCAGTGGATGTGTGAGTTGCCATAGCCGTCGGAGGCGTAGAAGTCCCCGTTGGAGGCGACAGTCAGGTGGGTTGGCCGGTTGAAAGGCTTACCGCTTTGTTCAGGCGTGTTTTTCATGGGCGTCCCCATGGTCAGCAGGAGCTTCCCTTCGTTGCTCCACCGCCGCACCGTATGGTCACCAGTGTCGCTGGTGTAGACCGAGCCATCAGGTCCAACGCTTATGCCGTGCGGAACCACAAAGTCGGTCCCGATTTCCGGCCTTCCTCCGATCCTTCCCCAGGCGTCCAAAAAATCGCCGTCCTTGTCGAATATCATGACCGCGGCGTAAGGCCCTCGATTGAGAACGTAGACGTTGTCGTCTTTGTCGACGGCCACGTCGGCCGCCTCTACGAAGGGCCAACCTCGCGGGCGTTTGAAGAAACCGTCCACCACGGCGAACTCATAGCAGCCGGCGCCGAATGTTGCCATCCCGACATACCTCCTCGTTTTGGCTCCGTCTCCTTCACACGCACCCAACCGAACGGTCCATGTCTCAGAACGGAGCAACTCCCGTTGAGCCAGATGTTAGGCGAATTGTAGCCACTACCTTGATAGACGTCAATCAGACCACCCACGCCTGATCCTTGCAAGTCGTGAGACGAAATATGATATTCTTCGAACGAGACAAAAAGTCTTCGCAGTGGCTGGCAAGGAGTCCGCGCACCGGACCTGACAGCGATCCAAATGGACGAGACGCATACATACGTGGGAGGACACTTGTGCAGGACTTGACGGAAGCCTTTGTGGAGTTGATCCGTCGTACATCGACCGACCTGCCTGAGGACGTCGAAAAGTCGCTCGAGGCGGCTCGAGAACGAGAGGCGAACGGCTCAGCGGCAGTGGGCGCGCTCGACGCCATCTTGTCAAATATCGCGCTGGCACGCCGGGAATCGCTCCCCATCTGCCAGGACACCGGGACACCCATCTTCTACGTGAAGCATCCCGAGGGTTGGAGCACCCGCAGGCTGCGAGAGCAGATCCGTTCTGCCGTGGTCGAAGCCACGAAGCAGTCGTACTTGCGTCCCAACGCCGTGGATGCCATCACCGACAAGAACAGCGGCAACAATCTGGGCGATCCAGCGTTCCCGACGATCCATTTCGAGGAGATCGAAGGCGAGGAGCTCACCGTCGACTTGATGCTGAAGGGCGGCGGCTGCGAGAACGTCGGAGCTCAGTACTCGCTGCCCAATGGCGAGTTGGGCGCGGGGCGCGACCTGGACGGAGTGCGCAAGGTGGCTCTGGACGCAGTCCAAAAGGCACAAGGTCAGGGGTGTGCGCCGGGGTTCCTGGGCGTGGCGATTGGCGGCGACCGAGGTTCGTCGTTCGACGCATCCAAAGAGGTGCTGCTCAAACAGATCGAAGAATCCAGCCCGGATCAGGAGCTGGCGGATCTGGAGACCCGTCTGACGGAAGAGTCGAACCAACTCGGCATCGGCCCCATGGGCTTCGGGGGCAAGACGACGGTGTTGGGATCGAAGATAACGGGCCTCCATCGTCTTCCCGCAAGTTTCTTTGTGTCGGTTTCGTACATGTGCTGGGCAAACCGCCACCGGCGTATGACCGTGCAGGGCGATTCGGTGAGTTACTCATAGGAGCACTTGATGCAGAAAGTCTCGCTTCCCATCAGCGACGAAGTAATCCGTAGTCTACATATCGGCGACCCGGTTCAATTGTCGGGCACGATGATCACAGGCCGTGACGCTGCGCACAAATGGATGGTCGAAACCTTCATCAAAAAGACCCGCGATCCTCAGGGCAGCGACCAGGACGTATACGACGCAATCAAGCCCATACTCGAAGGCGGCGCCATATACCACTGCGGCCCCGTGGTCACCGGTCTGGACACCAAAGAATACCGCTTCGCGGCCGCCGGTCCGACGACCAGCACCCGTGAGGAAATCTACCAGGCTGACGTCATGGACCATTTCGGCATGAGAGCTGTCGTCGGCAAAGGCGGCATGGGCGCACGAACATTGGCTGCGTGCGGAGAGTTGCCCGGCGTCTACCTGCACGCCATCGGCGGCGCGGCGGCGCTCATCGCAAAGACCGTGGTCGAGGTAAAGGGCGTGTACAAAATGGAGTTCGGTGTGCCAGAAGCCTTGTGGGTTATCGAAGTCCAGGATTTCCCGGCAGTCGTCACAATGGATTCGCACGGGAACAGCCTGCATGCGGACATCGATTCAAGCTCGAAGGCGGTTCTGGACCAGCTAATATCAGCGTGAGGATTGCGCCCCGTCGGTTTCGTGACGCCAGCAATTGATGACGGACGCGGCTGGCGACCCGCGCGCTACTCCAGCACACCGTGGCCAGGGCGTTGGAGTTGTATGAACACTCCCATCGTCGTGTCTGGGTGGACCCACACAACGTTCGTGTCCGGGCCCGGCTCCTCGTCCTCGGGGATCCCGGTGATGCGTCCGCCGTTGGCGCGCACATGCCGCACGGCCTCGGCCAGGTCCGGTACGTCGAATGAGACCATGTACACTCCCTGTCCTCGGGACTCGAGGAAACGGGCGACGGCGCTGTCAGGGTCCGAGGGCTCCAAGAGCTCGATGAACGCATCTCGGCCATTGCCCATCCACGCTGCCCGAAATCCGTATCTCGAAGGAGGGAGCTTAGGCATCGTCAACTCGACGCCGAACAGCTTGGCGTAGTATTCGGCGGCCTCGTCGATGCTTCTGACGGCGATGGTGAAGTTGGTCAGTTTGTCGAGCACATTCGCCCTCCATAGTTAAAAGTGGGGATATTGCCGGTGGCGGGAGTCTAGCAACGAGCCACAAGAGCGTCAACCCAACTCGCGACGCCGGAGTGTGACGCTTTGCTGACGGCCAAAAAGAGCGTCCCGGCGACCGAGAGGCGGGCCGAACTAACCGGCTATCGGCGTATAGGCGGTTTGAGATCCGGCCATGATTGTGAAGCGGGGGCTTACGCCGCCTGCGGCAAGATCAGTAACCCCTGAGCCCAGATCCACCTGACAGCATGGCGTTGACGGCGTCTTTTACGGCCATTGTGGCGTCAACCGACACCATTATGTCGGCGTCCCGACGTTTGCCGGCGGCGTGGATCTTCTCCGTTCCCTCCACCGTGACCCTCAGGCAGTCAGGGTGATCCGGTTGTCCCGGCAAGCCCATCGACTGGGCCAAGTCATTGGGTCCGCCCGCAAAGACCTCTATCCCGTCGACCGTCAGTATCTCGTCCAGGTTTTCGTAGGCGGTGATGCTCTCGATCTGAGGGACGATCAGCAGTTCGTCGTTCGTCCTGTCCATCATCGCCTTCAGGTCCGTTTCCAAACCGAAGCGGGTGACCCGTTTGCTCGTGTAGCTGCGCCGCCCACGGGGCGCGAAGTAGCAATACTCGACCAGCTTCTCGGCCTGCTCCTTGCTCTCCAGATCGGGGATCGTGATCACCCTCATGCCTCTGTCAAGATAGTTGAGGATGTTGCTCTGAATCTGGTCCGGAACTCGCATGGCGGGAGTCAACCCCCAGCCGTCGCACATGCGGCAGAATCGATCGATCGTCTCCGGAGTGATCGCCGCGTGCTGGCCGTCATAACTCACAAAATCGAGATTCATCGCTCCGGCCAACTCGATGATCTCGTCCGAGTAAAAACTCAGCGATATCCCCACCGCTTTTTCGCCGCGCCTCATCTTCTCTATGACCTTGTTCGACGGCATATGTATGTCACCTCCCGGAGTTTTGAATCCCCAATGTTGCATTCGTTCGAAGTTGTGTCAAGGGCGAAGGAGAAACGTATCAGCGGGGCGGAGCGAAACCGTACGATCGAGTGCCGCAGTTTGAGCATGAGATTGTCGCGTTCCGCTGAAGCTGAGGCCCGTGCTTTCGGCCGACCGGCGGCTGACTGAAGTGAAACGGCGCCCCGCTGGGTATTGTCCCGCTACGTGAGCAGGTAGATGTCCGAGAGTGGGCGCTACGGCCTACAGCACCCAGTCATAATTCACTCCATTGGATTTTGCTCCCGGCTATCCATGAGCCTTCAGAGCGCCTTGGCCAGGAGCTTATTTGAAGCTACTCCAATCCTGCTCGCTTCATTGCCTCCAAGTTACGAAGGGCCTCGGCGCCGCCCTCTGGAGGCTCTGTCTCAAGCCAGATGTGCAGGGCCTCCGCTGGAGTTGACGAATTGATGTAGCGCCTTGCATTCTCCTTGGTGACTCTAAATTGCTCATCGGTCCACGCTGGAGGCCGCGTCAATTGCTCCGGGTCCTGTGCGTCGTATGCCGCCATTCTTGCCATGTAGTCGTTGAGTACACGTAGCTCAACGGTTGGGCTTACCAGCTCTAGATAGGCTACGAAATCAGCTACTCTATCGGGCTCGCAGTCGAAAACGATGTACGTACGGAAGTCCGCGCCTGGCCTCCCCGCTACGATCCCCGTGGCTGCCGCTGTAACGCCAACTCCGTACGCGGCGCCGATTGAGGTCCAAGCATGGTGGATTGCGACTCCCTCCGTTGGACCATGCTGCCAGCGCAGGGGTATGAGGGCTTGTGGGCCGATTGGAGGGGCATGGAACACCGCCATGTATGTGGGCATGTGGTTTCACTCCTTTCTCGAGAATTGGCTGCCAAGGCGCTCCGAAGAGCCACCAGTATACCCTACGAGGACTCAGTCGCTAGGGCACATGGAGGTGCGCTAGGTGAAAAGGCCGCATCCGCTCCTGTGATGGGGGTTTTCATGGATGCATGGTTGACGAGACCACACCTTACTTGTATACTCACGGGCATATAACAGGGCAAAGTCGTCCTGGAGGTGAGTAGTTGTGATTTACCGCGTTAGGAGCACTGAAGTCACCTGCTCGAAAGCAAACCAGGCCATAGCCTGGGCGTTAAAGGTCACGAATTGGGTGAATGAGCAATCGCCTACTACCAACTCGCAACTGCTGAGGAATATCTCGGGAGACCCTTTTGGGTCTCATTGGGTAACGTCTGCCGAATCCCTTGGGGAACTCGACGAGGCAATTGCTGCAGTGGAGGTTGACCCAGAGTATCAAGCGCTGATTGCGGAAGCCAGGAGCGGAGGCTACCTCGTGCCAGGCAGCGTGACCGATAACTTCTCGCTGACTGTCGCCTAGCTGTAATTCTCTGCTCTATCAGAGTGCCAAGAACAGTCGAGGGTGTGCAGAGCCACCGGCCAGTCAGGGTTTCATCCAAGTCAACTTGACTGAGAACGAGGCGGGGTCAACGTGGGATGAAATGGAATGGCAAGCAGGAGAGCACGTGTTGCCCGACCCGATAATTGATGGATGAAAGGAGAGAATCCATGAGCAAACAGAGCGATCTCGACAATCATGCGAATCAGCTCAATCCAAACAACGACGCCTATTGGCAGTCACGAGACGACGAAGAGCGCCCAGACGACTGGCAGGAACAGGCCGAAGTGCAAAAGCAGGATGAGCACAAAGACGAGGCGAAGGGGAAAATGAAGTAGAGGATATGAGCACCTCCGGAAAGCGTCCCGGTGCTCCTTGAGCTGCCTGATGCCGTGTCCAGCCCTTTGACTCAAAGTCGTGATAAGAACCTTTGGTGCCTCCACCCCCCATTCCTAGTCTTGTTCTGCGATGGATTCTTACCCCCGTGGCACCCTCCGGTAGGCAGCAAGTCTGCGACGCTCCCAGCTAAGGGCTTCGGTCCGACTCAGACTGCGAGTCTCCACTTTCATCTTGCCAGTTTTGCCGCTTCGCCGGTGTTGAGCAGCTCTCCGGATTGGGCTGTTCGTCACTCCGACGTATCTGACTCGACCATTTCGCCCACGGAGCGTGTAGCCTCTCACTGAGGAATCTTTCCGGACCGACCGCCGGAATCCAGTGCGAATGCTT
>CEPX01092454.1_pt1 | contig 16387 bp, 19 predicted proteins | sample 361361 | NCBI WGS metagenome assembly CEPX01 (sample SAMEA2619974, study PRJEB7988) | marine metagenome | biome: marine biome (ENVO:00000447); feature: mesopelagic zone (ENVO:00000213) & marine oxygen minimum zone (ENVO:01000065); material: "saline water (ENVO:00002010), including plankton... | reverse complement strand
ATACAGAGTAGATAAAAAGCATAAATCAGATGCCATTATCGACCTGATTGCTGGTGGTAAATGGCAGCAAGTGCTGGTTTTTACGAGAACCAAACATGCGGCTAATCGCCTCACTGAAAAGATGAACAAATGTGACGTGTCAGCTTTGGCTATTCATGGCAATAAAACACAGTCTGCTAGAGTAAAAGCACTGTCCGGCCTACACAATAAAACGATTCGGGTACTCGTAGCAACGGACATAGCAGCCAGAGGCCTGGATATTCCGTTGCTTCCCCATGTCATCAATTATGAACTACCCAATGTAGCAGAGGATTATGTCCACCGAATAGGTCGTACTGGAAGAGCTGGTGCAAAAGGTGAAGCCATTTCACTGGTGAGTGTGGATGAAATAGACTACCTGAAAAATATTGAGAAGTTGATCGGAATGGAACTTCCTCTACAAGAGATCGAGGGTTACGAACCTTCTGAAAAGCCAGGAGAAGGCAACAAACCTGCAGCCCAGAAAAAATCGAATTTCAACAGAAGAAGGAATAATAAGAATCGAAATTTCAAGCGAAAGCCGAAACGAAACAATCCGAAGTAATAGCTGCTCGTTTTATTGGTTGTCCATGTACTCTTCATTAAACTCTTCACTCAGCACCCTGATGGTGTGCTCATAATTCATGATGTCGTTGAGTAAGAGACTTAACTTTCGTTTATCGTTCGGTTGGGTACTATACAAATCATTGTAGAGACCACTAGTCACCTGCTGCAATGCCATATCAAAATTATCAATGGCGGCATTGATGGCAGCCAACTTCATCAATAAATCTACATCAAAAACGGTTTGGTTTCCTTTCAACAAAAAGTCTGCTCCGTTGTTGATGATGTCTGGGGTGGATAAGCCATTTACTTTTCGAATCACATCAACTATTGCAATGTCAGTACTATCAGCATAGAAAGACAAAGAATCCAATGTTTGTCTTTGCTTGGGAAGTAATTCATCTATCTGTTGAATGTTAGCGTTATGCTCCTCAACAATAGTTTGCATGACTTGTTTGGTAAATTGCTTTTGTTTCCAACTTTGCTGCGCATTACTAATCAGAAGTGCAAGCAACACACCAGCAGTAACCGGTAGCAAGTCATAACCAAACTTTTTGTATCCACTCATTCCCTAAAAATAGTCGATTCAGTTAACCTCCACAACCCAGGTTTTTTCGAAATGCCTCTCGAGGAATTTCCTTTTGATCAGTTTCTTGTTTCTCATCTTTGTTTTCCTCAGCTTCCGCTTTCCTCTTCATTTCTTCGAAGCGTTTCTTTGCCTCTTTTTCTTTTTCCTTGTCCATCATATTATAAACTGAATCTATAACCATCTGGTTTTTAGAAATGACACTCAACGTCTTTTGTGAATAATATCTAAAACAAAACACTGACCAACAGATCGTAGGGTTTACTTTTGTCTGTTCGTTATAAACGAGTAAATCCTAACCATGATCACACTCACTCAATATAGTCAAACTGATTATTTCGTTGCTGAAGAACTCAGTCCACAGGAAGCGGCAAAACTCGTAGATAAAACCAAGATCAATTGGCTGGATATCGAGGATACTGGTAAGGTATCCATAGACGAAATTTCTGATCTATTTGATATTCACCACCTGATTGTGGAAGACATCATGAATCTGGAGCAGCTTCCGAAATTCGAGCGTTTCGATGACTTGCTTTTCTTTACCACTAAGATGTTGAGTTTTAATCAAGACGAAGACCTGATTGTGAAGGAACACCTCAGTATCATGATTGTGGAAAACCTGGTAATCACCTTCCAAGAGGGCTTACCTGGTGATGCGTTTGATGATTTGCGAAACAGGATCAAGGTAGGCAAAGGAATGGTCAGAAAATATGGTGACGACTATCTGTTCTATCGTGTACTGGAAGCGGTTGTCAACCATTATCATAAGATCATGGAAAAACTTCGCAGCAAAATAGACTATCTCGAAGCAAAAGCATTGGAAAACACCTCCATTGACATGATGCAGGAGGTAATTGACATCAAAAAAGATGTAAACCTCCTCAGAAAATACACCATCCCGATGCGAGAGGCTCTCGGTAAGATGCGCGTTGAAGCCAATGAATTCATCGAGCAGACCTCTGTGAACTACTTTCAGGATGTACAAGACAAGTTGGATTATTTAGCTGCATCTTTCGATACTTCAAGAGAGATGCTCCGTGACTTAATGGACTTGCATCATTCCAATCAAAACAATGAAATGAACCGGGTAATGAAAACACTGACCGTCGTCTCAGCGATTTTTATCCCCTTGACCTTCCTGGCCGGACTCTACGGGATGAACTTCCGAAACATGCCGGAATTGAATTCAGAATGGGGATACCCGGCTGTAGTTTCCATTATGCTCCTCATGGCTGGTGTCATGGCCGTCTACATGCGCATGAAAAAATGGTTCTAGCCAATTGATGTACATGATTCAATGATTTGATTATCCGGGTTAGGTCAAATCTTTACATCTTTGCTCATATTTCACTGAAGCTATCAAGAATCAATTCAGAATCATGAGTAAAGACATTACGGATCTTAAAATCGGCGTATTAGGAGGTGGACAATTGGGTCGTATGATGTTGCAATCATCTACAGATTTCAACCTGGACATTCACATGATTGATCCTGATCCAAATGCTCCATGTAGCAAAATGGCTAATAGCTTCACTCAAGGTGCCTTGACGGATTATGATACCATCATGGCCTTTGGAGCGGATAAAGACGTCCTGACGATCGAGATTGAAGCTGTCAGTACTGAAGCGCTGAAAGAATTAGAAAAACAAGGCAAAAAGGTGTTTCCACAACCGGCCATCGTCGAAATGATTCAGGACAAGCGTAAGCAAAAGACTTTCTACAAAGCCAATAGAATACCTACTGCAGATTTTATCCTGACTGAGAATGCTGACGAAGTTAAAAGCCATGAAGCATTTCTCCCCGCAGTTAACAAACTTGGGAAAGGTGGATATGATGGACAGGGTGTTCAAATCATCAAGTCTGCAGCTGATTTGGACAAGGCATTTGATGCACCATCCCTTTTGGAGAAGCTAGTGTATTTCAAAAAAGAGCTAAGTGTAATCGTAGCCAGAAATGAAGCTGGGGAAGTGAAGTGCTTCCCATTGGTAGAAATGGCCTTCCACCCTACTGCCAATCTGGTAGAATTCCTATTTGCACCAGCTGAAGTAACTAAAGAAGTCGAAGAGAAAGCTTATGCATTGGCAGAAGATGTCATTACCAAGCTGGATATGGTAGGTTTATTGGCAGTAGAGATGTTCCTGACTCAGGATGATCAGATTTTGGTCAACGAGATTGCACCTAGAACTCACAATTCAGGTCACCAAACCATAGAAGCTAATATTACTTCACAGTTTGAACAACACCTACGAGCAATTTTGAACTTGCCTCTTGGTTCCACTGAGTTGATCAAACCAGCAGCCATGGTCAATGTACTAGGGGAAGATGGATTCACTGGAAATGCTAAATATGAAGGTTTAAACGAATTGCTTTCCATTCCTGGTGTGCATCTACACCTATATGGAAAGAAACTGACCAAACCATTCCGTAAAATGGGTCACATTACCATTACGGATGAAAGTACAGAAACATTAAAGGCCAAAGCACTAAAGGTCAAAGAAATATTAAAAGTAAAAGCATGAGTAAGCCACAAGTAGGAATTATCATGGGAAGTCAATCTGACCTTCCTGTTATGTCAGAAGCCGCAGAAATCCTGGAAGAACTCGGTGTTGAAATCGAAGTAACAGTCGTTTCAGCACACCGTACACCAGAGCGAATGGTAGAATATGCCAACGAGGCTGCTGATAGAGGCTTGAAAGTGATTATTGCTGGAGCTGGAGGCGCAGCTCACTTGCCAGGAATGGTAGCCTCTATGACCACTCTTCCAGTAATTGGTGTGCCAGTGAAATCTAGAAATTCGATCGATGGATGGGATTCAGTGCTTTCTATCCTGCAAATGCCTGGAGGTATACCCGTAGCTACAGTAGCGTTAGATGGTGCCAAGAATGCGGGAATTCTTGCCGCTGAGATTATTGGAGCATTTGACAAGAAGATCTCAGCCAATTTGAAAGCCTACAAACAATCTTTAAAAGAGAAAGTCCTGGAATCAGCTAAATCTCTGGAAGAAAATGGCTGGAAAGCCAAGAAAATAGGGTTTACCAAATAAGCTAAAAGCTGATAAAACAGAAAAGCCTGATGAACTCAGGCTTTTTTAATGTCTTATATCGAATGATTAGGCCTTAAGCATCTACTTCGGCCTCAACCATTTCTGGTTTCTTAGGGAATATCAATGAGAATATGATCGAACCGGCCAATACCAGCATGATCACGGCAAATGATAGGAATATTGGAATATGTATGTGATCTGTTCCAAACAAAGATCCCAAACCTTTCTGAATGATCTCCATTTCCAACATCATCTTAGCTCCAATAAAAATCAAAACAAGCGAAAGCCCTTTTTGCAATAGATAGAATCTATCCAAAACATTCGCTAGAAGGAAGAACATCGCTCTAAGCCCCATTACCGCGAATATGTTGGAAGTATAGATCACAAACTCATTTTGCGAAATAGCAAATGCCGCTGGAATAGAATCCACTGCAAATATCAGGTCAGTTGACTCAATTAGAATGATTACAAGGAACAACGAAGTAAACAAACGCTTACCATTTTCCTTGATCCAAAACTTTCCTTCAGCTGGTTTGTCAGTGAAAGGAAAAATCTTTTTGGCCCATTTAAGTATTGGGTTTTTCTCTGGTTCCAGATCTGGTTCATCATCCTCTCCGAAGATTTTAACTCCAGAATAAATAAGGAATGCTCCAAAGATGTAAAGGATCCAGTGGAACTGAGCAATTAAGAAAGCACCAACGAAAATGAATATCGCCCTAAATACAATGGCACCTAAAATACCCCAGAATAATATATTGTGATAGTAATCTTCTTTGACATTGAAATATCTTAGAATCAAGAGGATTACAAAAATGTTGTCAACCGATAAGGCTTTCTCCGTCACATATGCAGAGAAAAACTCCATTGATGCTTGAGGGCCTTCGCCATAGAAATAGATTAAAAACCCATAGACTACAGAAACAGCCACCCAGAATAAAGTTTGTAAAAGTGCCTCTCGCTGAGAGACTTTGTGATGTGCTTTATGGAACACGCCCAAATCAACAAGGAGGAAGGCGATAATCACCACTCCAAAGACTCCAAAGAGAAGTCCTTCATTTTCACCAGAGAACAAGGTCAACAACATACGTAACGAATAATTTTAGGGCGTCCCAAAAGCTGGCATTTTTTGGAAGCACAAAGTAAGTAAATATATACCAATAAGAAAACTAGGGGACCAAATCAGTTGATTTCTAGCCAACAAAGTGTCGAAATGGCTGTTTTTTATTTAACTTTTATCCAGTTCACCTGTTTATTGCTAAGACCATTATGATTTGGGACATCATTCTTTGCGGGATTCTCTACACCATTTTGATCGTTTTTGTCTTTATCAGAACCAATAGAAAAAGACCAAACAACGATACGGATAGTGATGATGAGGGAGGTTTGCCAGTATCTTTACCACCCGATATTGATTTGCCTCCTGGAATATGTTTGCCAGACGATGCGCCTAGAAATACCATAACAGAACCCGAAGAGGTCTTTGCATGATAAACAGCACATTAAACGAACTGAAGAAGCTCAACAAGCTAAATCCCATTAAGTATGTCCCAATTTCTGTAAGCCGAAAGCGACCTAAAACAGGTCTGGCTCCAGGAAGCTTAATCTATACCGGTAAAGTCTACACAGAGGAAATAAAAATTCAGGTAATCGACTACACCGATGACCACATCACTGAGTTAGACATCACGGACGTAGCTGAACTGGCACAGTTCAATAATTCTGATAGTGTCACCTGGATCAACATTCAGGGCCTGCATGATGTGGAAGTCATCTCGGCCATTGGTAAACTCATGGGACTTCACCCATTGACCATGGAGGATATTCTGGACACCAATCAGCGCCCTAAGGTGGAGGAGTTTGAGGATCATCTGTACATCTCCATGAAAATGATCAATCATGTCGAAGATCTTAACAAGATTGACATTGAGCAGGTGAGTATTATCGCACACAAGAATTTTGTGATTTGCTTCCAGGAAAAACCTGGGGACGTGTTTGATGACATACGCACTCGTTTAAGAAATGGAAAAGGTCGCGCTCGTAAACGTGGTGCGGATTATCTGTCCTACATGCTGATAGATGTGGTGATTGACTTCTATTATGAAACTCTGGATCAGGTCTGGAATAAAATAGAACGATTGGATGATTTGGTTGTAAGAAGACCGGACAGAATTGAACTCAACGATATTCAGGTGATCCGACGTGATTTGATTCAGCTTCGCAGATTCATGTATCCTGTTCGAGATGTAGTTCATGCCATTAGCAATTCTCAAGGTCAGTTCTTTTCAGATCAAACTCTCATGTTCGTGCGCGATTCCTACGATCATGCGGTTCAGGTAGTTGAGAATCTGGACACCTATAGAGAAATCCTAAACAGTGTAATGGATTTGTACCTCTCACAACTAAGTAACAAGATGAATGAGGTAATGAAGGTGTTGACGGTGATGTCATCCATTTTTATTCCGCTGACATTCATTGCTGGTATTTACGGGATGAACTTCGAACACATGCCAGAACTCGGCTGGGCCATTAGTTATCCTGTTGGGTTCTGGAGCTTGATTGGTGTAGTTGCCATCATCATGGTCATTTTCATGAAAAGTCGGAAGTGGTTATAAATGAAATCGGAAGAACGTTTTTGGAATCGAGTCGCTACAAAAACCGATCTGAGCGAAACTGGAACGCTAATCATTAAGAAATCTCTTTCGCACCTAAAACCAAAGGATGAACTGCTGGATTTCGGTTGTGGAGATGGTACTCTCACGCACAAGATTGCCGATCATGTTTCACATATTGACGCTTTAGATTTTTCATCTCGAATGATTGAAATAGCAAGAAGTACTTCTCATCATAAAAAAATTGATTTTCACTATGGAAACATAGAGAAGCTCAATCTAACCCGACAGTCTTTTGATGCTATTTTAGCTTTTAATGTCCTACATTTTGTGAATCATAAACGGGCACTTAAAGAAAGGTTTCATGAGTTGCTCAAGCCAGGTGGCTATTTCATCAGCTACACACCGTGCATCGGAGACCATCAATCATGGCAACGCATTGTTCTCACATTGACACAATATGTTGGTCTAACGCCAAAAATGGAATTTTTCAACACAGAAAACTTGCAGAATCATCAGCTATTGAATGGCCTTGAGATAATAGAATCTACACCAATCAAGGGAGCTGACATGTTCATTGTGGCACAAAAACCAAATAATTAATCCTGCAGCTGTAGCTCAATAAAATTTTTGTAAGACCCCTGATTCCTGGTTAGGAGCTCTTCGTGAGTTCCTGATTCAACAATCTCTCCTTTATCCAATACGTAGATACAGTCTACAGAACGAATCGTTGCCAATCTGTGGGCAATGATGATGGTGGTACGTCCTTCCATCAATTGATTTAATGCTTGTTGCACCAAATGTTCTGACTCGGCATCCAGGGAGCTAGTGGCTTCATCCAAAATAAGAACATCCGGATCTTTCAGTACCGCTCGTGCAATGGCAATTCGCTGACGCTGCCCACCACTCAGTTTTATTCCTCGCTCTCCAACAGTCGTTTCAAACTGCTCTGGGAACTTCTGGATGAAATCAAGAGCATTGGCTTTGCGCGCTGCTTCTACCACTTCATCATGGGTAGCATCTGGTTTTCCATATCGGATGTTCTCTTCGATGGTTCCACCAAACAGAATCACTTCCTGAGGGACAATACCGATATGAGATCTTAGTGATTGCACATCCAACTGAGAGATGTCCTGTCCTCCAATGGTAATTGCTCCTCCATCTACCGGATAGAACTTCATTAAAAGTTGTACTATGGTAGACTTACCAGCCCCACTATGTCCGACCAATGCAATTTTCTGACCTTTCTGTATCTTCAGGTTAATCTCCTTAAGCACTTGTACTTCTGGTCGAGTTGGATAGCTGAATTGGATATTAGAGAATTGAATATCTCCATTCAACCCAGCGGTCTTGGCTGCTTTTGATTCTTCCCATTCTGGGATTTCATCTTGAATCTCAAAAATTCGCTCTGCCGCACCTACTGCTCGGGATACCTGTCCAAACAAATCTCCAAGTCCGGCGATAGATGCTCCAATGAACGTAGTGTATAAAATGAATTGGATCAAATCTCCTACAGTCATCTCTCCAGACTGCACCAACTTAGCACCGTACCATAGAATGGCTACTATACCTCCAAAAATCATGAAGATGATAAAAGAAATAAAGGCGCCACGCCAGTTCGCGACTTTAAGTGCTGTTTTGACCACAGATCGCATCTTGGATCCATATCGCAACATCTCAAAAGCCTCAGAAGTGTAAGACTTCACTGCATGAATGCTCTGCATGGTTTCCTCCACGATCACATTGGCATCAGCCAACTCTACCTGAGTTTGTTTGGAAAGCTTTCGGATGAACTTACCAAAGAAAAATGCCGAAACAATGATCACCGGAAAAGTGGCCAACATAAACACACTCAATGAAGGTGTCAGGAAGAAGATCAGACCAATTCCCGTTATTAGTATAATAAACTGACGAATCAGTTCTGCTAATGTGGTTGAGAAGGTGCTTTGAAGCGTAGAGACATCATTAGATATTCTACTAATCAAATCTCCAGTGCGATGCTTGTCAAAGAAAGTGATGGGCAAGGCAATCATACGCTCATATAACTCAATTCGCATATTGGCCATTGCATTTTCAGTGACCCGTGCGAATAACACCACTCTAAAAAAGGAAACAATGCTTTGAAAGAACAGAATTCCCAGTAAAATCAATGCAGCCGTACCAATGTTATCAGCAAACCAGTTTTCACTACCCGTGGCCAGGTCCACCAACTTTCCAGACACATAAGGGAAAACCATAAAAATGGAACTGGAAATGATGAGAAGTACTAACCCAATGATAAATGAGACCTTATAAGGCCACATGTATTGGAAGATCCCTAGCAGGTTTTTGAACCCGTCTTTGCTTATTTTTTTCCGCTGCTCTTTACCGCTCATTGCACACTAATTGATCCGGAGACCACATAATCTTCCTTGTCCTGCAAAATCATCTTTTGCTCTCCATCTAGCTGATAGAATTTAAGAAGACCATCTTGAAACTCCAGGGTCAGTTTTCTCTCGTTGGAATAAATGTATTTGGATTCTTGAAGAAGTGACTCGATTCTCATCAGTTCACCATCTTCATAAAACATATCAAACTTTTTGACCGCCACATCTTCATCAGACGATTGGTAGCTGATTATATTTTCTTCTTTGTGTTCCTGAAACAACCCCACATAAAAGGGTCTATTCAAATTGAAATCTCTAATAACCGAAAACTCTTCTTTCCAGACAGTGGTATCCGGTTCCATTGAACGACTTTCCGTTTCCCCGTTCATTTTCACGATTTTGTTCAATGTAGCTCCTCGATCTGCCAGGGTATAAACCTGCTCGTCAAGCAACGAGTCCAGATCAAAGTACACGTGAATCTCCCGAATGGATTGTTTGTTTTCTTTACAGGCACTGCCGATCAACAGCAGTGCCAGGATTATTAGTGTGTATTTCATATTAGAGTAACTCATCACCGGTCATTTCTTCCGGCTTAGGTACACCCATTAATTTCAAAATAGTTGGAGCAAGATCTCCTAATTTACCAGACTTCAACTCTCCTTTGTACTCTTTATCCACCAGGATACAAGGTACCAGGTTGGTCGTATGAGCTGTATTTGGAGAACCATCAGGATTGATCATGATGTCAGAGTTTCCATGATCCGCGATAATGATACTGCTATAACCATGCTCAAGTGCCGTTTCTACAACAGCTTGTGCACATCCATCTACTGTTTCACATGCTTTCACTGCGGCTTCAAACACTCCGGTATGACCAACCATGTCCGGATTAGCAAAGTTCAGACACACAAAGTCTACTTCTTCTTTCTCCAATTCTGGAATGATCTTGTCTTTGATATCATTCGCACTCATCTCCGGCTGCAAATCATACGTTGCTACCTTTGGTGATGGACACATCAAACGCGTTTCCCCTTCAAATTCAGTTTCTCTACCTCCTGAGAAGAAGAATGTAACGTGTGGGTATTTCTCGGTCTCGGCGATACGAATCTGCTTCTTGCCATTGTTCGCCAAAACCTCACCCAAGGTCATTTTAAGATTGTCCTTATCAAAAACGACTTTCACTCCTTTGAAAGTATCATCGTAGTTGGTCATGGTCAGGTAGTACAGATCCAATTTCTTCATATCGTGATCTGGAAAATCCTCTTGTGTCAACACTTGAGTAATTTCTCTACCTCTATCGGTACGGAAGTTGAAGCACATGACCACATCACCTTCAGCGATTTTTGCTACTGGCTGACCATCTGTTGTATGAATGATTGGCTTGATGAACTCATCCGTGACATTCTCATCATAAGAAGCCTGAACAGCTCCAACCAAATCGTCTGTTTCTACTTCTCCTTTTGCATTGACCATCGCATCGTAAGCAAGTTTCACTCGCTCCCAACGCTTATCACGATCCATTGCAAAGTATCTACCAGTGATAGATGCAATCTGACCGGTGGTTTCGGCCATGTGATCTTCTACTTCTTTGATAAATCCTTTACCACTCTTAGGATCACAATCTCTTCCATCGGTAAATGCGTGAACAAACACGTTATCACACTCATTTTCTTTTGCTGCAGTCAACAAACCTTTCAAGTGTTTGATGTGTGAGTGCACTCCACCATCAGATACCAGACCGATGAAGTGAATGTTTTTATTATTCTCCTTGGCGTATGCAAATGCATCAACCAATTCTTTTTCTTTAGCTAATGAACCATCCTGAACAGCATTGTTGATTTTCACCAAATCCTGGTACACCACACGTCCGGCTCCTATGTTCATGTGACCCACTTCTGAGTTACCCATCTGGCCTTCTGGCAATCCTACTGCCAGACCCGAAGCTTCCAGCGTACTGTTAGCGTATTTTCCATAAAGGCTATCTACAAATGGAGTATTGGCCTTGTCAATTGCAGAAACGGATTTGTTGGTAGCGATTCCCCATCCGTCTAATATGATGAGTATGACTTTCTTATTCATGTCTATTAATGTTTAAACCTTTCAACGAAAATGTTGATTGGGTTTGATGCTGTTTCTTGCGGCAAATATAGCATCCCTAGTGTAAGCGATTTGCAAGAAAATCGGGTTTATCGAAAGACACATTCAATTGTGGCATAATTTTCGATAACTTTATCACATGATCAAAGTATCGCTCATATCGATTACACTAATATTAAGCTTCGTCAACATTCAGCAGGATCAGGTGCTGGTCAACATCAGCACTGCTATGAAAGCTGGTAGTTCTAAGGAGCTGATCAAATTCTGCAATGCTAACCTGGAGATCAAAATGGATGGCAAAACATCCAACTACAGTGTAGCACAAGCAGAAGTGGTATTAAGAGACTTTTTCCTTAAAAACCCACCTAAAGGATTTCAGTACATCCACCAGGGAGCATCACCCGAAGGACTTAAGTACACTATTGGCACCTATACTATCGATGGAGGGAAATACCGTGTGGTCATGGTGATCAAAAAAGTGAAAGAGGATTTCAAAATCGACACGATCAACTTCAGTAAAGAATAATACGGAGCAAATAGGCCCCAAAATTGGGTTTCTTTTCTAATTTTGCGGTCTTATGACCAAACCGTACCTCACCGAGCAAAATATCCGGTACTTTATCAAGACAGCATTGTCTGAAGATATAGGAGATGGCGATCATAGTTCGCTAGGCAGCATTCCCGCTGACCAGGTGAGTGAGGCTAAGTTGATCATCAAAGATCAGGGGATCATCGCTGGGCTTACGCTAGCTGAAAGAATTTTCCACTACGTCGATAAGAACATCAAAATCGAATTCTTCAAAAAGGATGGCGATTTTGTCAACAATGGAGACATTGGGTTCATTGTCAAAGGAAATGCTCAGGCTATTTTGAGTGCAGAACGTTTGGTTCTAAACTGTATGCAGCGGATGAGTGCCATTGCCACTTATACTAACAGTATTACTCGTCTGATCAAAGGCACCAAAGCACGATTATTGGATACACGAAAAACTACTCCAAACTTCCGCCTACCTGAAAAGTGGGCCGTGGCGATTGGTGGAGGTGTGAATCATCGATTTGGTCTTTATGACATGGTTATGCTGAAAGACAACCATGTGGACTATGCTGGTGGTATCGAAAATGCCATTCTTTCAACAGTCGAGTATCTAAAAAAGAATCAACTGGACCTGAAGATTGAAGTAGAGGTTCGCAACCTTCGTGAGCTGCAACAAGTAATAGATACTGGTCATGTTTACCGCGTGCTGCTCGATAACATGTTGCCTTCTGACCTGAGAGAGGCTGTAAAAATGGTGAGTGGCCGTATGCAGACAGAAGCCAGTGGTGGAATTACAGAATTGAATATTGGAGATATCGCGGAGACTGGAGTGGATTTCATTTCTGTAGGCGCATTGACCCATTCCTATAAAAGTTTAGACATTAGCTTAAAAGCAATTAGATAAAATGATTGTAAGAACTAAAAAGTATCAACTACCAACGAATACGTACATCAAAACAGCACTTGTTTCTGTGCTGAAGCAACAGTGGTGGGTAGGGCTCATCTTCCTGGCTATCTGTGCTGGTTACTTATGGATTCCAAACTGGTGGTGGATCATCGGAGCAACGATCGCTCTGGTATTGTATATTTTGTTTTGGTTGATCCAATTTGCCGGAGTTACGCAGCTCGAGCAAGGCAAGTTTATGTTCCAAAAGATGTCTTATGAGATCAGCAGTCAGCAGATTTTATTGAAGCTGAATGAAAAACAAGGCATGCCGATGAAGTGGGATCAAATCAAGAGAGCAACGAAAGGTAAAGATCACTTTGTCCTATTCGCTAGCAAAGCTCAGTTGCTTTATTTCCCATTCAAGATCTTCAAAAGTGAAAACGAGATTCGTTTCATCGAGACCGTCCTTAAGAGAAAAGGTTTGATTAAAGAATGAGCAATGAGCGGTTGTTGAAACAGGCCAAAGCCAAAGCAGCCAAGTATTGCGCAGGAAGAGAACGGGCTCCCTACCAGGTCATGCAAAAATTGCTGGGTTGGGAGCTTGACGAGGATGATGCTCAGTCCATTTTGGCTGAGTTGACACAGGAAAACTATGTCAATGAAGATCGATTCGTACAGGCGTATTGTCATGATAAGTTTGAGTTCAACAAATGGGGCAAACAACGCATCCGTCAAGAGCTCAAACTACTAAGAATCCCAGGTGATGTAATCATTGATGGACTGAATAACATTGATCCTTATCGCTACGAAGAGGTTCTTCAATCACTTGCGAGTCAAAAATTAAGCTCGTTAGGTAATGAGCCCGACACTTGGAAAAGAAAACAGAAAACCATCGCGTATTTAATCCGTAAGGGATTTGAAATGGATCTGAGTATAGAAACAGTCAATCAACTGGCTGACCGCTCAGCATAATTTGTCGCGCTTTAGGTGATAATTTTTTAACTTAAGCGTATAAATACATCACAACTATGCTAAAATTAATTTGGATAATGGCTGTTCTGTTCGTTCAGGATTCGAACTGGAACGTGAACAAAGATGGAGTGGTAGCTGATGGCTATGATGTAGTAAGCTATTTTGATGGCACACCCAAGGAAGGGAAACCTCAGTTTTCAAGCACATATGATGGTGCTACTTTTTACTTCCATGATGCGGAAAGCCAGAAAAAGTTCGAAGAAACACCGGGCAAGTATGCTCCACAATATGGTGGATGGTGTGCTTATGCTATGGGAGATACTGGTGAAAAAGTGGTGGTGAATCCAAAAACCTTTAAGATCACAGATGGAAAACTGTATTTGTTCTATGATCGGTTTGGTACCAACACACTAAAACCATGGGAAAAGGACGAAAAGAACCTGATCAAAAAATCTGAAATCAACTGGCAAACCAGGTACCAGCACTAGGCCTGCCTCCGATCCTCTATGTCAATCAATACTTCTGCAATCAACCTACTAGATCAGCTACACAGTGTAGTCGATCAATTTACCGCTGAAGCTTTCTGCAAACCAGTAGCTACACTTAGCAATAGCAGCATTGGCCAACACGTGCGTCATACGTTGGAATTTTTTATCTGCCTAATGGACTCTGCTAGTGATCAGGTGATCAACTACGATAACCGAAAGCATGATCCCTACCTGGAGAAAGATCCAAAATTGGCTCAGGACATTATTCATTCTGCAAAGACTTTCCTGGCTGAAACCAGAACGGATTATCCACTTACGTTGATGGCTAATTACGAAATAGAAGCGGATGAGACTTCTGCGATTCCTTCTAGTTATTTAAGAGAATTGGCTTATAATATCGAGCATACGATCCATCACATGGCGTTGATCAAGGTGGGGATTAAAGCAGATTTTGCACAAGTAAAACTTCCAGATCATTTTGGGGTGGCTAGCTCTACGGTACGTTATCAAAAATCTCAGAATGCCTGATGCTATCAGGCTTTGGAAAGTTTTGGCATAAAGCTACTCACTGGGAGTACTGGCCATTTGGTGTTCTCTATTTTCCAGTTTATTTCTATTACGGCTGGCTGGCCTTGAGATGTCGGTCATTTTTCTTTTTTACTGCCGCCAACCCGACCATTGATTTTGGGGGGATGCTGGGTGAAAACAAGTCCAAAATATTTGATCTGATCCCCTCAGAATTTGTTCCTAAATATCAACTGGTTCAAAAAGGGGATCTTGAGTCGGCCAAAGCATTCGCTCAAACCATCGGCTATCCACTCATCTGCAAACCGGACATTGGTGAGCGTGGCAATTTGGTAGAAGTGATTAAATGGGAACAGGATTTAGAAAACTATGTCAACAAATGTCCTGTTCCTTTCCTGGTACAGGAGTTCGCTGATTACCCAATAGAACTCGGTGTGTTCTTCATCAAGCAACCGGGTGAGACAAAGGGAAAGGTCACGTCCATCGTTCAAAAAGACTTTCTCCATGTGATTGGAAATGGACGACAGAATGTGAAAGAGCTATTGGAGAGTAGTCCACGTGCTGTGCTGCAACTCGACTTTGAGCATCCTCGATTTACTGAAACACTACAACGCATTCCCGCCAAAGGTGAAAAAGTGGTGGTAGAATCCATTGGAAATCACTGCCGAGGGACGACCTTCCTGAACATGACCGCCGAAGCAGAGAAACTTCACGAGGCTTTTAGTGAATTAGCCAATCAGATTGATGGTTTTTATTTTGGACGGTTTGATCTGAGATGTCAGAGCTTTGAGGATCTTGCCCGTCTCAAAAATTTCAAAATCGTAGAGCTAAATGGCGCTGGTGCGGAACCCGGACACATTTATCAGCCAGGCTTTCCACTCTACAAAGGATATCAAGCCATCTTATGGCATCTAAGTCAGCTGGCCAAAGTGAGCAGAGCCAATCACAAAAGAGGGGTCAAATACTGGACATTGAAACAAGGAATGGCTAAAATGCGTGCGATTAAAACATACAACAAAATCGCCCAGCAATAAAAATGAGTCTTCAAGTCCTGATTGTGGCATTCGTAGTGAGCTACCTGGGGTCGATCCCTCCGGGTACGATCAACATCACCAGCATGCAGCTATCCGTGCAGGGACTCAAACGACCAGCCTTTTTCTTTGCATTGGCAGCATCACTGACAGAGTTTGTTTATGCAGGCATTACGGTAAAATTTCAGATTTTCTTGAGTCAGCGTCCGGGATTTACCGAAAACTTCACGCTGATCACCGCCGTTGCTATGATTGTGTTAGGAGTAATTAATCTCTTCAGCAAAACCGACACGGAGAAATTAATGAGCAGAACTGCTCAGATAAAAGGCAGAAATGGTTTTAAAAAAGGAGTTATTCTGGGGCTGTTAAATCCACTAACCATTCCCTTTTGGCTTACGGTAACTGCTTACTTACAAGCCAATCAATGGATCTCACTTAAAGAATACCACTTCTGGATCTACATTTCCGGCCTAACTGTAGGCACTTTTCTACTGCTCCTCACTGTGAACCGACTAGGAAGCAAATTCACCAACATTGCCAACAACCAGTGCCTGGTACACAAAGTGCCTGGTATCGCCTTTCTGGGTCTTGGGCTTTACAACATCTATCAGTGGGTTAGTTTTTAATTACTCTATGTACTTATCAAACAAAACGTTATCTTAGATTA
>CEPX01060866.1_pt1 | contig 16389 bp, 17 predicted proteins | sample 361361 | NCBI WGS metagenome assembly CEPX01 (sample SAMEA2619974, study PRJEB7988) | marine metagenome | biome: marine biome (ENVO:00000447); feature: mesopelagic zone (ENVO:00000213) & marine oxygen minimum zone (ENVO:01000065); material: "saline water (ENVO:00002010), including plankton... | reverse complement strand
TGGTCACTTGTTCATGCCAAGCTGCGTTTGACTTGTCGTGAGCCGTGGCTCCAGTGCAAAGGCACCGGCTTCACTGCTTCCTGATGTATCTATCAATTCACGCTGAATTGATAGGAAACTAATAGTTCTTTGAACTAGGAGAAGTTCAATGCCTCAAGCTGGAATGGTAAGCCCTTATTTGGCGCGCATGTTCAGCCGGTTCTCTTCACCTTGGCGGAGGTCGCAGACCGCCAAGACGGCAGCATACTCGCTTAAGGCAACTAACACCGGATCGACTTACAACAACTTAGGCGCGAGCGGCGCCGTGACTTTCACGCTTCCCGCGCTGGGCAGCAACAACAAGGGCGTGCATTTCACGTTCCAAGTGGTTGCCGCGCAGACGGTGACGATCGACCCCGGCAGCGGCCAAGCGATTCATTTTCGCGGGGCCAAGAAAGCGGACGACACCAATCTGGTATCGAACCGGATTGGCGACTCAATCACCCTGGAAGCCGACAACAACAAGGATTGGCACGTTACCAGTGTGCAAGGGCATTGGGGCGAGAAGAGCGATGCTGCTGGCTGGGCATTGGCCCCGGTCGAAGCAGTCCTGGCTGATCCTTCAATCGGCTACTACTGGCGTGATGATTTCCTGAGCAACGTCACGACCGGCATCAATTACACCGAATTCGACGATGCCGGATGCACGATCGCCATGCTTGCCGGTGTTGAAGGCGGTGTCCTCAGACTGCTGACGGACACAACCGACAACGACGAAATCAACATGGCTCTTGGCGATAACGTCGGCACCATCATGCAACCCGATGCTGGTGCGTTCTGGTTTGAAGCCAAGATCCGCACGGACACCATCGCAAACACCAAGCTGCCGTTCTTTGTCGGTCTGCTTGAAACGGCATTGATAGGCGACGGCGTGATCGCAGATGCCGGGACGATGGTTGACAAGGATTACATCGGTTTCCGGCGCATTGAAGCAGACGGCGACAAGCTGGACACGGTGATGAACACCGAAAGTGGTGGCGGCGAAGTCGAGATCCAGGCTGATGCCGTGACACTGGTTGCGGACACTTGGAAGACCGTTGGGATGTATAGCGACGGCACGACCATCACTTTCTATGACGATGGCACGGCGCTGGGCACCACCACGACTCTTGCAACGGCTGGGTGCCCCAACGACCAGTACATGACGATCGCCATCGCCTGCAAGAACGCTGCTGCCGGTGCTCAATCGCTGGACATGGATTATTGGCGGTTCCTGCAACTGCGATAAAGCCTGATGGCTTCGAACCGAAAGGAGGCCAACATGGCCAAAGCAAAAGCACCAATCGCATCACCAGCACCAAGTGTTGGAGTGGGTGAAGTTGTGCTGTTTCAGCGCAACAACGATTCGCCCGAACAGGCCGCACTGGTTGTGGGGCACGCCGACAACGGCAGCCCGCACCTGCGCGTGTTCACTGCCACTGGAGATTACATGGCTGGGGCGGCGAAACCCCACCAGTGGCGAAAAAAGTAGTTCTGCCTGATGTGTTTCTAGGGCACGTTTATTGACTGCCTGACTCACTAACAGCCCTTCGGGGCAAGGAGAAAGTCACATGCCTCAGCATGGAACAGCACAAGTGGACGCCGGTAGCGGCGTATTGGTAGGACATGGCAGCCCGCGCAAGCGGCACATCCTGCACGAGAACTTCAGCAAGGCCCCGATCCTGAACGACAGTTGGGTGCCGACCACGGTTGACCCGACGATTGCGGAATTCGCAATCATCTTCAGGGGCAACGAGAACTTCCAGTTGATGGGCACAAATGCGGCTGACGCGAACTCCATCCCCGATGCGGGTGGTGGTATTTCACTGACCACGGCTGGGGCGGATGCAGACCAATTGGCAATTGTTCCCCAGCAGGACAGCAACTTCTCGTCCTGGGGCACTGCAACGTTTGGTGGTGCCGACGAAGTCTGCTTCGAGTGGTTGATCGAGTTGCCTTCGGCCCTGACCGACTACATCGTTTTCGGCGGCTTGTCCGACGACGCTGTAATTGATGCGACGTTCGTGGCCGCTGAAGACGACGACAGTATTCTGATCGTCTTCGACGACGGCGTGAACAGCGGCAAGTGGCAACTCCAGTACAGCATCGGTGGCACGGATTACACCGTCGATCTGGGCGTGGCTCCCGTCGCGAGCACTCACTACGGATTCCAGATCAAGATCGACGCAGACGGCTACGCAGACATTTATGTGTCTCAGGGCCTGAGCGAGTTCACGCACCGTCACAAGACCAAGAATCCGGTGGTCGTGACATCGTCGCACATTGATTTTATCCCACGGGTCGGGATCGAGGCCCAGGCTGCGGCTGCGAAGAACTTGAACGTCAGATATGCCGCGATCAGTAAGGCATACAACAACTGATCCCTGATCTCATGACTCCCCTTGCCCTGTCGGTTGATCCCCGACCGGCAGGGTGGGGGTTTTTATCCGGGCGGAGACAAGTTGGAAGAAGTGGAAAAAGAACTAAAGACTCTTGAATTACAACTTCAGCGATGTATTGATCAGCTCACTACCAACGGCAAGACACTCGACCGTTTAAGGCACTTGATGGAAGGCAACGGCGAGGGTGGGCTGATGACCAAAGTGGCGCTGCTTGAGTCGAAAGAAAAGGCCCGGTTGTGGTGGACCCGCACGGCGTTGGCTATCGCATTGACTGCTATTGCCGGTGTGTTGGCCAACGCCTATTGGGTCACCCGCTGCTAAGGGAGCAGACATGAACTATCAAGCAATCCGAGACGAGATCGACGGCGATCCGGCAACGTATGACAACAAAACGAATGGCGAAATCAGTGATATTTTCAACGCCCGCAACATCATCGGCCCGCTGAACACCCGGCAGCTTCTTGAATGGTCGGCAGGCAATGGGCGCGCCGCCAAGATCCGTGCCCTGGCCGACGACACCACGGCGACCGATGCCGATCGTTCTTTGGGGTTGGCCGCTGACACGATGATGCGCCGAGCCGACGCGGAGCTTCGCCCAGGCGATCCGGCGCACGTCGCATTGATCACCGGGCTGAAGGATGCCGGGGCCATCAATGGAGCGGACGTGACTTCCCTGGCGGCGCTGGCCGCGAACCAAATCACACGCGGCGAACAGCTTGGCCTGGGCACGGTCAGGAAAGGTCATGTGAGAAAAGCCAAAGTGCTTTAAGCATCAAGTGACCGCATCAACGATGCGGAGAGGAGCAAGAGATGCCCCGACAGAAATGGACGCACACAACTAAATTCGCGGCCATAGCTTCCAGCAGCATCGACGCTGGGGACAACAAGCTGGGCAGCGAGTTCAACAACGGCAACTTGAAGAAGACAGTTTGTTCCTGCCAGCTCACTTGGACGTGCGCGGCGGGCGCTACTGCCTATGAGGTCTTTGAGTTGTACTTCCTTTATTCGGTGGACGACGGCACGACCTACGAAGACGGTGGCGATTCGGTCGATCCCTTCAAGAGTCCCGTACACCGATTCATAGACGATGGCGGGACAGCGGCCCAGATCCAGGCAGTGGTTGGGCTGGAGATCCATCCGTTCCCCTTCAAGCCGCTGCTCAAGAGCGAGCTGGGCGCTGACGCAACGCTGGTCGTTCTGGATCTGTGGCACTATCAGAAGACAAGCCCATGAACCTTCAGCAATTTCAAGTCGGCAACATTGCAGAAAGCCCGGCTCAAGCGAAGTACCCCGGTATCTGGCAAGGTCTATCGCTCGCCGTGCTGCCGATATGCGGCGTGTCTGGATCAGGCGGGCGCGTGCACGAACTGCCTGTGCGCCCAATCCTCACGCAAACGCCCACCGTCACCAACAGCGCTAGTCGTCACAACGGCTTGTGGCGATTCAAACTGGACGGCACAGGAGAAAAGATGGTGTTCGGCCCGGCAGACACAATCCTGCCACTGAGTAACTGCACGATCGTTCTGGGCTATCGGAAGACGGACGCCACCAACCGAGACCATGCCGCGTTTGGCGTTGACGTTGGCACCAACACACCACGATGCGAAGCGGCCATACCGAAGGCTGATGGCGATGTGCAGTTTATTTGGAAGAACGGCGCTGGCTCTAATCTACTCGTTTCCGATCTGACGTTTGGCGACGACGTGTGGGGTTTCACAACCGGCGCGCGTGGCATGGAGATTTGGCAGAACGGTTATTTGCGAGCCAGCAGCGTAGACAACTTGACGCGCGTCAGCACTACAGATGATTTCACTTGGGGCGAAGGCAAGTATTCCGATCTTGCCGATCTTTCTGAATACACACACATGCTGGTCTGGAAGACCCAGATGAACAAGAGTCAGATGGTTGAACTGACCGGCGATCACTTCAGCTCGCTACGCCTGTTGCAAAAGAAAGAGTCTGACGATCAGTATCCGATCATGCGTATCGCATAGGAGCGGAGAAAGTTGAACCTGACCACAGCGCGCAGCATCTTGGTCGAGTGCCTAAGCACCGTCACCAACCAGTGGTCCACGACCCAGCAGGACTTTGCCATCCAGGGCGCGGCCCGATATGCCAACGAGCAGATCGGCATCCTGCGCAAGAAGAGCACCGTGAACACCGTGGCCAGCAATTCGGTGATCGACCTGACCACAGGCGAACCGGATTTCTTCCCCACGAATTGGCGCCACGGTCGAGTCAGTTCAGGCGGCACCACTGCGTTCGACCGGCTTTATCTGCGGCAATTGGATTGGATCAGGATGCAGTTGGAGGCCGACACCGGCACCCGGCAACCTGAATATATCGGTTTCGAAACTCCGGCCAGTGGGCTTCTGTATCCCACACCTGACGCCGTATATACGATCACCTTCATCTGGATTCAGGACATCGTGAGCTGGACGGCAGGAACCGCCAGCCCAGACGGAGTGACCTTCAACATCCCCGACCGGCTGATGATGCCAATCCTGCAATACGGCGGCGCAGCGATCCTGACTCGGAGCTGGCCGCGCAACAAGTCGGCGGTCCCGAACTGGTCGGAGTTTCAAGAGTGGGTCGAGGAAACCAAGGGCACATACGGATCGGACGAAGGCGGCGATGTCTTCCCGCCTGACGACGATTAAGGAGCGAGAAACATGGCTTTCCCAGGTCTGGATACCGCAGCACTGGTCACGCCCAGCGGGATTTCAATTCACGTCCACCGCTTGCGACCGCGCTGGGGCGTCAAGATTTTTGAGACCACTGGCGGCACCGACACGACTCCGCTTTTCGAGAAGGGATCGTTGATCTATTACAACGGCGACTTCAACGGCCTTGTCACCGATGCGGGCAGTTCACCGGGCTTCGATGTCGATAGCGGAACGCTGACGATCAAGTTCACCAGTGAACAGACCATGACCGGCACGGTCGCGCTGACGGATGTGGTGCTGGACATCAACATTCATGACAAGGGCAAACCCGCTGGCATCATGGCCAGATACGCATACACCAGCGCGGTCACAGTTAGCTGATGCCAAAAGACTTCATGGAATTGAACGGCGAGCGTTACGAGCTGCCGGATCTTGATGATCTGGACAGGCGTGCGAAAGAGGATCGCGCCAAGGCTCAGGAGGCCAAAGATGTCCAAGAACCCCAAGTCGAACCTGAGCCCGAACCGCAACCGGCACAAACCGATCCGCCACTGGACGGACTCCCAGGCGTCGAAGCAATACCTCAATCCAAATCTGAACCGAACCAGGATTTCGGTAGCCCATCGCAAGTTCAGCAGATCCCGGTAGAACCACCGTCCGATGGCGGCGACGTGTTCGGCAGAGGCCCAGGCGATAACGGGCAGTTCGGTGGCGACGATGAGGGCGACGAAGGGGACATTGAGGAAGAACGCATGGTCGCCGTGCTGGCGCAGCTCACAATAATGAACGGCACTCTGCATGAAATCTTGAAGGCACTGGAGGGATAATGGCACTTCGTTCACCCGTTGCCAAGCTGGGGCCCGGCACGTTCTATCGCAAGAGCTTCGTTACCGACGAAGATGCGTTCGGGACGATCACCGGGTTCTTTACGAACAACATTAAGACCACGGCGGATCTCCAGAACGCTGCCAATTCGTTCCCCAGCCAATTCGGGAACGAAGCCAGTATGCCCAAGCGCACGGTCGAAGTGTCCATGATCGGCGGCGGTCAGGCGATCGGCATAGCAAGGTATCACCGGCGCGGCATCAAGCCGATCGTCCGCTGGCGTGCGGGCATCCAGCAAGTGCCGGTGTGGCAAGCTGTGGACGGCACACTAAACAAGGATTACGACATCGCTGCCGGGGAAGAGAAACCCAAGCAGCGACACATCAACGTCGTTGTGGTCACATTCACCTGGGAAGCGATCAGCACCGGCAACCCCGTAACGCAGGAATTGCTGGGTGCTGTCGGCAAAGTCAATTCCAACCCGGTGACGATCCAGGGCCAGGGCGCAACATTCAGCTTTACGGAAGGGTATCTGTATCTGGAGGGACCAAGCGGCGCTGAATACGTCTGGGGAACGACAAACCATTTTGATTCCGTTTACACCGCGACCTACAGCAGCTTCAAGTGGCAGCGGTCCTTTCTGGACCCGCCAGCAAATCCTTCCACGAACACCGACCCCATACCGGGGCTGGAAGACCTGTACGAGTCGGCACCTTTTCCGGACTTGCCAATATGATCGCCGGGATCGACAGACTGCCTTCTGGGCGCGGCCTCTTGGGGAAGATCGAGGACATGCGCCTGCTGCTCAACACGATCGCCAACATCAGCGGCGACGGCGAATCCATCGGTGTCGATCACACGGCCACTGGCATCACCATCCGATTCCTGGGCGATGCTTCGGGGGGACCGGCCAGTGAAGCTGAAGTGTCCCGGTTCAAACTGACTTCCATAGAAGACAATTATGTGGTCGGCAAGGAAGTCGATCAGAACGACGCCCTGGTGGGGGATGTCGAAACATCAATCGCCAAACATGAATATCTGCGCGGTTCTGCGGCCCCTGTGGTCTATGCCGTGGACGACATCATTATCGCCACTAAAGTCAAGAACGGCACCAGCATATTCGAGACCGGCAACATGCCGCCGAGAGTCAATTGGGTCGGCTTGGTGCTGATTCGCAAGTCGGACTCCACAGCCACCGTGGGCGGCAGTTCGGAAACCGTGGCGGCGGCGTCTGATACATGGGACCGGGCGGCGCAGAGTTCGAATCGCGGCGTGGCTGACACCCGGCTGGTGCGAATGGGGTACGATGACACTGCTGGAACACCGGCGCTTCGTGGATATTATCGAACCTATACCTACGACTCGGACGGCAATTTGGTAACGATCAGCGCCGAATCCGATGTCACAATCTTCACCCCGGTAGTATGCTCCTGATGGCTGGCAAGATCAGACGCAATTCGGCTGGCAAGATCCTTCGCCACACTGACGGCGATCCCGCTTTCCAGGGATCTGAGGATTGCGTTCCGGCTGACTTGTGTACGGAAGAAGACCCGAACATAACGCCCACTATTTGCGTTGATGAGGATGATCTGCCCGGCAGCGCCACGGTCTTTGAATACAACGGTGCCTGCTACGATATTGATCCAGCCGATCCGGCTGTTCCGCAGTGCGACCTGGAGAAGCTGCCCAACATAGATGGCTTGACGACCCATGCGAACTGCGCGGCTTGTGGGACATTGTGTGCCACATGTACCTACAACCTGCCCGCAACACTGCAATTCACGGTGAGTGGTGTCGATCCGCTGTTCTCGTGTATGGACTGCCCGGACGTCTTCAGTACCTTAGAATCCCGCGTGGATCTATCGGATATTACCGTTGATGGGGTATATACAGTGGATGCGGCCTGTGGCGTCAATGTGGCTTTTGGCGGGTTCCAAACAGAGAACTACTGCTGCGAAACCGCGGATGGATCTGGATGTGGTTGCGATACCCAAACCGCAAGCCGCAATATGTCGTTGTCATACCAGTCAAGGGATCTTCCGTCATCTGGTAACGCCCGGTTATGGATTCACTCCGCTTCAAATAATTCCGGGTTTTATGCTTTTGACCAGACAAAGGCACAAGGCGTCAATGACTGTTGGGATGACACTTTCACGAATCAGCTAACCGAGGAATGTACAGGCGATGCTGTAGCTTGCGGGACGGTAGGCTGGCACGGCAGTGATTCGGGAACTGTCACTGTCTTAGGAATATGGCCTTGAAATGCCGACACAAGGAACGCAGCCCACAAACCGTGGCGGCATCCTCGCCTGGGCGAACACGCCTTGGGGGAACTTCGTGGCCGAGTGGGACGAGAACGGGAATCTTCTGCGCGAGGAATGTAAGCCCCAGAAAAAAGGAGAGGTCGCCAAGCACTACAGGGAGACGTGGCTGGAGGCGGCACGGCGGGCAGCCCACGGTGTGGTTCACGGCGCTGTGGGGCTCAGTAAGGCTGCGCTGGGGGTGGATGCCACCGAGAAGGGTGTACGGGATCGTCGATGGGAAGTCTGCCGGTCCTGCGACAAGGCCACGCGCAACAAGCACGGCGAGCCTAACCGATGCGGTGAGTGCGGGTGCGTCCTGGCGGCGAAGATCAGAATAGCACGGGAGTCCTGCCCACTGCACAAGTGGTGATATGATTAAGCGAGAGGAGAAAGAATGGGCGCCGGAGATACCAATGTCTGGATCGGTACGACCAATGCTTATGCCACTGCTGGGAACTGGTCTCTAGGGACCGCGCCCGCAACGGGCGAGCACATCGTTATCCCAGCCGAATCAAGTCAGACGATCGCTGCCAGCGATCAGTCTGCAACCGCGATCCGTAGCTTCACAATCGAGGACGGATACGACCAGAATATCGGGGACGCGGACAGTTTCCTTCAGCTCTCAGTCACGTCGTCGGCCACGGTGGTCGATCTCGCCCCGACCGGCACGATCGTCAGCCTGGACCTGAGCGCCACTGCTGTGCCCGTGACGATCCGCAACAGCGGCCAGCCAGCAGCGGGCGAGCACGCGATCCAGCTCAAGGGCACGGCCCTGACCACGATCAATGTGTTCAAGGGCATTGTCGGCATCGGTGTCGATCCCGGCGATGCCACGACCGATGTGGACGACATCTTTGTTTCCTACAAGACCGAACAGGGCAGGGTTGCCGACGCCCAGGTGACGATCGGAGCTGGAGTGACCGGCGAGTCCGCACCGGCGTTCGCATCAATCCGCCAGTCGGGCGGCAAGATCTGGAACTATTCGACGCAAGCGGTCACGATTCTGGATGTTGCCGATGGCGAATACCACCAGATGGCTGGCACTTGGGCCACGGCACGGTTCTTCGGTGCGTCCAAGGTGTTCCCGCGCGGCACCGGAACCAACGCCACGACCACCCTGTGGGGCACGTCGAAGGTCAACCATCTGGATCTTCAAGCCCGCACCTACACGACTCTGATCCTGCACAGCGGCACCACTTGGTGGGACAAGCAGTTCCGCAACACCTATTCGGACCCGATCCAGCTTCCAGACGGATTGCACAGCGTCAACATGGACTTGGGCGCCGACATCGACATGGCCATCACGGCTATCTAGGAAACCAACATGACACGGGATACAGCCTACGACGCAGCGACGTTGACAGTCACAATCACAGAGTCGCTGGTGTTGAACAAGAAGGATTATGGTTCAACGCAGATCATGACGTTCGCCAGCATAATCAGCCCGGATCGTCGCATCGTCACTGTCACGACGACAGAGGCGACCGTCATTTCGTTCGCGGCGGCGATGGCAGCGGGGACATTCATACCCGGCAAGGTCCAATATCTGCGCTTCACCAACTTGGACGATACGAATTTCATCAACCTGACATTCGCCAATGAGAACGACGACGAAGCGGTCTGGAAGTTGGACAAAGGCATGTCATATATCGTGCCTGGAGCACAGACAGAAGGCATGGTTGACGTGCTCGACGCGGACAGTGCTGCGATCAGTTCATTGACGATGGCCGATCTGAAATCCGTCACGGCGGACGCGGACACTGCTTCCTGTGACATGGAGTATTTCCTGGCTGAAATAGCTTGATCGGCGGAGAGGAGAAAGATGCCGACAATCAACACACGCGGCAAGACGTTCATCCAACCGCGCGGAGGCAGTGGGAAGCGAAGTCTATCCGCCGCCGATCGAGTCAATGTGCTGAAACGCCAGCGCGCCCGGGGCCGGGCTGCTACACGGCCCGCCAATCCCCAGGGCTCGACGACTGCGACAGCGGCGCCACGCCCCCAGGCTCCGCCACCAGACGCGGCGAACATGAACCGGGAAGAACTGGTCGGCTCATTTGAACGCGGCGAAATGAGCAAGGGCCAGATGATGGCGATCCGACAGCGGCAGGAGCGTGAGCTGCGCAAGCAGAAGCGGGAGTTGGGGGTCAAGCAGAAGCAGGCCCGTGCTGGACTGACGCCCAGGGAGTGGGCGCTGGTGAATGGAGAACAGGGCTTTGATGCCCAGGGCAAACTCACGCCGGGCGCCGAGTTCGAACTGACGCAGAAGCGCATGGAGTCGCGCCAAGAGCGGGTGAATCTGCTCAAGGATGCGATGAACCAGCGCCTCAAGAAGACCCAGGGAATCCGCGACGAAGAAGACGCGATCGCGTTCGGCCCGGAGAAACGACACCCGATCGAGTTCCGTTCCAACGCTGTCGGCCAGGGGGGCGGCAGTGTTTCCGGACTGACAGGCGGGCCCAACCGTCGCTTCGTCGGTGCGACCGGACCAGTGAGCGGGCTGGATGTCCTGAAAGGATCGCAGGCGCGGAACAGGCGTGCGGCCTTGGCCGAAGTGGGCAAGCGGCACGAACAGATGATGTCCGGCAACAGGGATCTTCAAGCGAAGATCGGTGGGCTGGAAGACCAGATCGCAAGGGACTCCGCACCTGGGTCGATCGACAAACTTCTGGACAGCCGAACCATTCGCGGCGGGCCCACTGATGTCGGACCAATCACAGCGGAAATGGCGGAACGCAGGCAGGCCGAACGCGCACGCATCAGCGCACTTCCCAGGACCAAGCGGGCCAGCAACACGTTGCATCCTGACCGGGTTGCGATACAAGGTCGCGCCCAAGAGTTGCAAACGCTGGTTGATGCCGGGCTGACGCCGGGCATGAGAGACCGAGCTGTGCGGGTTGCTGACGAAACTCTGCGGCGCCAGCCGGAGCCGGTCGATCCCCATGCAGACATCCGGCACATGTCGCCGGAAGATCAGGCCGACGTGATCCACAAGCGAATGCTGGACAAGAAGATCGAACACGATCTGGCAAACGCGCCCGGCAAAGAGCTGGCCGCGAAACAGCAGGCGCTCATCAAGAGCTATGAGCGCGAGATCGAGAAGCTGAATCAGGAGATGAACGATCTGATCCTCAAGGTGGACCTGGACAACCCGCAGCCAATCCTCACCGATCGTCTCAATAGCATGCGCGTGCGCATGAATGAGATCCAAGATAAACTGGCCGAGGCACGGCAACTGTTCAGTGCCGGTGTCGAGGGCGAAGCTGAAAGGCAGGCAATCCAAGGCGGCAAAGATTCAATGAACGCGCATTTGCGGGCGCTCATGCCGGACGAATGGGAGAGGGCAGTGCAAGGCGACGAAGTAGCACGCAATGCGATCATCAAAGCCGAAGAGGATATCCGCCGACGCCATAGCCAGACCCAATGAGCAGAAACCCTAATCTATCCAGCAGCCAGTTCTTCGCGGACGCTGACAAGAAGCGATCGCAGGCAACGCTGCAAGAGACCGGCGATCCGTACAGCGCTTCGCGCGAGTTCTTCGACGAAGCAGACAGCGCGCGCAGCATCGAGCAGAACACCCAGGCCCAGAACCAAGCGACTGAAGCAGCGCGTGCTGGCGTGCCATTACCGCCACCGTCGTTTGATGTCTCTGGCGTACAACCCGACACAGTTGAGTTCAAGGTCAAGGAGCCCAGCCCGTTGGTGCCGGGCGTCCTGGCCAAAGCGTCGCAACCGTTCGAAGACGAGAGGGCACGCGCCCACCAGAGGGCGCTCGAAGATCGAGATGCGTTCGGCCTGGGCGTCGATGCTCTGGTCAACTTCACGCAGATGGCCATCCAAAGCACCGGCTCGGTGGTGCGAGGCGTTGCCGAAGCAATCCCATCCGACCCGGCAATGTCCGGCATCGGAACCGGGCGCCGGTCTTTCGTCCGACCGCACCATCGCGTGCAGACACATGAACTGCTGACGAAGCTGGCGGCGACACTGCCGGAGACTCAGCAAAGCGCACTGAACACGATCGCAGCGGCCACGGGCTCGACCGTGCCGTTCCTCTTGAGCGGGCCCTATGCGTGGCTGGTCGGTGGTCTGTCCGGCCTGGGCCGAGCACAAGAGGCGATCGACCGCGCGTTTGCGGAAGCATCCAGCAAGGGCTTGCCCCCGCCGACGAACTTGGAAGAGATCGCCCGTGCTGCTATCGGCACTGCTGTGGGGACCACGGAAGCTGTGCCGGTCTCCAAGTTCCTGGCGCCCCTGGCGAAACGATTCCCCAGCTTGGCCAGCCGCTTCACGTTCAAGCTGTCCGAGCACATAAAGGTGCCAGCGGTCGCGTCCGGCAAGATCCAAGACCTGATCGCCAAGGTGCCCGGTGGGGCGTTCACCAAGACCGCGATCGAAGCAGCCGCAGCGGAGACGATTCAAGAGCTGCTGGCCGAACTGACTGAGCAAGAGGCCAACGCGCTGCTGCTGGATCTGGAGCGGGACGCGGACTTTCGGGAAGTGATCACGGGTGCCGCCGGTGCCGGTGCAACGCTGTCGATCTTCACGCAGCTTCTTGCCAAGGCCCTGGGTGGCAGGCGCGTGGACCTGAGCCAGCCCCCGGCAATCTCCAGCCGAACAGAGGCCCCAGCAGAGCAGCAACCATCCGTACAGGAACCAACAGCAGAGCCGACCGCGATCCCCCAGGCCGAAGAGGCGCCCGACCAGCCGACCCGACAAGAACCCCGTGAAGCGACCGGCAGGGCGATCGGTGAACGCGGGATCTCCAAGGGCGGCAAGCAAGCACTGGTCACGTTCAGCGACCGGGCCGACGCTGAGGAGTTCGCCTCCCGGCCTGATCGCTGGCCCGACCTGATGCGTCAAGCCTGGGAGAAGGGCAAGCGCGAGCCGGTGGTCGAACCGTTGCTGGGGACGACAGACACGTTCGCCGTCACTTGGCAGGACGTGGCTGAGGGCGGAACAGCCCAGGAGATCAGGGGCCCGGCAGCGGACGTGGCTCCGATCACTGCCGAACAGCAGCCCCAGCCAGCAGTGCGAGAGCCCAAGCCTGAAGCCAAGGGCAGGCGCCCGCGTGGTGGCGTGAAGCCAGCAGAGCAGCAAGCGGTATCGGCACCGGACGACCAGCCCAAGCCTGTTGCCGGGGACCGGACCACTGCCGGGATTCCGATCGTCAGGGTCGGGGGCGTCAATCCGTTCTGGGTCTTCCCCGATGAACAGTCCGCACAGAATTGGGCGAACACGCCCGAAGCGTGGTCCGACCTGATGCAGCAGGCTGTGAGCCAGGGGAAGCGCAGGCCCACCGTTGATCTGATCGGCACTGAAGGTCAGGCCACTGTGCGCTTTGAAGATGTCCCACCGGACGAACGCAGACGGCAACCGATCAAGGGGCCAGAGCAGCCCCCGCAACCGGCAATCCCAGGTGGTCCACCAGAGGGACCGGACCAGACGCCAGTTGAATCACGTCCATCGGAGGGCCCGCCGCAACAGCCAGTGAAGGGCAGCGCCGAAGGCGAGATCGAACCTAAAGCGCCATTGCCGCAGGAAGGACCGGACATCAAGCCGATCAGAGGCTTTCATACCGTCCCCGCAAAGGCTGCACCAGAAACGAAGTTCTCGTTTAGGCAACGGGGATCTGGCGTTTACATTGCATTAGACAAGCCGTTCCAGCCGGACAGGGGCACTGTGAAGCAGGTTGAGGTGCGTATCCCTGCATCACAAATTCTTGACCCGAACGGATTGATGCCTGGCACTAATGTTGAGCAGTCACGAAAAGATTTTAATGAAGTCATAGATGAAGCAAATGAACTGCATGCACAGGGGAAGGAACCCAAAGATCTTCCACACACCCAAGATATTCTGCATCAACTGTGGCAACAGCGGGGATACCGTGCTGAGGCTGGATGGATTGATGGACCCGAACGTGGCGAACGCGAGCTGGTTGTGTGGGATAAGGCAGATGTCAAGTTTCTTGAAGAGGAGACACCCCATGCCGGAGAAACTGGACAGGTGCGTGGCAAGGGTGCGAAGGGACGCAAAGGCGCGGGGCAAAAAGATCGTGGACGGAAAGGCGAAAAAGGGGGAAGTCAATCCGTTCGCAGTGTGCCAGAGTCAACTAAGGGTGCCGCAGAAGAAGAACGGTTGACGCAAGAGGAATCCGAACGGTTGCGCGGCCTTACAAGGATGGGCGTCAAGCGCCGCACATCGCAGAGGGCCGAAGAGGAGTTTCAAAGGCTCAAAGCAAAGAAGCCATTCCGCAGAGTGACGCTGCCCCGGCAGTTCAACCGAAAACGGGTTGAGTCGGAAATTATTCGCCTGGGCCGAGACATCGAAGAAGCTACCCAGGGACCAAGAACGCGACTAGCAGCAGCCAACGATAGTCTGGCAGAAGTCAGCCCATTCACCTTCGATGGCCCGCTTCCAACGGAAGTCAAGGAGCACTTTGAAGGGCGAACGGAAGTCTTGACAAAACTAAAGGGCAATGTGCGCGGCGCGCACGGCGAAGAGATCATCGAGACTATCGGCGCCGAGCAGTATTATCAGCTTGTCGAACAAGAGTTCCGGGGCGGGGACACGATCAAGATTGAGAATATCCGAGCGGCCACGCAAGGCCAGGAGTCTGGCGACTTCGATCCAGAACTGTCTTTTCTGCTGCATATCCATGAGAAACTGGCAGATCCGAACGCTAAGCTAAGTGCTCAACAGGTGGTGAAGACTGAAGACCTGAAGATTGGCGACAAGTTCACAATTCACGGTGAAGAATTTGAAGTAATACAGGATGAGTTCGGGCAGAAGGTGTTGCAGGACGACAAGCCATTTATTGCTGATGCCTTGAAGCAGATCCCAGTTGACAAAGGTTCGCTGGAACAAGCAAAGGCAACACAACCACAATCGGAACGCGAGAAACCGAAAGTTAGTCCAAGCGAACGATTCCGACAGATCACGAAGGTCGCCGCAGATTCGCCCGAGCAGTTGCGTCCGGTTGACGTTGGACGTGCGTTGGACGAAGCCGATGAACAAGGGGTTCTGCCGGAATACACGCGCTGGCTGTTGGAAGAGGCGGCTATCACTGATCGCGCAAAAAGCCGCGTTCAGCAGGAAGCCAAAGAGCGAAACATTAGTGCTGCGCCAGATGAAGCGGGCTTGGCGGGGGGTTTTAAGCGCGGAGATCGCGTCAAGCTGAAGGGCCTTGGCGCCGTTGGTAAAGTGGCAGGCCCCGGCCCTGATAATCAAGTTCTGGTTGAATACGACAACGGCGTGAGCGGTCTCGTTCAGGTCAGGAATCTGGAAAGCGTATCCGAGCCTGCGCCGCGTCCGAGTCGCAAGAAATCCAGCGAGTTATTTCCGCCGAGTGCTGAGTCAACGCTTGTTCGCACGCGGCAAGGTGCGATAGATGCTGGTGGCAGCAAAAGCCTACTGGATCGTCTCAAGATTACGGATGCTGACTTCCGAGCAGCTTCAGCATTGATATCAGACGATATTCCGGTGGGGTCGGGCATGGAAGCTGCCTTCGTGTCTGGCGTGAAACAGGCTAAGGCCGAGCAAAAAACTCCTGAGTTTATGGCATCGCTGAACAAGCGAGCCCGCAGCATGGTGCGCCATGGCTTTACGCTCTATCGAGATTCCAATCCGCTTGAGCGATCGGGGGAGAGCGCTCAAGACAAAAAGATTCGTGAGCAGTTTGGCGAAGGCGAGGGAACGGGGGCACTGTTCGAAGGCTCCGAGCCATCGCCCAAAGCTGCGATGGTCGAGCCGGGCCCTGAGCTGAGCGATGATCCGGACGAGCGCCGGGAGCTGGCGCGGCGCAGTGACATCGTGAAGATCCTTGACAACGTGATGGGTCCGATCCGAATCGGCAGGGCCCGTGGCCTGGGCACGAAGTTCCTGGGTCTGGCGTTCATCAAGAAACGCGAGACAAGGCTGGCCGCTGCCAACGACGTGGAGACTGCGGCCCATGAAGTGGGACACCACCTGCACAAGATCATGTGGGGTCTCACGCAGTCCGGCAGGACACTGAACCAGAAGGCCCTGGCTGCTTGGACCAGCGAACTACACCCGCTGGGCGAACAGACCGCACTGTCCAAGGACAAGCGCACGATCGAGGGCGTGGCCGAGTTCACCCGGCTGTATGTGACCGACCCGAACCAAGCACTGGAGCGGGCGCCCACGTTCTTCAAAGCG
>CEPX01110628.1_pt1 | contig 16422 bp, 12 predicted proteins | sample 361361 | NCBI WGS metagenome assembly CEPX01 (sample SAMEA2619974, study PRJEB7988) | marine metagenome | biome: marine biome (ENVO:00000447); feature: mesopelagic zone (ENVO:00000213) & marine oxygen minimum zone (ENVO:01000065); material: "saline water (ENVO:00002010), including plankton... | reverse complement strand
CGAGAAGAAAGAAGTTATAGAAAACGGAAAACAGCTAGGAGACAAAGATGAATGGACATGCGAAGAACTTGCAGTAATTCAAAAAATAGATGAATGCCATGCCCTGGGAGACAAATGCGAAACAAGCTATGTCTATGATGGCCCAGAAGAAGACCTCTCGGGGAAAGAATGTGATCATTACGGGATCAAAGGTATATGGAGAAAGGGCTCTTGGTGCCAAGGCTACGAAATAAGATTACATTATGTCTCAGAATACTGGGAAGAGACCTACGTGTGTTGTGGGCCAAACATAGACCCTGATGGATATTGATTCTAACCCATAAAGCTATTTCCTTTTACGCTTAAATCCAACATCATTACAAAGTAATATCGCACTCAATGACACAAATGCTTAAATACTAGAATCTTCTAAAAAAGAATGTTCCACAAGTGGTTGTGGTTCATAGAAGGCTAAAACACAACATGTTGTAGCCCTCCCGAAATGACAAAAAATGATATGCCCATATTGCAACAACCCGGAAACGAAAGTTATTGACAAAAGAGACAATGAATCAGTAACCAGAAGAAGAAGAGAATGTCTAAAATGTGGAAAAAGATTTACAACATATGAAAGAATCGAGCTTGGATTATGGGTTGTAAAAAAAGAAGGCTATAAAGAAAAATTTAGCATAGAAAAAATAGAGAAGGGAGTTTCTCTTTGTATGAACAAAAGAAGCTTCACTCCTGAGGAAACAGAGGATATAGTAAGTAAAATAGAAGCCCGAGTTTATCGGGCCGCAAAGGACAAAGACATCCCAACATCAAAAATTGGAGAAATTGTCATGGCAGAACTAAAGAAAGTAGACAAGGTAGCATATATGAGATTCGCTGCAGTCTACAAGGAGATGGATTCACTAGAAGATTTCGAAAAAGAAATAAAGGAGCTAAAAGGATGATAAACAAGATAAGAAAGAGAGACGGAAGCGTTGTGGTTTTTCACGAAGAAAAGGTTTCAAATGCAATCTGGAAGGCAGTAAAGGCCGTTGGCGGCAATGACAAAGAAAAGCCGGTAGAGCTAACAAAGATGATAATTGAAAAATTATCGGAGAGACATGGAGAAAATGGAATACCTGAGGTAGAAGAGGTGCAAAACCTAATTGAAAAAATATTGATCGAAGAAGGTCATGCCAAGGTTGCCAAGGCATATATTTTATACAGAAAATCCCACGAAGAATTAAGAAATGTTAAGGGCTTATTTGACACAATCGAAGCAGTCGACGACTATATTGGATTAAACGATTGGATGATAAAGGAAAACTCTAACATGGACTTCTCACTACAGGGATTAAACAATTATATCGCGACAAAAATAATAACAAACTACTGGATGAGAAGAATATACCCAGAGGCGATTAGGTTAGTCCACGAAAACAAAGATATGCACATCCACGACCTTGGAACACTAGGGGCCTATTGCGTTGGATGGGACTTAAAAGACCTCTTGATAAAAGGATTTACCGGAGTAAGGGGGAAAGTTTCTTCAAAGCCCGCAAATCGCTTAAGAACAGCCCTTGGGCAGATGGTAAACTTTTTTTACACTCTACAGGGAGAAACAGCGGGCGCACAGGCTTTTTCCAATTTTGATACATTACTAGCCCCCTTCGTGAGAAAAGACAACCTCTCCTATGAGGAAGTAAGACAAGCTATTCAGGAGTTTATTTTCAACCTGGCTGTTCCAACAAGAGTCGGATTTCAAACACCATTTACCAATATTACAATGGACCTCAAAGTACCAGGGTATATGAAGCATGAGCCTGTAATTATCGGTGGAAAACCTCAAAAAGAAACCTATGGGGATTTCCAGAAAGAGATGAATCTTATAAACAAAGCATTTTGCGAGGTTATGATTGAGGGAGATGCACAAGGAAGGGTGTTTACATTTCCAATTCCAACATATAATATAACGAAAGATTTTGACTGGGACAATCCAGAATACGACATTATATGGGAAATGACTGCTAAATACGGCATTCCTTATTTCTCAAATTTCATTAACTCAGATATGAATCCAGAAGACGCCAGAAGCATGTGTTGTAGGCTTAGATTAGATCAAACTGAACTTAAGAAGAGGGGCGGTGGACTCTTCGGAAGTAATCCACAGACTGGAAGCATTGGGGTTGTAACGATAAACCTCCCAAGGATAGGATTTACTTCTGCAAACAAGGAGGACTATTTTAAGAAGCTAGGCAACCTAATGGAACTGGCCAAAGAAAGCTTAGAGATAAAGAGAAAAGCTATCGAAAGATTTACTGAAACCGGTCTTTATCCATATTCAAAATTCTATCTACGACAAGTAATAGAAAGATTTGGTAAATGTTGGAAAAACCACTTCTCGACCATCGGCTTAGTGGGGATGAACGAATCGATAATAAACTTTATGCCCGGAGAGAATATCGCAACAAAAGACGGAAAAAAGTTTGCAATTGAAGTATTAGACTTTATGCGTAGCAAAATGGAAGAATTCCAAACAGAGACTGGCAACATATACAATTTAGAGGCAACTCCAGCAGAGGGAACTTCACACAGGTTTGCAAGAACAGATAAGCAGCGATATGGAAAAATCAAAGTAGCAAATGAAAACGCTATAAGAGAAAAGCAAGCAAAGCCATATTATACAAACTCAACTCAACTTCCCGTAGAATACACCAAGGACATCTTTCATGCTCTAGATCTACAAGATGAGCTGCAAACAAAATACACAGGTGGGACTGTTCTGCATTTCTTCCTTGGAGAAAGAACAACTGGAGAGACAGCAAAGAAAATAGTAAGAAAAATAGCTGAAAGTTATAAGCTACCATATTTCACACTAACCCCAACATTCTCGATATGCCCAAAGCATGGGTATCTACAGGGTGAACATGAATACTGTCCAAAATGTGACGAAGAAATTGGATATACTCCTGAAGAGGAAAAAGAGCTCATCAGCTCAACAAACAAAATAAACTAAGAGGTGAAAAATGAAAAGAACAAAATGTGAGGTTGTTTCAAGAATTTGTGGATACATGAGACCAATCGCAAACTGGAATGAAGGAAAAAGGGCCGAATGGGACGACAGAGAAATGTTTGACCTAACAGCCTAAACAGATAAAATGGAAATAGCAGGAATTGAAAAATTCAGTCTAGTTGACTACCCAGGAGAAGTTTGCTGTGTTTTATTTTTAAAGGGCTGCAACTTCAGATGTGGCTTCTGCCACAATCCACAGCTGGTTATTCCACAAAAAACCCCCCTCTACTCAAATGAAAAGATCTTAGAGTTTTTAGAGAAAAGAAAAAACAAGTTGACAGGAGTTTGCATTACTGGAGGAGAACCGCTACTGAGTATCGAAAAAAATTTCCTAAGGCAAATAAAAGAGTTGGGATACAAAATAAAGATTGACACCAACGGAAGCAATCCCAATAGGCTTAAGGAATTAATTGGTGAGGGGTTAGTCGATTACGTGGCAATGGACATCAAGGGAGCAAAGGAACTTTATAAAGAAATTACAAACAGTAAGGTAGATATAGAAAAGATAGAAGAATCGATAAAAACAATATCTAAATTGCCTGGACATGAATTTAGAACGACCGTACTAAAAAAATTCCACACCAAAAAAACAATTACATCAATGGTTTCTTGGTTAAAAAAGACAATTGGCAGCAACCCAAAAGCAATCTATCTACAAGCATTCAAGAACACAGGTGCGCTTCTAGACCCCAAGTTCAATAAAGGGAAAAACACGCCAGAATCATATCTGAAAGAAGTTTCAAAAGACTATAGGTTCATAAAAATACGCTAAGCCTTGCTTCTTCCTTGGACCTGATCATAAAAACGATCTAGCAATAATTGCGCCCTATCACGTGGGAGCTCCAACCTTCTAACATTGACCCCCTGCTTCGTAAGAATGTCCAGAGCCCTCGCTTTCTCTGGGTAATCAAGAAGATGTATTACCTCCTTGATGCCATTCGCTCCAATTCTTCTAGCGCACTCCATACATGGGAAAATAGTTACGTACATCCTATTCCCCTTAGACCCGTCCCTTCCGGCCAAATAAAGTGCATTCTCCTCAGCATGAATTCCTTCGCATTCCCCACTGTTCTTAACGTCAAAAGCAATTCCTGCAAGGTCCTTATAGCATGGGTTCTCCAATCCTCGTTCCGCCCGGCTGGAACAAGACTCTATTTTGCCGGAAGGACCATTGTACCCCGAGGAAACCACCCTATTGTCATCATCCGCTATAATGGCGCCAACTTGATATCTAATACAACCAGACCTAGTAGCGATTGCAATTGCTTTAAGCATAAGAAATTCATCGGCAGTTGCACGGGGAACTCCTGGAGGAAGAGACGCTGCCATTAGAAAAATAAACGATAGACCCTTTTAAGAATTATTGTGATTGAACCTCTACTTTTTCTTAAACTTTCCAATCAGTTCTTTTTCATGCCTACTCAACCTTCTCTCCATCGTCTTCTTAAGAATATAGCTAGCCCAGAAAAAGACACCAAGAACAATAAAAATACCTAGAGCAACCCATCCCCACCAATATGGTTCTGCACCAGTAGAATCACGAATAGCATTACCGGTTATACTCATTCTCATCAAACCAAATGCCGCAAGCGGAAGAATTAAGGCGCCCATCTTCAGAACACCTTTTCTTTTTTTGGAATTAATATGCCTGTTAAAACCCTTTTTCTCCTCTATGGTAAGCTCCTTATAGAAATCCGTCTCGTTATGCTTAATCGGCTTGCCCATATTAGCAGAAACAGCCTGCTCTATCCTAATCATCCTCTCAACAAGATCATGTTGCAAAAAATCTTTTTTCTCTTTTGGAGTCATTTCACTTAGATCTTTTTCTTTTCGTGGACTTCTTTTTTTGCTTTCTTTCTTCTTTTTTGAAATCTGCTTCGATTTTACCATTCTTAATTCCATGCGTATCTACTTTAATAAGCTTTTCCTCAAGCAAAGGAAGCTCTCTATCTATGTCCCTAACGAGAGTAGCAAAGTTCTTGCTTCTTAATTGATAATCAGCTTCAGAGATGTTTCCTTTTTGAAAATATTCTTTTTGTGTCTTTTCCATTAGGGCCTTCAGGGATTTTTTTCTAAGACGAAGATTATTTATCTTATGCCTAACGATAAGTTTTTTGATTCTGACCCTATAAGCGAGGTAGATTAAGATAAGAACAACTAACACAGATAGGGTATAGTACCCATACTCTTTCAATAGCAGAGTGAAACTTCGAGAAGTAGCTGCATAAAATTTATTAAGTCTTCCGTATTCTTCCTGCACTCTGCTGAACTCCTCATAAGCCTCTTCGATTAGAGGATCCGCCTTTTCATATCTCTCATCATTAATTTCTTTTTCGATTTCTACAATAATTAGATCAACAGATGTTGTATTCATTCCGCTAGATCTTGTTTCTTCATAGAAACCTACAAAAACACCGAGATCATCTCTAGCTTTAATAGCTAGTTCATATAAAACTTCAATTTCCTCACAAGAATCTATAACGAAACTATACTCCCCATCTCTTCCTTGTCTCTCAACAAGATATTGTGAGTCATAAATTGTTTGTGCTTTAACCAATGTATCATTAATCCTCAATATGTTAAAGCCTTCAGACTCCAAAGAAGACATAATCCCCACAGATGAATCGAGACATTGGCGGGAAAACTCTTGGTCTGTTAAATTCGTTTCCTGCGCAAATGCAAGAGAGAGAAAGAAAAGGCCTAACAACAAAATTAATAGTTTTCTCATAGTATATTCCTAGGGAAGACCCTCGTTTACGTAAGGATGAAATTCCCTTTAAGAGTCTTATTCGGAGAGCAAATTGCCCCCTTCCCCTTTCTCATCTCAAACTCAACGATACGACGATCAATTTCAGATCCTCTTAATTTAACTACTTCAATACCCCTCTTCCTTGTTCCACCCCTATAGAAAACATTGTAGATTGCAACAATTCCATCAGACAGAAAACTAACTGCCTCACCCGCCTCTACGAAACTGGTACCAACGTGAGATGGACTTGAAACCTCTCTAATTAAAAAGGATGTGATATCGTGCGATTCAAGATAACGGAATAATTGTTCCATATAAATTCTGAATCGATTTTCCTCACCACTAAATGCAGAAGCGATACTAGATAGGGAATCTATCAAAACGATGTCCGGTTTAAAATCTTGAGGAATTAGAACAGGCTGAACATCTATAAGTAACTCCTTCTTCGCCTCACTCAAAAGTGCTTCAACGCTCCTTGCAATGTCCAATGCATTGAACCTTTTGACATAAAGATTTCCCTTTTTGATATATTCCCTTGGCTTGGCACCGAAAGCTTCCATGTGTGTAATCAACCGAAATTCAGGCTCTTCAAAACTCATATATAATACTTTTTTACCAGATTCGCATGCTCTCTTCGCAACTTCTAAACAAAAAATAGTCTTACCACTTCCAGGGCCTCCTTCGACCAGAACAGTGCTACCGTGTGGAATACCCTTTCCTATAAGTTGATCAAATCCTGGGACTTGAGTTTTCAAGAAAACATCGGCCTTGTATCCTTTTTCTAGGGCGCTTAAATTCATCTTTTCTAATTTTTCCTTATCGAACCCGCCAGACACCTTACCCTCCCTGAGCGCAATTTTTTTAGAAGAATTTACAGCGGACTTTTTCATCTCTTTTCTTAATTTCCTATCCATTTTTTTGAACTTGGGAGACTTCTTGGGCGCCTTATGAGATATAGACTTACGTTTCATCACCTTTTTCATAACATATGTAGCGCAGACTCCTTTATAAATATTTCGTAAAGATAATCCCCGAAGAGAAACAACAATTCTAACCAAGATAACTCTTCTTATTCTCTAGAGCTCCCCGCGCATTCTTTAAATAACTCTCCTCAATCCTCTTATATCTCTCTTCCTCCTCGGGAGTTACGCTAGGCTTAACCTTTTTCATAGCATCATCAAAATGTTTTTTCTTAACTTTTTCATTCTCTATATTTTCTCTTAAGGATAACATGGCCGCTTCTCTCACAAGAGACTCCAAATCAGCACCGGTATAGCCCTCAGTTTTTTCTGACAATTCATCAACCAACTTTTTCTTTCCATCGATAGGCATATTTTTCGTATGGATTTCCAAAATATGCTTTCTTCCAGCTTTCTCTGGAACTGGTACAAAGACCATCCTATCAAACCTCCCCGGTCTCATCAAGGCAGAATCAAGCATGTCCGGTCTGTTTGTGGCTCCAATTACAATAACATTATTTAGATCCTCAATCCCATCCATCTCCGCAAGCATTTGATTCAAAACATTGTCTGTAACTTTCGCACCTGCACCATATCCACCCCTCCGGGAAGCCAGGGAATCAATTTCATCAAAGAAAATGACGCAAGGGGAAACCTGGCGTGCTCTTTCAAAAATCTTTCTTATCCCCTCCTCGCTTTTACCTACCCACATAGACAGTAGGCTAGGGCCTTTAACCTGGATAAAATTAGCCTCACTCTCTTTTGCCACAGCCTTGGCTAAAAGTGTTTTACCTGTTCCAGGAGGACCATACAACAAAACACCCCTCGGAGGACGAATGCCCATTTTTGTAAAACTCTTTGGGAACTTAAGGGGCCACTCGACGGCCTCCTTTAGATCTTGCTTAACGAGATCTAATCCACCCACATCTGACCAACCAATATTGGGAGTCTCAACAAGAACCTCTCTCATGGCACTAGGACGGACAACTCTTAATGCATCATCAAAACTTTTTTTGGAAACCCTTAAGCTCTCGAGAACTTCAGTAGGGATCTCTTCTCCCTCGTCGAGATTAAATTTATGAATATTTTCTCTTAATACACTCATCGCAGCTTCTTTTGCGAGAGATTCCAAATCAGCACCAACAAACCCGTGTGTTTTTGCTGCAAGATCCTCAACCATACCTTCTAGAAATACTGAATTTAACAAATCTCTATCTTCGGAGTTAAGATTAGAAACTAATTTATGGTTCTTTGCTACGTCTGAAGATAATTTAGCAACTAATTTATTAAGATTGTCAAGCGACTTACTAACTTCCACAATCTCCTTATCTTTGCTATCTTTTTTCTCTTTATTAATCCTAAGGTCTTTAATTGTCCCATTTAAAAACTCTATTTTTTGTTCAACATAAACCTTGTCCGCTGGAGGAACCAATGGCATCCCACGAGTATGAATCTTCAAAACCTGCAGCCTGCCTTCTTTATCTGGAACTTTAATCTCCACCTCTCTATCAAATCTACCAGGACGTCTTAGGGCCGGGTCAATTGCGTTAGGTCTGTTTGTGGCTCCAATTACAACAACTCTCCCACGAGAAGCCAGTCCATCCATCATTGTTAGCAGTTGGCTAACAACTCTACGCTCAACTTCACCCTGACTTTCTTCTCTTTTTGGAGCAATTGCGTCAATTTCGTCTATGAAAATAATTGATGGGGAATTTTTCTGCGCATCATCAAAAATTTCTCTTATTTTCTTTTCACTATCTCCATAAAATTTGCTCATAATTTCCGGACCATTGATAACTATGAAATTAGCTTCTGTTTCATTTGCAACAGCTCTTGCCAAAAGTGTTTTACCTGTTCCAGGAGGACCGTGTAACAAAACACCCTTTGGAGGATCAATACCAAGCCTTGAGAAAATCTCTGGCCTTTTTAATGGCAATTCCACTAGCTCTCTTACCTTCTTAACTTCCTCCTTCAAGCCCCCAATGTCCTCATATGTTAATGAGGGGATACTCTCTTCATCAATATCAACAGCTTTTTCGCTAAGATTTATTTGCGTATTTTCTGTTATAATACATGCCGCCCGAGGAGTAGTATTTACAACAACAAAACGAATCTGTGACATTGCGGTTGGGAAACCGCCCATTCCCATCTGGTTAAACATGCTTCCAATATCCCCAAAGAAATCCCCCATGTCCTCACTCATTAGATCTTTTCTCCTTTGGCTTCCGCCAAGAACAAATAAGTCCCCCTTGACAACTGGCTTACCAAGCAAGCCCCTCTTCAAGCCTTCGGGATCACCACGAACCATTATTCCTTGTTGCGCTGGGGCAATCGTAATTTTCTTAGCCTCGACGACCTTGGCCTTTTTAATATCGACCATGTCCCCGATACCTGTTCTGGCATTTTTTCTGCTAATACCGTCGATCCTAATCATCTCTGATCCAAGATCTGAAGGATAGGACCTGTCGACGACACAAAAGCTCTCTCTCGACCCTTTAATCACAATAATATCTCCCCTCTCAACACCCAGCGTCTTCATAAATCCTGGGTCTATTCTGGCGATTCCCTTATAAGCATCGTCTTGAAGTGCTTCCGTAACTCGCAGTTGGACAACATTGGGATTGCCATCTTGCTTTTTAGTTTTATCTTCACTTACCATTTTAAAAATTTAAACTGATCCTCCCCATCTCTTCGAAACATAAATCTACCATTTCATCCATTTGCTTATCGGCCATATGCATAAAGTCAACAATCTCCCTCGGGATACTGACTGCGTAACTATTCCCAACTAGCCTTAATTTAACTCTAAAATCTTTTTTTCGTAGGCTTGCAAACTCTTCAGCAGCAGACAAATCGGAAGGATGCAAAATCTTCTCACCACATTTAGTGCACATTACAGCACGAATCTGAAAACCATTTTTATTAATAAACCCTCGCTGCATTTTTTTATTACATTCACTACATAAAATTGTGTGCTCAAAAAGATCTACTACCATGTGTATACACAAAAGTATACACTATTTAAAGGTTTTGCTATAATTTCCTTCTTAATTTTGCAACCAGCCTAGGATCAATATAATGCCCAACGGTGACAGAATAGTTATCCTCCCACTCACCTGTTTTCTTAGACATCTTTTTATGCCCTAGCTCATCCGCTACACTAAGTAGAAAATTTTTAACTTCTGATTTTTTAGGGTTCTTATGGGTTTTTAGAAAATCTTCCGTTGCCTTTGTAGCAAAATAGCTTCTGACAATATGAGGATAAAAATTTTCACCAATTTGTTTTCTAAATTCTTTTTTAAAATCGATTTCTGACAACAAATGACCTCTAGGGGTTTGAAAGATAAAGTCCTCTCTTCTATAATTCTTCAATAAATTATTCAAACGGACAATATAACTTTTTGGGAAGGTCTTATTGATATTCTGCGGGACACCATCCTTGCCAAGAAACTTAAAGCTAACGGTATCCCCAGAGATCTTTACGTCGGCCTTCTTCAGAGTTGTGAGACCCTTGTGGCCATGAGCTCTATAATAAATTTCATTTCCAACTCTCATATGGGTCTTCAAGAGAGTAAACATTGGCAAAGCCATAAAATTCTTATTATCACCTAAAGACAACGTCACCCCTTTTTCTAAAACAGGATATTTTTTCCCAAATTGTCCAACATGTTTATATTTTTTCAATGAAGCAGACGCTCTTTTGTCCAATGTGTAATGATATGCAAACTTTCCATTAGGATTTTTATAGATAACATCCCAATGTGCATGGCTCAATTCATCGTGAATCATTAGGCCCTCAGAGAACAAGGAAAAAGCCCCATCAAGTTTTTTGCCGTTGGGCAAAATATTAATACGTGCACCTAAAACTTTGCCATCGTGAGACAATTGTCCCTTCAGAAATCTCGGGCATTTTTTATCTATAAGCTCTTCAAACCTTCCGTTTGCCTTAAATAGATTAATTACAGAAAAAGCATTCCGAAGATCTCTTTTGGCAATATTCCATCTGCCATCAAAAGAGTAAACCTTCAAATTTTTTCCAATCCTAATGGTCTCTTTCTCTGGTTCCAAAACAGTAGACGCCATTATCCAACCATACCCTTCAGGGCAAACGCAGCAACTGCGGCCAAGCCTAGAATTGCAAACAGAGCAACAACAACATACAAAATAATCGTAGTCCTTAAATTCTTTCCCGTTTCATTTACTTTGGCCAAAATATCTTGGCCAGATCGAATAATTACAAGAGTTCCTGTCAGAATAAAAACCACCTGAATAAGATAGATGCCAACAATAAGCTGCAGCCAATATGTTGGGATCATGTTGCCAACATAGAAAAGAGTGGTTATCTGATTGATATCAATTCCACTCGAGGCACTACTTCCAACCTCCACCCCTGACTCGATAAACGTTAGCAAGGAAGTTAAGATTAGCGTAATCATTCCGGAAAGACCGACTATAATCCCTCCAAGAAGTGGAGCTAAAAACGTCATATTGCTTTTCATATCGCTAGTAATGTCAGCAAGCAAATCGTTTAGTCTATCATTAACCTTTTTTATATTTTTAACATAATCTGACAAACTCATCAGGCTTTTTGAGGCTACGGTTAAGCCTTTTTTGACAGATTGTACAAGAATCTTCATAGAAGTTACAACCAAGGAACTTGGATAAAACACAACTGCCCCTCTTCTGGAATCAAAAAGTGCTTTTTCCAAACTCATGCCGAATTGTTGGATGTTCTGATTAACTAAGCTAAAAAACCCTTCAGTAGAAGTCCCCTTGCTGGACTCGGCAACACGACTAAAAGCAATCTCGGCAGGCAGACCATCACCGATCCTATTTCCCAAAGAAAAGAGAGAAGAAGTAAATTCTCCCTCAAGAGCCTTGTATTTGTCCCTCGCTTTTATGAGATCTTTGGTACGAAGATTAAAGGCAATAATAAACATAAGAGCAACACCAAGTGGAACAAGCAGGCTTAAGAGAAGAGAAAGAAGACCGTGTGGTCCACTTAGTCCACCACCAGCCAATTCAATAATGCCAAAAATACCAGCATCACCCAAAATTGTTATACCTAAACTAAGAAAACTAGGGTCTCCATATGTTGTATAGAGTGGGCTGTACATCCAAATCAATGGCAATAGGCCTAATAAGATAAAAGGAACTGCAACCAGTCCCCCAATAACATATGGTCTCTTGCCAATAAATTTTGGGTAATAAGGGTTATTCTCTAGAAGACTTGTATCTCCATACCCGCCAGGTCTCTTATTAATTGCGTTTCCCGTTAAATAAACAACGAAAAATGGAATGATTAAATTAAATAGGAATAAAACATGGAACCATTGAATAGCGCCATCCATCATTGTGGAAGCAAGCGGCAAAATTGCAAGAGCCAATGTTGGAAGGACAATACCAAGCATGTAAACATTTGTCAATGGAGACTTTACTTCGTGAGTATATTTTAACATTTTATCATAAACGCCGTCAAGAATAACCTGTAATGCTCTTTCTAAAACCTCAACCCTCCTCTTTTCTCCGGGCTCATACAAACTACTTTCGATTAAATGGAATGCTTCAATAAATTCTGTTGAATAATCTTTCCATCCTCCAAGATAATTATCTATGCTTTCTTTTAGGGTAGAATATTTTCCAACCTCTACGTCCCAAAAAACCTTTCTCAAATCAAGAGATAATGGTGGGTCTAAGTGTTGCGCTGCAAACTCAACCGCCCTTTCAAAGTTGCTTGTATGTTTCATATAAACCACGATATATAAAATTGCAGGAACCATCTGACTACTGGCTTTAAGTCTCCACTCCAAGGCAAGCTTCTCAGGCTTTTTGACAAAATAGAAAAACAGAAATGCAGATAAAATTAAAAAAAGAAAAACCATCATAAAGCTAAAGAAATCAATAATCAGCCAAAGAGCCAAAGAGAAAAGAGCTCCTCCGACAATAGTTAAGGTCATTGCTATTAATGCCAGAACCAAAACTTCGCTGGGGGTTACGTTTAAATGTGCAATATCAATTTCTTTTTGTAATCGAGTTCTATCTTTTTCTCCGACTTTAAATGTTAAAATTCTCCCAAGGCTGTTGGCCAGTTTTTCATAACGATTGAAAGCTGGATTCATCGCTTGCCTAAATTTCTCATAGGATTTAGTAAAATCTGGAGAATTGGGATCACTAACTTTAGAATCAAAATCCTTTATTTCTCCATCAAGCTTTTTCCCATACTTATCTAAGATATCTTTTGTACTTTCAGCCATTTTCACCTCTAAAAAACTAACGAGAAGTGGGTTAATAAAGTTTTCACCCAATAAATTATTTTCTTAGCTCTTTTTCAAACCACTTCTTCCACTTCGGGAAGACTTCTTTCCCAACGGGCAATCCCAAATCACGAGTAACCTCATCGCTAATTCGATGAAAAGCAGCATTGCTCTTAACTACAAATTCTGCCTCTAAAATTTCGGGGCGATCTATTTTCTCAGAAACCTTAACTATCTCCTCTTTGATTTCTTTTCTTAGTAGAATATTATCCCAAACAGCATCCCAATTTCCAGCCCAGCCTTTAACGTTGCCAGCAATATCTTTGATAATCTCTGAATCGCCATTAATCAACTCATCCGTGGGAACAAGCATGTCCTTGTTTACATCGTACTTCATTAGGTCCACAAAACCACCCTCGACAAGAGGATCCTTCTCCCAATGCTTTCGGACCTCTGTTATTGATAAAATCCTCCTGTTTGAATGCAAGCCGTCCGGAGTCTTTATTGGATTGGCAACTACAATCAAATCAGTGGCCTTGAAGCTTGTAACAGGAACCTGTAGATCATTAACAACTCTATCAAAAACAGAGTAAGGACTCCCTCCGTGGATGGTGCCGGCTACAACATTTGCTAATGCCCCGACCCTCATTGCCTCATACAGCGCCCTTGCTTCCTCGCTTCGGATTTCGCCAACAATTAAACCAGAATCTCCCAAACGAAGAGATGCACGAATGCCCTCAGTAGCTGAAACCTCTGTACTTTCTCCAGCCAAAGCGCTTCGAACTTTCATACTTAAAATATCATAATTAAGTTTTTTCATAGGTAAAACCGGGAGCTCCAATGTATCCTCGACGGTGATTATTCTATTATTTGGCATAATCTCCAAAAGTAGGCTTCCAAGAAAAGAAGTCTTTCCGGAAGAACGAGTTCCTGCTATCAGCATTGTTCGTGCTCCGTCAATTATAAAACTCAGCAAACCTGCTCCGAGACCATCGATCATTTTATTTTTCATAAACAATGGAAGTGTCCATGGTTTGTCTCTATGTCTTCGAAGAGTATATGCTAGACCACCAGCGCTTAGTGGATTTTGGATTATAGCAACCCTCGCACTTGCCACTCCGAGCTCCAAATTAGTATCTAAAATTGGATTTGCTTCGTCCAGGGCCCTCCCCGAAAGCATTCTAAATTTAGCAGCCCAAGAATCCACATCTTCCACTGCGGGAATTAAATTAGTAGTACATTCACCATATTCATTATGTTTAACATAAACCGGAGAAACACTAACGGGAGCATTTACCATAATATCTTGAAGGTTGTTGTCTTGGAGCAAAACCTCCAGAATCCCAAATCCAATAGTATAACGAACTAAAATCTTAGAAAGATTCTCTATCTCATTATAAGTAACCTTGATATTCTTAGAGTTTGCCAGGTCTGTTAACAGATCTTTTGCGACATTAAAAAAAACCTGCCTTATCCTCTCTCCATCATTAAACTCTTCCTTGCTCGGCCTATGCTCAACAAGAACACCCCTAGCCAAATTCAAAAGCATATGATGATCTTCCTTAAGATTATATTCTGGAAGGGAAATATGATAAATTGGCTTGGTCTGATTAGGAACCTTTAAGAGAGTAACAACGGAAGCATCTTCCGCTTGGCCAACATTATACTGCTCTAAAATCTCGCCATCTTTTGGCAAGCTAGAAACCATTCGTGTGAATGTAAAATTTGGCATAATGTTCCCCTGTAAAACTTCAGAATAAATACCTCTATCTCCCGAAGGATATTTGTCGAAATATGGTTTTAATTTTTGTAAAAGAGAAATTTCATCAAAATTTCCTATCGTCTTTTCAAGTAGCCAAACATACTCCGCATTATCCTCCCCATTTTCCAACAAAGCTTTTTGAGAAAAATATTCCCCCTTAAGCTCTCGATAGGCTCTTGCTGGGTCATAAGTTAAAACTTCGTTTAAAAGATAATTAAAGAAAGAATAAGCCTTTTCATAAGAAAACCCCAGTACGGAAAGCTTTTCGTTGCTCAAAAGATTGTCGGACCTTAAGAGTCTTTTTTTCAACTGAACAACTCCAATTAGAGATTGCACGTCAGAAGCACTATAGCTATAGTTTCTTTGTTGAACAAAAACAATTCTCGAAATACCCTTTTCCTCTTCAAGAATGCCAAGGGTATGTGACATTACTTCTCCCGAATTTTCAAGGGAGGGAACGATTGGCGCCCCGAGATAATTTACGTAAAGAACACTCTCTCCGCTCTCTGAACGAATCTCATATGAATAAAGCTCAGCTCCCTCTTTAAATAACATTTTTGTCCTCTGAAAAATAAGGATCTGAGGGTTAATAAAGTTTGTTGGGATGAAAACTATGCATAGCGCTCATCAGAAGAATAGTCGTCGGCAGAGGCAAGACCAGGGCCCCTCCCAATAAGCTGATTCCAAATTTCTTCCATTTCCCCCATGTTTTCTGCAATTTCTAGAACACTCTTTAATTGCTTTTGAGTAACTCCATATTCCTCCGGGATAGAAGATTCGTTCAAAAATTGGCCCAAGGCGTCTCCAAATCTTTCAGGCGTGTCTAAAACTTCACAACTCGGAGCAGTTTTATCGAACCAATATCTGTGAACCTCTGAAAGGCGTGGGTCTAATTCTGAGATTTTTGAGACTTCTGTATATGCAAGAAGAAGTCCTTTTAATTCTTTAACTTGATCCGTTAAGAGATAATTATCTAAACTTTCTTTTAATGCAACATATTCCGATGAAGAAAAATATTCAAGATAAGAATTATCTAGAGAAATAAAATCTCTATAATCTATAGGAGATAACTTTTTTGATTGGCTCAAATAATGTATTACTTCTTTACGATCTTCATGACTATTAACTTGTAAATTAAAAAAATAAATATTAATTTTATTTAGGTAGTTATCCCTCTCCTCGATAATTTCTTCTTGGTCAGGAAAAATCTCAAAAAGCCCTGAGAAGTCTTCATCCTGATCTTCTTCGCTTAATAAAGGTAAAAATATTGATTTAGCATAGGTGTTAATGCCTTCACCTTGAATTGAATGCAATCCTTCGTGTATCAATATAGAATTTAAAACAAAGTTCTTGTCCATTACAAAATAAGGATTTATCTGCACCTCCCCATTTTGATTGCCTGAAACAGAAGACTTTTCTCTATATTTATCGTGGAGTACCGTATTAAGCAAATTAGCTTTGGAAAATTTTTCGTCTATCTGCGAGATAGTTTGGCTATTTGGGTTAAAAAAACCGAATGGAGGATTTTCTTTAATTCTTAAACTCCATTCATCACAATCATAAATTACAGGCACACAAAAATCCCCGTCGCTATTCAAACTTGGCCAATCAGGATTATTCAATTCGCGATATTCTTTCTTATTCTCAAAAATCTT
>CEPX01160361.1_pt1 | contig 16427 bp, 21 predicted proteins | sample 361361 | NCBI WGS metagenome assembly CEPX01 (sample SAMEA2619974, study PRJEB7988) | marine metagenome | biome: marine biome (ENVO:00000447); feature: mesopelagic zone (ENVO:00000213) & marine oxygen minimum zone (ENVO:01000065); material: "saline water (ENVO:00002010), including plankton... | reverse complement strand
GCCGCTGGATGTGATGGTGCCGGTTACGGTCACCCCTGTGGTACTGACAGCCACTACGTCCGTTCCGTCCGACTGTTCGAGCACGAAAATGTCCGCCGTCTGGGTACTGTGGCCCTGTACCCGTAGCTGGTTGGCGTCGGTGGTGCCGTCGATGATGAGCGGGCCGGTCATGGTGTCGCCACCTATGTCTACGAACCCGCCCAGTATTTCGTCCACCTGCTTGTGTTCGTACCTGCTGTTGGCGTCGATCCAGACCAGCAGGTCCTGGTCCGCCGGGGTTTCCTTCAGCACCGTGCGGCCCTGTATGCTGATCGCATCGCGGCCAGAATCGTGCACCCATATTTCGCCGCCATTGTCTTCCCGCAGTATGTGGCGCGACTCCGTGACGCGTACTACCGCCGGGCCGCTCATGCGTCCGCCCCGCCTTGCAGCGTTACGGTGCGCACAAACTCGAGCACGCCACCGAACAATGGCGGCAATTCGTCCGTGCCGTCATTGGGCACGAAGTCGAAGTAGGCCAGCCCTGGCGACAACGTGTTGTCGCTGTCGTCTATGAGGAGGGCAATGGTCCCATTCACGCCGCCCAGTGTGATGCGCCCGTTGGTGGTGTTGAGGGTGATGATGCCGGACGTTGCCCCGATAGTGCGCCGCACTATCATTTGCGCGGTGTAGTTGGTCAGGTTTTTGGGCGACGTTTCGGCTGTGTCCGTGTACCACGTGAGGCTTTTGGTCCACTTAGTGCCAATGTAGACTGGCCAGTGCACCTGTGCTATGCCTGCGCTCACGCCGTCACCCCCTCGGTTACTTCTTGTCCGCCTTGGCCTTGGGTGCCGCCTCGCCCTCGTTCGCGTCCACCACTTCCATGTCCACCACTTCGGCGGCGTCCACGGTGTCCAAAATGTCCGGCACGCAGCGCACTACCCACGCCTGGAACCTCTTGACGCCCGACGTTAGGCTGGACTTGAACGTGTTCTCGTCCGTTTTGTCCAGCACCAGCGTCACGTCCTTGCCGCCCCGCGTCGTGTACATGTCCACTGTGCCTTCGGGTGCGTCTGCGATGATGTCGCCCTTGTCCTCCATCTGGTCCAGCAGGCCGTTGATATTCCGTAGCAACGAAATACCCTCTTCCGTCGGCCGGGTGGCCACCAGCTTGTAGGCGCATTCAAACTCCTCGGTGCTCAATGTCAGGTGCTTCGCCTTCGCCTTCTTCTTCGCCATCGTTATGCTCCAGGGTTCCGGGGTTCACCGCCCGTAGGGCGGCCTGCACATTTAGCCTAGCGGGGCGGGGCGGGCTGCGCTACGGCTGCTCCGCCACCTCGGCTGCATACTCGCTGGGCGAAAGGGCGTCCACCCTGGCCACCTCCCTCTCCAGCTCCGCTACCATCTTCTCCATGGCCTCTACCCCGTCGCGGAAGCTGCGAATGAACGCCAGTGCCTTCTCGCCCTTGGCTTGCACGGCAGTCAGCGACATCTCAAGGCCGGTGTACTTCTGGCGTATGCCAAGATGCGGCTCGTCCTCAACGGCCTCGATCACCAGCGCATGGTAGCCCGACGCCTGTTGGCAGATGCGCAGCAGCTCGGGGGTAAACGTCCGTAGGTCATTCCGGAACGCGGGAGCGCTCTTCACGGCAGGGGCGCCCGCCTCTGTCAGCACGGCTGCCGTGGAAGCGTGCGCGTTCTTCTTATTCGGTGGGGGCATTACAGATTCTCCGCATGGGTGTGTCTCACGTACGTGATAGATGCATTAAGGAACCGGGCTTGTTCGATGGCGGTGTTGTTCTGGAGGGTCATCAGGAAAACGAACTGGTCCCCGGCCACCACTGTGTAGTCGGGTCCGCTGTCGGACAGTGTTACGTAGCCCGTGCTGGCGTGGGTTTGTAGCGACCCGAGCGTGGTACCAGCCCCTCCGGCGGCTGGGAATTTTTGTAGCTTTATGCTGGCCACGTCGCTCGTCGAGTCACGGTACATCACAGCCGACCAGTCGGTTATCTTCACGCCCACCGGCAGTTGGAAGTTGAGGACCAGCTCCCTGCTGGTCAACCCGGTCAGGGAGGCGAACAGGTTGTGGCTCACCTCCGAGTTGGCCGGTTGGCCCGAGTGCTGCACGTTGCCAAAACCCAAGTACTGCACGATGCCTGCTTCTTCGTCGATATTGGACGACGACACCGTGCCAAGGATGACCTGCGCGTCACCGTCTTCGTCGGTGTAGGTGATCTTGTAGCGGAAGATGGTCTCCTCGCCCACGTCTACCGTTACGTCCTTGTCGCGCACCAGGGTGGTGTTGGTGCCAGGCGTGCCGGAGTCGGCGCCGCCGCCCCAGGTTGTGCTATAGGCCGAAAACGAGTCGCCCGACTGGCTGCCCTGTCTGGCCGACCATGCTATGGCTGTGACGGCCTTCCAGCGGTCCTCCAGGGTCAGCAGCATAGTGGCCGTGGCCGACGACGTACGCGACCAGTCAGCACTGACGGACGGTATGTGCGTACCGGGGCCGCCCACCTCCTCGTCCCAGTCAGACCCGTCCCAACGGTACAGCTTGCCGTCGTCGGTGTCGTACCACAGGTCGCCCACGTTTAGGGCGGTAGGCGCGCTGGCTTGCCGGAAGGTTACGTTGCGCACCGTGGCGGTGGTGGCCACGGTCACAGTGCTGGTAGCCCAGCCACTTTTCACACCCGCCGTGTTCACGGCCCGCACTTCGCACGTGTAGCCCACGCCATCCGTCACGGGCCAGATGAACTGAAAGATCTCGTCCTTGTCGCTGTCGGGCAGCAGGGTGTAGTCGCTGTCCGCCGTGACCTTGAAGCGGTGCTCGTAGTGCGACAGGAACGGGTCGGTGTGGGCGGTCCAGGCCAGCTTGATGCGCGGCACGTTTAGGCCGTCCTGCGTGGCCAGCACAGTGGTGGCGTCCGCCGTGCTGCTGACGCCCGACGGAGTGGCCATGGTATGCGGGTCGGGCAGGTCGGTGCCGGGCGGGCTGTCGGTGGTGTCCTGGGCATCTATGGTGTATGCCGTGCTGTCGTACTCGCGCAGCAGCAGGCGCACGTTGTGGTCGGGCGTGATGCCCACCCCAATGACCCAGAAATCCTTGTCCGTCCAGGCGGGCGTGCTGTGCGTTACCTTCACCACATCGCCCTGCTGCAACTTCAGGGCCTCGCGGTTCGCCGTCAGCGCGATGCCCACATCGGCCCGCGTTTCCTTCAGCACCGTCATGGCTATCTGCTGGGCCCGGTACCGTTGGTCCGTGTGCGGCAGCTCTATCTGGTGCTGATTCAGATAGCTGTTGTCAGCCGTTAGGAAGCTGTTGGCGGCGCCGGGGGCGGGCCATATAACGGTATCGGCCTTGTACAGCCGGTCAGCGTCCACGTAGACCGCTGCCATCTGGTTGGGCACCTGGCCCACGCCGCCGCGCCAGAACTCGAACTCGCCAACTATGTTGTCCTCGGTCAGCTCAAACGTCTCGGCAGACTGCACCTGGCGTATGTGGATGACATACTTGCCGCCGATGCGCGTGATCTGCGCACGGCACCCACTCTTTAGCTGCTCCAGCACGGCATGCGGGTCTTCGCTGGTCGAATAGGCGCCGCCGCCCGTGAACCGTTTCTGCGTGCCGCCTTCGGGGTCCGTCACCAGTTCGTCGGCATAGTTGGCAGCGGCGATGAAGCTGGTGGAGTCCATGCTGGCCGTGGGTATGCGCATGCCATACTTGGTGCTGGTCATCCAGTCGTAGATGTGCAGCACCGGGTTGTCGGTCCAGGCCGTGGTGGTGTCGCGCACGTCATAGCACAGGTTGCCCTTAATCTTGTACGTGACCTGGGGTATACCAAAGGGCCAGCGGTCGGCGTCGTAGTACAGCCACAGCGCCATGTAGGCGATGCCCACACCCTTGTCCGTGGCGCCCCAGTCGCTGAACTTGGTATTTAACTGAGCGTCCACCACCTGGGCATCGGCCCCTGCGTGGGCGCCGTACTGCACCGTGCCGCCCGACCCGTACGTGCCCGACCACGGCGACTGCACGTTGGTGGTGCGTGGCTCGCCCTCAAACGTAGCGCCGTCTATGGCCAGCACGTCGTCGAACCAAACCTTTTCGATGGCCGAGATGCCGCCGCCCGCGTCGCTGGCCACGCATATGGCGCCCACCACGGCCAGGCTGTTGTTGTCGGCGCCGTCCAGGCGGATGTCCACCCCGGCATGGCCCACCTTGGCGTAGCCGTACACCACCGGCAGCGCCGCCTCGGGGGCCGAAACGTTTAGCTCCTGGCTGTTCTGCTTGCTGGACAGGGACGCTTGCCCCCGGTTCTCGCCCCCCTGCCCTGCCAGCAGGTTGGCCAGGTAGTTGCCCGAGAACAGGACGGCAGCCGCCAGGAAGGGGTCACCCACGGCCAGGGCGCCAACCGCAGCACCCACCCTGAGTATGCCGACAACCGCGCTCTTGAGGCTCACGCCTGTGGCGCCCGGTACAGCCGCACGCCCGCAGGCCAGTCGCCCAAGGGCAGCCTGTGCAGCTCTACACCATCCGTGGGGGTGGTCACCAGCAGCTTGCCGCTAACCACCACGCCAAGCTGCGGCAACCCGTCTTCCAGGCCACGGAACAGCACCACGTCGCCCGACTGCGCGAAGTTTGGCTTAACCGTGTCGAAGCCCCTGCCACGCAGGAACGCACCCACGGGGCCCACCTGCCGGGCCGCACGCAGCGCGGACGCCATGGTGCGGTACGAGCCCATGCCCAGCAGCAGGTCCTTGCCGTACATAGCCCGCAGCGCACCCCGTACTACATACGCGCAGTCAGTGGTGCCCCAGCGAAACGGCTCTCCCCGCACACCGCTGGCGTAGCCCACCAGGCGTTCGTTCCAGTCATGGCGCCTCAGCATGCGCGCTACAGCCAGCCATCCGGGATACCGTCTACGGATGGCGGCCTCCACTCACGCGCCACCTTCGCGGCGCCCCACTTGATGTGCGCGTCGGACAGGTCTGGCACGGTCTTAAAGAACGTATCGCCCACCGATATGCTGGCCCGGTCCAACATGTCGTTGTGACTCTGCAAGTTGGTGCGCACCGCCGAGTACCAGCGGTAGGCGCCCACCTCGCCCACTACGGTGGTGCGTATGGTGACGGTGCCAGGCCCCCTGTCGCCAAGCTGCTCCCGCACCGTCCACGACTCGTTGAGCAAGCCGGTGAACACCGCCATGGGGTCGTCCACCACGGCGCCGTCGCTCAGGTCGATTTGGCCGAAGTACACTATGCAGGCGTAGCCCCGGTAGTCATTGCCCAGCAGGACGGCGATGATGGTCTGGTCCACGCCGCCCAACGAAATACCCACCCGTTGGGCCCCCATGTCCTCCGACTCGCTTGCCTCCTCAAACGCCATCTCCCCGCCAATGGCCGACCAAGTGTTGCTATCCCACAGTTGGTCCTCCGGGGCGTTGGTGAAGCGCAGCGTTCCGCCGCTGCTAACCAACTCCAGCAGCCACACGTCGGAATAGCCCTGTTCGGCCGCGATGGCGGTCTTCATAGCGGATGTAAGGGTGCGCGCCACTAGACCGTCTCCTGGAACGTCACCCGCATGCCCACCATGTATTCTCCAGGGTCCGCCAGGCCCGGTTCGTAGTCGGCAATGAACACGCGGAAGCGGTTACCGGTCAGCGTCAAGGCCGCGTTGTTGGCCGGACTGTTGCCGCTGGCTATGGGCGGGTTAACGGTCAGGGTCAGGTTGCCGCTGCCATCGCTGGTGCCATCGTCGCGGCTTTTGTACACGGCATTCAGGCCCGCCACCTTCAGGTTGTCGCCTGCGGCCACCACCAGCGTGCTGTTGGGCCAGCCGTCTGTGATGAGACTGGCGCCCGTCTGGCTGGCGCCGTTCACCAGCGGCGTGCCACCGCCCGCCCCGTTGGGGGCGCCACCGCTGCCCGGCGCGTATGGGTGGTCACAGTCGAAGATGGTCAGCGTGTTGTAATAGTATTCGATGAACGCAAGGAGTGCCTCCACGCTGGCGTTGCCCGCCTTAATGGCACCCCACGTTTCCGTCCACGTGCGGCCCGCACGGTTCTCGCTGCGTAGCTGGGACACACCCGTGCGGCCTGGGCTAATGAGGCCGGTGGGCACCTTGGGCGCCGCTGCATGGGCTGACGGCACCGTGCGTGGGAAATTAGCCACCGCGCATCGTCCTGCGCAGGGCGCTGCTGTTCTGCGCTGCCTCTGCCACCACGGCCACGATGCTGCCCTTCTGTCGTTCTATCATGGTCGCCACCGACGCGCCGTCTATGGCGCTGACGTTGAAGTTAACGTTTTGCACGAAACGCGGCGTGCCAGCCCCTGGCACCCTTGCGCCCAGCGGACCAGTGAACCCCGTCTCGCTGCCCGTCAGCAGGTGCAGGTTTTGCTGCCCACCACCACCGCCTGCGCTGGCTGCGCTCGAGGCTAGGCCCGCTGACGCCCCGAACGCCTGCACGAAGCTGCTGCCGGGGAACAAGAACTCCAGGCCCTTGAACATGAGCATCTTCGCCGCCAAACGGGACAGCCCACGTATAACACTGTCGAAGAACCCCTCGAAGGCCGCCGCACCTTCCCGCGCAGCGTCGGCCACGCTGTCGGCAAAGTTGGTAGCCATCTTGGTCAATTCACTATCCAGGGCGCTGACCTTTTCTATGGTGGTGGCGGTCGCAAAAGTGAGGCTTTCCATGCCCGCTTCCGCCGCCCCGGCTGCCGCGTTGAATTTTAGGATGGCGGCGTTGAAGGCGTTCTGCACGTCTATTTGTAGGCTGCCCAATTCCAGCAGCCCCACCGATAGGGTGTTTATCATCGCAAGCCATCGGGCCTGCATTTCCGCCATGGTGCCCGTCCAGTTCAGCTTTATGATGTCTATGAAGGTCATAAACATTTCAGCGGCGGCTGTGAATGTGAACTTCACAGTCTCAAAGAACGCCTTGAACGCCACCCCCGTGGCCGCCACCCAACCCACGATGACGGCTGCGTTTTCCTTGATCCGCGCATCCAGGTGCACGAAGCTCAACTCGCTGTTGGCCATCGTTTCCATGATGGACAGGAAGGCGGGCTGTAGCATCGTGGCCAGCGTGTTGCGTAGGTCGCCCCAGGCCGCGCCCAGTTGCTTGGCACGGTTCGCTGCGCTGTTCTGCGTGCGTTCCAGGTCGCCCAGCACCACCCCGGACTTTTCTTGCAGGATGGCCAGCGTAGCCAGAACCTTCATTTCCTGGGTTATGTCCTTGATGCTGGTTAGGCGGTTGTCGTGCATGGCACGCTGCTGCACGTCCACTTCTAGGATGACCGCGCCCAGGCGCTTCAGGCTTTCGCGTTCACCCGTCAGGGCGGCATTGATACGTAGCAGGGTGTCGTCCACTTGCAGGTTCTTGAAGCTGGCCCAGTCCGCTGCCAGCTTCAGCACTTCGATGGACAGGTCTGCGCTGGCGGCCTGGGTTACACCCATGCCCTGAACAATCTGCCCGGTGGTGGCCAGCATTTCCTGGGCGGCACGCCTAGTAGACCCCGCCATGGTGGCGAAATCCTCAATGAACGCCTGCACCTTTTTAGACCCTTCGCCAAACACTGTCCTGAACATTGACTGCGTTTCGGCCACGGCTGCGCCCAGGTCGAAAACCGCCTTAGCCATATCAAACACCCGGCGCACGGCCAGCACCGCCAGGAAAGCCGAGAAGGCAAACTTGAGGCTCAGCACGCTCTTGACCAGGTTGCCGGTGGTGGCCACCATCCCGCGCAATGCTGAGCCCGACGAACGCATCGCCCGGTTGAAGCCGCCCACGCTGGCCTCCAATACGACGCGCAGTTTACTGAGCGTCATCTACCGCTGCCCCCCGGCTGCCCCCCGGCTGCCACCCTGGCCCTCATATCAGCATCTTCGGCCTCCTCCTCGCGCAACGTGAACTCGGCTGCCCACAGCGTGAACTCGCGGCTGCTCATCATTTCCTTTAGGTGCCCCACGGGCCACCCCAGCGTCTCCGCCATCCGTAGCCACAGCCGCTGCGTGGGGTCCCCCCTCAGTTTCCCAGTAGCTCCTCAAGCGAATCATCCGACAGCCCTGACATGGCGGCGCCCACATCAAACACCCGGTTTAGACCCGCCGCCGACTTGTCAGCCAGGGCCGCCACATCGCTGTCCGTGAAGCATCGCTCGCCGCCCGTTTCGTCTGTGCGGCACACTAGCGACACCAGCCGGGCGCGGGCACCTTGCAGGTCCGGCTCCAGCACCGTGGGGCCCCTGCCCTTGCGCCCCGACTTCTTCATCCTCATCACCGACTGCTCGTACTGGTCCCGCTCCCTGCCCGTGAGGCCAGCCACCCATACACTGCCCTCCCACTCCGGCACCGGCACTAGCACGGTGGTGATGTCCTTGGCCGCCAGTATGTCGTCGCGGCCCAGTATCTTCGTCTTGCTTGCCATCGATATCGCTCCAGGGTTGAGTGAATCTCCTACGACGTAGCCCGCGTCCAGCCGGTGCTGCTGGCGTTGACGAGCGCCACGGTGGCCTTCGCCTGGTCGCCTACGCCCTCGCCCACAGGCTGGTACGATTCGACGACCATGTTGGCCTGATACTCAGGGTTCGTGGCTCCGACGGCGTCGGTGTCAACTGGGCGCCACGCGACGGCGAACGCAGAAGCGCCCACAAGGGCGAACAGCGTGGCATCCACCTTGCTGGCGGCGTAGTCTTGCAGGAATTGCACCTGCATGCCGCCAACCTTGAGGCCCGCAATACTGGTGCGGGCGGTGTGCCCGAAGGCTGTGTTGTCCAGAAGCTCGGCGTTGATGTCAACCGTTAGCTGGACGCCGTGATCGGACAGATCCACTGAGTTTATCGTGATGTGCGCGTCCGTGAATACGAATGCTGCCATGGTACTAGTCCCCCTCCTGGGTTATTGGATGCCGACCACTGCAATAATATCAAACGTGCCGCCGCCCGTGGTGTACTCTATGCGCCACCAGTCGTCCGTAATAGCCCCGGCTGCGGACAGGAACTGATGCCCCACCGCCGACTGCGCAGCACCGGACACCCGCGTGGTGGCGCTAGGGAATCCCTCGGCGTTATCGCTCTCTAGCGTCACGGTTATCGATGCGCTGCACACAAGGAAGTGCAGGCCCAGGTACACACGCTGCCCGGCGGCCACCGCGCCCAACTGGTACGCCGTGCCGTTGCCCGTGGCGCTGGGCTGGGCGTTGAGGGCGACGCTGCCGTTTATCATGCCGTACTGGTCCGACCCCTCAGCCGTCCAGCGGAACGCGGCGATCTCGCCCACCTCATCTCCCATGGGCGAGAACTCGGCCTGCACAGAGTTGCCGAAGTACACTGGTTGCGTCACCGTGGCCCCCAGGGGTGCGATGCTGAGCAGCACGTCGTTGGTGGCCAGGTGGCCGAACAGGCTCTCGTCAAGGGCGTTGTCGGCGAAGTCGTTGTACCCCTCGCCGTTGGCTTCCCAGGCGTTGAGACCCGGCAAGCTGGTCCTCGCTGTGTGCCCGTACCGGGTGCTGTCGCGCACTTGATTATTCAGCATCAACGACACCGCCTTGTGGTCGGTGCTGATATCGAACTCGCCCCATATCACTTCTAGTGCCGTCTGTACGAAGGTGCCCACGTCGTCACTCCCTATGGTGCACGGTGTATTCCTGGATGCGGCTAAACCTGGCGTCCTTCACGTTGCCAGGGTCGTCCCATTCTGCATCCAGCAACACGCCGTCGATGATTGGTGTACCCGCTAGGGCGTGGTATTGGTTTAGCACTTCGCGGGCCGCTTTTGCCAGGGCGCGTGCCTTCGCTGGCGTGTCGCTCACCCACGCGAACTCATACCGGGCGTGCACGTTGCCGGGCGGTGTGGTGCCGAAGGATGCCTCCCTGGGTGCCCCGATCAGCGAGTACACGCCATACGGCAGGGTGGCGCCGGTGGGGGCCACGAAGGGGTACAGGCGCTCCACGATCAGGGCCGTCACCGTAGCGTCGGCCACCAGCAGCGCCACCAGGGCATCCTCTACATCAGCCACTGCGCACCGCATTACGGATGGCCGCCTGGAATACCCGCTTGGCCTCCCTGGCAGCACTATCCTTATGGCTGTCAAAGGCCCTTACTAGGAATGGGTTGGGCCTAGACACACGCCCCGTTCTGCCACCGCTGCGAGTGAACGCCCCCGTCCGCTGCCGTCCGCTGGCGCGGCTGGCTCGTCCTTTGCGCGTCCTTTGCTTGGTCCCCTGGTGTACAAACAGGCCATAGAAAGCAGCCGTGCGACTCCGCCTCCCTTTACGCCAGCTAACAGCCACCTCCACCGAAGTGGGTGTCCTCTCTATTACACGAGCATCAATTGCCCGCTTCAAAAGTCCTGTCCTGGCCGGTGCATTGGCACGGGCAGCATCACGTATGGGCCTAGCACCCTTCACTGCGGCCTGGGTAAGCACGGATGTACCCACGGCCCTGGGCAGGCGGTCGAACGTGGCCCGCAGTTCCCGTGCGCCCTTCACAGACATGCGTACCACAGTCATGTGGGCACCATGCTGCCGGTGCGGCACAGGAAGCGCCACTGTTCGTTGCGCATCATTATGTTACTAGCCGCCAGTATGTCGTAGGCCGCCGTGCCATCCAGATTAGTCAGCCGCCAGCCCGTAGGGTTCACCCCAGCGAACCGCTTATCATACCGGCATTCCACCACCACCGGTTGGGAGTCCAGCAGCGCCGCATATTCGATCACTTCCTTACCGTCCATCGGGCGCACCCTACACCAGGGCCGTGCAATTTCCGCCCATTCCGGCGCTAGGAAGCCATCGGCCGCCTGGTCCCCACCAGGGGTGCTGGCTGTGTCCTGGTACATGACCAGGCGTGTCCGGTACTGCCCAGCGTGCATCACCATGACGTAGTGGCCGCCGGGGCAAAGTCTAGCGTGCGGCACTGGTCCACCAGGTAGTCCAGCGTGTGGGGAACCTTAATCACGAAGGTCCCCGTCCTAACCGGACCCCGGTGTTCGTACACGTGTTCTGCCATCAGCAGCACCAGATGCTTCACCCCGGCGGGCACGTCGTCCTTGTCCGGTCCATAGCCCGCCTGGAAGTCCACCCAGGCCACCTCGGGCGTCTGCCGCTGCACGGTAGGCCACACTACGCTTTCGTTCAGCCACAGGCGCTGGATGGGGCCCTTGATGGCCACGGTGTAGTTGCTGGCCGCCCACGTCGTCTCCACCCCGTCCACGTCCAGGTACTTCACGCTGTTGACTGACAACACCGGGCCTATGGGGAACTCCAGCACCCCCACCCCAGGCCAGCCGCCATCCCAATACCACTCCCAAGTCTGCGTGATGAAAACCTGGCCCAGCGCGCGTTCCACCGACCGCCGGGCGGACGGTATGATGATGGTGTTTAGGTATTCGTCCTCGTCGTTGGCGTCCACGCGCAGGTGCCCGCGCAGCTGATCCACTGTTACGGGTTCCTGCTTCGGTGCCGTCGTCAGGTGCAGGTTTATGCGGCCCACGTTACCCCTCCGGCGTTTCTACTGGCGCCACTGCCCGTTCGGTCTTCCGCTTCTGGCGCACCCGCTTGGCGCGCGTTGACTTCGGGGGCTTCGGCTTTTCCGCTTCCTCGACATGCAGCACGCCCATGCCCTTGTCCACCACCTGGACCGCTTCGTGCAGGTCCAGGATGTCTATGACCCGCCCCGCCATGGGGCCTTCCGTCATCAGCACTTTTGTCATTCAGTCCCTCCCGTATTTTGCTGGGGGGCAGCCGGGTTTCCCCGACCACCCCCGCAGCAGGGCCTCACCGCCCCCTGGAGCAGCGACGGCTTGGCCTACCCCCCCGCCTCGCTCCCCTCGTCTTCGTCGTCCGCTTCGGCCATGCGCGCGTCCAGTACCCGCACCCAGTCGGCCTTCACGACCTTACCGCCTGCGCCAGTGCCTTCGATGTCCTTGGCTTCGATTCCGTACTCGTCGCCCATGTCTTCCAGTTCGGGCACAGTCCACGACCCCAGGGCACTGCCCTCGTCGTCCTCCACGACCACTGGGGCCCCTTCGTCCACCACGACCGTCTCAGCGGCTTCTGCGGCTTCCTGCGCCACCAGTTCGCCCTGGCCGCTGTCTAGCATGTTCTGGCCGGTAACTTCGTCCATGTCCTCGACCAAACCGGCAGACCGACCTTGCAAGTTCCTTATACGCATGTCCTACGCCTCCCTTGGTTCAGCGCACCCACACGATGGCTTCGCCGCCCTTCGCGTTCCCGGCGTTGGTTACGGCCAGGGTCAACACGCTGTCTGCCACCGCAGCCAGGCTGTCCCCATCCACGTGTTCCGTGTTGGCCGTGTCCCGGTTGGCACCCGCACCTAGTAAAACGTCGTGGCCGTCTTCGTCGGTGATCACCACGTCGTAGTCGTCCGTCGGCGCGGCGGCGCCTGGGTCGGTGGTAAGGCCGACGATCTTGCCGTCGTACCGCTCCGTGGTCGTGGCGTCTGCCGCGCCACCCGCCGATGAAGTCCACGCAAACACGATTTTCTTGGCAGACGTGTGGGCCTTCTCCGTTGTCGTGACTGTACCAGCCATGGGTCAAGCCCCCCTTACGTGGTGCTGACGGTGCCGACGATCATACCCGTCTCGCCGTCGTCGTTGACGCCGTAGTTTTCGAACAGCGCCAAGGCGCCTGGGGTGTTGATCCAGGTGACCTCGCCATCCGTGGGAATGGTCAGGCTGCAATACCTGATCCAGCCGGTGGCTGCTGCGAACATTTCGATGTTCACGTCCACCGCGTTGGCGTTTTCCAGCACGCAGTCCTCAATGAGAATGTTCGTGGGGGCTGCGCTGGCGTCGATGTTGGCTGCCGCGAAGTCGCCGTGGCTGACCAGGTGGATGATCTTCACGTGGTCGGCTGCGGCCATAGTGATGAACCCGGTATTACCCGCCGTGTCCGTCCCGGCGTTTTCGCAGTTCACCAGTTCGAAATAGTCCGCTGCTGCGCTGAGTGTGATCCAGTGCAGCGTGTTCAGTGTGGACGGGTCATCGAATAGGCAATCCTCGATCAGGCAGTGCGCCGCCGTCACGGGAATGCCGACCACCAGCGCATCCACCCCATTCAGGAAATGGATGTTGCGGATGGTTACGTTGGCGGCGGTCACGGTGATGGTGGCCGCTGTGTTGTCCAGCGTGATCTGCGGGCGGTCGGTGCCGCGCCCGTGGCCCTGGATGGTGATGCCCGCCACGTCGCAGGCAATGGCTGCGGCTCCGGAAAGCGTCTCCGCGTGCCCTTCCATCACGTGGATGGTGTCGCCCTTGCTGGCGGCACACAGGGCGATGGCTGCATCGATGCCCGATACAGGCTGGTCGGGGTTGAACCCGTCGCCGGAACCTGTGTGGTGCACGTAGAAGTCGTCACCCGTGCCCTGGCCGGTGTTCTTGACCGTATACACGCCGCCCGGCTGCTTGCGGACGAATAGGGGGGTCCTCGGTCCTGGCATGATGCTGCTCCCTTTGTCGGGGTTCTAACCCTTGTTTGGGCGTACTACCTGGGGGCAGCCCCGTAGTGGGCCACCCCCAGGGTGCAGGTGTTACGCGATGGCGGTCGGGCTGTCCTGCCCTGCGTACCGCGCACCGGAAAGAATGACCACGATGCTGCCGAAGGTGGCCGCGCCGGGGTCCGTCAGGGCCACCCGCATGCACGGGAACCCATCCGACAACTGGCTGGCGTCCACCTCCAACACGTAGAACACGCCATTGTTGGCGCTGGTCGTGAGCCCTGCGGAGCTGGTCTGTGCCCGCGCCCCCAGGGTGTCGCCGTTCGCGGTCACTTCCGAATAGGAAGCGAAGGCGATGGCGGTGCTGTTGCTGGGGGTGAAGTCGTCGCACTCCTCCACCGTAATGACGGCAGTGGCGCCCGTCACACCCAACTGCACGATGATGCTGGCATGGGCATACTTCGCCATGCTCCACACGTCCGAATTCTGCGCCGATGCGTCGATGTCCAGCGGCGGTAAGGCGTTCACCACATGGCAGTCCTCGGCAATCAAGATTCCCTTGGCGTTCATGTACTGGTCCTCCGGGTTACCGCGTGCCGTTTAGGCCCGCGTCGCCAGCGTGACGAAATGAGCGGTGGTGGTGGTGCCCTGGTAGGGCGTCAGCGGACTGTTGTACAACGGCTGACCGTCCACCCGATAACTGGCACGGAACACTTCCTCCTCGAACAGGAAGCGCACGTGCATGGACTGCGCCGTCTGGGGCGAGCCCTTGTCGATGGCCTCGTAGGCTCCCCAGTCGGCCAGCACAATGTCGCCCACCGTCCCCAGCGTCTTCGCAAACTCAACCGGAATGACGGGCCGCCCCAGGAGGGTGGCGTAGGGTGAGGTGCTGAGCCCCCCGGCGGGCATGAAGACGGGCGCGCCGCCTGTACCCACGGCAAGGGACATGAGCCAAAGCTGGGGCTCGATGTCCTGGTTGATGAACCAGGCGGAATTCAGACGCCCGCGTGCGCGGCTGTACATCTTGACGATGTTTTCCGGCACGATGGTGGCGGCTGCCTGGCCGCTTTCCTTCGCGATGCTGACGGTACCGGCGTGGGTTTCCATGCCCAGCGGCTTGCCCGACCCGTCGCCGTCCCAGAATGCGTCCTCGGTCTTGAAACGCATCTCCCTCCCGAACCCGTCCAACGCCTTCTCGCCCAGGGCCGGTGCGTCAACCAACAGCTCCGCCGTGCTATACATGAGGAGGGTCAGTTTGCTGAGCGACAATTCGACCTGTCGCATCTCGGGCTGGCTGGCGGTGAACGTCGCGGCTTCGTCCGTCCAGTAACCACGGACGCCCCCGCCACGGCTGCCGTCCACACGGCTGTCCTCCTTGATCTGATTGAACTTCAGGCCCGTGGCCGCTTGGGACAGCGGGGTAAAGCCGACACGCTGAAGGATCTGCCCCTCGTCGTGCGCCCGCTCACGGATGGCCGTCTGGAAGTCCTTCTGCAACTGGAACCCGCCATCGCCCGGCACCGTCTCCGACAGCCCGGTGGCCACACGCAGTTCGGGGTCGCCCCCCATGGCGTTCAGGTGCAGCAGGCGCTTGTCCGGTTCCGCTCCATCTGCGGAACCGTGGCGAATGGCCTGCAACTGCTCGCCAAACGTCGGGAACCCACGCCGCAGCCAGCGGTCATCGCCCACCACGATCTCCCTTTCCTCGGGGTCGGGGTCGCCTTCCGCTGGCGTCGCGGGCGTCGGGTCGGGTGCTGGTAGTCCACCAGCATGGACCGCCGCACGTTCCTCTGCGGCAATGTCCAGGGCGTACTGGTCCAACTGTGCCAGCCCTTCGTCCTGGGTCGTGCGTTCCTCCGGCGTCAGCAGTCGCGGGTTGTTGTCCGCGTCCACCGCAGCGTTGCGCGCCTCCTCGAGGCGTGCATGCACCTCACGGGCTTGCTGCCGCAGCCTTTGTAGTCTGGTCATCCTTTGGCCCTCCGGTAAAGGTCGCTTGTTTTCGGTCCACCCCCACGAAGAAACGGGCGCGCAACCACGCACGCCCCACCTTCCTCCGAGTGGGGGCGCCAGTTACACGCCCGTCAGTGCGCAGCGTCTACTGTCGCTGGCTTCCGGCTGCCGTTGTGTGGTCGCGCTCGACCCGTCAGCCCGTCGCCGTTTCTCCTGTCGGTCCTACCCTACTGCGGCTGCGCCATGTGCGCTAGGGCCGCCAACCGCAGGCGGTCATGGTCGCGCTCGAATTCCGCCAACGCCCCATCGGCCTCTGCCAGCCTTTCGTCCACGGCCAGCAGGTGCTGCCGCATCTCATCGTAAGCGTCCCCCTGTATGGTCACGCCGCAGGCGATGGCGCTACGCAGGGCCACATTGGTGCTGGGGTAAGCGGGGAACACCACGGGGCTAATCTCGCGCAGGTTCATTTTCAGGATCTCACGCAGCGCCTTTTTCTTGCCGCCGCCTTCGGTCCACAGCTGGTCCTTTTCGAAGTCCTCGATAAAGAAGCCGAACGACATTTTCTCGACCACGCCGTCATCAATCTTCTGCAATTGGAAGTCCGTGAAAGCGGCTGCAGCCTGTTCGAACCACACCCCGCTGCTGCGTTCTTCCAGTTCCAGCGCGTGGCGGGTGGCGCCCACCCGGCTGATGGGCTGCGCGCTGTCGTGGGCCCAGAGCATTACGATGTTCTCTTCCTTCAGCGACTGGGTGGCGGCACCTTGTCGTATGACTTCCTGCCAGCCACCCATGTCCTCGCTCATGCGGTCGAACGGGACGCCCTGGCCACGCACTTTTTGGCCGTCGCCTTCGCCCCGGATCTCAAGCCGATCCATCTCCCACTCGCGGTATTCTAGTTCCATGGTCCTATTCCTCGTTTTGTTGTCCCGGCAGCACCCGTGCCGGGGCCCCGTTTCGGGCCGCTACCCCATTTCATCGCATACCTAAGCCATTCCCTCATATCTTGGCCCCCACCATGCAGTCACAGTTCGGCGGGTGAAGGGGT
>CEPX01083209.1_pt1 | contig 16428 bp, 14 predicted proteins | sample 361361 | NCBI WGS metagenome assembly CEPX01 (sample SAMEA2619974, study PRJEB7988) | marine metagenome | biome: marine biome (ENVO:00000447); feature: mesopelagic zone (ENVO:00000213) & marine oxygen minimum zone (ENVO:01000065); material: "saline water (ENVO:00002010), including plankton... | reverse complement strand
GGCGTCAGCCGCGGCTCGCGCCCAAACCAGCTGCGGAACTGCTCGAGCCGCGCCAGCGCGCGCACCTGCCAGAGCGCCGCCTGGCGGGTTGGCACCGTGATGGTGGGGTCGATGTCGCGCACCAGCGCCACCAGCTCCGCCGCCGGCAGGCACTCGGTGCAGAGAATGTGACGGCCGCGCGCCTGCCGCGTCTCGTAGGCGAGCACGTGCCCCAGCGCGACGTCGCGCGCATCAACCAGCCCGTAGGTGATGGGCGGGATGCGGCGCAGCTCGCCGCGCAGCAGCATGCGATACGGCGCGGTCGAAGGCGTGTGGCGGTGAAAGTCGGGGCCGATGACTGCGGTAGGGTTGATGACCAGCAGGTCGAGCCCGCTCTCCTCGGCAAAGGTCCAGGCGCGGTGTTCCGCCTCCGTTTTCGCGTAGGAGTAGGGATGGCGTGACGCGTCATTCCAGTTCGCCTCGGTCAGCGGCGCGCCGTCCGGCCCCGCCCGGCCGACGGCAGCGGTCGACGACGTGAAGACCACGCGCCCGACGCCCGCCGCGTGCGCCGCGCGCAGCGCGTTGATGCCGCCGGTTATCGACGGCTCGATGATTTCGCGCTGCGGGTCGCGCGCCCAGCTACGGTAGACCGCGGCGACCTGAAACAGGCCGTCGCGCCCCTCCATAACCGGCGCGAGCGTCTCCGGCCGCATCAAATCGGCCTCGGCGATTTCGACGCCCAGCGCCTCGAGATGCGCCGTGCGGGCGGGGTCGCTGGCGTCGCGCACCGTCGCGCGCACGTCGTAGCCGCGTGCGACCAGCAGCTTCGTGATGGAATAGCCGACGTGGCCGTTGGCACCGGTGACTACTACGCGCTTCACGCGCTCTCCGGCGGCTGCATGAACTGCGCGCGGTAGAACTTGAGCTCGGCGATTGACTCCAGGATGTCGCCCAGCGCGCGGTGCGCCTCGAGCTTGGGCGGCGCTTGCCGCATCGCCTTGGGATACCAGCGCCACGCCAGTTCCTTGATGCTCGAGACGTCGACGACGCGGTAGTGGGCGCGGTTCTCGAGCGTCGGCATCTGCGCCTCCATGAACCGCCGGTCGGTGCCGATGGAGTTGCCGCAGAGCGGCGGCCGGTAGTCTGCGGGAAGGTGTGAGTCGATGAACTCAAGCGTCTGCTGCTCCGCCTCGGCCAGCGTCAGCTCCGAAGCGCGGATTTCGTCGAGCAGCCCCGAGCGGTGGTGCATATCGTGGACGTAGTCGCCCATCCGCTCCAGCCGCCCCTCGTGGGTATGCACCACCAGGTCCGGCCCCTCGGCGATTACCTCGAGCTGCGCGTCGGTGATGACGGTCGCAATCTCGACGATATCGTGATGATTTGAATCGAGCCCCGTCATCTCCAAATCCAGCCACAAAAGTTCTCCGGCCATATCTAACCTAAATTTTATCAACTAAACGCGACATCAAGCACCATCATAACAGAGAAACCGAGCATTACACCCATTGTAGCTATGTCTCCATGACCGCCTCTATGCGCTTCGGGTACCAGTTCTTCGACCACCACGAAAATCATCGCGCCAGCAGCAAATGCAAGTGCATATGGAAGGAGCGGATCCATGTACACTACCACGGCAGCGCCCAGAACTGCGGCAATTGGTTCTACCAGAGCAGATAGCTGACCCCACCAGAAGCTCTTTTTCCTTGAAAGACCCTCTCTCCTTAGGGGTAGGGAAACTGCAGCTCCCTCTGGAAAGTTCTGTAAGCCTATGCCTATTGCCAAGGCAATAGCGGCACCAAAACTGTCTCCTGTGGCTGCTGCACCGAATGCAACGCCAACTGCCAGTCCCTCCGGTATATTGTGAAGCGTAATTGCTGAAACAAGAAGCATGCTCCTGTGCCATGTGGTCTTAATTCCCTCAGTTTCTTCAGGAGGCGCCCCGGGATGAAGGTGGGGGAGAAACCTGTCGATTATTCGCATGCAAACGCCTCCAAGCAGGAAACCAACCAGTACGGGAAGGATACCATTCAGGACTGTACTGTCCGAGTGTTCAATCGCCGGCGCCAGCAATGACCAGAAACTGGCCGCAATCATTACGCCTGCTGCAAAACCCAGCATCGCATCCAGAATCTTCCTGTCTACCTCCTTGAAAAAAAAGACCAGCCCGGCACCAGCAGCAGTCATACCCCAGGTGAAAAGTCCGGCAGCCAATGCTTGTTGAACCGGATGCCATCCGTCCAGAAATTCGAACACTGACGCAGACCATTTTAGAGGCGTATTTAGCGTTGCCTCATACTCCACAAGAACTACGGTAAACCAGCCTGCCCAGCAGTTTTTATTCACCTGCCGGTCGCCGCCCGATGGCTGCCAGTATCGCATCGCCGCGCATGGAGGAGCTTTCGCGGCTCGTCGCCGCACGACCGTGGGCGACCGTGCTGCTGGCGCTGCTGGTAAGCGGACTGGCGCTGCAACCGCTGCAGGCGATGGATACCGAGACGTCGCTCGAGGACTACCTGCCGCCGTCGGACGAGGTCAGCGCGGGGCAGGTCGCCTACGGCGACTTCCCGTTGCCGTTCTACGTCTCGGCCGTGGTCGAGGCGCCGGGCGAGAACCTGCTCTCGCGCGAGTCGCTGCAGGAATTGCTGCGGCTCGAAACGCACATGCTCGCGTCACCCGAAGTGCAAACGTGGGCGTATGACACCAACGCAGTCGTGCAGTCGCCCGGCTCGGCCGTGGCGACCTCACTGGCGTTGCAGGGGCTGGCGCTCGACAGCGCCCCCGATGCGGCACTGCAAGCTGCGCTGGGCGCGCTCATCGAGGACCCGCAGGCGGGCGGCATGTTCGGCGCGCCATCGCGGGTGGACGGAGTGTGGCAGGCGCGGTCGGTTTTCGTCACCGTGACGGTCGACAAGAAGGGGGCCTACAACGACGAAGAGTCGGAGCTGGCGGTGCGCGACGCGTTCCACCGCTTCGAGAGCGAGTCGCTGGTGCTGAACTCGATGGCGGCCCCCAACCAGGCGATGCAGGAAGCTTCGCAGGCGACGCTTGCGACGCTGCTGCCGCTGACGCTGGGCGCAATGGCGGTGCTGCTCTGGTTCTCGCTACGCCGCCCCACCGACGTCATCCTGAGCCTGGGCACGGTGATGCTGGCGCTGCTCTGGATGTTCTCTGCCGGCGAGATGCTTGGCCTGCGCTTTTCGCAATATACCTTCATCGCACCGATACTGGTGCTGGCGCTGGGCGTCGACGACGCCATCCACATCCTGCATCGCTACCGCGCCGACCACTATCAGGGACCGGAGCGGGCGCTGCGCATCTCGGTGCGGCTGGTCGGGACGGCGCTGCTGTTGACGACGCTGACGACCATGGCCGCCTTCGGCGCCAACCGCGTTTCCGAGGTGCCGGCGATTCGCGATTTCGGCGTGCACGTTGCGCTCGGCATCGGCGCCGCGTTCGTCCTGACCACCACCTTCCTGCCGGCGGCGCGGCTGCTGCTCGACCGCTGGCTCGACCCGGAGCTCGAGTCGCTCGAGGAGAACTCGATGCTGGCGCCAGTGCTCGGCGCGCTGGCGACCGCTTCGCAGGCGCGACCGCTAACGGTGATTGCGGTCGCGCTGCTGGTGACGGCCGGTTCGCTCTGGGCGGCAGTGCAGCTCGACCAGGAGCTGGAGATGCAGGACCTGATTGACCCTACTTCCGAGATGTATCGCGCATGGGTTATCTACGAGCGCGACTTCGCGACCACGTCGGGTGAGGCGGCCGGAATCCTGATCGAGGGCGATGACCTGATGCGGCCTGAGGTTATGCGCGCGCTGCTCGAGACGCAGGCGGCGATGGCCAACGACTCCAAGGTGGCGCAACTGGGCGGCCAGCCGCGCGTTTACTCTATCGCAACCGTGATACAACAGGCGTTTCCGTTGGAGGCACCGCAACTCGGCCTGGCCGACAGCGACGGCGACGGGCTGCCCGATACCGCGGCCGGGACGCGACAGCTGCTCGGAATCCTGCTGGCGAACGGCACCGGCGACCTGACGCCGACCGAAATCAGGGCGCTGGTGCGGCCCGACACCAGCGGCGGCGCCGACGGGCTGCTCATCCGCGTCTCCAGCGCCGACATCGGGACCATGGGCGGCGAGGTGCTGCTGGCGGAGCTGGAGGAGGACGCGGTGCCGCTGGAGGCGCTTGGACTCGGGGCAACCCCGTACGGCCAGCCGATTGAACGCTACCAGATGATGAGCACCATGACTGACGGGATGCTGAAGTCGCTGGCGCTCTCCATCGTCATCTGCCTTGGCCTGCTCATAGCACTGCGCCGCTCCTGGGTCGAGGGCGCCGAGGCGATTGTGCCGGTGCTGCTGGTGACCGCGTGGGTCTACGGCACTATCTGGGCGCTCGGCTGGAGCCTGAACCTTGTTACTGTTTCCATCGCCGCCATCACCATCGGTGTCGGCGTCGACTTCGCTGTGCACCTGCTCCATCGCTACCGTGAGGCGCTGACGGAGGGCGACCTGCCCGAGGAGGCGATGGTCACGGCGGTACAGCACGCCGGCACGCCCATCACCGGCGCAGCGCTGACGACCGCGGCCGGCTTCGGCATGCTCTCATTCTCGTCGATGACCGTCTTCAGCCAGTTCGGAATCCTGACCGCGGCGATGATACTCTATGCGCTCGCGGCGACGCTGCTGGTGTTGCCGGCGGTCGTGCTGACGGTCGCCGCCTACCGTGCCCCGACCGCCTTCCCACCGCGCGACGACGCCGGCGCCACCGGCGCGCCCGACAACGTCTGGGGCGAGAGCGAAGCGCCCCCGCGAGAGCCCGAGCCGCGGCGCCGGATTGTGCGACGCGTGAAGAAAGTGCGCCGGCACTGACGGCGCGGCAGCCTTTTGTGGCCGCGCCACTTGCACAGCGTGTCCCGCACGGCGATTGTCGCGCTGCTGCTGATGCTCTCCGGATTTGCCGGCTGTATCGACGGCGATGACGGAACCGACATTGAAGCCGCCGCAGCCATCGAAATCCTGCCCGGCGAGGACATCCAGTACATCGTCGACAACAGCCCTGCGAACTCGACCTTCCTGCTCAAGGCCGGCATCCATCGCATGCAGGAGTTGTGGCCGAGAGCTGGCGACACTTACGAAGGTGAGAACGGGACCATTCTCAGCGGAGCCCGGGTGCTCACGGAGTTCTCTCGCTCCGACGACCTCTGGTACAGCACGAACCAGACCCAGGAAGGACCGCGCCATGGCGACCAGTTGGACCCCGAGAAGGGCTGGGTCTGCGACGACCAGTATCCGCGCTGCGACCGCCCTGAAGACCTCTACTTCAACGACGAACCCCTGCTGCACGTGGGAAGCATCGAAGAAGTCGCATCCGGCAGCTGGTTCTTCGATTACGACAACAACACCATCTGGTTCGCCGATGACCCGCAAGGCCACTCGGTCGAGACCAGCGTAACATCCTTTGCCTTCGTCGATTCCGCCAATGACGTGACCATCAGGAACCTCGTCATCGAGAAGTTCGCCTCCTGGGTCCAACTGGCAGCGGTCGGCTCGTCAGGCAACGTCTCGGGCTGGCTGGTGGAGGGCAACGAGGTCAGGCTCAACCACGGCGTCGGGATTATCGTCGGCAGCGACTCCGTGGTCCGGCGCAACCACATCCACCACAACGGGCAGATAGGCGTGGCGACCGGCGCACCGGAGGGATACCGGGTGACCAACGTCCTGTTCGAATCCAACGAGATATCATACAACAATTACGCCCGCGTCTCCTGCGGGTTCGAGTGCGGAGGAGCCAAGTTCGCCGTCACCGACGAACTGGTGGTGCGCGGCAACTACGTGCACCACAACCTGGGGTCGGGGTTGTGGACCGACATCGACAACACCGGCGTCCTCTACGAGGGGAACTGGGTGTGGTGGAACGAGCGCGAGGGGATAGTCCACGAGATAAGCCACGACGTCATCATCAGGAACAACGACCTGCGCTACAACGGGGTGGGCCACGATATCTGGATGTGGGGCTCGCAGATCCTGATCCACGTCAGCGACGGTGCGGAAGTCTACGGCAACACGCTCTACGTGCACGCGGATGGAGGGCATGGCATTGGTATCATGAACTACAACCGAGAGGAATACCTCGAATACGGGGATTTCTATGGCAGGAACAACTCCATCCATCACAATGACATCACCTACCTCGGGCTGTATGGGGCTTCTGGGATCGTCGATAACGGCGAGGTGGGGTCTGACTACTATCAGGATAGTGACGGCGACGGGTTCGCGGATTGGGGCTGCCTCGCAGAGTCAGCGAACAACCTCTTCGACTACAATGCCTACCACCATGACGGCATTGCCGAGATGTTCGAGTTCTGCGGCGCGTCCTATCTGACCTGGGAGGAGTTTCAGGCTGAAGGACAAGAGGCCCACGGTACGATGGATTCTCTGGTCGTTGTGCCAGATGACACGCCCCCGGACGTCCTCTCCCCGATTAGCGCAACCGGACAGGGCAAGGAGCGCAGCGCCCTGCCCGGCTGGCTGCTGGCCGGCGCAGCGGTCGCGGCGGCACTGTTCGTGCTGCGGCTGCGCCGGCGCTAGGCGCGCGTCAGGCAGCTGCGGCAGGTCACCTGCCGGCGACGGAAACGCTGCATCCATTGCCACTCCTGCTCGGTGGCGGAATGGCCGCAGAGCGTCGTCCGCTCGCTGCCGGGAAAGTGGCGCTTGTTCATTCCTTCAGCAGCGCCGTGCGGCGGCGGCCGCGGATGGTGAGCGCAATCGCCAGCACGCCCACGGCGGCCAGCTCGGCCAGCTGTAGCAGGCCAAGCTTGGCGAGCAGCGTCTGCAGGCCGGTGCCGATTTCGGCCAGCAGCGCCGAGACTTCGAAGGTCGGGTCGTGGAGCAGCGCGTCGCCAGCCGGGTAGACGTAACCGCCCAGCAGCACCATGCCACTGACATGGGCGTCGGCGCGGATGTCCTGCAGCTTGTCCGGATTCTCCTTGGCCATGAACGACTGGAGGCCCTCCATGGCGTGGAGCTGGTGGTAGAGTGGCTGTTCGGTAGTCGAGTTGCCGACCGTAGCGCTGACGTTGCTGACCCAGGTCAGTTTCCCGGCGCGGTCCCAGCTGTCGTGGAACTCGATGGAGTTGGTGCGCAGCCGCTGGACCCGATTCTCAAACGCCTCGCGGGCGCGATACTTCATCTTGCCGTGCTTGTCGGGGCGGCCGTCCTCGCCAGCCTCGTCATCCTGCCCGGGGGCGAAATGCCGCTCCTCGCCGGTCTGCTGGTCAATCTCGTAGTCCGTCTCGAACTCGGCGCGGCCCGCGCCGTCGGTCAGGTGCTGGTCGATGAACTGCTGGTTCATCCACTGCGCGACCTGGTTGGGGACGAAGGTCGCGAAGAAGGTAAAGGTGAGCAGCATCAGCCGGCTATCCTCGCTCCGCTCGCGGTAATCCCAGCCCTCGAGGTAGTGGTCGTACTTCAGGTGCGACTCGACCGCACGACCGCTGAAAGTGCGTTCGCCATCGCGCTCGCTCGCCTCAACGCCATCGCGCGAAACGGTGACGCGGTACCACGGCACGTCAATGCTCTTCTCAACCAGGCTGACGGTGAGCCGGAAGGTAATCGTGACCTCTTCCAGCACCTCCGGGGTTTCGGGCTGGTCCTCGTCGACGTATATATAAGGCAGGTCACGCGCCGTGAGCGCGAAGCTGACCTGCGCCGTGCGGTTTTCCTCATCGATGCTGACGTCGCTCTCGGGGTCGAATACCGGGGTCCAGACGGTGTTCAGGTTGACCATCTTCATCACCGGTTCATGCTGGCCCAGCCCTCCATCCAGAATGCCGACGCCGTGGAAACCGGGCTTCGGCTGGAAGTCGAAGAGTCCGTTGCCGCCGCCCACATTCTCACGGTGCATCCCGGACTTGCTGGCCTCGTAGCCGCTGTCCTGGAATTCAAGCAGCAGCGGCAGTGCCTGCCCGCTCGCGCGGACGACAGGCAGCGGAGTCTCGGGAGTGATTACGCCGCCTTCGGGGCCGACGACGGTCGCACCGCCTAGGTAGCGCATCTGCCACGAACGCATGTGGATTGCGTTGGGATATTCCTCGGTGCCGTAAACGACAGCGAACCATGTGTCGGCGCCGAGCTGGATGGCGATGAAATCGCCCTGCTCGCCCAGCTTGTCGCGTGCCTCATCATGCTCGGCGACGGTGCCGACATGCACCTCGAACTCGTCGCGCGCGAAGATTTCCTCGCCGCTCGCGAGTGCGGCGGTGCCCAGCGAGCTGAGCACCACCGTCAGGGCAACCAGGAATGCACGGAACATGTTCAGACCTTCTGGAGCCGGTCGCGGAGCTTCTCCTTCAGGTGCTTGTGGCGGCCGTGCGGCTTCTTGGGCATGTCGCACTCCCCCTCGCCGGAGCTGCACGCCTCCAGCTTGTCGAGCCGGTTTTCGAGGCGCTCTTCCAGGGCAGCCAGCTTCTCCTCGTCCGCCGGGCACTCCTCGGAGGCGCGGCACTCGGCGATGCGGTCCAGCGCCGCCTGCGTGCGCGCAGTCATCCTCTCGAGCGTTGCCTCGCGGTGCTCCTCGCGCTTCGCGTCGTGCTCTGCCTTGCACGCCTCGCGGTCAGCGGCGCATTCAGCCAGCTTCGCCTGACGCGTCTCGAGTCGCTCCTTGAGCGCATCGAGCCGCGATGTGTCGGCGTCATCCGGCAGGTTCTCGCGGAAGTCGGCCAGTCGCGCCAGCCGCTTCTCGATGTGTGCCTGCAGTTTCGCCAGCCGGTCCGGCTGGTCGCGTTCGGTCTCTTCTTCCGCCATGACTGCGCCGGCAAGGGTGCCGACAAAGAGCAGGGCGGCGAACAGGGCCATGATTTTTGACATTTTTGTTCTCCAGCGTAGTTACGCTAGGTACCTAGTTAGGCTAGGGATAAATAAAAGTTGACACGGACGCCGCCGCAAGCCAGCCTTATAGCGGACGCCCGTATGCGCGCGCATGGGATTCTTTGACCCGCCCGGCTTCGCAAAGCAGGCGGTCGCCGCCATCGAGAAGCAGGTTGGCGGCCGGGCCATCATCGCCGCCTCAGGCGGCGTCGATTCCATGGCGGCGGCGGTGCTCGCGTCGCAGGCGCTGGGCGAGCGGCTGCTGGCGGTGCACGTTGATACCGGCTACATGCGGCTGGACGAGCCGGAGGCGGTCGGGCACATGCTCGTCGAGATGGGCGTCAACCACTATGTGGTTGACGCCAGCGACCGCTTCTTTGCAGCGCTGGAAGGGGTGACCGACCCCGAGCAAAAGCGCACGCTGATTGGCGAGCAGTTCATCCGCGTCTTCGAGGAAGAGGCGCGCAGCTTCGACGCGAAATGGCTAGTGCAGGGGACCATCGCGCCGGACTGGATTGAGTCGGGCGGCGGGCTGCGCGACACCATCAAGTCGCACCACAACGTCGGCGGCCTGCCGGAAGATATGGAGATGCAGCTCTGCGAGCCGCTGCGCGAGCTCTACAAGGACGAGGTACGCGCGCTGGCGGAGCATCTCGGCGTCGCGGTCGCGCAGCGGCAACCGTTCCCCGGCCCCGGCCTGGCGGTGCGGGTGATGGGCGAGGCGACGCGCAAGCGCACCGCGCTGGTGCGGCAGGCGTGCCACATCGTCGAGCAGGAAATCGAGGCTGCCGCGGAAGCGGGCGAGATGGAGCTGCCGTGGCAGTACTTCGCCGTCCTCCTGCCGGTGCGCACCGTCGGCGTGCAGGGCGACGTCCGCGCCTACGGCCACACGATTGCCGTGCGGGCGGTCCAGAGCTACGATGCGATGACTGCGCAAGCGTCAGCGATGCCGTGGGGAGTGCAGCAGCGCATCTCGCGCCGCATCACCAACGAACTCAAGGAAGACATCAACCGGGTGGTTTACGACGTCACCGACAAGCCGCCCGGGACCATCGAGTGGGAGTAATGGTGCCGGGGGCGGGGTTTGAACCCGCGACCTCCGGATTATGAGTCCGGCGCGCTACCAACTACGCCACCCCGGCACGCGGTGCGGCGGACGGCAGGCGCCATAAAAGGATTAAGACTCGGGCGGGCTTTTTAGCGGGCGCCAACTGCCGCACGCGATGGCAGCCGACTCCGTCGGGGATTACGACCCGGTAGCGCTCGAGCAGGCGGTCGCCGCGCGCTGGGCGGCGGAGGGCACGTTCGCGCAGCAGGTGGCGCAGCGCGAGGGGGCGCAGCCGTTCGTATTCCTGGAGGGGCCACCGACTGCCAATGGCCGTCCGGGTATCCACCACGTCGTCTCGCGGACCTACAAGGATTTGGTCTGCCGCTGGCGCGCGATGCAAGGGCGCTACGTCGAGCGCAAGGGCGGCTGGGACACTCATGGACTACCGGTCGAAATCGAGGTGCAGAAAGCGCTCGGGCTGGGGACGAGCAGCGAAATCGAGGATTACGGCATCGAGGCGTTCAACAAGGCGTGTCGCGAAAGCGTCTGGACCTACGAGTCGGCGTGGCGCGAGATGACCGAGCGCATGGGGTTCTGGGTCGACATGGACGATCCCTACGTCACGCTCCACGACGACTACATCGAGTCGGCGTGGTGGTCGCTGAAACAGATGTTCGACAAGGGGTTGCTCTACCGCGACTACAAGGTGCTGCCCTACTGCCCGCAGACCGGCACCAGTTACAGCAGCCACGAAGTCGCGCTGGGCTACAAGGAAGTCAGCGAGGCTTCGCTCTACGCCCGCTTCAGGCTGGTCGACGACGACGCTTCAATCCTGGCGTGGACCACGACGCCGTGGACGCTGCCGGGCAACGTTGGCCTGGCCGTTGGGCCGGATATCACCTACTGCCGCGTGCGCGTCACCGCGCCGCCCGAGGGCTGGACCGGCCCGGGCGGTGCCGCGGTGGGCGACGAACTTATTCTGGCGAAGGAATTGCTGAAGGCGACGCTGCGCCACCAGGCCGAGGTGCTGGAGGAATTCCCCGGCTCCGAACTTGTCGGCCGGCGCTACGAGCCGCTCTTCCCCGGCGCGATTGACGCGGGCGGCTCGGAAACGGCGTGGACCGTCCTCGCGGCCGACTTCGTCACCACCGAGGACGGCACTGGCGTCGTCCACACCGCCGTCATGTATGGCGAGGACGATTTCAATCTGGGGCGCACCGTCGGCCTGCCCGAAGTACACACCGTCGGCACCGACGGCCGTTTCGTCGCCGGGGTGCATCCCGACCTTGACAGCCGCTACGTCAAGGAGTGCGACGGCGACATCATCGCGCTGCTCGACGAGGCGGGGCGGCTCTACCGCACCGAGGATTACACCCACGACTACCCCCACTGCTGGCGCACCGACCACCCGCTACTCTACTACGCCATGGATTCGTGGTTCGTGCGCATGACCGCGGTGCGCGAGCAGCTGCTGGCGCACAATGCGCAGGTGGAGTGGGCGCCGGCGTGGGTCGGCGAGAAGCGGTTCGGCGAGTGGCTCGAGAACGTCAAGGACTGGGCCATCAGCCGCGAGCGGTTCTGGGGCACGCCGCTCCCGGTCTGGTGCTGCGGCTGCGGCCACCAGCACTGCGTCGGCAGTCGCGCCGAGCTGCGCGAGCTGGCGCTTGACCCCGCCACCGTTCCCGAGGAGTTGCACCGGCCTTACGTCGACGCGGTAAAGCTGCGCTGCTCCGAGTGCGGCGGCGAGATGGCGCGCGAGCCGTTCGTGATGGATTGCTGGTTCGACTCGGGCTGCGCTTCCTTCGCGCAGTGGCACTACCCCTTCGCGGAGGACGGGAAATTCGAGGCGAATTTCCCGGTCGACTACATCTGCGAGGGGGTTGACCAGACGCGCGGCTGGTTCTACTCGCTGCTGGCGGTCGCGACCGCGGTCTTCGACTCGCCCTGCTACCGCAGCTGCCTGTCACTCGGCCTTATCCTGGACCACGAAGGCAAGAAGATGTCCAAGTCGCGCGGCAACATCGTCAACCCGGGCGACCACTTCGACCGCGAGGGCGCCGACGCCGTGCGCTGGTATATGGTGACGGCGGGCGCCCCGTGGGCCGAGCTACGGTTTGACGCTAAAGGGCTGCGCGAGACCTTCGCGCGCTTCTTCCTGACTTTGTGGAACACCTACCGTTTCCACGCCGACTACGCCGCGCTCGACGATTTCGACCCGGACGCGGAGCCGCCCCCACTGGCGCCGCTCGACCGCTGGGCGCTCTCGCGGCTCGCCGCCGTCGTCGAGGAATATACGGCGCTCTTCGAGCAGTGGCGCTTCCACCGCGCGGCGCGGCTGCTGGAGGAGTTTGTCATCGACGACGTTAGCAACTGGTACGTGCGGCGCTCCCGCCGGCGGCTCTGGAACGACGCCGCATCGGAGGACAAGGCGGCCTGCCAGCACACGCTGCACACATTGCTCGCGACCGTCTGCCGGCTGATGGCGCCGATTGCGCCCTACATGAGCGACCACATCCATCACACCTTGACGGGCGATAGCGTGCATCTCACCGACTGGCCGGCGTCCGCAGAGCGCGACACGGCGCTCGAGGAGCAGATGGCACTGGCGCGCGCGCTGGCCGAAGCGGGGCGCCGCGTGCGCGCCGAGTCGCAGCGGCGCCAGCGGCTGCCGTGCCGCGCCGGCTGGATTGTCGGCGGCCCCGACATCGCGCAATTCCACGAACTGCTGGCGGAGGAGCTGAACGTCGAAATACTGGCGGTCGCGCCGGAGCTGGGGAAGTTCCAGCAGGTCGAGCTGCGCCCCAATTTCGGCACGCTGGGCGCGAAAGTCAAGGGCGACCTGCCCGCCGTCAAGACAGCGCTCGAAGCGCTCGACCCCGAGGAGGGCGCCGCGGCGCTCGAGGCCGGCCAGCTCGAGCTGGCCGGCCACGCCATCGCCCCCGAAGATATCGAGCTGCTGCGCGTCCAGAAGGAGGGCTTCGCCGCCGCGACGCTCGATTCAGGCGTTTCGCTGGTGCTCGACATGGCGGTCGACGACGCGCTGCTCTCGAAGGGGCTGGCGCGCGAAATCACCCGCCGCGTGCAGGCGCAGCGCAAGGCGCTCGACTTGGCGATTGAGGACCGCATCACGCTCGAGGTGTGGCTGCCCGACGGGACGCCCGAACTGGCGGCTGCCGACTGGGAGTGGGTGCAGGCGGAGACCCGCACCACTGACGCGAAACTGCACCGCAGGGCGGTGCCGAAGCGGGCGGAGCGCTTCGAGGTCGACGGGGTTGGCTTCGGGTTCAGCGCCCGCCACGCTTAAGCAGCGGCGCAGCCTGCGGGCACGATGGAGTACCGCAAGGCGACCGACAGCGAAATCGTCGCCGCCGCGGTCGCGACGCTCGAGGCCTCGGGCCACGTCGGGACGCAGGGCGAAATGCAGCGGCTGGTGCTGGCGCGGCTCCACGAAGAGGACGGCGAATTCCGGCTCGGCGCCGAACGGATGCGGCGCGTGCTGGTGCACTCCGGCCGCGTCAGGCTCGACATCCGCACCCGCTCGGTCGGCGCGGCGCCCGAGCCCGACGAAGCGGACCTGCGGCGGATGGGCATGCGCTACGACCCGGTCGTGAAGCGCTGGCGCCGCATTCGCGAAAGGGATGACCTGTCGGGGCACCACCACCACCGCGGCGAATTCGCCGCGCCCGGAGTCCCGTGCCCGGTCTGCCGCGAGCCGCTGGCGAAGGTGCACAACGCGACGCTCTCGGGCGGCCGCGTCGCCATCGGCTTCCGCTGCCCGCTCTGCCGCTACACGACGGGGCATCGCTGGCGCGAGCCGGCGCGCTACGGCTTCTCGCTGCGGGAGGCGTGATGCAGGTCTTCGCGCATGACGGCATCTGCGTCTCCAACGGGGAAGGGGCAGTCTACCTTGACCCGTCGCGCGGGCGCGCCGATGGAGTGGTGACGCATGCGCACTCCGACCACCTGCGGCCGCGGACGCACATGACTCCCGCGACGGCCGAGGTGATGCACGCGCGCACCGGCAGCCGCAAGGCGCAACTGCACGGCTACCGCGAGCCGTTCGCGGTGCGCGGCATCGAGGTCGAATTCTACGACGCTGGCCACGTCATCGGCAGCGCGATGGTCGCGGTCGACGGCGGACGCGTACTCTACACCGGCGACTTCAACCCCTACGGCACCATCACTGCCGGCCGCGCCGAGCCGCAGCGATGCGAAACGCTGGTCATCGAAGCGACCTACGGCCGGCCGGAGCAGGTGCTCCCGCCGCGCCACCGCGTGCTGCGCGACCTGCAGGGGTGGATGCTGGCGGTCGCCGCGAACGGCGGCGGCATCGTGGGGGCGTACACGCTCGGCAAGGCGCAGGAGGTCGTCGCGGCCGCCAACGCCGTCGGGCTGCGGCCGGCGGTTTCCGACGAGGTGGGCGAGGTGTGCGACATCTACGTGCAGCACGACGTACCGCTGGAGTACGACCGCTTCGCGGCGCTCTCGCCTGAGCAGCGTGCCGCGCCGGGGATGCTCGTGACATCGACGACCGCGACCAGCGGCCGCCGCCCCGACGCGGTGGTGCTGGAGCTGCGGCAGCGCGGCGCGCACACCGCGCGCGTCTCCGGCTGGTGCGCCTTCGCGCCGTGGGCGCTGCGCGGTGTCGACGCGGGGTTCCCGATGAGCGACCACGCCGACTTCACCGGGCTGCTCAACTTCGTCGAGGCGTGCGCGCCGCAGCAGGTCTACACAGTCCATGGCGCGCAGAGCGAGCTGGCGCGCGAAATCCGTAAACGGCTGGGAATACCTGCACAAGCACTCCCCGACCGGGGGGAAACGACGCTGGAGGAATTTACGTGACTCCAGGAAAACTTGTACTGGTGCGTCACGGGCTCTCAACCTACAACGACCAGAACCGGTTCACCGGCTGGAAGGACGTGCCGCTCAACGCGCAGGGCATTGCGGAGGCAGAGCAGGCGGCGCCGCTACTGCGCGGGATGGAGTTCGGCATCGCCTTCACGTCGGTGCTGGTGCGCGCGCAGCATACGCTCGACGTCCTGCTCGCCGGTCTCGGGCAGGAAGGCATTCCGGTCGAGCGCGACCTGGCGCTCAACGAACGCAACTACGGCGACCTCATCGGGCAGAACAAGGCCGAAGCCGCGGAACGCTTCGGAACGGAGCAGGTGCACCAGTGGCGCCGCAGCTTCGACATCGCGCCACCGGGCGGCGAGTCGCTGAAGGAGACGGCCGACCGTGCGATTCCCTACCTGCGCGACCGCATCCTGCCCGAAATCATGGCGGGGCGCAACGTGCTGGTGAGCGCGCACGGCAACTCGATTCGCGCCATCGTGATGCATCTTCTCGACTACAGCCCGGCACAAATCCTGCAGACCGAAATCGGCTGGTGCGAGCCGTGGGTCTTCAGCTTCGGTGACGACGGCTCCGCGGTGGACCTGCAGGTCATCCCGCGCCCCGGCATCGAAAGCATGAGCCGGCTGCCGCAATAGACTACGTACGGGCGCGACTCACTCGCGCGATTTGGACCAGCCCTTGACCTGCTTCAGGTTACCACGCGTTGGACGCAGCTTCAACTCACGGCCCCATTCGTCCTTCAGGATTATGTAGTCTTCGCGCGGAACGAAGCGCGCCGAGACAAAGTAACCCGACTCGGACTTGAACTGGATTTCCAGCATCTCGCCCTCGTCCTCCTCCTCGCTCCAGACCAGTGGATAGCCCAGCCCCTCGTAATGGCTGGAAATCGCATCCATGAATTTCCTGACCGAGCTCTTCGATGCTGCTTCGCCCATGTTGACTGCTGTGCGCACGCAGAGTGCAAGTTTTAACGCTTGCGTGGGAGCGCTTCTATAACCAGCGCCTGCTCGACGGCAGGCAGCCCCGTGGTGTAGCGGTCCAGCATGCAGGCCTTTGGAGCCTGTGACCCAGGTTCGAATCCTGGCGGGGCTACCACTTTAAGTCTGACCCACAAACAACTTAAGATGGTTGCAAACATTCCAAATCTAGGAGCGTCTCCTTCGTGAAGGATGGTGCTCCCGGACCGCCTTCGCCCTCTACGGTCATTTCAAGGAAAGAAGTGCGGGCTCATGCCAAATCATTGAGAGAATTCCGGTCGAAGTACAAGGATATCGTTCCGAAATATGATGCACTTGAACAGGTAAGACAGTGATGGAGTGATTCAATTATGGGTTCTTTATTTGGAGACTCTATCGAAGAGAGGGGGCCTACATGGAGGGTGCAGACCTGACGGGCGCCGACCTAGGGTTAAAATAGGTTGGGGCACTGTGGATATTGGCAGTTTATATATAGACAATCGTAGATACATTTTGCATCGCCCCGAATGGACTTTGACTATGTCATAGAGTGACGGGGAGAGGCGGTGCTGGGTGCGGTAACGCTACCCGATTTAGGGCGGTAGGTCTATTATATATATTGCGATACATTGCGGGAAAGGTATGGATAGACCAAAAACGCTCGAAGGATGGGGGAATCAGCCACTGGAAGAAATTCTGTGGCTCTGCCAGGAAACCATAGAAGATG
>CEPX01178192.1_pt1 | contig 16431 bp, 17 predicted proteins | sample 361361 | NCBI WGS metagenome assembly CEPX01 (sample SAMEA2619974, study PRJEB7988) | marine metagenome | biome: marine biome (ENVO:00000447); feature: mesopelagic zone (ENVO:00000213) & marine oxygen minimum zone (ENVO:01000065); material: "saline water (ENVO:00002010), including plankton... | reverse complement strand
CGAGGAACCGACCGAAGAGCCGGCTGAGGAGCCGGCACCGGCAGAGGAAGTGGATGCACCGGCAGTGGTGGTGGAGGAGCCGGAGGACCCCGTGGCCCCCAAGAGACGGGCCCGGAAGAAGCCTGCGTCGAAGAGTCGAGCGAAGAGTACGCGGGGCCAGTCGGCGACAAAGAAGAGCTGAATCCCTCACTCCCTGATCGGACATAGCGATGGCACTCAGAGCCCCCGGTGTACAGTTCACCGAGAAGGCCGGCGGAGCGGCCCGTGCGGATGCAAGCGCGGCGGCCTCGATGGCAGCATTTGTCGGCGCGACCCTGAAGGGCCCGGTCGGGGTGCCTACCCTGGTCAGCTACAAGGAGTTCGTCCGTCAGTTCGGCGGTTTCATCGCGGACGGCTTGATGCCGCTCGCGGCGTACATCTATCTGACCGCCGGAGCCAACCAGGCGTGGGTGGTCCGTACGGTGGCGGCCGATTCCGTGGAGTCGTCTGTCGATCTGTCCAGCGCGGTCACCGGTGAGGACACCGGTCTCGACGGGGATGGGTCGGAGACGAACTTCGCCCCGACGCTCGACGATGCGCCTATCGTCCCAGGAACACTCTCGGTTCGCCACGTAGCCACGGCCGCAGCCAGGGCGCTCACGTGTGTCGCCAAGGCCAGCCTGGTCGACGGCGAGACCGTCACGATCGGCGACGGCGTGACCAGCGTCATCTTCGAGTTCGATCTCCCGCCGGACGGCGTCGGGGGCGGCAACACCGTCGTCGATGTCTCGGCCGACACCACTGATGCCGAGGTCGCTGCGCGTCTCGGCGCAGCCATCGACGCTTCGGCGCTCGATATCTCCGTCGCGTCCTACGCCGTTGGCGTGATCAATCTCGTGCACGACACGGCCGGCGCGGCGGGCACGATCACGATCGCCGATACCGTCGTCAACGCCGGCTTCGCAGCGGGCGCCCTGACGGACGGCGTGGATGCCGCGACCGTCACCGACAACAGCGACGGCGCCCTCACAGGGGACGGCTCTGGCACGATCGACTACGCCACCGGCGAGATCGTCGTCGATTTCGACGCAGCTCCCGGTGTGACCGATATTCTGGCTGACTACCAGACCCTGCACTTCGGCTTCGAGATGCAGTGGGAGGGTGTGGCCGGCAACGATTTCGATATCCGGCTCAGCGGCAACGGCGGGTACTACGACTACGACACCGCGTCATGGTCGCGCTTCGATCTCGATGTCGTCGAGGTCACAGCGGATGGCGAGGTCGTGCACGAGACCTTCGAGGCGCTCGTTCTCGACGACATCGAGGACGGCAACTTCCTCGCGAGCGTGATCAACGACCCGGTCGACGGGTCTGCGATCATCACGGCGACGACCGGCGCTGCCGGCATCCCCTCGGCCCTCGTGGGCGTCCAGGTGCTCGCCGAGGCCGTGGCCATGACTCCGGCCTTCGATGGGTCGCAGAAGTCGTTCACGGGCTCGCTCGCGAACACTCCGGCGGCCACGACCCTGGCCCTCACCTTTTCCTTCACGGTCTCCGACGAGGTCATCGGAGCCGCGGGCAGCACCGCCTACTCCGGCACCCTGAATCGGCGCTCCGCCAAGGCGGGCACGCTGGTCATCACCGACGGCGTCAAGACGGCCACTGACGACGGCGCAGGCTCATTCACGGGCGACGTCGATCCCGGCGGCACGATCAACTACGCCACTGGCGCGTACAGCGTGACCTTCAATGGCCTGACGGTCGGCGCGGTCACCGCCGACTACACCGAGGGCGACGTCGTGGTCGACGATGACGGTGACGGCGGCCTCGTGGTCGATGTCGCGGCCAGCTCGGGAGTCAACCGGCTCTCGGCCAGCTCGGCCAGCTCGCACGACGACGAAGATCTGACGGTCGTGTGGCGGGACGCGCCCGAGGCCGGGACGGTCACGGCGGCGTACTACACCCAGCCGTCAAGCCTGGTCGACATGGCGATGGCCTCCGGTTCCGATGGGACCGCAGTCGGTCGCTCGGACGTGACCGGTGCCACTGCGGCAGCCAACACGACCGGCATCTATGCGCTGACCACAGAGCCGTCGTTCTCCTTCAACCTCTGTATCCCGGACTTCGAGACCGATCCGATGGCCATCCAAGAGGTCACGGCGTTCATCGAGAACCAGGGCGACAAGCGGATGTTCTTCCCGTTCGGCATCCCGGACTCCCTGTCGGGCTCCGTGAACCGGACGCGGTCCTGGTTCTCCCGAACCCTCGGGATGACCAGCGAGTTCACCGCGGCCTACGCGCCGCACATCCGGACGAAGAACCCGCTCACCAGCCGCACGATCGCCATGCCTCCGGGCGTGTACGTCTGTGCCGCCCTCGCCAGAGCCCACGCCACGTCGGATGCGGCCGAGACGCCTGCCGGCATGGACTACGGCCAGGTCTACCCGTCCATCGGGCTGACCGCCGACTACAATGAGCCCGACGTCGCGCTTCTGCGTTCGAGCAGCATCAACGCGATCATCCAGTGGCGCGAGACCGGCCGGGTCATCTGGGGCGGCCTGCTCACGAAGCAGACGTCGAAGATGTCGTACGTCAACCAGCGCCAGACATTCATGCGGATCCGGCAGATTCTCCGGAGCAACGCCTTCGCGTTTACCTTCAAGCGGGTCGCCCAGGCGTCCGCGCGAGCGAAGATCTACGCGGAGAACGTGCTCCTTGGAGAGTGGCGCGCGGGTCTACTCCGGGGCGCATCGGCATCGGAGGCGTTCTTCGTCGATGTCACGAATCCGGCTCCGAACGAGACCAAGGTCGAAATCGGACTGGCGACTCACACCCCGAACGAGTTCACCACCTTCGAGCTGTCCAGCATCGAGGCGTAGCGCGTGCACGACCACCTTCAGTCGCCCGTTGTCATCGGGCACCGGATCAACGCCGGGCTCACGTTCACCGGGGAAGCCCCCGTGGACGAGGCATCCGGGGACGTGCGCTACCACGCGCGCGGTCGGGCCCAGAAGTTCGTCGAGGGCACCAAGGGTGGCCTGGTGGACTTCGGGGGCACCCAGGGCATCGTGTATCGGCTCCACTACTCCGGGCCGGGCTCGACCGAGGTCGAGGTTTTCCTGGAGGAGACGGACGAGCTGGCGGGTGTTCGGGCGACTGGAAAGATCACGTGTGTGGCTGGGGCAAGCCTGGTCGACGGCGAGATTGTGGCGATCACGACGCCGACCAAGGCAACCACGGTGACCTTCCGGAAGGGGCTTGTTCGTAAGCCTCTACCGGTTGGTCACCTCGTGGTGTCCGACGACATGCGCGTCGGTCAGGTCCGCGATGCGCTTTTGGAGATACTCAAGAGACTCCAGCCGGGGTTCGACGGGCTCCTCTCGGGGGCCGACTCCATCGACCTGGTGTCGAGGAGTGTGGGCACGGAACATAACGTCGCAATCACGGAGTCAGTGGCCGACGCTGGCTTTGTCGTGACGGGAATGGCTGGCGGGACTGCGGTTGTAGACCGTGCCCGGTACAGGGTGTTGTCGGCAATAGAGCAGAGTCTTGACCCGGAGAAATTCTCGTTCGAGTTCGGTAACTTCGGGATCATGATCCCGCCCGGCTGGCGGCTGGCCGTCGATAGCCAGGGCGCAATCGACGCGCTGAAGTTCGGCGAGTTCATGCTCGTGCTCGGACGCGGCTGGCAACACAGTATCTACGATCAGGAAACCCTCGGGAGGGTTCAGCGATGAGCAGACAGCAAGCCAACGACCACCTCCAGTCCTTCCGGTTCCATGCCGGAATCATCGGCGTCCCCGAGGAGAGCGCCCTCACCAACGAGCAGTGGGAGCAGCAGCGCCTCTCTCCGACGCGTGGCACTGCGCAGGCGGGCTTCCAGTCGATCTCGTCGCCGGAGCTGTCGGTCGACCCGGTCGAGTACCGAGAGGGCATCGACACGTACACGAAGAAGTACCCGGGTCCCCCGACCGTCACGGACTGCTCTCTCCAGCAGGGTGTCGTGCTCGGCGACTCCGCGTTCATGGAGTGGGTCCTGGCGGCCGTCGACGGCCGAGAATACCGGGCCGACATCGCGGTGTGGTTCTACCATCGCAGCGTCCAGCTCGGCGAAGGGGCGAGCCCGGTGGCGCCGACCGAGGAGGGACAGGGGATGGTTCTCTCGATGTTCAACGCCTTCCCGACGCGCGTGAAGCCCCTCGGGGATCTCGACTCCACGAGCGGCGAAGTCTCGCTCTCGGAGCTGGACCTGGTCCTGGAACACTTCTCCGTCCGAGAGTCAGGCTCCGATCCCGCATAATGGGAGCGCGGCCTGGTCGCCGGAGGAGGTAGCACGGCCATGGCCAGGAGCATCAGCGACGACCTGCTGCGGCAACATCGGTTCTGGCTGCTCGATATCAGCCCATCGATGGTGCCGCCGTTCTTTGTGCTCGGAGGTCCCAGGTACGGCTTCCAGGCGATCTCTGCGCCGGAAATCACCGCGACGCTGCACGAGATTTCCCAGCTCCACACGATGTGGATGGAGTCGACGTACCTGGCGAAGGCCGTCTCGCCGATCACGTTGACCCGTGGTGTCAAGCTCGGGGATAGCACGATGTACAAATGGTTCCGGCGGGCGACCAACGGGTCGGACGAGGCACGCCGGAACCTGCTGCTCATGCAGTACAGCGAGCACCGTAGACCCGCTGCCGGGAGTATGACGTCCGCCCTGTCGTCCGCCCTGAGCGACCTCACGCCCGATGTTATGGAATCCGAGCGCACGGTTGCGAGGGCGTGGCTGTTGTGGGACTGTAAGCCCACCAGATACCGGCCCACCCAGGATTTCGACGCCACGGCGGGCGATGTGTCGATCGCCGAGCTTGAGGTTCAGCCGGTAGCGGTTACGGAAATCACGGTACGCCTGCTGTTCTGAGGAGAAGAAGATGGAGAGTCTGAAGCCGATTCTGGAGTCACTCGCCTTCCCCGTTGCGTTCCTGTTGGTCGCGGTGGCCGTGTCGTACGCCCTGTGGGGGCTGCGCAAGGGCATCGAGGCGTTTGAGAGGAAGCTCGGTGTCGACCTGTCGGCCGAAACCGAGGGCGCGATCGAGGCAGGTGTCGAACGTCTGGTTCTGGCCGCCGAGGAGATGGCGGCTCGCCGTCTGAAGCTCGATGCCAACGACCGCATGAAGGGAGCCGAGAAAGCCCGGTGGGTCCATGACCAGGTCTCCCGGATGTGGCCGGATCTGATCCCCGACGACATCGACGCCCGCATCGACGCAGCGCTCGCCCAGATCCAGGGCATGGGCGCCACGGGCGATAGCGTCGGCAGGGAGCTGACGGAGGACTGATGCCCCTGAGAGCCGACATCGGCGCGCTCCGGCGCAAGGCCATGGCCGCCAAGGCCACCCAGGGCGAAGTCGACGCGATGAATGAGCGCCTCAAAGGGGTGGCTGTTCTTGTGCTCGACGATGACGTCGGTCTCGTCGCTGAGTTCGATGCAGACCCGGATGAGCCGGTCAGCATGGCCAGCCAGGAGGCAGGGTGAGGGTCTCCGATGCGCTCACCGAGGTCGCCACCGGGCCGATCAATCGCTACGTGGCGGTCGACCGCAAGGGTCGTGGCTGGGTCGATCGGGACCAGGTCGACTACTGGCGCACGATCAAGGGTACGCGCGTCGGCTTCACCGGCGACCCGGGCTCCGGGAACGCCTTCGCTGGTCCGAGGCGTCTCACCGGCGGCTCCAGTCCCCTGCACCGGGAGGCGGCGAAGGAGTTTGCCGGCACATGGATCGGCCGCGCGCTGCGCAAGAAGAACTTTCCGCGCTCAACAGCCCGGTTCCTTGATGAGGTCGTCGGACGAGACGAGTCCATTGAGGAGGCATCGGACAAGGTCTACGACGAGCTGAACGAGTTCGTATCAGGCAGTGCAATCTACAAATATCAGCAGCCCCATGACGGCGGCAAGGGCAACCTGATCGGGGCTCGGGGTTTCCTTCAGGCCCGACATGGCGCCTCGTTCTCGCACTTCGAACAGTGGTGGGGTTCGTCGTCTGGCGACGGCGCCAAGCAGGTTTCTGGATTGCTCAGCAGCTTCGGGATCGTCGAGAACAAGAACCCAGCCGAGAGCTACGACCCGAGCGGTCCCACCGGCTATTACCAGAGGCCAGAGAACGCCCAGCGTCGTGGGTCCGCCATCGCCATGCTCCGGGACATGTATCTGCTGTCCCAGGCGATCGAGCGACGCCAGAACAAGCGTGGCTACACGAAGGTCTATCGGGGGATTGCGTTGAGTAAGGCCAGACAGGACCCGGCGGCGAACAAGATCGTAAATGATTTGATCGGTTCAGGCATCGAGACCCGGGTCATCGGCCGACCGATCGCGAGCTACAGCCGGCGCAAGGCCAAGGCCAAGGATTTCGCCCCGAGCGGCGCATATGGGGCGCCCGGCTTCGTCTTCGAGGCCGATGTGCCGCGTGAGGCCATCTTGTTCTCGGCAGGGCTCGGGTTCGGCCACATGGGCGGCGGCGAGAGGGAGACGATCCCGATGGGTTGTGCCGAGATCCGCGGCAAGATGAACCCCATCTAGCATGGTCATCGATCTACTGGAGTTCTCTGGAGACCTGAAGAAGCAGGCGGTGTTCCTGATGGGGCTGCCTGCGGCCGGAAAATCCACGTTCATCCGTGAGCGGCTTCCAAAGATCGTCCCCGGGGCTCGTGGCGCTGCCATGGTCAACTCGGACACGCAACTCAAGTCTGAGCAGTTCAGGCGCTCGAAGGAGGACTACGGCAAGCTCTCTACCGCCAAGGATGAGGCCGAATTCAAGGAGGCCCTCTCGTGGCTCTATTACTTCGACAACGACGGGGACCGGGTGCGGCCTCAGCTCACGTGGAAGGGGTGGCAACGTGTCCAGTCGAGCCACAGCAGGTACCACCGGGAGCTGGCGGCCTACTATGCCGGGTACTTCGACGTTCGTGACCGTGCGAGAGAGATCACGGACATGAAGTTCCTGAAGAAGTCGAGCGGTGGCGGCTCGATGGTCGTGGACACGACTGGCTCGGATGCTCGGCACACGCTCGACTGGGCGGATCGGCTCCGCGGTGACGGCTTCTCGGTGACGATCGTGTACCTGGAGGTGGACATGCCGACGGCGGTCCTTCGGGATCGAGCGCGCGGGGCTTCTGGCGGTCGTCGGGTGGGCGGATCTGTCATCTCCAAGAAGGCGAAGCAGATGGAGACCTCGTGGGGCGCGTATCGTCGCGCCGCCAAGGCTGGAAAGATCCACCGCCTGGTCCACTATCGGTGGCGCTCGACCGGGAAGCACCCCTGGGACGGGACCTATACGAAGGTGGCCGACGACCGGTTCGTCGACCTGAAGAAGGGTGCCATGTACGCAAAGAGAGTGGCATGACGACGTTCTCCTCGGCCATTGCGACGTACGCGGTTCCGCTCGGTCCTCCGATCAGACGGGTCGGTCCTGTGATCGCCATCGACCCGGATGACCCAATGTGGTCCAAGAAGAAGAGGCGGCGAGGCCACGCTGTGAGGCTCACTCCGGTGAAGCTCAGGGGTTGACTTGATGCGCAAGTTTGGGGTAGGTCTTACTCAACCATTGAGTAAGAGGTGCCTTGATGCGGTTGAACGTGGAAGTCCCTGACGCGCTGTACGACGCTTTGAAGGGCTTCGCTGCCCACCAGGGCGAGTCGGTGTCGACCGTGGTGCGCGGACTCGTCAGGGAGCATCTGACAGCCAATGGCGTCGAAATCGAGCGGGACGTGAACCCAGACCAGCTCGACCTGATCGACCTGGCGGAACGGCAAGAGCGGGAGGCGAGCGCATGACCGAGGAGACCGCGGAGACCGCGGGTGCCAAGGGGCAGGATCCCGAGGAGATCAACAGACTGGCAAGACAGTTTGACGCTGGCCCTGCCGAGGACGAGAACGCCATCGATCGACCCCGCCCGGGGACGATGGCCATCACCCTGCCGTGCGGGTATCTCGATGAGGCCGGAGAGCTGCATCGGGATGTTGTGATCCGCGAGCTGTCCGGCGAGGAGGAAGACATCATCCGGTCCAAGGGGCCGATGATCCCCCGCTTCAACCAGGTGCTCGCCAACTGCACGGAGTCGATCGGTACCATCCGGGACGAGGGTGGAATCTTCCGGGCTGTGTCGCAACTGACCAGCGCTGACCGCGAATGGATGACCATCGGTATCCGGCGGTGCACGGTCGGCGACAAGTTCGAGTTCGAGTTCCGATGCCCCAGGTGTCCGCCGCAGGACAAGGTCCCCCCGAAGAGAATGGACGTCGACTTGTCGGAGCTGGAGTGGCGGGAGATGCCCGACCCCTCTGTGCGCGACTACCTCGACGAGGTCGATGGATATGCGTTCGCGTGGCACGTGCTCGACTCCCGTGACGATGCCTGGATGGAGTCGGTCCAGGGCAAGGTCCGGAACGCACTGGCGTCGGCGGCGATGCTGGCCCGGGTCGACAAGGTCGATGGGAAGGCCCTGGCGCGCGAAGGCAAGCAGATGACGAAGTCGATCAAGCTCCTCCAGAGGCTGCCGTCTCGGGTGAGGAGCAAGCTCCGGAGGCTCTTTCTGGAGCGCGAGGGCGGCGTGGATCTGACCCTCAAGGTGGAGTGCGGCCACTGCTACGCGGAGACCGAGTTCGAGGTTCCGATGGGTGAGGGTTTTTTCGCCCAGCAGGAGACCTGAAGCTCCTGGAAGAAGAAGTGTGCTACCTCATGGAGAAGTGGGGGACGCCGTATGCAGACGCGATGGCGATTCCGTTCTCCAGACGAAAGAGGTTGTTGCGCGAGAAGGTAAGGCTGGAGAAGCGGAAGGCAGAGGCTGACAGAAGGGCGGCTGGTGCGCTAAGAACAAGGTCGCGCCGCCGACGTTGACTGCAATCGATTGCACTGCCTGAGCTGCCGTGAGCTTTCTCTCGATACTCTCACTCGGATTCGGGGCACGGGACGTTGGGGCCAGTGCTGCCCAGGACAAGGCCGTTCGTCAGCTCGACCGGTACATCGACTCCGTAGAGGACGCCGGCCGAAAGTCCGACCCGAGCAACCGGTCTGGGCCAGGTGGTCGGATGCGGGCGTTCTTCGACTCGATGAGCAGCTTCACCGCGTCTGCGCTCACCGAGGGATTGAACCGTCTGAACGATGCCGGCGGGAATCTGACGAACTCGCTCGAAGCCGAGATGGTCGGGTACGGCCAGACAGCCAGGCGCACGGTTGCGATGCTCGGGCTCACCGGGGAGGCGGCTTCGAGTGCCAGGGGCGAGATCGCCGGCTTGGCGTACTCGATGCGCGTGGGCGCGGACACGGTGGCCAGCAATTTCACTGCCATCGAGGAGGCTACGGGTCCGGTCGGGGAGGCGCTCGCCCACATGCGCCTCGATCTGGAGTCCCTCACGCAGGTCACCGAGGTCTTCGGCATCCAGGGCGACCAGCTCACTGGGGTGCTCGGGGATCTGACGCAGTCATGGGACTTCAGCTCGGCAGCGGCCGGCGACTTTCTGGACAGGATGGTGGCCACGGCGCAGACCGCCCGCCTCGGCCGGGAGAGCTTCGGGATCATCGAACAGAGCCTCCAGCTCATGGACGAGCATCTGGCGTCGTCGTCGCTGGAGCGCACGCCGGAGGAAATCGAGCGCACGGCCCTGTCGATCATGCAGGTCAGCGGCGCCTTCCGGGAGTTCGGTCTGCACGGAGACGAGCTGCGCTCCCAGGTAGGGCAGATCTTCCAGACACTCGCCCAGGAGACGGTGGCGTTCGAGCGCGGTCTCCGTGGCAACAACGCGGACATGTTCGGCCCGATGTCTTCGGCCCTGAACGAGCTGGTGGGGCTCGATGTCGCCCAGACGCTCATGCACCAGGACCCGAGCGAGTTCATGATGAACATGTCGAGCCTGATGATGGACGGCTCGGTGGCGATCGATGGGCAGCGGGTGGCGCTCCAGGGCCTGAGTCAGGACGGTTTGGCCCGGCTCCGGGATGCGATGAACGACACGATGGGTCAGAGCGCGACCTTCATGTTGACGAGCGAGAATGGCGCACGCGCTCTGGCGAACATGGTCCAGCCGGCGCAGGATGCCGAAGGGGCACTCAGGCGCGTCGGTGAGCAGGGCTTCTCGACCGGTATCACGCTCCAGGAGTCCCTCGACCGGGCGAAGCTCTCCTTCGAGACCCGCTTCAGGTCGATCTCCCGGGGTGCGGTCGAGGATTTCGTCAGCGACCAACGCCGGGCGTACAGGGGCGTAGGCAACATGCTCGTGGAGCTGGGGGACGACAAGCGGTGGGGCCCCCTTGTGCAGCGCCTGTCCGCGGTCCAACAGATCGGCATGGCCGGGTTCTTCGTCGATCTCGCAGACGATGGCGAAGAGGCCAGTGACAGCATGAACCGATTTGCGGCCATCATGTCGCTCGTCACCGATGGGGCGATGGATGCGGTCGTGACTCTGGTCCCGTTGGCGCAGTTTGCGACTGGCTTTGCTCCTATCCTCCAGAGGGTCTGGAGTGTGGCGAGGCCGATCGTGGCTCTCTTCACCTCGTGGCCGGTGATGCTCGCGGCTGCGGTGGTCGGAACGGTCATGTTCCACAAGGAGATCAAGGACTTCCTGGACGATGGGATGGGTCTTCTGGGGGACTGGGCCGACAGCGCTTCGGACTGGCTCAACAGCCTGAATCCGGCGGAATTGGCCGGCAAGCTCGCCGACTGGCTGGAGGCCATTCCGAGCACGATCGCCTCGATCTTCTCGGGTGGTGGCGACGGAGGGGTCAGGGGCGAGTTTATGAACAGCATGTGGGGTCTGTTCAACTCGGTCTCGATTTTCCTCCAGCAGTTCGCCCCGGTCTTCGGGCAGCGTCTATGGACCATGAGTGTGAATGCGCTCGACTGGCTCATCGCCCGGTGGCCGAAGTGGCGGGCGCGCCTCTTGGAGATGCTCGGTGGAGCGTTCGACTGGGTGGTGGAGCGCGTCCCGGGGTGGATGACGGCGCTCTGGGAAAAACTGGTGGAGGGCGGCAGCTGGCTCGTCGAGCATGCCCCCGAGATCGGCCAGTTCATTCTCGATGGCCTCATGGAGAGCTGGGAGTGGCTGAAGGACCGGTGGGAGACCATCCGCGACAACATCGTCGAGCCCCTCAGGAAGGCTGTCTTGGACGCGGTGGCGCGCATTCCGGACTGGTTCACCGACCTGCCGTCCGGCGAGGGGATCGGAGCCAGCATTCGCGACTGGGCCGCCGAGCAGCTCGCCAAGATCGACTGGGGCGGGATCCTGGAGTCGGTCGGCGAGACCGCCATCGACATGCAGCTCTGGTGGGACAACGCGATGGATAAGATCCGGGACGTGGATCCCGGGGCGCTCATCGCGAAGGCGTCGGACTGGGTCGCCGGACTGATCCGCGGCATGTTCTCTGGCGACGGCGCCGAACAGGGCGTCAGCGGGTTCGTCGAGTGGTTCAAGGAGGACGGCCTCACGATCCTCGGCGGGATCATAAGCAATGCCGGCGAGTTCGCCTGGACCCTCATCGAGTTCTTCGGGGAGGCGATTGCCGGACTCGCAGTCGGAGCCTGGACGCTGTACCAGGCCGTAAACGACGTGACGAGGGATATCTTCCTCGGCGCCCTTGGCATGGTGAAGGACTTCCTGGTCGAGTACCTCGTGTCTTGGATGGACGAGGTGTTCTGGGAGCCGATTTCTCAGTGGATCGGCACGAAGGTCGACGAGATGGGGCAGCTCTGGCACTTCCTGATTGCCGAGCCGTTCAACGCTGCGATGGAGTGGTTTTCTGGTCTGCCGGATCTGTTCATGGAGAAGGTTTGGGATCCACTGAAGGCGTGGTTCCTCGAGAAGGCGGTTGATTTCTACCTGTTGGTTCAGTCGTGGATTGTCGATCCGTTCAACGCTGCGCTCGATTGGTTCAGGTCGCTTCCAGAAACGATTGGAACGCTGGTTGAGGAGAACATCATTACGCCGTTCGACGAGATGTCGGAGCGGCTGCGCGAGTCTGGCGCCGCGATCGTCGACAACATCAAGGCTGGCATCCTCGAGAAGTGGGACGGGCTGGTCAGCTGGTTCAGAGATCGGCTTCAGACGCTCCGTGACATGTGGCCTTTATCTGAGCCGCGTGACCATACTTCGCCGCTGGCCTCTCTGGACGACTCTGGCGCGGCCATGCTGAACAACGTCATGGGCGGCATCCGGGGGGCTATGCGGCCGTTCACCGACGAGGGGCGAAGCCTTCTGTCCGGGGCTGCCGATAGCATGATGGACGCCTTCATCACCCAGACGACCGGCTCCGTGATCGACCGCATGTCGTCCATGGTCGGCTCACTCGGGCGCGTCTTGGCTGGGATGCTGAATATGGCCAACATCGTCCCGATGATGGAGGCCACGATGCCGATCGAGACCGGCGATCTGTACGAGACGATCATCGCCAGGGCAGACGTGCGGGACATCATCGTGGCGATCGAGTACGCGTCGTTGCAACAGGTCGCAGTGCTGACCGACATCTCCGAGCGCGTCGAACAGGTCGTCGACAACACCAGGTGGCAGGCCGCAGCAGCGCGCGTGACGCCCCTCAGGGCAGGATGACCATGGCTGGCACCCTCCGCACCACCCGGTACAGCCGGATGCGTCTCGCGACGACTCAGCGCGTCTCGGACGAAAACGGGAACACGGTCACGTTCTGGGGGCGCGAAGAAGCCCGCGAGGTGCCGGCGGCCGTGGATGACGATTGGTACGAGGTCGAGAAGGAGGGGGAGCGCCTCTACGACATCTCGGCGAAGCACTACGGCACGCCCCTCCTGGACTGGGTGATCGCCGTCGCCAACGATCTGGAGCTGCCGGATGAGGAGGTGGTCCCGGGGGTCAGGCTGCGGATCCCTGGCTCGTCCACGATACAGCGGCTCACGAGGTAGACGTGCCCACCTATTACGGAGCCATCGCACAGGTCAAACTGTACGATCGCAAGGGTGCCGGGGAGTCCGGAGAGATCCCCTCGGTGTCCCTCGGGGCGCCCGGTCGGTTCCCGTTCGTGACGGGGGTCTCGGTCCAGCTCGCCCAGGGTGGGATCCCCTCGGTGTCCGTCAACCTCAATGCGCCATACAGTGCCGGCAGGGAGATGCTCGACCATGGGACCTTGTTCTCGTTGGGCAATGTGATCTCCACACGAATCGGATACCCGGACTCGGGTGAGTTCACCGACTGGTACTCGTGCATCCTGAACCAGGGCGGGATGGGGTTGATCCTCTCTCCAGACGGACTCAGCGGCTCCATCACAGGCGCCGCGTCCGCGCTCAGCGGGTTCGGGACTGTCACGCCGGACACGACCGACATGGATGGCCTGGCGGCGATCACCAGGGCAGCAGCCGGACTCGGGATGGAGCTGGATGCGAGCGAGCACGCAATCGCCGTGCTGACGACGCTGTCCCCGTCCGAGTTCCAGCACGCTGCTGGAAGTATCAGTAATTTCAGTGAGTTGAAGGTGCTGTTGGACCAATTCGGTCTGTTCGGATTCGGAGCCTCCCAGGACAGGCGCCAGATATTCAGGGTCAGGACCATCGAGGAGCTGACGAGCCAGGCCCCGTCGGTCACCCTGGCGATGAGGCAGGGGTTCGACGCCCAGACCAGAACCTATCCGCTGCTGAATTTTACACCGGAGGCCGGGATACACGCCTTCGCGCACGGGCCCTCGTCATCGGCTGCAAGGGGGATCTCGTCGTGGCGCATCGACGACGATATGGTCATGCGCCGAGTGGACACCGCGCCGGAGGAGATGCCAGTCCAGGGCGGACAAGAGGTCATCGACGAGCCCTCTCCGACCGATGCGACCATCCAGACCGATGGCGGCCCGGTCGTGGTGGACATCGCGCCGGACCACGAGGTCGAGGGGCTTGGGTCCCAACAGGTGTCGGAGCCGATTCCGGACCTCCTGCAAGAGCGCCAGCAGCTCTCGGAGATGTACCTGGGTGACGGCACCACCGGGCTCAGGGTGAGTTGGGCCTGTGCGGTCGGCATCCATGACCTGCTGCCAGGGGACCTGTTCCGTGCGCAGACCGGGGCGGGAATGTACGACGGCAGCTACTGGATCGAAGGACTCACGCACGATTGGTCGCCACAGGGGTTCCGAACCAGCGGCACGGCCATCAGCAGGACGTCGAGTTCACTTGAGGCCATCCCGTTGGATTCCGGTCTTCCTGTCGCCTGAGGGAGTTGTCGTGTCGTGGAGAACAGAGGATCCGGTCGGGTGGTTGGTCGACCGTGTGCTGAAGCGCGGGTTTGAGTCTGTGTTCGGCCGGTACTACGGCATCTACCGTGGCCAGGTCGTCGACGTGGACGACCCAGAAGATCGGATGCGCATCAGGGCTCTCTGTCCGGACGTTGGATGGAGGACCGAGGAGCAGGTTCCGCGGAACATCTGGGCGTTGCCCAATGCTCCAGGTCTCGGGGCGTGCGAGGATGGTGATCAGGGGGTGTTCCTCCCGCCGAAGATTGGATCCCCGGTGTGGCTCAGCTTCGAGGCTGGGAGACCGAGAAATCCGGTGTACTCCGGTGGATGGCTCCAGCCGAGCCACGGGGCGACCAGGATGGTCGGCGAAGACTCCCCGAGGGGACTCAGGACGACCTACGGCCATCATGTCCGCATGACCGACGATGGCGTGCTCACGATCGGTCGTGGCGACGGCGAGGGGGATCCAGCCGGGTCCTATGTCTCGATGATGCCCGATGGGGCCGTGGTCATCGCGAGCGAGAACGAGTCGATCGTGTACCTCGACAAGGACGGCAACGTCTCGGTGGTGGCGAAGGATGGGAACACTCTCTCGGTCGGCAACGGAGAAGCGAAGCTGATCGGGGAGGATGGGTCGTTTCTGATGCTGAAGGGCGGGGCTTTGGCGGTGAGAGCGACCAGCGTCACCTTCGAGGCCGGCTCGATCGCACTCCGCGGTGCTGTGGTCGCTGGCCCAAAGGGCTCGGAGAAGCCCGTGCTGACGGCAGTAGCAGCACTGCACACGCACCCCGTTCCCGGGGCCGTCCCAGTCGTTCCCGGGGTCCCAGTGATTACTGGACCCCCGGTGCCGCCAATTGTTCCGGGGAACGGTCAGTCCATATGGGTGAAGTTAGGATGAGCAGGTGCAAGCTGCCATCGGTGCCGTTTCCGTCGGTGACCCCGGTGCGCCTGAGTCTGGCGTTGCCGCCGTTTACTGGCTTTCCGAGTGTGCCGAATCTGGACCTGGCCGTCAGCCTCCCCAGGACTCGGTTTCCGGGTCTGCCAAGTGTATCGGTGCGACCCCATTCCTTGTCGCTTGGTGACCTCGGGGTGTTGGGGTTCCCCGGCCTCCCTAGCGTGCCGAGCTTGGATCTCGCGATCGATCTCCCAAAGACCAGGTTCCCCGGGCTCCCCAGTATCGCGGGCAGGTCGAGCGTGGGTATTGGTACGCTGCGTGGCGGGCTGCCCGAGATTGGGCTACCCTCCGTGAGCGTTCTCGACTTCTCTTGTCCGTTGGACTGATGACTGTAGGTGCGAGCTGGCCATGGAGGCGTGACGAGACCGGGTTTCCGGCGCTCAGCTCCGAAGGGGACACGCCGCGGGACAAGATCCGGGCGTATCTGCACGGGCGCAGAGGTGGACGACCCTATCGTCCGACCGAGGGGGTGGACGCGCTGCGGCACACGTTCCGGAACCGAACGCCGCTCATGATGGCCCAGATTGAACAGCAGATCGCGGCTGGGCTGGCCAACGACGTGCCAACGGTAGCCGTGGTCGACGTGACGGTCGCACCGGGCCGTGGTAACAACGAGACCGTCGTGACGATCGCATACCTTCAGGGTGGCGAGATCGAGACGGTCGAGGTCGAGGTGTAGGTCGTGGCGGAAGACAGGCAGCCCATCAACCAGGTACTCTACGCGGCGGCCGACTTTCCGACGGTCTTCGATCGGATGCTCCTGCGGGCCCGCGGAGCCTTGTCGGCCACGGAGTATGACGACTTCGAGAACGACGCCGTCGCGATGGGGTTCTGGGACAGCGCGGCCTACGGGGTGGCGCAGCTCCTGTTCTACCTGAATCGGCGCGCCTCGGAGCAGTTCCTGTCGACGGCGAGGACCCGAGAGGCCATCTGGCGCGCGGCCAAGCAACGCGGGTACGTCCCGCGAGGTGCGTCCGCGGCCTCGGTCGAGGTGGACCTGGTGTTCTCGAAGGCTCTGCCGGTGGCAGGGAAGCTGAAGGCACCCTTCCGGTTCCGGACGGAGTCTGGCCTCATCTTCGAGACGACTGCGGATGTGTCCCTTGCTGCCGGCGCGACCGGGGCGGCCGGCGTGACCATCCGGCAGGGTGAGACCCGTGTGCTCGTGTTCACCGGCACCGGCGAGGCAAACCAGGAGTACCGGTTGGCGTCCGTGCGTGACGGTGAATACGTGCTCTACGGGCAGAGCGAGGTCATCGTCGACGGAATGGAGTGGTCCGAGT
>CEPX01159859.1_pt1 | contig 16444 bp, 15 predicted proteins | sample 361361 | NCBI WGS metagenome assembly CEPX01 (sample SAMEA2619974, study PRJEB7988) | marine metagenome | biome: marine biome (ENVO:00000447); feature: mesopelagic zone (ENVO:00000213) & marine oxygen minimum zone (ENVO:01000065); material: "saline water (ENVO:00002010), including plankton... | reverse complement strand
ATTAGCTTCTTCTAAAGCTTTACTATAAGCCTCACTAACCTTACTTACTTCCTCAATGTTTTTATTATATTTCTCCGCAATCTGCTTTAATTCCTTTGTTGGTGTCCCTTTGTACTCTGCTTTGCAGAGAATGATTTTGTCCGGGATATTACCAACCTGTTTTATCATCGCTTCCTTATCCTTATCTTCAGCTATCCCTAACACCAATATTATTTTCTTAAATTTGTTTTTGATATGTTTTAACATAAATTTCTTAATGTGTTTTAAACCTTCAGGCGTATGAGAGCCATCAAGTATAACCAAAGGTTTTCTACTTATTATCTCCAGTCTTGCTGGCCAGCATGTTTTGTTTATTCCATTGATTATCGGCTCTTTGCTTATGCTTATCTTATCATTTACAGTTTCACAGGCTAAGATAGCAGTTGCTGCATTAGTTAGCTGGTATTCACCCAGAAGTTTTGTTTTTATGTTATAAACATCTTTTTTAGTTTTTATAACCACTTCCTGCCTTTCTATTGTTGAACTAATAACCTCAGTTTCTTCATTTTCATCAACAACTATGAGGTTTGATTTCTTCTCTTCGCAGACTTTCCTTATAATCCCCAATGCCCCTCCGCCATTCTCTGTTATAACATCCATGCCTTGCTTTATTATCCCAGCCTTCTCATAAGCAATCTTTTCAATAGTGCTGCCAAGATAATCCTGGTGCTCTAATGATATCTTAGTGATTATTGAGGCGATTGGCTTGATGATATTAGTTGCGTCTAATCTTCCGCCCATTCCCGTCTCGATTACAGCAACATAAACCTTTTTCTCAGCAAAATGCTGGAAAGCCATCATTGTTGTGAACTCAAAGAACGTGGTGTCAATCTTATTGTCTTCAACAATCTTTTTTGTGTTTTCCATTAAGCTTACTAGTTCGTTATCAGTTATCTCCTTATCATCAACTACAATCCTCTCATTAAACCTTACCAGATGAGGAGACGTGTAAAGACCAACAGAATAGCCTTGCTCTCTTAGGATTGTGTAGAGCATCTTGGCAATGCTTCCTTTGCCATTTGTTCCTGCAATATGGATGCTAAGAAATTTATCCTGCGGGTTGTTCAGCAAAGAAGCAAGTTTGCTTACTCTTTCAAGGCCAAGGTTAATTCCTTTTGTTTCAAGAGAATAGAGCCAGTCAAGTTTCTCCTTAATGCTCATTTTTAAGCCACTTCACCAAAATGTAGACTAAAGGGGTGTCGGCCAAAGCAAACAACACTTTCAGAAACCAGTAAGGAAATATCATCTTGAACATCACTGCAACATTATAATCAGCTGTAACACCATAAAATGCTATGAACGTAAATATTACTGTGTCAATGAACTGGCTCATTATTGTGGATACATTATTCCTAAGCCATAAAAACTTTCCATGAGTCTTCCTTTTAATGAAATTAAATGCCCATATATCATGGAACTGGCTTACAACAAACCCAATAATGCTCGCTATAATGATCCTGATAGAATTGGAAAATACTGTTATATATGCATCATTATTCTTGTAAAAACCCGCAGGAGGCATCGCCTTTCCAATAAAAACCAATAATAATGTAAGCAGCAGCGCAATAAGCCCTGAGTAAACAAAAAGTTTTGTTTTCTCTCTCCCAAAAACTTCCTCAACAGCATCTGTCATAAGAAACGTTAAAGGATATGCAAAGATTCCTACAGATACAGTTATCCCAAAGATAACAGTTATCTTGCTGCCTAGGAGGTTTGCGCAGACCAGGGCTGTTATGAAAACTGCTAAGAGGATTAAAACCTTGTCATGACTTTTCATTGCACAGAAGACTTAACCAGATTTATATAAATCTTTTGACAAAATAACCATTCCACCATACAAAAATATATAAAAAAGAGCAATTGTCCTTTCAGCTAAGATGATAAATATCCAAAAAACCGACCCGGAAACCTTTGAGATAATAGGAAGAGAGATTAAAAGACAGAATGATGTTATTGAGATGATCGCTTCTGAGAACTATGCAAGCAAGGCTGTTTTAGAGGCATCAGGCTCTGTGCTTACTAACAAGTATGCTGAAGGTTATCCAAGGAAGAGGTATTATGAAGGCAATTATAATATTGACGATGCTGAGGAGCTTGCTATTGAAAGGGCTAAAAAGCTGTTTGGGGCAGAGCATGTGAATGTGCAGGCTTTATCCGGCTCTCCAGCTAACATGGCTGCTTATACAGCATTGCTTGAGCCTGGTGATAAGGTAATGGCTATGAACCTTGCGCATGGCGGCCATTTAACTCATGGAAGCCCTGTGAATTTCTCAGGCAAGGTTTATAATTTCATAGCTTATGGTGTTGAAAAGGAAACAGGAATTATTGATATGGACAAAGTAAGGGAACTCGCATTAAAGGAAAAGCCTAAGCTTATTCTTTCCGGCTATACAGCATATCCAAGAACAGTAAAATTCAAGGAATTTGATGAGATAGCAGATGAGGTAGGAGCTTACAGCATGGCAGATGTTGCGCATATCGCTGGCCTGATAGCAGCTGAGCAGCATCCATCACCATTTCCTTTCACTGACGTTGTTACAACCACTACCCACAAAACATTAAGGGGGCCAAGAGGGGCAATGATAATGTGCAAGGAAGAGTTTGGGCAGGCAATTGATAAAGCTGTCTTTCCTGGCTTGCAGGGAGGCCCGCATGAGCATATTATAGCCGCAAAGGCTGTCTGTTTTAAGGAAGCAATGCAGCCAGAGTTTAAAGAATATGCTGCACAGATCATAAAGAACACAAAAGTGTTTGCAGAAGAGCTGATGAGCAATGGCATTGACCTGGTTTCAGGCGGAACTGATAACCATCTGGTGCTTGTTGACCTTACTAAGAAGAAGCTGACAGGAAAAGAGGTTGCTAAGGCTTTGGATAATGCAGGAATCTGCGCAAACAAGAACATGGTTCCTTTTGACACTCAAAGCCCTTTTGTAACATCAGGTGTAAGAATCGGTACTCCAGCATGCACAACAAGAGGTATGAAAGAGGATGAGATGAAAGAGATTGCTGAGTGCATTGCAAAAGTTGTTGAGAATGTTAATGATGAAAACGTTATTAAGAGTGTTAAGGAGAGAACCTTAGAGCTATGCAAAAGGTTTCCTGTTTATGAGTTTTGAGTTTAACATTTTGTAATGTTAAGTTGGCAATACAAAGTTTTAGCCGCAGATTTGCTCAGCCCAGCTCTCCGAGCTGGGTTCTTTTTTCTCCCCTTCGTGGAGCAAGGGGAGAAAAAATAAGTCTGGCAACGCCAGACCTGAGCGAATCAGCAAAGAAGATGGGTAAATAAACATGGCAACAATTATTGACGGCAAAAAGATTGCTGAGGAAGTTCTTTTAGAGTTGAAGGATAAGATTGACAAGCTAGATAAAAAGCCTGGTCTTGCTGTTATTATTGTTGGGGATAATAAGGCTTCTAAGATCTATGTGAGGAAGAAAGAGGAAGCATGCACTAAGATTGGTATTTATTCTGAGAAGCATGAGCTTGAGGAGAGCACAAGCGAAGAAAAGCTGATAGAGCTTATTGATGAGTTGAACAATAAAGATGATATCCATGGCATCCTTGTCCAGCTTCCTTTGCCTGGGCATATAAATGAAGATAAAGTGATAAACGCTATTCTTCCCTCTAAAGATGTTGATGGGTTTCATCCTGTGAGCATCGGAAAGCTGTTTATTGGTGAGAACAGGTTAGTGCCATGCACTCCTAAAGGAATAATGAAGCTGATTGAGTCAACAGGAGAGGAGATTGAAGGTAAGAATGCTGTTGTTATAGGAAGAAGTAATATTGTTGGGAAGCCAGTTGCCTTGCTTTTATTACAGAAGAATGCAACGGTTACAGTCTGCCATTCTAAGACAGAAAACATTAACGAAATTACTAAGAACGCTGATATCTTAGTGGCAGCAGTGGGTAAGCCTAAGCTTGTCACAGAAGACATGGTTAAAGAGGGAGCAATTGTTATTGATGTTGGGATGAACAGGACAGAAGAAGGGCTTTGCGGGGATGTTGATTTTGAGAATGTTAAAGAGAAGTGCTCTTTTATCACTCCTGTGCCTGGCGGTGTTGGGCCTATGACTGTGGCAATGCTGATGGAGAATTGTTTGGAATGTTTTGAGAAATCTAACATCGCTCGCTGTTAAATCCTCCGATGAACATAGTGGGTAATAAAGAACTAGAATCTAAGGACACATTCAAAAGAAACATTTATAAATATTAACTAATCCATAGATTTAAGATGAAATTACATATAATCATGCATGAAAGTTTTGAAGTACCAGCAGCCATTGAGACATGGGCAAAGCGTAAAAAACATGAAATTACATATACTCGTTCATATGACGGAGACATGCTACCTCAAAATGTTGACAATCTTGATTTTTTAATTGTAATGGGTGGACCACAATCTCCTGCAACAACCAAAGAAGAATGTCCTTATTTTGATGCACATCAAGAAATAGAATTTATTAAAAAAGCAATCAATGAGGGAAAATTAGCGTTGGGGGTTTGTCTTGGGGCACAATTAATTGGAGAAGCATTAAGGGCAAAATTTGATCATAGTCCAAATAAAGAAATTGGTATCTTCGAATTAACCTTAACTGCTGATGCAAATGATGATCCAGTTTTTTCAAAATTTCCAAACAAGTTCTTAGTTGGACATTGGCATGGAGATATGCCGGGATTAACATCAGAATCTAAGATATTAGCAACTAGCAAAGGATGCCCAAGACAAGTTGTGAGGTATACCCCAAAAGTATATGGATTTCAATGTCATTTTGAGTTTACTCCTAAAGCAATAGAGGGAATGATTCAAAACTGTTCTCAGGAATTAAAAGAAGGGAAGGATTTACCATATGTACAATCCGAAGAAGAGCTAAGAAAACAAGATTATGAATCTTTCAATGAATTATTATTTACATTCTTAGATTATATGGAAAATACTTACGGATAGAGATATACGTGAGTGTGCCCCATATTCACTTTTAGCCCAAAAAATTATTGAGTTTCACCAATTTCCTGTATTAAGTGCGGGAAATAGGAATTCAATAATAAGACAATGCTTTCTTTCTAATCCCTTTCCAAAGCCCTAAACCCAATATCCTTCCTGTAATGCGCGCCATCAAACTTAATCTTTTCAACTGCTTCATAGCTTTTATCAATAGCATCCTTAATACTATCACCTAATGCAGTAACATTAAGAACTCTACCACCATTAGTTAAGATATCACTTCCTTCTAACCTAGTTCCTGCATGGAATACTATAGCTAGTTTCTCAGCTTCATCTAAACCAGTAATCACTTTACCTTTTTCATAATGCTCAGGATAACCTCCAGATGCTAAAACAACACTAACAGCTGGTCTATTATCCCATTCTAATTCAAGCGAGCCTAAGTTTCCATCAACAACAGCATTAGCAACCTCAACTAAGTCTGTTTTCAACCTTGGCAATATAACCTGCGTCTCAGGATCTCCCAATCTTGCATTGAACTCAAGCACTTTAATACCATTTTCTGTTATCATCAAGCCTGCATATAGAAAGCCTTTGAAAGATATTCCTTCAGCTTTCATGCCATCAATTGTTGGCTTTATTACTGTGTTAATTACTTCCTTTGAAAGTTCTTCCGTTATAACAGGCGCAGGCGAGTAAGCTCCCATGCCGCCTGTATTCAAGCCTTTATCATCATCAAAAACCCTTTTATGGTCCTGTGATGTTACCATTGGTTTTATTGCATTGCCGTCTGTGAACACAATAAAAGAGGCTTCTTCTCCAGCTAATTTCTCTTCAACCAGTATCTGGTTGCCGACATCTCCAAACTCTTTATCAACCAGAATCTTGTTGATAGCATCTATAGCCTCTTCTTCAGTGTCACAGATAATAACACCTTTTCCAGCTGCAGGGCCATCTGCCTTGATAACGCGAGCCCAATCATTATTCTTAACAAATTCAATAGCTTCCTCTGGATTATCAAATATCTCAGCCTTTCCTGTTGGAACATTATACTTCTGCATCAATATTTTAGAGAAAACCTTGCTGCCTTCTATCTGGGCTGCTTCTTTATTAGGACCTAGTATCCTAAGACTATTCTTCTCAAACTCATCAACTATCCCATTTACAAGAGGTATTTCAGGGCCAACAATTGTCAAGCCAATATCATGCTCCTTTGCAAACTCAATTAAGGCATTGTTATCCATTATATCAATGTTAAAGCATTCAGCTAGCTTTGATATGCCTGCATTGCCTGGTATTGCAAAGATTTTATCAGTTTTATTGCTTTGCTTTATCTTCCATGCAATTGTATGTTCCCTTCCTCCTGCTCCTATTATTAGGATATTCATTCTGAATCACTTCTTTCATTCTTTCTATATTCTGATAAAACAGATTGATTTGCTATCTTAGTGGGATATTCACCAGTCAGGCATGCAGTGCACATATCAGGCAGGCCTATTGCATTCTTTAAGCCTTCCAATGACTGATAAGTCAAGCTGTCAGCGTTTATAATCTTAGTTATTTCTTCAACAGAAGCATTAGCTGCAATCAATTCTTCCCTTGTGGGCATGTCTATGCCATAAAAACAAGGGTATTTGATAGGGGGACAGGTCGAGATAAGATGCACCTCTTTTGCGCCTGCATCTTTAACCAGCTTGACTATATTCTTTGATGTTGTGCCTCTTACAATGCTATCATCTATTAATGCAATCCTTTCACCCTTTATTTCATGAAGTATAGGGTTAAGCTTCATCTTTACAGCACCATCTCTTTCCTTTTGGGAAGGCATGATAAAGGTTCTGCCAACATACCTGTTTTTGATAAGGCCTTCCCTGTACTTTAAGCCTAAAGATTCTGCAAATGTTAAGCCTGCGGTCCTCGATGTGTCAGGAACAGGGATAACAACATCAATGTTTTTATTTTTCCAGGTTTTTGCAAGCTCTCTGCCAAGGTTTAGCCTTGCCTCATAAACACTTTTATCCTCTATAATAGAGTCGGGCCTTGCAAAGTAAACCCATTCAAACATGCAATGTGTATGACATCTGGTTTTGATGACTTCTGATTTTGTTTTAAGGTTTTCATCAATATAGATAAGCTCGCCTGGTTTTAGCTCTCCGACAATATTAAACCCAAGCACATCAAGAGCAACACTTTCAGAGGCAAATATATATGAAGATTTATCTTTCCCAAGAATCAAAGGCCTGAAGCCATTTGGATCACGGAATGCAATCAGGCCATGGCCCTGGATTGCCATTACAACTGAATAGCTTCCATTGATTTCCTCTACCAAACCTTTGAATGCCTCAAATATGTCTCCTGAATTTTCAAACTTTGTTGCAAATATGTTCAGGATAGCTTCTGCATCAGATGTTGAATGAAAGAAAACTCCTTTCTTCTTTAACCTTGCCTTGAGATCATTATAATTGGTTAGATTTCCATTATGGGCTATTCCGATCAAAGGCTTGTAGTTGATAATAAAGGGATGGGCATCATCTGTGGGGCTGCATCCGGCTGTTGGATATCTTGTATGGCCAATGCCTATATTACCTTTCATCTTAGGGAAGTCAGATTTCCTTAATAAATCTTTTACAAGTCTGCATTTTTTCTTTAAGAACATGCTTTCTTTGTTAAGAACCAGAATCCCTGATGAGTCCTGTCCGCGGTGCTGTAAAGAGTTAAGGCCATAGTAAAGCCTATGAGCAATGTCTTCTTTGCTTATGATGCCTATTATGCCGCACAATGTGATCCCTTAAATAAGATATACTAACCTTTTATCTTTTTTATCCCTCTCCAACATATATATCCAAAACCTATTATTCCAAAACAGAAAATGTTTTAAAATTATATAAGATGGTCTTTTATATTAATCAGGGGTAATTAGAAGTTTATACATAAAGATGATTAAAATAATAGACTGCGGAAGCCAGTTAACCCAGAACATTGCAAGAAGGATAAGGGAATTAGGGGTTTTTACGGAAATTCTTCCATTCAATGCAAAAACTGAAGAGATTCTTAGCGGTGATACTGAAGGTTTAATCATCTCAGGAGGCCAGTTCAGTGTTTATGATAAAGAAGCTCCTTTATATTCAAAAGAGATATTAAATACTGGTATCCCTGTTCTTGGGATATGCTATGGACAACAATCCATTGCTTACCTTCTTGGCGGGGAGGTTAAACCTACAGAAAACAGGGAATATGGTGAGACAAAAATAAGGTTAATGAAAGATAACCCTCTCTTTAAGGATGTCCCAGATAAAGAATTTAAGGTATGGATGAGCCATGGGGATATTGTAAAACAGGCTCCTTCTGATTTTGAGATTATTGCTGAATCTTATAACGGACATATTGCTTCCATTAATAAAGATAACATTTATGCTGTGCAGTTTCATCCTGAGGTTGATCATACTGAGAATGGGAAGATAATACTGAATAATTTTGTTGATATCTGTGGTGCAAAAAGAGATTGGGATGCTGAGAAGGACTATGAGAGATTAATTGAGCAAACTAAAGAAAAGGTTAAAGGAAAGATAGGTGTTGGGGGGATTTCAGGAGGTGTTGATTCATCAACGGTTTCAGTTTTTATGTCAAAGATTTCTAAAGATTTTTATCCTATCTTTGTCGATACTGGCATGATAAGGCTGAATGAGTCTGAAGAGGTTAAGAAAAGCCTTGAGCCATTCAATCTTAGTGTTAAATATATTGATGCCAGCGAAAGGTTTCTTTCAAAGCTTAAAGGCGTTATAAATCCTGACAAGAAAAGAGAGATTATAGGCAATGAGTTCATAAGAGTGTTTGAAGAGGAGGCAAGAAAGATTAAAGATGCATCCTACCTTGTCCAGGGCACTCTTTATCCAGATGTTATTGAGAGTGTGCCCATATATGGCTCATCTTCAAAGATTAAAAGGCATCATAATGTTGGGGGTTTGCCTGAGAAGATGGGTTTAGAAGTGGTAGAGCCTTTTAGGAGTATGTTTAAGGATGAGGTCAGAAGGATTGCTGAGAATAAGCTGAGGATGCCGAAAGAGATTGTTTGGAGGCATCCTTTTCCAGGGCCTGGGTTAGCTGTGAGAATCATTGGAGAAATCACCAAAGAAAAACTGGAAATACTGAGAAAAGCTGATGCAATCTTTATTGAGGAGCTTAAGAAAAGGAATCTTTACTACAAGATAAGCCAGGCATTTGCTGTTCTTACAGATATCAGCTCTGTGGGTGTTATGGGTGATGAAGGAACTTATCAAGGCATTATTGGTTTAAGAGCTGTTACCACAAGGGATTTCATGACTGCTGACTGGTTTGATTTTGATAAGAATGATTTAACAGCTATCGCTAATAGAATCATTAATGAGGTTAAAGGTATAAACAGGGTTGTTTATGATGTTAGTCAGAAACCACCATCAACAATGGAATGGGAATAAAATATTTAAACTGCAGCTAATTATTTTTTATGGGGAAAAAGATGGTAAAAAAAATAATCTCAAAGCCGGGAAGAACCTTCAACGAGTTCTCTCTTCTTACTGGTTATACTGATGAGGGCTGCAATATACATACTGTTGACCTTAATACAAAACTCTCAGATAATTTAGTGCTCGGGATTCCTTTTCTTAGCGCTGCAATGACCTCTGTTACAGGTTATGAGATGGCCCTGGATTTGGGCAAAGAGCGCGGCCTGGGAGTTCTGCCTGTAAGGCTTCCTATCGAGGAACAGGTAAGGATTGTTAAGATGATCAAGGCTTATGAGATTGGCTTTGTTGAAGATCCTTTAACAGCAAGGGAAAACACTTCTATAGAAGAAGTTCTCAGGAAGCTCAACAAGTTTGGCCATTCAAAGATTCCAATAATAGACAGGTATGGCGTGTTTAAAGGCATGTTTGTAAGGCAGCATTATTGGGCGGTTGGAGGCTCTCCACAAGATGCAGTTTCTTCTGTTATGATAGCTTTTGATTCAAATAAGAAGATTTCTTACTGCAATAATCCTGAGATTTCTATTGATGAGGCAAGAGCATTGCTTAAAACATCTGAAGATAATTATCTTGTTGTGCTTGATGGGCAGAACAGGTTGGTAAAGCTTGCGTTCGCTAAGGATGTTGAGAAGATTAAGGTTGCTGTGGCAATATCAACGCATAAGGATTGGGAAGAAAGGGTTAAGGCTAATGTTGAGATAGGTGCTGACCTTATTGTGATAGATACTTCAGATGCATATAATTGTTATGCTGTTGATGTGATAAAGAAATACAAGAAAACAGGAACAAAGGTTCCTATATGCGCTGGGAATATAATAACCTATGAAGGCGCAATGGAGCTTATGAAAGCAGGGGCGGATATTGTTAAGATAGGCATGTCCTCAGGCTCAATTTGCACAACGCAGAATGTTAAGGCTACCGGAAGAGCGCCTATGACTGCATTAGTTGAAGCTGGCAGGGCAAGGAAAGATTTCATGAAAGAAACCGGCAGGTATGTGTCGCTTATTATAGACGGCGGAGTAAGCAATGCAAGGGATATGATTATAGCGCTTACTGTTGGAGATGCTATCATGATGGGCAATTATTTTAACAGGTTTTATGAGGCTGCAGGTGACAAGATAGATAAGAACGGCCATACCACAAGGATTGAGTCAGAGATTGTTAAAGTAGTTACTTATGGCGAAGGAAGCAAGAGAGCCCAAAACCTTTCAAGGTATGGGCATACAACACAGAAAACATTCTTTCCAGAGGGCAGGGAAGGAACAGTTAAATATAAGGGAAGGTTAAAGCCTGTTCTTAAGGCTGATATTTTGAGGATAAAGGCTGCTTTGGCTAATGCCGGCTGTATGAACCTGGAAGAATTTAAAGAGAATGCTGTTATTGAACTAATGTCATCTGCTGCAAGAGGGATTGTCAGCGATACTCATAATATAAAAGAGAAATAAAATGCAAGGCAACGATAAGTTCGGGGAGTTCTTAAAAGATGTTAAGACGCTGGCTATTGTCTGCAACCAATGGGGTGATACTGGCAAGGGAAAGTTTGTTGATTATTTTTCTGAGTGGGCAGATATTATTGCAAGGGGCACTGGAGGAGCTAACGCAGGGCATACTATTCTTATTAACGGCAAAAAGTTTGTTTTTCATATTGTCCCCTCAGGCATAATACATGATTTTGAAGGAAAAATAAATATTATAGGCAAAGGCGTTGCGTTTGAGCCCAGGGTTGTTAAAGAAGAGCTGGATGTTTTGGATAAAGCTGGATTAAGTTACAAGAACCTTAAGATTGCATATAATGCTAAACTAGTATTACCGCAACATATGCTTATGGACAGGATTAAAGAGGCAGATTCAGGCAGTAAAAAGATAGGCACAACAGGGAGAGGGATTGGCCCTGTTTATGCTGATTATGTTTCAAGGGTTGGGTTGAGTGTGAATGATATGCTGAACAAAGAGGTTCTGGTTAAAAAAATTAAGAAAAACCTGGCTGAGAAGATTAAATTATTAAGATGTTATGATAAAGAAGCAATAAAAGAAATCATGCATCATCCTCATTTAAGCGATGGCAGGTTTTATAGTGAAGAAGAGTTCTTTGATGTTAATGCTATTGCTGAAGAGTACTATGAGTATGGTAAGTTCTTTAAGGATATGATCTGCGATACTGATAAGCTTTTGAAGGATGTTTTGGGCAGGAAAAGGATTCTTCTTGAGGGCGCTCAGGGGATTCTTCTGAGCGTTGAGCATGGAAGCTATCCTTATGTTACTTCTTCTGACCCTTCAATACAAGGGCTTACAAAAGGTGTTGGGCTTGATGAAAAAGATGTTGATTTAGTGTTGGGCATTGTGAAGGCGTTTTATATGACAAGGGTTGGCAAGGGTCCTTTCCCCACAGAGCTTGGAGGTGAGCGTTCTGAGGAATGGTGCAATACACATACAAGAGCAGATGAAGAGAAAGAATATGGTGGGGGAACAGTCAACAGCTCAGACGAGTTTGAGCAGGGTGTCGGCATCAGGTTCTCAGGGAGTGAGTATGGCGCAACAACTGGAAGGCCAAGGAGAACAGGCTGGCTTGATCTGCCTTTGTTAAGGAATGCTATAAAGGTTAACGGCTCTGATGTTATACTGACTAAGCTTGATGTTCTTGATGGATGCAAAATAATTAAAGTGTGCATGGAGTATGAATATGATGGGGATGATTATTTTATTGGTGAGAAAGTTTTCAGGAAAGGTGATAGAATAAATGTTGGTGTTCCTGATGTTAATATACTCAAGCATTGCAGGCCAATATATAAGGAGTTTCCCGGTTGGGAGTCGGATATTACAAAGGCTAAGTGTTATGATGAGCTTCCTGAGAACCTTAAAAAGATAATTGATTTTGTTTGGGAAAGCGTTGGAGTGAATGCAAAAATGATTTCTGTTGGGCCTGAGAGGGAGCAGACTATTTTTAAAGAATAAAAATGATAAGAGAAAATAAATTTCCAGTTGAAAAGTTGATATTTCCCAGGCATGTTTTGGTCAGCGTGTTTGATAAGACTGGTTTGGATGTGTTAGTTAAAGGATTGCTGGAGATTAATCCAGAGGTTGTGTTCTATTCAACAGGTGGCACAGGGGAGAAGATAACGGAAATATTAGGAGGGGCCGAGGAGAATTATGTTAGTGTTGAGGATTTTACCAGGCTGCCTGAGATGGAAGGTGGTTTGGTAAAAACTTTGCATCCAAAGGTTCATGCAGGGCTTTTGGCTGAGAGGAATAATCCTGCTCATGAAGAGTATATTGAGAAGGTGTTGAAAGAGGTTACAGGCAGCCCAGGTGTTTATTTTGATGTTGTGGTTGTTAATGTTTATCCTTTCCAGGAGGTTGTTAAAGGGGATGTTAACCCTGAGAAAGCAAGGGTTAATATTGACATTGGAGGACCAACAATGATAAGGGCTTCTGCAAAGAACTGGCAGAGCGTTGCTATAGTTACTTCGGTCGAGCAGTATGCTGGATTGGTTAAATCCATTAAAGAGAATAAAGGCATAACTATGGTTGAAAGGTTTATGTTAATGCAGAGAGCATTGAAGTGTTTATCTCAGGATGTTGAAGCTGTTGCTGGTTATTTTAATGGGCTTGATTTTGAGAAAGAGGTTGATAAAAATCAATAAAGAGAAGTTAGGAAGGTATGGAGAGAATCCTCATCAGGAAGCATGGATTGAAATGGATGAATCATATAAAGGGCCTTCTATCCTTAATAAGCCGTTGCATGGCAAGCCGTTGAGCTATAATAATCTCCAGGACGCTAATGCTGCGCTTGAGATAATGCTTGATTTGAAGGATAAGGCTGCTGTTGTTGTGCTCAAGCATAAGAATCCCTGCGGTCTTGCTACTGGAAAGGAGCTGGTTTCTGCTTTTGAGAATGCTTGGTATGGTGATGAGATTAGCGCTTTTGGCTCTATTGTTGGGTTTACACAGGCTGTTACATTGGATGTTGTTAAGCTGCTCAAGGGGAAATTTGTTGAAATCATATTAGCGCCATCTTTTGATAAAGAAGCATTGGACTGGGTCGAAAGTGTTCCAGGGAAGAAGAATTTGAGGGTTATTGAGACAGGAGAGCTTAATAGTTCTGATTTTATAGAGGAATATTCTATAAGGGGGGGCAGGGTCTCACAGACGCAGGATAATAAGCTGTTTCTTTGCAATGATATTGAGGGGTTGTTTAATGAGCCTCAAACAATTACAGAGCCAAATTCAGAGATTGTTTATCAGGTTGGAACAGTTACTAATACCAAGTTCAATGATAGCATGAAAGGTCTCACAGAGTTTTCTATGGTTGCTGGCAAGCATACAAGGTCAAATGCGATTGTTCTTGTGTATGAATATGAAGAAGGGCAGTATAGGGTGCTGGGTATGGGCGCTGGCCAGCCTAACAGGATTGATGCTTTCAGGAAGCTGGCGTTTACAAAAGCTAAAGAGAATCTTACAAGGCAGTATTGCAGGGAGAATGGGCTGGATTATGACAGTTTTAATGGGAAGATCTCTGGCGAGGCTGATGATTATGGCTCTAAGATACTGGGCTCAGAGAGGGTTGTGTTGTTTTCAGATGCTTTCTTTCCAAAGACTGACTCTGTTATAACTGCCTTTAAGCTTGGTGTAAGGCATATTGTCTGTCCTGGCGGCTCTATTGCTGATGATGAGGTTGTTAAGGCTGCTGATGAAAAAGAGGTTGCTATGATTTTTACAGGGATTAGGCATTTCAGGCATTAGTAGTACTCTAGAAAGATAAACTCTTAAGTTAAAAAGAAATTTAAATTTTACCTAGTTTTGCTAATACATAAAGAACAACAATAATAACTAAAATAAGTATTAATATAGTTACAGGATCTTGTCCTTTTTTATGAAGGTTTTTCATCTTTTCCCACATACTTTATTTTTGAATAAAAATCAATAATTTTATTATCTATATTAATTTCTTTTTTTAATGTTTCTATATCAGTTTTAATTTCTTCTATTTCAGTTATTTTCTCTATGACATATAAAATAAAAATCAACAAAATAACAGCAAACCAAGCACATCCAGTTAAAATCAAAGTTAATGGATTTGGTGTCTTACTTCTAATTTCAATAAACGTAAGTATGATTGGCAAAATAGGAGATATTGTCTCGATAATTATACGCTTTTTTCCCATAACTATTATAGAATAGCTATGATATATTTAACATTATATGTAATCTAATAAATATTTTACTGATTTATGAGCTATAAAATTAAAAAGAGGAGAACCTATTTTAAGCCATATACCTTTCTTACTTGAGAACTTATAGAAAGATAATCTATTTATACTACTTCTGCTTTAGTTTTGTTATGAAAATCCTTGCATTCGTAGACCTGCACAGTTCAGTAAAAGCCTTAGACGCTATAGTTAAGAAAGTTAAGAAGGAAAAGCCTTCTGTGATAGTATGCGCAGGCGACCTTACAATATTTGAGCAGGGTTTGAGATATATTCTTTATGAGCTGAGCAAGCTGAAGATACCATGCTTGATTGTGCATGGGAATCATGAGACTGAAGATAGTTTAGGGAAGGCGTGCAAACTGTTCCCTAACCTAATCTTTTTGCATAAGAAGACGTATGTTGCAGAGGAAAACATCTTCTTTGGCTATGGAGGCGGAGGGTTTTCCATTGAGGATAAGAATTTTGAGAAATCTGCCAAGATGTTTAAGGACAAGATAAAAGGCTATAATAAGAGAGTTATGATTACTCATGCGCCGCCATATAAGACAAAGCTTGATAAAATCATGGAGAAGCATTGTGGGAGCAAGCCAATAAAGAAATTTATTGAAGAGAACAAGATAAGCTTAGCGGTGTGCGGGCATCTGCATGAGAATGCGGGTAAAGAGGATAAGGTCAAGAATGCTTTGGTTGTAAACCCTGGACCTTTGAGTAAAATAATAAATGTTTAGCTTTTAGAACAACTTATACTTAGCTTCTATAATCTTCATCATATCCTCAGCATGCCCTGCGCCAACCACTGCCAGGATCTTTTTGTTGGGATGGGATTTCATGATATTAAAGAGGTTGTTTGCCATTATACGGTTTCTTTCTGTGACTAATACTTTGTAGAGGTTAGGATACCTTTCCTTTACCTGTTTCATCAGCTTCTTGACAATCTCTTTGTCAGGCACTTTGGCAAGGTCAAACTTAACCGCATTTTTCCTGAAAAGGAGGCCTTTTACAATGTCCTCTATAATATGCCATTTCTCTTTCCATGTAAAGCTTTTTGAGAATCTCTTTAATGTGAGCTCTATGTCCTGGTCTATAAGCGCAATCTGGAGCTTGTTCTTTTTTGCAAGCCTTACAGCCTTTTTCATCTCTGAGCCTGGGGCAACGCCAACAATCTTTCCCAGTTTTTTCTGTATGTAACCGCCAATTAAAGAAAATAAATAACCCTTAATACCTATTCTTCTTATATCCCTCAGCCTTATTCTATCTTCCTTTCCCTTCTTCTTATGCATTAAAGCAATAAATCTCTTTTTATCAAGCTCAATCGCTATAATATCAGGCTTTTCTTTTGATACAGCATCCTCTATCTCCTGCATGCTTTGCTTGGCAATATGCGATGTTCCTATGATAGTTAGATTTTTGAAGTGCATCTTACTTAAAATAATAAAGGGTTTTATAAATCTATAGAAAAAACATTTATATACTTCAAGGAATAACTGAGAATAAAAAAGAGGTAAAATGAACGAACTCAGAAAAGATTATATCCTTGACAGATGGGTTATTATCGCAGAAGAGAGAAAGAAAAGAAAGAGAGAGTTTAAGAAAGAAGAATCAAAAAAAGAGAGCAAGACATGCTTTTTCTGCCCTGGCAATGAGAAATTAACTCCTAAGGAAACAGGGAGGTTAGAGTATAAGAATAAATGGAAGATAAGATGGTTTCCTAACCTTTTCCCGTTTGTTGAAGCGAAATGTAAAGATTTTAAAACAAGCA
>CEPX01027330.1_pt1 | contig 16475 bp, 19 predicted proteins | sample 361361 | NCBI WGS metagenome assembly CEPX01 (sample SAMEA2619974, study PRJEB7988) | marine metagenome | biome: marine biome (ENVO:00000447); feature: mesopelagic zone (ENVO:00000213) & marine oxygen minimum zone (ENVO:01000065); material: "saline water (ENVO:00002010), including plankton... | reverse complement strand
ACAAGATTAGCAATCTTGCGCAGTACCAGATTGTGCCATCTCGGCATGACTAAAAAAAGGAGATTTTTCTTTATAAATGTTATCAAAAGGTTTAAAAGTAGAAAATTAAGTTATAAAGATTAGCGCGGTAGAACAGAGCTTATTGTTTAACTGCAATGGCGTTCAATTAGGAGTGTTCGTTGAATTGTTAATGTGAAAACATACAATGCGGAAGGCCCATAAATAATGGGGGATCACTCCTGTTGATAGGAGACCCAAAGGTCGCAGGTTCAAATCCTGCCCGCGCTACACGATCCTAATCTCCACACTTTTTGTGAAATATGTTTGGTGTTTTTAAATTTCATAGATATTAAAATTAAATAAGACTTCAATTTATCTTTCTTTGAACGAACTCTTTGTCTTATACTACAATAAATATTTGCTTCATTTAGGATATTTACACACATACCCATTAGTTGTTTGTTTGTGTTTACAATTCCCAAAGTACTTTTTTTAGGAACAACATACCCTTCTGCGTCTATGAATCCTGAAAGAAATCCCATTTTTGAATCTTTGTTTAAATTTTTGTAATTTTGATTTTCTATGAACTCCTTAAATAATTTGGAGCGGATTCTAATTCGGTTACAGTTTTTACCTTCTTGTTCGAAAACATAAGGATTTAGTCCAATTTTGTATAGTATTTTCAATAAGAATTTTTTTATGTCTTCATCTTTTCTGGCATTTAAATAGAAGTCTACTATGTAATGCTTTCTTTTTCTATCGTAAATACTATAACCATCGCCCTCAAATAATCCAAATAAGTATCCTTTTTCTTTGTCACTTAACATTTCTAATCTTGGTTTGTAAAATGTCATTAACTAATATAATCCTTTATTCTTTATAAATGCCTTACGGCTACGTGACGAGTATGTCGTTTAACATTGAAAACTTTTATATAACCTTAGATTAAGAATAAAAATATGAGAATAACAACTTCTAAAAGGGAAATTATTGACATAAGTAAGGCTTGGGTGGCCATTTCGATAGCATTTGCAATTGTTTTAAGCGGGAGATTAGGTTTTGGTCAAGCATTAATAGTGGCGGCTATTGCGGTTGGTTTGGGTTTTTTATTACATGAATTGGGACATAAAATTGTGGCGCAGTATTATAGATGTTTTGCAGAATTTAGAAGTTTTGATCAAATGTTGATACTTGCAATATTAATGAGTTTTTTTGGGTTTGTGTTTGCAGCTCCGGGGGCTGTTATGATTCATGGTTTTGTAAATAAAGAAAGAAATGGGAAAATATCTATAGCTGGACCTGGGGTGAATATAATTTTAGCTATTATATTTTTAACTCTTGGAGTCTTTTTTGGGAAGAATGTTATTTTTACTTATGGTTATATGATCAATGTCTGGTTGGCGTTGTTTAATATGATTCCATTTGGAAACTTTGATGGAAGTAAAATATTGAAATGGGATAAAAAAATCTATTTTGGATTTTTAGCTGTGTGTGTTTTCTTGTTTATAACTTCTTTAAGGGGATTTTAAGATGAATGGTTTTGATAGGGACTGGAAAAGGCAGTGGAAAAGATAATATCTGTTTTAACTACCTTGGAAATTTATACTTTTTTAGTAACTGAATATGTGAGGGGTAATTCTAATGTAAGGGAAGAGTTTTGTGAATATTTAAAAAATAGAAAAATAAAAGAAAGATTTGGAAGATTACCTACTATTTAGTTAACTCTTTAAAAGAAACATTTAAAAGTTGGAAGAAATTAAAAATAGAAGGAGATGGTTATGAAAAAATTATTTATTTTTAGTGTATTCTTATTATTAAGTTTAAGTGTGGTAGCTCAAATAGAAGCTGTAGAGGAAGAAAATTTGGGTATAACTCCGGATTCCCCCTTATATGGATTGGAAAATGCCTTGAAAAGATTAAGTTTGGCTTTTACATTTGGTAAAGAAGCTAAAGTGAGGAAAGAATTAAGTCATGCAAGGGAAAGGTTAAGGGAAGTTAAATTGATGGTAGAAAGAGGAAATGTGGATGCAGCTGAAAAGGCCAAGATAAGACATAAAGAGCTGATAAATAAGTTAAGGGTGAGAATTGATGACTTAGATGACGATCCAAATTTTGAAACTGAATTAGAAATTGAAACTGAGTTAGAAGATCAGGAAAATGAAATTGAGGAAATTGAAACTAAAATTGAGATTAAAAGAGGGTTGAGTGAAGAGCAAAAAACAAGGTTAAAGGCGTTTTTAGAAGAATTGAGATCAAGTGGAAGTGAAGTTAAATTAAAAATAGAAAATAAGAAAGGGGAATTAAAATCGAGATTAAGAGCTAAGGGTGTGGGTGAAGCCGATATTAAAAAAAGAATAGAAGATGTTAAAGACAAGGGTTTAAGGAAAAGTTTGAAACTAAGAATAGAACATGTTAAAAGAGAAATTGAGAAATCTAAAGAAAAATTAAAGGATGCAGATGAAAATGCCTTGGGTGATTTGAATGTGGCTAAAAAGAAATTAGAGCAAGCTACAGAGGAAATTGAAAAGGGTAATTTTGAGGAAGCTAAAAATTTGATTAATGAAGCTTTAAAATTAGCTGTACTTGTGAGAGGGGAAAATAATTCCAAATTAAGGGCAGTTAGAGAGGTTTTAAGGGAGAGGAGTGAGTTAAAACAAGAAGCTAGAGTGAGATTGGATAAAGCTAAAAAGTTATTGAAATCAGGAATTAAAGTGAGAGAGGAGGATGAATTAAAAAAATTTTTAGAAAAAGATGATAAGGAAAGAAAAGAGATTATAAAAAGGGATTTGGATAAGGCAGAAGATAAAATTAAAAATTTTTTAGATGATTTAGAAGAAAATATGGAAGAGGAAGATGAGGGGGAAGAGGATGATAATAAGGTCCTTTATGATAATGTGGTAGGTCGACAAAAAGATGATGACGAAAACAAGGAAGTGTAAGTGTGAAGAAATTAATAAATAAAATCATAGTTCAAATTGATAAAGAAAAGGTTAAAAATTGGGTGAGGAAAAGGAGTAAAAAATTCTTTTCCAAATCTGATTATTATATTTGTAGAGTGTGTAAGCACGTTTTACCGGAGAATCAGATGAATCCGGATGATAAGACTATATGTAAGGAATGTGCGAAACATTAGGTAATTTTATAAATATTCTCATTCTATAGTAACAACTATGAATGGGAGTTATTTAGTAGATTTGATGTCTGTAGTATTATTAATTAGTGCTTTTGTTCTATTGTTAAATGCAAAATCTAGAGATATTACAAGGTATTTAAGAGGTAAATTAGGAGGAATATCCTTCTTAATTATTGTATTTGTGATGGTATTCATGTTAGGATTCTTTATTCCAACTTTAAGCGTAGTTGCGTTTATTGTGAGTTTTATCCTATTATTATTGAGTTTTAACTTAAATAAGAAAGTAGAAGTTAGAAGGGCAGTTAGGATCTTTAGATCCAAGTTAGAAAAAGGAAAATTAGGTCCTAAAATTAAAGAAATTAAGAAAGAAAAAGGTGAAATTGAAGAGTTAAAAGCAAAATTAGAGAAAGAGAAGCAAGTAGCTGAAGAGGAGACCAAGGCTATTGAAAGCAGAAGGAAGGAAGAGAAGAAGAAATTAGAGAAAGAGTTTGAAAGGTTGAAGCTTTTAAAAAAACCGTCACCAAAACAAACTTTTAAAAAAAGTTTAAACAAAAAAGCCAAAAAGCCAGTCTCTAAACGTAGGAAAAAGCCAGCTAAAAAGCCGGCTAAAAGGAAAACGAGTTCTAGAAAAATAAAATAAGTTTTAAATCACAATGTTAAATGCAAAATCATATATGACACTAGAGCAACTTGCAAAAAAAGCGAGTAGGAGGGATGAGAGGGCTTTTAACCTGGTAGTAAGCAGAGTAAGACGAAAAATCCACAGACTCGGTGAACAAGGAGTTAGTCTTCCAAAATGGGATAAGATGCTTAGGGGGATAGAAACAAGAAGTGTATTAACCTCAAAAGAATTCTCAATCATGTATGGAAGAGATGTTGATATAAAGCTACATTATGGGTTCAAACGGGATTTTCTGAAGTATGAAGAAAAATTTGTAGACGCCATGTGCGAAAAAGACAAAATAATCTTTTTAAACCCCTCTTTAGGAAAAGTACAATCATGGTATGATCCCTCTTCATTAGATTATATAAAACATAAACATATATCTACTAATCCTAGAGCCAGCAAATACCGTAAAGACGTGAATAAAGATGAAATCGAACTATTTGTCTTTAACAATGGAAGCGGATACTTAGATCCAAAAGCACCAGACAGAAGAATGTACTTGGAACTCGACCTAAAAAGAGAGATAGGTACAAAAGGCGAAACAACTGTGCGATTACAAGTCGATAGAATGCGTCGCCCCAAAGGATACAAAACAGAACTGCACGGATACCCAATATAACACAAATCTTTCAAGAGAAGGACGAGCGATGCAAAGACATAGAAGATAAATCCTTTAGCTTTTAAGTAGAAATTTTATCTCTCTTATAAGTATCTTTCCAAATTTCTCTTACTTCTTCCCAAGAATATCTCCCCACTATAAATTCAAAAGCTAAAAACGTTGGTAAACCCACATCGTAAGCCATATAATCAGCTACCCTTTCCGCTATACCCTCTAATTTAGTCATAATAAAATAATAATAATACAAAGATTAAAAATCTTCCGTATACCTCTTTATTCCATTTTAATATTTTAGACCTATCTAAATTTCATAATTTATCTTCATTTTAAGAATTTTGAGTTAGGTAGAGTAATTCTACTACAGATTACAATTCAGATGTTTCAAACCACCCAAAATAATATAAACCAAGAATTATAAAAAATATTATCAATGAAAATAAAATTAAAAGTAAGTGAAACCGAACCTAATTATAAACTCCTAAAAGATCCCAATCACCGGTTTGGAGAAAACTATGTTCGAATCGGAGTTGAAACTAAAGATCGTTTTAGAACTTACAACATTCCTAAAAATAAATCTACACTTGAAGCTTATTTAAGACTCTCAGATGTAACTCTTGGTAAAGTTGAATCTAGTGTGGCTTACTCTCCAGATTATAAATATAAAATAAGGTCTATTCAATTACATCAAAACAAAAATTTTACAAAAATAACTCGAGAAGCCTTAGACGAACTTTTAGAAACATCTCCAGGCTCAGATTAAAAGATTAAATCTGTCATTAATGAATATGGAATCTTTAATGTATAGAAAGCTTAAGAAAAACTGTTTTCCGTTCATTTGTTGTAATTTCATAGCTATATAATAAATGAGATATTAGAGAACTGATATCCTAAATAATAATAATTAAAACTACAATATCCTTTTATATTTTTGTTAATTCTTATTGAATTTAATGAGAAGATCTATAATTTTCAATAATATGGATTTTAATGAAATTCACAAACAGATTGAGGCGAGTTTTGAAAAAGGTCCGGGGGATCTACCGGTTAAATATAGGGATAAGGTAGTAAAGGGAATTTTGGTTCCAGAAGATAATTATTTGATCTCTGGAAGTATTGCGGCATGGGCGTGGAAGGAAATAGCAGAGAGTAAATTTCCGGAATTTTATGTGATAATTGGGGGTTGTGAGGGAGATAAAGTATATTTAAGTTTAGAAGATTTTGAAACTCCTTTGGGGACTGTGAGTAATGTGCAATTAAAGTCCACTAACGAAAAGATTCAAGTGGATGAAGAAAAACACACAGAAGAGAAAAGTATTGAGATGCAATTACCTTTTTTGCAGTTTGTGAGTAAAGATAAATTAGATAAGTTAAAAATTTTGCCTTTGTTAGTGGGAAAAGGGTGTAGTTATGAGACTTTGGAAAGTGTGGCTAAGGCAGTAAAAAGTATTCAAAAGGAATTTGTGGTGGTTGTGGGAAGTGATATGACTAAACATGGGGAGAAATTTGAGTTTAATCAATTTAGATATGGAATAGAGCAAGAGATTAATAATTTAGATATGAAAAGTTTGGAATTTATTCAGAATTTAGACGTTACTGGACTTTTAGAACATTTAGGGAAAACTAATCTTTCAAATGGGAAAGGGGTTTGTTTATTATTGGAGTTAATAGAAGAGAATGGAAGATTATTGGATTATCAAAGTTATGGAAGCGAAGATATAAGTACTTACGCTAGTTTGGTTTTTTAATGAAACTTAATTTAGAAGATAAAGAATATGAATTAAAGGAAGTTAAAGGTCTTTGGAAAGTAAAAGGATTGATGTTTTCTAAGAAAAAGAATTTAATTTTTGACTTAAAAGGAAGGAAAGAATTAATCCATGGCTTGTTTGTTTTCTTCCCATTAAAATTATATTTTTTAGATGAAAATTATAATATTTTAGAAAAAGGAGAATTAAAACCATTTGGATTTTATTTACCTAAGGTGAAGGCGAAGTGGCTGGTCGAGGTTTCTTAGAAACTTCTTTCAAATAAGCCATGTAAGATTTATTATATTTATACCATTTTTTCATAATTCTCTTACCCATAAAACGCATGGCAGATGGGAAGCGAGGATAGTGATAGTCTTTATTTCTAGTAAGATAAATTTTAATGCCTTTAAGATAAGAATAGAATCTACCGTAGCAGTATTTTAACCCTTTTTGAAGTTCATGGGGGGTCATGTTTAAAGGTTTAGATACTACATGCATGCCATCATAATGATCCCAGTTAGTATGTAAGATTCTATCTTCTTTTTTTAATTTTTCATATAAAGGAGTTCCTGGAAGGGGAGTTAAAGCAGCTACTTGGAAGAAGTCGATTTTTTGTTTTTTGCAAAATTTTGAAAGTAGTTTAAAATCATCCAGAGTATCTGAATCTGCTCCAATCATAAACATACCTAAAATCATAATATCATTTTCATGACAAATTTTTATAGAGCGTTCAATATCTTCTACGGTTTGAGATTTTTGTATCTCTTCTAAGGTTCTAGGATTGGGGGATTCGAATCCAAAGTAAAGCATGAAACATCCAGCTTCTTTCATTTTGGCTATTAATTTAGAATTTTTTGTTACATTGGTTCGTATTTGGGCAGACCAAAGTCTAGAAAATCCAGATTTTAACATTAAATCCAATAATTGGAAAGTTTCTTCAGGGTTAACGGAGAAGTGATCGTCTATGAAAAAAATATTTCCTTCATTATATTGAGAAATTTCTTTCATAACGCTTTCAGGGCTACGAGTTCTGTATTTTCTTCCAAACATAGCGGTTACTGAGCAGAAATTACAATTGTAAGGACAGCCTCTACTGGTCATAACAGGCCATCTTTTGAATTTTATTTTTTTCCAGCCTTTAATTAAGTTAAAATTGGGGAAGGGAAGTGAGTCTAGATTTTGAATTGGAGCGCCTGAAACTGTTTTTTCTTTAAATTTATTGGATAAGATATCTACTATAATATTTTCAGCTTCTCCTAGAACAATTTGATCAAAATTAGATTTAACATCTTCTGGAATCATACTGGCGTGAATGCCGCCCAAGATAGTTTTTCCATTTGGGTTTAAAGATTTAAATTGTCTAGCTATTTTTTTTCCCCTGTTAACGGTGGCTGTTAAACAACTTAAACATAAAATGTCAATGTTTTGAAGTTCTTCTGAGTTTATTTTTCTTCCCAAAATGTTTTCATTAATTATAGAAACATCAAAGCCAGATTTTTGAGCTATGGTGGCTAAGTAAACAGGTCCTAAGAGGGGAATAGTCATGACTTTGTCGAAAACATTAGAATAAGCGCCTGTGGGTTCTATAAATAAAACTTTAGTCATCAAAATAAGAAGTGACTGGAAGGTTTTAAAGGTATCTGAATAGAATTTATTATAAAATTTGAATTAACAACAACCCAATTAAACCCGCGAGTAAAGCATAAGCAATTACAGGAATCAAATTAATCCGGATTATTCGTCCTTCTTGATGATGTAATCCTACAGCAGCACTAGCTGCAATTACATTATGAATAGAAATCATATTGCCAATGGCACCACCCACAGCTTGTAAGGCAAGGATAATAACAGGGGAGATGGCTAAAGCAAGGGCGGTTTCATATTGAAAAGTGCCAAAAAATAAATTGGAAACTGTATTGGAGCCGGAAATGAAAGCACCTATGGCACCTATAAATGGGGCAAATAAGGGATAAAGGGATCCTGTTAGAGAAGCAGTGGCTTTGGCTAATAATAAAGGCATACCGGGAAGAGAAGATAAATTATTATTAGAGAGGATTAGGATTTGGACAAAGGCTATTGTGAACATTAAAGAAATTAAAGGGAATCTTATTTTTTTAAAGGATATAAGAAGACTAGCTTTAACATTCGGAAAAGGAATTTTAAACATCAAAATTGAAATTAAACATACAACTAAAAATAAAACACCTGGAGAATATAAGGGAGAGAAAGAATAATTTAAATTGAGACCAAATAAAGTAGGAAGATTAAGAGCTAATTTTTTTAAAAAAGTTCCAATATTTAAGAAATTTATTCTCGTAAGTACAAGAAAAAGAACTACGAGTAAATAAGGCATAATAGCTTTTCTAAATTTTAAGATTTTTTTATGTTGTAAAGGAAAATGATCTGTTTCCCAATATTTAGGCCAATGTTTTTTTTCAGCAAAGTCCCATTTCTTTTTAGGCACTAAAAATCCTTTTTTAGTAGTGTAAATTAAAAGGAAAAAACCGATAAAACCCCCTAATAAAGAAGGAAATTCAGGGCCAAGTAAAATGGCGGTAAGGAAAAAGGGAATTGTAAAACATAAACCAGCCCAAAGAGCATAAGGCCAAACCTTTAGGCCGTCTTGAAAAGAACGTTTTCTTCCAAATAATTTAGTTAAGATACAAACCAAAGCTAAAGGAATGAAAGTTCCAATAAGTAAATGGAATAAAGCTGAATAAAAAGTAATTTGAGTTAAGTTAACATCTAGTATGGATTTAATACCGATTAAAATGGGGGTGCCAACGGCTCCAAAAGTAACTGGGACAGAGTTAGCAACTAAAGCAGTTATGATTGCGGCTAAAGCTGGGAAGCCTAAAGAGACAAGTAAAGGAGCGGCCAAAATTGCAGGAGTTCCGAATCCAGCTGCACCTTCAATAAAAGCTCCGAATAAGAAAGCAATAATTAAAACCTGGATTCTTCGATCTTTTGATATTTTTCTTAAAGCTTGGTTTAAAGTATAGATGATACCGCCTAATTCTAAAAGTTTTAATAATAGAATAGCGCCGAAAATGATTAAGATTATTTCAAAAGCGACAAAAAAACCTTTTAGAGTGGCGGCGCCAATCCAAGGAAGAGGCATTTTCCAGAATAAAAAAGCAATAACTATTGTTGTTAACCATGTTAAGGGCATGGCTTTAAGAGCTCTCCATTTTAAAATAACCATTAAGGTAAAGACTAATAATAATGGAATTAAAGCTAAGAAAGTGAGTAAATAAATGGAAAGCATAGATATTAAATTTATTTTTAAATATAAATAATTTTTGTATTAGAATAAGTCTTTATCTAATAATTTAGCAAAATTATCCATTTCCTTATAAATATGGTCTATCTGTTTTTTGACTTTGGCTAGTGTTAGGTTGATATTTTTTTCAGATAATTCAAATTTATGGTTAGTTTCTTTAGCAATCCCAAGATTTACTAGTTTTATCATATGATGGATTACAGTAGCTCTAGAGAGATGGGATCTTAGGGATAATTCTTGGCTATTCAAAGGTTTAGATTCTTTTTTAGCATCTATTAGCTGGATAAATAATCTATGGCAGGACTTTTCCTTGTCCCGCTCGTTAAATAGGCCTAGATTTTGAGAAATAAATAACAAAGCATCATTCTGGAAGGGTTTGGATAGGGATTTTTTCATGTTTTTCATTAAAATAGTAAGATTTATAAATGTGTTGTTGGTTTAAACTCAACGAACCTTTTTAGAAAAAAGCTTCAGCAAAAAAGTTGATTTAAACTATACGGGGTTAAGATGGGTACTAAAAAGAAAACTGAAATTAAAGAAGAAAAAAAAGACTTTTTAGAAGATTTGCAACGAGTGCAGGCTGAATTTGAGAATTATATTAAGAGAGCGGGTAAAGAGAAAGAACAAATCAAAACAAATGCGAAAGCCGAGTTGTTATTGAAGATAATTCAAGTGAAGGAAAATCTAGAAAAAGCTCTTGAAAATATTGAAGATGAAGGATTGAAAATGGTCTATAATCAAATAACTAAGTTGTTGAAAGAAGAGGATATAAGTGAAATTGAAGCTGAAGAATTTGATTATAACATGCATGAGGTGGTTAAAAAGGAAAGTGAAGGCGAAAAAATTAAGGAAATAGTGCAAAAGGGGTATATGTTAAAAGATAAAATTTTAAGAATTGCCAAAGTGGTAATTGGGGGAAAATAAAAATGACAAAAATATTAGGAATTGATTTAGGAACAAGTAATAGTGCTGCAAGTGTATTAGAGGCTGGAAAGCCAAAGATTGTACCAAGTGCAGAGGGTGCTTCATTATATGGGAAAGCATTTCCAAGTGTTGTAGCTTTTACCAAAGAAGGGGAATTATTAGTGGGAGAACCGGCTAGGAGACAAGCTGTAAGTAATCCAAATGGAACAATAATCGCGGCTAAGAGAAAAATTGGAAGTGATCATAAATATAATGCACATGGAAAAGATTATACTCCGCAACAAATTTCAGCTTATATTTTACAAAAAATTAAGAAAGATGCGGAAGAATTTTTAGGAGAGAAAGTTGAGAAGGCAGTTATTACTGTGCCGGCTTATTTTGATGATGATCAAAGACAAGCGACTAAAGATGCTGGAAAAATTGCTGGATTAGATGTTGTGAGGATTGTAAATGAACCTACTGCGGCTTCATTAGCGTATGGTTTAGATAAAAAAGAGAAAGAACAGAAGATTCTTGTGTTTGATTTTGGTGGGGGAACTTTAGATGTTACTGTGATGGAATTTGGAGACGGGGTTTTTGAAGTTAAATCTACATCTGGAGATACTCAATTAGGTGGGACTGATATGGATGAAATTTTAATGAAACATATTTTAGATAAAGTTAAGGAAGAGCATAATGTAGACCTCAATGAAGATGAAACTGCGGTTCAAAGAGTGAGGGAAGCTGCAGAAAAAGCTAAAATTGAATTGAGTACTACAATTGAAACAAGTGTTCAATTACCTTATTTGACTACAAATAATAATGAACCTGTTAATTTTAGCATGAAGTTAACTAGGGCGGAGCTTGAAAATTTAGTTTCGGATATTATTGAAAAATGTAAAAAACCTGTTGAAAGTGCTTTAAGTGATGCTAAAGCAAGTAAAGAAGATATTTCTAGAGTTATTTTGGTGGGTGGGCCGACTAGAATGCCTTCAGTACAAAAATTTATTGAAGATTTTGTGGGTAAGAAACCTGAAAGAGGAGTAGATCCGATGGAATGTGTGGCTAATGGGGCTGCTGTTCAAGCTGGAGTTTTAAGTGGAGATGTTAAAGATGTTTTATTATTAGATGTGACGCCTTTAACTTTAGGTATTGAAACTTTAGGAGGGATTAGAACCCAATTAATTGAGAGAAATACAACAATTCCTTCTAAAAAAACTCAAGTGTTTAGTACTGCGGCAGATAATCAACCGGGAGTGGAGATCAATGTATTGCAAGGGGAAAGGGAAATGGCAACAGATAACAAATCTTTAGGACAGTTTATGTTAGATGGTATTCCACCTGCTCCTCGTGGTGTTCCACAAGTGGAAGTTACTTTTGATATTGATGCAAATGGTATTTTGAATGTACATGCTAAAGATTTAGCTACAAATAAAGAGCAAAAAATTACTATTTCAGCTAGTCAGAAGTTAGATGAAGATGAAGTGGAAAAGATGAAAAAAGAAGCCGAGGAACATGCAGAAGAAGATAAGAAAAAGAAAGAAAAAATTGAAGTTAAGAACAATGCGGAATCTGTGATTTTTTCTACAGAGAAATTATTGAAAGATCAAGGAGATAAAGTAGACAAAGAAACTAAAGAGAAGATTGAGAAAGAAGTTAATGAATTGAAAGAAGTGGTTAAAACAGATAAAACAGATGATATAAAGAAAAAATTAGAAGAAGTGAATAAAGTTGTTCAGGAATTGGGGGCTAAAATGTATGCGGAAGCGGCTAAGAAACAGCAAGAACAACAGAAAACTTCACCCCAGCCGAACCAGCAAGAAAAAACAGGACCTTCTCCAGAAAAAGAAAAGAAAGAAGATGTAGTTGAAGGGAAGTTTGAAGATTTGAAGGATAAGAAGGAATGAGTAGAGACTATAAAACAGGAACTGGAGAGAATTCAACAGGATTAAGTGATAGGGTTTATGATTTATTGGAAGAAAGGTCTGAACTTTTTTTGGGTGGAGAATTAAGAGAAAAATTTAGAGCAAAAACTCCAAAATTAAGTAAACAAGACATAGAAGATTTTACAGATCTTACCCATTATCTTTTTGGATATTTTTCTAAAATGACTCCAAGAGGAATTACTAGAATGACTTTACATTTCTTACATAGAAGATGACTAAAGGAGATTATTATGAAATACTTGGAGTTGAAAAAGGTTCAAGTAAAGATGAGATTAAAAAGGCGTATAAGAAATTAGCTTTGAAACATCATCCAGATAGGGGTGGAGATGCAGAGAAGTTTAAAGAAATTTCTGAAGCTTATGCTGTTCTTAGTGATGATACTAAAAAAGGTCAGTACGATCAATTTGGACATGCAGGTTTTGATCAAAGGTTTAGTCAAGAAGATATTTTTAGAGGGGCTGATTTTAATTCTGTATTTAGTGAGATTTTTGGGGGTGGTTCTGGAGGAGGTATTTTTGATATGTTTTTCGGAGGAAGAGGGGGAAATCATGAAGAACGTGGATCAGATTTAAGCCATGAGGTTAGTTTGGAATTTGAAGAAGCAGTTGATGGAATTGATAAGGAAATTAAATTGCCTGTGAGTGAAAAATGTGAAAAATGTGAGGGAAGTGGAGCTGAAGGTAATGATGTTGAAAATTGTGATGAATGTGGAGGAAATGGACAAGTAAGAAGGAATAGAAGAACTTTATTTGGAGTTTTTTCTTCAATAAGTCCATGTGAAAGATGTGAAGGTGAAGGTAAGATAATTAAAACTCAATGTGGAGAATGTAAAGGTTCAGGTGTTATAACTGATGTTAAAAAAATTAAAGTTAAAATTCCTGCTGGGATTGATCATGGAAATCAAATTAGATTAAGTGGTAAGGGTGATGTTAATTCTAAGGGAAGAAATCCTGGAGACTTATATGTTATTGTTAAGGTTAAGGAACATGAATTTTTAAAAAGGGAAGGTTATGATTTACATTTAGAAGTGCCCATTAGTTTTTATTTAGTAAGTGTAGGAGGGGATATTGAAGTTCCGACTTTGAAAGGGAAAAGTAAATTAAAAATACCAAGTGGAACTAGAAGTGGGACTGTGTTTAGATTGGAAGATAAAGGTGTTAAGTATTTGAATTCTAATGAAATTGGAGATCAATATGTTAAAGTTATTATTGAAGTGCCTAAATTAAATACTAAACAAAAGAAAGTGTTAAAAGAATTTGATGTAAGTTTAAAAAAGAAGAAATTTGGATTGTTTTAGAAGAAGGGAACTCATCCCTTTCAACCCAGCAAAAGAAAGTGTTCACGGAAAATATTATATAGTTCTTAATTTTTAAATAAATATATGTTAAAAAGAGGGATTTTAGTGTTTTTGTTAGTTATGGGTAGTGTTTATGCTTTAAGTGGGGATTTTGATAATGATGGGGAAGTGGATTTTGAGGATTTCTTAGGGTTTGCAAGGCATTATAATGAGAACCAAATAAATGATTCAAATAGAGAATTTAATTTGAATGAAGATGGTAGGATTGATTTTAGTGATTTCTTAATCTTTGCAGCTAATTTTGGTAGAATTCCAGGAGATTTTGATGGGAATTCATGTTTGGATAATAATGATTTACTTTTGGCTAAAGAGGAATTATTAGACTTTGATGATAGAAGACCAACTGCAGTTTACACTAGCATTGGAAATTATCCAGATGATCATAGCATTATTTCTCAATCTGAAAGTCTTAATAATGAATTAGCTATTTTAACTAGAAGATATGATTTAAATGGAGATGGGTTTATTTTTTCTCATTCTCCAGAGAAAGGATTGAATTTAGCTAAGTTAGATAAAGCAATATTTGATGATTTTAGAGAAGATAATGAATGTGCAAGCAGTGGAATTAGAGGTGATTTTGATAATAATGGTTGCTTAAATAATAATGATAGGTCATATGCAAATGATGAGTTATCAGATTTTATTTTAGCTATAGGTGGTTATAATGGATTGGCTGGGGGAGGGTTAAGTATTGCTGACATAAGTGGAACTGGGGGAGGTTTTACAGTTACACTTAAAGGAGAAGGTGTTAATGAGTTTGATGATAAATTACAGGAGTTAACTAGTAAGTATGATCTAAATGGAAATGGGTTTATTTTCCAAAATTTTAGAGGCACAATTATTCTGAGTTTAGCTGATGGATTTGCTTTTGATGGAATTTCTGAGAATAGGTGTGGAGAAGTTTCTGAACCTGTAGAATTTGAAGTAGTTGCAGGAGATCCTTGTGCAATTTATGGGGGAGATGATCGAAATAAGTGTTATATTCTTGCAGCTGCTAAAGTAAGTGTTTTAGATCAAAATTTATGTGAGAACATAGATGAAGATGGAAATTTAATTAGTGATACTGAAAATGAAATAAAATTAAAGAATATTTGTAGACAGAAAGTAGCCATTGGAATGCAGAGTCAATCTTCTCAAATTACAGGTGTTGTTTTAGAAGAAGGAGAAGAAGAATTCTGCTTTGATAATTTAATTCCTACTGAAATAACTCCAAGAATTGGAGAAGCACAAACTTCGAGAGCACAATTGTACGGAGATTATGATGAGGTAACAAAATTCCAAGAAAATAATGGAAACTTTGTGTATAGAGACTTTGGAGATATAAGAAATTTCTTCTGGAAATTTCATACTGTATTTTATGAAGTAGAAATGGATCAAGAATTTGTTGAACCTCCAACATTCACAAAAGCAGAAGCTACTTTTGGTACTGGTTTAAAGAATGCGAGAGTTGTTTGGTATAGAGATACTGGGGCTGTCTTTAAAGGGAGGACTTATCAGGATGGAACTAGATCCAGTGTTGTCTCTCCTGAAAAGAATTTATTACCACATGATTATAATCCAATAATCCAAGAATTTAGGACTTATTTTGAAAATGAAGGAGAAAGAGAATTTAGGAAATATGAATTAAATGGAAATCCTCCACAAAATGAAAACGGTCCTCCTTGGAACATGCCTGCCATACCGAGAAATCCTCGTTATTGGTCGGATAGAGTGGATGAAGATTCGGACTTTGCCCAAATTACTCCACTTGGAGAGAATAAATACCAAGTTAGATTGAAATCACTATCTTGGTTCTTTGTATCGCATGGAAACTATGGTTTGAATCTTTGGGCTCCAGTTAAACCAGATAATCAGAGATTTAGTTATTGTGTAAAAGGTGAAGTGAAATGAAGAAGTTTATTTTTCTTGGATTAGTACTCATGTGTTTAGTTCCTAGTGTTTATGGTGCAACTTTGAAAGGAGTGGTTACTAATATTGAGACAGGGGAGCCTGTGGAAAATGTGAATGTTGTGGTCTATAAGAGTTTAGGGGATTTTAAGAATAATTATTATTTTCGTGGAGCCCATACCAATTATTTAGGAGAATATGAGATTGATAGATTGGAAAGGGGGAAATACTTTATTGCCGCATCTCATTTGGGTTATGTGGATGTGCAAAGTATTTATAGTTATAGTAGAGTTGGTATTCAGGATGAGCCTGAATATAGGAGAGATTTGAGATTAGCTGAAGTTGCTTACGAATTAGATGAAATAGAGGTAGAAGCGATAAGAACTTATGAAGATTTATGGGTCGAAGGGAGTGTTCTTGATGAGGATAGTTTTTTAGGGATAGAAAATGCTAATGTGGATTTGATTCTTACTACTAAATTAGGAGGTCGTGTTTCTAAAAAATTTAGGGAATCTGTGAAAACAGATTTCTTTGGCAGGTATAGCTTATTAATACATGAACCTGTAGATATAAATTCTTTAGATTATAGTATAAATGTAGAGAAGGAAGAGTATGTTTCTGTTGAAGAAATAGGGAATATTTTTGGAGGGAGTTTTTATGAATATCATGAAATTCCTCTTGTGCAATTAAAACCTGCTCCATTTCATGTAGCAGGTAGTGGAGGGGAATCCATTAGATCTGCGGATTTTGATAGTGTGAGAGTTGAGGGAAGTGATTTATTTGGAGGAGGTTCATATCCTTCTAGTTTGAGAAGTGGGAATGCATGGGTATTTCCTGCAAGAAGAAGTGAGCCTTATGATTCAAGTTTTGAGAGAGTTGAGATTAAAAAGGATGCAAGTATTACCTTACAAGCTAATGATAATGGAGTTATAAGA
>CEPX01053750.1_pt1 | contig 16483 bp, 23 predicted proteins | sample 361361 | NCBI WGS metagenome assembly CEPX01 (sample SAMEA2619974, study PRJEB7988) | marine metagenome | biome: marine biome (ENVO:00000447); feature: mesopelagic zone (ENVO:00000213) & marine oxygen minimum zone (ENVO:01000065); material: "saline water (ENVO:00002010), including plankton... | reverse complement strand
ACTGTTTTATTCCATTTTTGAGTAGCAAAGAGTCCTATTCGGGACCTGGCTGATGTAAAAATGGACCGGTCAAGAGGCATCTACTTTATCCCCTTGAATTAAATCAAAAAGATTGTTTTTATCTTCGTCTGTTAATCCAACTCCTTCAGAGGTAGCTTTATGTTTAAGGCTGATTAATTTTACCAATTGCTCATTGGAACGCTGCATGGTTTCAATATGTTTAGCTGCTACTGGGCTTAAGTATTTGTTTTGTTCTGCATCTTTTGCAATTGCGGTTGCAATCTCATTTAAAAATTCTCTAGCTATTTTTCTATCATTACGAATATTTCCCAAGGCTTCATCCATAAGCTCTTTCAAATCTTTTTTGCTCATACCATTCCACTCTCCCAATCTTGTTTAAACATGCTATATTTCTTTCTAAATTTCTTTAACGAATTAACAATCTGTTTTGTGTTGAGTCCGGTAATTTCTCTCAAGTATAAATAAATAGCTTTTTTATTAAAAATTTCTATATCCTCTTTTGATTCAAAGAGAATGATTATGGCCTTATAAACCCTTAAATCATTTTCTTTCATTAGAGAAGTATCCCATGAGCTTATTTCTTTGTGGAATGAAGCCCAGAATTCCTCATCTTCTCTTTCGGTTATATAAGATTCATTCGTTGATAGATATTCTTCTTCGTAAGCTTTCGATACATTCTCGTAATCGATTTCGCGCCTATTTCTTTTTTGCTGTTGTTTTACTTTATGAATAAACCAATTCTTAGTAATAACTGAAAAATATGAGAAAGCTTTAGAGCCTTTATTTGGATCGTACTTATCCAAAATGGTCATAAGCCATATTTTACATTCATCGCGCAAAGAATCACAATTAGGTAAATTTGTAAATTTATAAGTAAAAACTATTTTATCAACCATTTCATTGAATGCTGGTTGGATAAATTTTACATATAGTTCTGTTCTTTCTTTTATAGAGTCTGTATTGCTATATTTTATTATGGCCTGTTCATGAACAATAGTAAAATAATGATTACTCTTTTTAGCTGCTCTCTTCTTTTTCGATTTCATCAATGGTTTCAATTTCCTTGCTATCGTCTGTAATTTCTGATGCTTCTGATTCTGTTAATGAATAAATATATTCAAAGGTTTCTAGTTGTTCATTAAAAGATACCGCATGGTTTAAAAGATATTCCAAGGTTTGATCGCCATAAAATGCATCCAAATCATATACAGACTTAACATGTTTTGCAAACGCATCCACCATATGTTGTAAATCGCCTAATTCCCCTGATACTGAAAGCAATTGTACTATAGCATTACGTGCGTATATAAAAATCGCTACATTAAAAAATACTGATATACATAACACAGCAGATAATATTATTTCAAGTCGGCTCATAAGTTTCCTCTTTTGCTTTGCTTTTTTCTTCTTTTAATAATTCTTTATTGGCTTTAATAAATTCTTTAGTGATTTCACCAACTTTTTTCGATGTTGGTAACTCATCTGTTTTTATTATTTGCGGTGTTGTTAAAGCCTTTGCTAGAGAACCAGTTAGCTCACAAAATTTACATTGTAAGCTGTCGGCAGTTTCATTTATCCGGTGAAACGCCATTTGTTCATTGCAACAATCTGCACAAACATACCGGTAACGAGGCATTTACTTTTTCACCATACTCTCTAAATCTTCGTTAGAAATTTCCGCGTTATTAGTCACTCTAATGGTAGGTGGGTTTCGTACCACTAAACCCTCTTCTGTTTCAACTAAATCAAACCCTTTCAAAATTGGAACAATGTCCAATTCATTCATTAATGATTCTTGAAGGGCCATCATAATTGCCCCCATTGCTTGGTTTGATAATTTCATATCTTTGGTTGTTGCCATTTTAATCTCCTTTTTCGATTCTATAGCTGTCACTATCAAAATGTTGTGTAGAAAATTCAAAGAGTTCTGTGTTTTCTATCGCAATCATTCGATGTCTTAATCCGCGATAAACATGAAAGTTATCGCCAGTTTCTAAAATAATTTCGTTAGCTTTTTCTATATTGTCCTCATCTGAATATTTCACTAAAAGCTTGCCAGATTGCACATAAAATACTTCATCTTTAAGCTTGTGATAATGCCAAGAGCATTTCTTATCTTTTTCAAAAAATAAAAGCTTTCCGCAATATTCCTCACAATTTACTATCCATCTTTCCCAACCCCACCCTTTGTCAACGTGAATCATCGGCAAAGAAGTCGTCGGCTTTAATTCCTTTGTCATCTATGTAAAAATCTCCTGAAGGCTTTCCTAAAATTAATTTATGGTACTTAGCGCCCCACTTTTTTAATTGTCTTTCTGTTAAATCATGAAAATCATTATGTGCTCTAAAGGCATTCCCGTGGAATCTTCCCATTCCTCTCGCAGTAAAATACACTATATTATGCCCTTTTTTATATAAAGTGTTAATCTTTTTAATTCGTTCCTCAAAAGGTTTAGCATTTTTATAGTCACCATCAGTTAAGGTGCAGATAGTTCCATCAATATCAAATACATATGTCATTTCATATTTCCTAATATTCTTGTTGTTGAATAATTTCCAATTCTCTTAAAAAATCTCAAATTTTGAGCGTGGCTTTCTCCTACCACCTCTTTGTCTTTCCAATCAGAGCCTACCACCATATAAGCAGGACCAATTGTTTTTATTAATGATTCCAATTCTTCTTTAGAATCAAAAACCATCACATTATCGACATATTGTATGCATTCTAAAGCAAACTTTCTATCTTCTACACAATTATAAGGCCGTTCGGATCCTTTATCTTTTTTTACTTTTTCGTCTGAATCGATGCCAACAATCAAATGATCGCCCAAGGATCTAGCATATTTAAGCATTTCAAAGTGTCCGCGATGCAGAATATCAAAACAACCATTTACCCATACTAATTTCATGCGACACTAACGCCTTTCTTTTGAACAACAAGTGTGGCACAATCATTTGCAAATTTAATAGCTTCTTCAATATTTTTCGTTTCAGCATATCTTACAGAAAGTCCGCCAATAAAAGTATCACCAGCGCCGGACGTATCTTTTATTTCGACCTTCGGCACTTCATATATTTTATCTAAATATCTTGCTCCCTTGGGGCCGAGCGTAATAATCATCTTTTTAATTAGTTCTTCATCGAGCATGTGCTTAGTTCTATTATATTCAAATTCATTAATCTTAATAAACTTGATACCACGACACCAATCTCCCAAAATTTTCTTTGTATCTAAAAAGGTTTCAGAATGTTGTTGAGAAATATATTGAATGTCTTCTTCTGATAAAAAGCCCTTATTATAATCTGAAATTATTACTACGTCATACAGTGAAAAATCAATCTTGTTAAGCTCACAACGAGCGATCACATCATCATTTTCGTCACAACGAAGAATTATATAATTGGTTCTTTGATCTACAAATCTTATTTTTCTAACGTCTTGCCAATTATAGTTTGTGGCAATATCAGCAGCAGAATCAGACAATGATTGTATATTACGATATACATTCATCGCCATTCCTGGATTATAGCTAATATCGTCTTTGTCTATTTTAATGACCGGTACCGGTGCCTCTGGACAAAGGCGATTACATTCACCATATTGGTAAACATCTACGCAGCTTTCTCCAATTATTAAAATATGCATTAAGATCCTTTAACAACATCACAAATATAATCAATCTCTTCAGAGGTTAATTCAGGGTAATTTGGCAAGAAAAAGCCGCAAGCATGAATATTATCACTCACATCATCATGGAATTCATCGTATAAATCCGTCCAAAATGGATGGCGCCCCAGATTGCCAGCGCTAAAAAGTCGCGTTTCTATGCCACTTTCTACAAGTCTTGTAACAATCTCTTTGCGATGTTCGGTACTATCGGCCAATGCGCCGAAAGAAATCGATACCGGCACATTATCGCCCCAGCGCTGAAACCCAACCACACCTTCTAGCTTTTCCGCGTAGAGCCTATGGTTTTTGTTACGCTGACCAGCGGCCCATTCTGCTTTTTGCACCTGTCTGATGCCCAGGAAAGCCTGCAAATCGGTAGATCTCAGGTTGTATCCTGGTATAAAAAATGTGAATGGGCTGTGAAAGTCATCAATTCCATATTCATCCATAAGAGCTTTGGAAGATTCCGCGCTTAGGTCTTTAGCCCAACCATGGCTTCGCAACATAAGAAGCATCTCATAAAGCTCTTTATCGTTAGTGTTGACCATTCCGCCTTCGATTGTGGATAATTGATGTCCAAAATAGAAAGAAAATGAAGACATATCGCCAACAGTGCCTACTTTCGCGCCATCGGCGTAAGAAGCGCCCAAAGCTGCGCATGCATCTTCTAATAGCGTAAACCCGTATTTTTCCTTAAGTTCTAATATCCGCTCTCTATGATGAGGAACGCCCAGAACCTGAACAAAAATTACTGCATCCGGATTCTCACGCTCACAAATTTCTTCAAGCTGATCTAAATTCATTCCGAATGTATCAGGATCTGCACCGCACATAATCGGCGTTAAACCAAGCTGAATTGCGGGTGCAATGGTTGTTACCCAGCCTACAGAGGGGACAACAATCTTCTTATTCGAGATTCTGCCAGCTTGTACTGCTGCAGCAACCATCAAAAGATTGGCGGAAGAACCTGAGTTATTAAACACAGCGTAGTCAGTACCAATATAGCCGGCCCAGTCGTCCTCAACGTCCCAAGTCAATTGTCCTTTAGTAAGACGTGGATAACTTTTTAGCCAATCACATAGCGCGTTGACATCTTCATTATTAATCGTTTCTTTTGCAAGGGGAAATCTAATATCCATTTTGTGTTCCTATAGTTTGGTGGCCTCAACGTTTAAACTCATGAGTTTGCCGTTTTTCTTATCCATGTGCGGCAAATATGCTTGACTATAATCGTCTGCATAAAAATGCTCTGTATCTCGCCAATCATATTGCCTAATATTCCTAAAACCAATCGTTTCTAGTTCTTCTGATAGCGTGTCAAAAGTCCAACCATGATAATGAAAATCAAAATCATATTTTTGGCCGCCATAAAAAAAAGCGCGCACAATCTCAAAATCGTTCGTCATTAGAAAATATTCGCATGCAGCCCTAATATCCGGCACAGAAAGCCTCAAGATTCCTCCCGATCTAAGAGTTGTGTGCCAATTTATCAAAACTTCTTTCCAAGTTAGAGGCTGAAATAAAAATGGCTTTGTCGGGAAATGCTCTAAAACATGGCATGCATAAATTAAATCTACATTCTTAAATGTTGTATGTATTTTTGTAACATCACACACAACATCCGGATTTACATCGGCGCGGGCATCGATATTCGTAAATCCGTGTAGTTTTCTATCGCCACATCCTAAATTCAGTTTTACCATTAGAGTCTCTCCATCCAGTAATTTATCATTTCATCTATCATTGTATCAAAAGTATACTCAAAGTTTAAATTAATAACGTTAGCAAGCTTCTCTGTACTTCCTTTTAGAACATTCAATTCTGTTGGTCGCAAAAATCGAGGATCCATCGTAACATGATCGCGATAATCCATTCCTAGTTTGCTAAACGTGGACTCACAAAACTCACGCACGCTGTGAGATTCTCCCGTTGCACACACATAATCACCAGGATTATCGAGTTGCAAAAGCTGCCACATTACTTTTACATAATCTTTGGCATGGCCCCAATCGCGTGTGCTATCAAGATTTCCAAGTGCTAGTTTGTCAGATAAACCCTTTTTAATTTTAACGGCGCCCATCACCACTTTGTTAGTAACGAAGCTACCACCTCGTCTAGGAGACTCATGATTAAATAAGATACCATTAGTTGTAAACATATCATACGATTCTCTATAACACCTCATTAAGTTATATGCCAGTAATTTTGCGCATGCATAAGGACTAACTGGCATCATCGGCGTTGTTTCACGCTGAAATCCGTCCAAATCGATTGAATTTCCAAACATTTCAGAACTACTAGCTTGATAAATCTTTGAATTCATCTCCGTGAGCCTTACGACTTCTAGTAAGTTTAATGTTCCCCGGCCGATTGTATCTAGTGTATAAATCGGCTGGTCAAAGCTTACGCGCACATGACTTTGTGCCGCCAAATTATAAATCTCGTCCGGTTTAGATTTTTGTATAACAGATAATAATGATGACATGTCACACATGTCGGCATGATATAAGCTATTTTTAATATCGGAATAAATGTGTTGTATTCTTGCTGTTTGGTTTTCTGGAATTGAATTTCTTTTGAGAATTCCATGTACTTCGTAGCCCTTTTTCAGCAGCAATTCTGCCAAATAAGAGCCATCTTGTCCATTAATTCCAGTAATTAAAGCTCTTTTCATTACATTCTCACATCGGGGTAATTCTTTTCAAACCATTCAACTGTGTTTTTCATTGCTATTCTTAAATCTGTATAAAAGAATGCTGGCAAAAGTTTGTTGAATACTTTCTTGTTCGTTGGCCTTCTTAACTGTCCATTTGGTTTATCGGTCAACCATTTCACATTGTGATAATCGAACGCATCGCAAACCATTTCTACTAGTTCTTTAATTTGGGTCTCTCTCTGACCGGAGACAATCACGCGTCGAGGCAATTCAACATGCGCCCCCAAAAGTTCCAAGCAAACCCTCGCAACGTCTTGTGCATATAAAAACTCTCTATAGGCAGAACCATCGCCCCAAACCTCAAGAGGAGTATTATATTTTTTAGCGAGATAGCCTTTATGTACTAATGACGGCACCACATGCCCATCTTTCAAGTTAAAATTGTCGTTTTCTCCGAAAATATTCCCCGGAATTACAGAACAGAAGTTCGTATTATATTGTTGTTTGTATGCGTAGATTTGCACATCTACCATTCTCTTAGAATAAGCATACGAATAGTGCGCCGGATATGGTTCCCCGTCGTGTAAAATATCTTCATGTAGCTCGGGCGCGCCCGCAGGAAAAGCACAAACTGACGAAAATGCCAACAACTTCTTAACGTTGTGGAGATGGGCATAGTGAATCACGAAACTGTTCATCAAAATATTGCAGTAATATTGCTGCGCTGGTGTTTCAAGATTGCGGCCAATACCACCAACGCGGGCTGCGGTGTGAATAACATGATCGGGCTTTGTTTTCTCGAAAAGGCTCTTTACATCTTCTTCCTTGGTCAAATCATGCTGTTTGTGGCTGGAGAAAACAAAATTATAATGGGGATATTCTTTTGCTAAATCTGCTACCGCAGAGCCAACTAATCCGCCGGCGCCTGTAACTAAGACTGTTTCATTCATTTCTTATCTCCAAATCTTCTTTTCCAAACCGGATCACTTTTTATCCAATTGAAATAATCGATATTAATTCTATCAGATTGATCTCTCATATACATCTCACGAAATAACGGTGAATCATTTGCATGATATGCTTCTTGAACCGGTAGATGATCGCCTTCATTTGGGTTCCAATCGCAAGTTAAAACTAAATTGGGAGAGAAATGTAATTTACTCCCATTTCTTTGTGCCCTAAAGGCTAAATCATGAGTATTCATATTTAAGTGCTCAAAGCGGCAATCAAATCCGCCAAGCTCTCTAAAGTATTCTAGCTTGTACATTGCTAACAATGATATCATATAATCTTGAGGAATTCCAGGTAATCTTTGATCGGGGTGCGTCCATGCCATCCAATAATTATCAGGCGGACATTGACCTGAATGTCCTCGTCCTTCTGCGTATTTTACAATTACTAAATCTTTGTATGGTAAATCTTGATGCATATCAATGCATTCTTTAATTGTGTCTTTCAAAAAATAGCCGTCATCAGAAGCCCACATCATTAGTTCTCCTTCGGCCAATAAAGTTGATATTTGTCCGCATCGAGCGGGAGTGCCATAATCCTTAAAAAATTTAAAATTGCTTTTTGATGCTAGAGATTCCGGCGGCTCATTTGGTCCAACAAGCACCAATTCCCAACTATAATCAGTACCTACAGCTTCTGCCGCAGTATCATACAATCTTTCCCAAAGTTGTGTTCTATGAGCCGGTAAACAAATAGATAAATCATATTGCATTATTCAAATCTCCTTTTCCAAACAATTGAAGCTTCTTTCCAATTATCAATTTTTATTTTTGGTTGAACTTTCATTATCCAATGTGGATCTCGATATTTCTTCTGAAGAAGTGGTTCATCGTGCTGGTGTTGACATTCAAAGATTGGCATATGATCGCCACTTCCTCCAGGCATGTGGTCACATGCAAAAAGTGGAATTTGAGCCATCTCTACATTCGCTCCAATATATTGGGCCCGGATAGCCATATCGGCATGAGAAGCCCACGTACCTTCATAGCTGCAATCCCAACCTCCTAAAGAATTGAAAAAATCTGCATGCATAAAAGCAATATTGAATAACCACCATTCAGCCGGAATATGTGGAGATCCGGCCGGGGTGTTACAGATTCTAAAGTATGCATCCGGTTGTAAGTTTTGTCTTTCTTGGCTTCCTTCTTCACCTTCGTAATATTTTGCTACTAAAACGTTATTTTTTGCAGGCCCCATATCATAAAATTCATCTAAACACTGATCAAGGGAATTCTCAAAAAACAAACAGTCATCAGCGAGCCATGTATAAATTTTGCCTTCACATAAGGACGCAGCAATGTTAGATGCACGCACAGGGGAACCATAATCTTTAACGTATTTAATATTTCTAAGATCCCTCAATCCGTCCGGTAACGGAGTCGGCCCACAAATAACCAATTCAAAGTTACGCTTTGTAGATTTTAAAATGGAATCGTATAAATTTTCAAGTCTTTCGGTGCGAATACTCGGCAATATAAGAGATATTTCCGGTTTGCTCATTATTTACCTCTCATATATTCAATAACTTCTCTAACAGATTCCTCTAAAGAGACTTCAGCTTCAAAGTTCAATAATTCGTGAGCTTTCGTTGTGTTAGGAATGCGCTTTTGAACATCATATTCGTAGGCTTCATCCGAAACGGTCGAGAATTCCAGGTCGGGGTTTAGAATACCCCACACTAATTGCGCTAGTTCAAGCACAGATGTCGCCAGAGGCGTTGAAATATTGAAATCGTTGTTGACTGCCTTCTCGCTTTCTAGAGCCAACCTGATGCCTCTGGCGATGTCTTTTCCGTTTGTATAACATCGAATTTGCCCGCCGGAACCTAGGATATGCAGAGGATTCTGTCCTTTCATAATCTTGTTTATGATATCTGGTAAAACATGGCTCATCATAAGTTTGATATTACCAGATTTAACCTCATGTTCCCCAATGGCATCTTCTTCACCGACGCCAACGCAATTGAAGGGACGAATAATCGTGTAAGGAAGCCCATATTGCTCCAGGGCGCCTTTGCAAAAGTATTCGACTGCTAACTTTTGGAATCCATAAGTGCTCAGTGGCGGCGCACAAGTTTTAATTTCGCTTTCGGGAGTGGGATATACATCTGTATTTTCAAAAACCATGCTACTAGACAGCACGATAATGCGTTCCAAAGTTTGAGTTTGGTGAAGCTTAATCGCCAAATCAAAAGTTGAGGCCAAAATGCGCTCGTTTGTTGCTAATAGATCGTAAGCGTATTTGTGGAAATATGTGATACCTCCAATCATAGCTGCACCGGCAACAATATACTGGATATCTTGAAGTTCTGTCGGGACGTTATCCGGATCAAAGTCGATTGCGTCCATCTCAATCAGATGAAAGTTTGGATGATTATCGTGGGGGCGTGTGATTGGCCCATACTTTGAAAAGTTATCAACTCCAACAACTTTATATCCTCTATCTAAAAATTCGGCACATAAATATGAGCCGATAAAACCTTGACTTCCTGTGATTAGTATTTTCTTCACTTCCGCATTCCCTTAAAAACCGTAACTCTGTATTTGCTATTCTCGTCTAATAGATCATCAAAGAAATCTACATCTGAATCTTCCATTAGTTTTGCCATGGCTGAAACATCTTTCGGCAAGCACATTCCACCAAATCCTCGGAAATTGTCATTACATTCGAGATAATTGCTATGGATATGTTTACGTTTAACAACGGCGTTCTTTACATTTGTGTAATCAACATCTTTGCGTTTGCATGCTTCATAAAAGCTATTTGCAAAAATGATAAGCATTGCATTATATACGTTATTGAAATACTTACAGAATTCTGCTTCAGAAGGTGTTAATCTTACAAATTCATCCGGATATGACCCATGACAATCTTTGAGAATCTTGTATGTTTTGTCATCTTCACAGCCAATAATACAAACATCATGATTTTCTGTGAAATCTGTAATGGCACAACGCTCACGCAGAAACTCGGGAACAAAACAAATGTTTAGTCCGGTTTCTCCTCGCAACCGCTCAGTGGTTCCTGGCACAACTGTTGATTTAATAGCGATAATACCTTCGTAGTTTCTCTCTTCTAAATCTACAATTATCTCTTCTACAATGGAAATATCACAAGAACCATCGTTATCTCTAGGTGTAGGGACACAAATGAAAACTGCCTCGGTATTTAAAACCGCATCTATTGTGGTTTCAAGCACAATATCATGCGCAGACACGTTGTGGCCCAACAGTTCAAAACCAAATTTACATGCGCCACCAACGACGCCGATGCCTACAATTCCAATGTTCATGAATATCCAAGCTCCTTATAACTTTGCGGCAACTTGCCATCCTTAAATTCAAATCTACGTTTCCAAATTGGAGATGCTTGGCGCCAATTATCTAAATCGATTCGAATGCGTGATTTGGCCGCATCATGCTGCATGTAAATTGCATCAAACTTTGGTTTGTCAGAAAATGTTTGCGCATCATAAATCGGGGCATGATCTCCAGTCTTATTAACATAATGATTACAAGTAGTTGCGTCAGTCTGAGAGTCAAATAGGCGCCCACCATCAGCTTGCACACGAAACATTAAGTCATGCAATGGATGATTAATATATTCAAACTGACAGTCCCATCCGCCAAGTTCCTTAAAATAGTCCATCATCATAAAGTGATGAAGAGAAATTTTATATTCCTGTGGAATGCCTGGGAGTCTCAACTCGTTATGAAAGTGTGCGGTCCAAAATCCCATAGGAAGTGTTTGTCCGCTGTACATCGCGCCTTCTCGATATCGCATATTAATGATATCTTTAGTGGCGCAAATTGTTCGATGAAACTTAATTGCATTATCGATTGCTTCTGGTAAGAAGATAGCATCATCTACACAATGATACATATATTCACCTTCACATTGTAGGGCACCAATTTGAGCGGCCCTGGTCGGGGCGCCATAATCCTTGATTAGCTTTACGTTCTCAAAATGCTCCATTTCGGGAGGAAGATCAAATGGGCTAACAAGTACTAATTCCCAACTATGTTCTTGACATGCATTAAATAAGCTGCCATACATCATAAGCCATTGATGCGTTCTAATTGCCGGCATCAATATAGATACATCATATTTATGCGCCATATCCTACGCCCTCCATAATCTTGTTCCAAAAAGTATTACAGTTATACTTCTTTTTATAAATTTTATATCCCTTATCAACAATATAATCTCTTTCTTTCTCATTATCAAGATAATACTGCATTTTTTCTATTAGATCTTGTTCATTTTCAAACTCAACATAATGAACATTTGGCTTTAGATAGTTCTCGATAGCGCTGTTTTTTCTCTCTAACAACAAAGACTTACTAGCTAGAATTTCCCAAACACGTCCCTTACACTGATCGTAGCCATCTGGTCCTTGTGGAAAGTTGAGACTAATCTTACTTTGGCGCATTAATTGTGCATATCGTTCAGGGCTTAAGCCTTCTTCACGTTGTCCGCCTCCCACATGAATTGGAATACCTTTTGTAATTAAACTAGTTAAATAATCTTGTCTTTCTGAGTATCGAGGGCTTCCTAAAAAGCTAACATCAATATTTTGTTCTTCTTTCTTCGCAGGATAATATAAGCTTTCATCTTGAGGAGCCCAAAGCCAAATTAAATTGTCTATATTGTTTGCAGTATTTCGTTCTGAACCCCAGCAAACATGAAGATCTGCGAAACCTTTTTCGTTCAATTCCTCAATCTCTGGCAATCCCCAGCCATCAAAAACATCAGGCCACATAAATACAGTTTTACAGCCTTTTTCTCGTATATATTCATAACTTGTATCAGATGGGTTTAAGTGTGATTTGCCCAAAAGCGAGAAAATCATCAAATCTGGCTCAACACGATCAACAAGTGTTGGCAAAAACGCATCGATATGTTTCTTTTTAATTAAAGAATATTCATCCATGTGAACAATATTAAATTTAGTCTCCGGAAAAACCGTTTTAAACGTTCTGAACAAATTATGATAATTGTTAGTGAGTCCTTTGTTGGGATCTGCATCACACCATTTCTCAGTCACAAATAGGACTTTTGGGTTATTTTTCTCCATAATAATCTCCATATTCAACCACTAAAGTGCTTTTTCCGTCAGTTCTATTATATGCCTTATAATATGCTGGGAATATATCCGATGGTTCTTCCAACCGAATCACTTCAATGTTATTTACCATCAATCGCAAACCATCGGTAAAATCGCCAACGTGTTGTGCTTGTGGGTGTAGCGGCCTTTCAGAGCCAATTCCGGTTCGAATAATAACTTTTGGTATGTATTCTCCGTGAGAAAACTGCGGCATTCTATCAAGATGATTGATTAATTGATTCATTGTCAAAAGCAAAAAGTTCCATCGTGGATAAATGCTAATCGGAACCGTTCCAGCTACAGCTAGTCCATTAGTAATGCCCAATTGCATTTCTTCATCAACCGGCATTTCTATTAATTTATTACGAGATACATCTTGTAAAGTATTTGTCATCGCAGTTCCTTTATAGGCGACTGCTTGTCCTAAAAATAATGTATCTGGCTGTTCTCCCAGATAGTCCATGGCTCTCTTTAGTTCGTCAAAATATAATCCCATTAAAATTGTACCCTCTTTCCTGCACCCGCATGCGGATATTTATCTAATTTATAACTGTAATATGTCACATATTCATCATTAACATCTTCAAATGTTAGCTTTTCTTGATTCCAAGTTGCTCTCGTATCGGTACAAACCGATTTTCCATTATCTTCAACGATAAAATGAATTGGTAATTCATGATTTCTGGCATATTTTATACATTCGTGTGCGATACCAGTTTCGGAAGTCATATCTCCCATAAAACAATATACTCTGTTTGTGCCACCTTTACGTTTAATATCGAGAGCGATACCAGTTGAAATTGGCAAAACGCCAGTCACAATGCCAGAAGATAAAACTCGATATTCTTTGAAACACAGTGAAATACTGCGGCCTTGTAAGATAGCAGCCTTAAGTTCATCGGGAGGAACGCCTTTTAAAAGGCATTGATAATGGCTTCTCCAAGAACAAAGAACCCAATCTTCAGGCCCGATGTTGTGTTTTTGAAAAATTTCGATTATTTGTTCTTCATTGCCATTATATAAGTGAACAGGCGCACGAATCTGTGCGTCATCGAAACATCTTGCAATTTCATTCTCAAATTCAATCAATTCTTCTTTTGAAAGCATTTATTCTATTAATCTCCTAAAAGTTTTCTTTTCAACTTGATTTTTGTCATTTTTTCAAGATCTTGTCTGGTATCTATATCAAATTTCTCTTCTATCATATTAAGATATCGCTCATTTGTATAGTATTTTAAGAACGCCTCATCACGAAACTTTAAAACTTCGGCAGCCGAAATATGTTTCGTTGGAAGCGGTTGTGTTTCGTATGAGTGTTGTGAATATCCCACATATTCGTCTGGCAATTCCCAGCCCTCTTTGAGGGCGTCTAAATAGAGCCTAGAGCCAGGATATGCCATGGCTGAGTAGTAATTTGCGAATTCACAATTAAGTTCCATAGACAAATCCAATGTATCTTGCATTGTCTCCACTGTATCTTCTGGCAGTCCAAAAATATAGTTTCCAATTACATTAATTCCGTGATCTTGAATCTTCTCAACTAAATCGCGGATGTTTACTTCTGTGAATTTTCCTTTAACAACGTCCTTTCTAACTACAGCATTACCAGATTCAATTCCAAGCGCTAGCCAATTAATGCCAGCCTTCTTAAGGGTTTCAAGATATTCTTCCTTCACTGTGTCAATTCGAGCATATGCCCAAATATTGAAATTATATCCTCTTTCAATTAGAAGATCACATAATTTTATAAAATGGTTCTTATAAAGTACAAACATTTCATCGGCAATCTTAACATTTCTAATGCCCATCTGGTGGAGTAATTCAAATTCAGATACGATGTATTCCGGATCCCAAAATCTAAACTTATTGCGGCCATAATCCCAATTTTCAAGGTTATTATTGCCGAAGGGGGCGTTAATGCAGCAAAAGCTACATTTAAATGGGCATCCCAAACTCGTATACAAAGATGCGAATGGCATCTTATCATTATCATTTGTCATTGCGTGCCAATTAGAAGTTCTATAATGATCCATTGGCAATAAATCCCAGGCCATTCCTGGTAATTCATTTGGCAATTCTTCTTGTGTAATTAAAGGTGCCGGCTTTGTACACACAACATGCCCGTCGTCCCGATACCAAAGTCCCGGCACCTTTTTTAGCTGTGTAGGATCATCCATATTTACATTGAGAAGTCCGGCAATTGTATGAGGGCCTTCGCCTTGACATACAAAATCTGTGGCTTCTTCTTCCATTGTCTGTCTGGCGACAGCGGACGGATGTAATCCTATCGTAATCGTTTTTAAATTGGGGTATCTCTGCTTTAATTCTTGCAGTAACAACCGTGCCCCAATCATATTTTGTGTAGACGCAGACGGCTGCTGACCATAAATTACAAGCGCCACAAGTTTAGGTTGATAGTATCCTATCATAGATGCAGACTCTGCAGCATCAATTCTTGCAGCCTCGCAATCTAAAATACGTGTAGAATAGCCATTCTTGCGCGCATTTTGAGCCAATAGTGCGGCCCAAATCGGAGGCTCAATCGCAGAATACTCTTTGCTTAGTTTTTGATAAATGATCGGTGCTCCGTTTGGATGCACAAATAATACATCTAATTGTCTCATTCTTTGTCCGATTTTTCGGTCTTTATCGTGGTTGCCAGATCTGCACTCATAGGAGGATGTGCGAACATCCGTATGCTGGCATATGCATAATCAAAATCTCTTAAATATTCTTTATATTTTCGTGACCAGGCTGTTGAGCTTTTTTTCCATTCTCTTGAATAATCTAATTTAATTTGTACTTTTTCTTGCCAATCTGGTTGTTTAAAAATACCACTATATAGTGGTTCGTCGTGTGTTGTTTGCGCATCATGTACAAAAGAATGAGAACCTTCCTCTGGTTCAGACTGATCGCAAGCTAAAATTGGGATCCCTTTTAAAAGCTCAACTACTGCTCCAGCATGTTGTGCTCGAATGCCAAATTCTAAATGTGCTATAGCTGTACATTCATACGAACAATTTAAACCACCCATTTCTTCGTAAAATTCTCGATACATTATTGGAGTATTAAAAATATAATAATCATCTGGTATATAATCGCTGCCAATCCCTTCACCGGCCGGACCTCGATGAAAATTTATTTTAAAATATTCATCCGTATAGGTTTTATGACTTTCTGAGTATTTGTATACTAAAACATTTTTCTTATTTTCTTCCATTTCATAAAATCTATCAATAGCTGATTCTAATCCATATGGAATAAAAAGTCCATCATCAGCCATCCAAGTTATTATTCGACCTTCTGCGGCGGTATGACCAATACACTGGGCGCGGACAGGCGAACCAAAATCATACATAATTTTAATATTTGGTGCCTCCTTAAGCCACTTAGGGGCATCTCCACTCTCGCCATTAGTTATAATAATCAACTCAAAGCTTCTGCTAGTAGAGGCCACAATTGAATTATAAATGGTTGTCCAGTTTTTAGGCTGGATTCCTGGCATAATAATAGATAATTCTGGTTTATGATCGGGATTCGTTACATTAAAGTCTTTAATTTTTGGTGGTTCGATATACATATTTGATCCTTTTTTTAATAATTTGCGTACCAGGGTGATTCGATAATACTATAAGCTTTAATAAGCTGTTCGATCCCCTCATCTAAGTCGTATTTGCACTCAAATCCTTTGTCATAAAATTTTTGACTGCTTACAATATAATCACGGGTGTCGGGATCAGAAGTAAATTCTGCCCTCATAATTTCAAGCGGCAAATGTTCCTGAATCTTTTCCGCCAACTGAAGCTTATTCATATTTAAGCTGTCATTGCCGACGTTATATGTTTCATTTTTGCAGGACTCCCAATTGTCGATAACATATTTAAATGCCAGACAGACATCTTGCAAGTGTACGTAATTTCTCATAAATTCGCACTCATACAAAACCAGGATGCGCTCTCGCAATGTCTTCAGAACAAAGCTATTAACCAACAAATCCGTGCGCATGCGTGAGCCGGGA
>CEPX01095511.1_pt1 | contig 16484 bp, 20 predicted proteins | sample 361361 | NCBI WGS metagenome assembly CEPX01 (sample SAMEA2619974, study PRJEB7988) | marine metagenome | biome: marine biome (ENVO:00000447); feature: mesopelagic zone (ENVO:00000213) & marine oxygen minimum zone (ENVO:01000065); material: "saline water (ENVO:00002010), including plankton... | reverse complement strand
GCTGAGTTGGTAAATAAATTATGGTATAGGGGTACAACTAAATCTCCTATTGAAGGACAAGATACATTCTGGACATCAGATAGGTCTATCGCAGGTGATTTTGGAGTTGCAAGAGTTGGTGACAAGGCAAATATAGGAAAACTTGAATCTGAGAATTTCCCCACTAATGTATATAATACTACCAATAAAGAAACTATCGCCACGGAGTTAGGAATAAAGATTGACCCATTCAGAGGAAGTAAGGGTGAATTTGATAAAGCAGTAAAGGATACACTATCTCCACAAGGGTTCGATGCCGTAAGATATAGTTCTGGTACTTTTGAAGCAGAGGAACTACATATATTTGGTAAACCCACTACCCCAGAGGTTGCACAGGTGGGCAGGGCTGAGTTGGGGGGAGAGCAAGCAAACTTAATTAATACTGCTCAGAAGTTCCCTACTGCTGAAGCTTTCATAGAAGCACATGGAAAAGATTTCACTGTCAATTTCCCCAATCAAGATAAGTCATTACAAGCAGTGGATGATTTTATACGTGACAAAATATCTAAAGACCCAACGATTATTAAGTTATCAAAGGAACGAATGAAAGATGTTCCAACAGGAGTCATGTCATCAGGAGACCCAAAATTATTAGGGCAACAAGTAGAAAGAGGTGAAAAACTTTATAGACAATTCTTTGATGAACTTAAACAGCAACCCACTACCCCAGAGGTTGTACCTGCAGTCCCACCAGAAGCCGTTCCAACAGAGGTTGTTACTACTCCAGAGAGGGCTACTCAGCAAGTTAAAGATATTCAAGAGCAGGGTAGGGTTGCACCGAGAAGTATTCCACCTGAAGATGAAAAGTTGTCTCATACCGAATTGGCATCGCCAGGTGGTCCAAGACCTCCTAAACCGCCCATTACTGTAGAGGGTGTAAAACCAGAAAGAAGTCCTGATGATATTATAAAGGAAATATCTGATAAGACTGTAAAAAATGAAAGACCCGACCAGGCAATAATGAGGTTGCACGAGGGTGCTAGAAATGATATTACAAGACAAACAGGGATTGTTACTGAAGAGGGGGATGCGAAGTTAAAAAAACTGGATATTGGCGTGACAAAAAGGGGTTATCTTATACCCAAAGAAAAAGACAAACCGATACTCCTAGAACTTTATAATGCGCTTCATAATCCAAGTAAAGTAGCTTCAGGAGAGATTGCTGTTCCTATAGGGTATGAGGAGATATATACCGAGCTAAGAAGTCTGGCTGATTGGGATACTGCTTCAAGATTAGACTTTGATCCCAATGCTGCGACTCTGGATGATTGGTTCTTCAGGGGGTGGAAACCTCCAGAAGGTTTACCAAGCGGTGTTCCAGGCAGGGCTGGATTGGTAACTGAACCTAAGGCATTAAGGACACCACGTATAGATGCTTCATTTGAAGAGATGATTGAACTCGGTTTTGAGCCTCTATTCTGGAATCCCTATCAGCAATGGGGTTATCGCCATAATCTGAGTGAAATATATCACGAACAGATGGAACTGGTATCTCACCTTAAAGCTATGGGTGATGAACTTATCAGACCTGATGCTGGTGGTGCTTTACCTACAGGTTGGAGAATACCGAGAATTGGCCCCGCGTTTGAAGGTAAACCCTTTGCCGTTAATGATGCTGAGGGCAACCCTGCCGTTATGTTTACACGCAGATGGGCTACACCCAATGCGGTAGCCAATCAATTAGAGAGTATCTATGGGAAAAAACCTGATATGGGGAAACTTATTATCGCAGGGAAAACACTTAACCCATTAGATATTATTGACTTTGTGACCTTTGTCCCCAAAAGGGCAAAATTGTTCCTGTCATTCTTTCAGCAAATGGACTTCTTAAACCGTGCTGGTGGTGGTAGTTGGGCAGGGATGCTGGATAGTATTCTAGCAGGTAAACCGATAGATGCTGCAATCGCACTGGCAAGATATCCTAAGACAGTAGCCGATGTGGTGATGGCAAACTTCAGCCCGACCAGGCGATTAAGTATAGCCAAGCAATTTGACGATACTACTCCCCTAATTGAAGGTAGGTCTGGTGTTCATCTTAAAGGTATCAGCGCAGCAGGTTTATCCACTATGGACTTCACCATTTTTGCTAAAGATATGGACAAACTGATGCGTATAGTGGCTGAAGAATCAGGGGTATGGGCTAAATTCAAAGGTGTCGGCAGTTCCCTTGTTGATATGGAAAGTGCTATGCGGAGAGGTTTGTTCGGTGGTGTTTATCCTGCTGCAATGATTACTGATATAAAGAATAATATTGCATTGATGATGTCTAGGGCTAATCCTTCAGCGACAGATGCTCAGATAAACGCAATGATAGCAAGGGAGACAAATAAGAAATATTCCACCATACCACCTTCTCAGAGCATTATTCAAAACACGTTTCTAAGAGAAGTTTTGAGAAGAATTGCCTTTTCTGCGGGTGAGAGTGAGGCTTTGTTAAGACAGGCGGCAGGTGCTTTTCACGGTCCTCACAAGAGATTTTGGATAAAGCAGAATCTTGGTATAATGTTGTTCGTGCTTGCTATGGCTAATATTATACATTGGGCTTCCACAGGTGAACCACTACCCAAAGAAAGATATCTACCCATTTCAAAGGATAATTGGGGACCGTTACCATTTGGATATAATACGAAATTCGCATCACCTACTCTGCCTTTCAAGGGAAGAGGTGGTTCAGAAATAACACTGGATTTGATGGGTCAGATGGATACTGCATATCGGGTATTGAATCCTGCTTTCTTTGTGTCAGCAAGAGCCAGCGTTCCTGTAAGGGCTACAATGAATCAGGTTAACGGTACAGATTTCTATGGAGCACCAATAGACGATGTTGGTCCTGGGGGGATTTGGTCAAGGGCTACGCAATTAGGGCTTGACCTTTTCAGCCCTATAGGTGCTGGCGGGATTACAACTGAAACATTAAGACAGAAAATACCTGGGACTGAAGATGTTATCCCTGAAGGCGAAAGCAGACTAGGGCTTTTAGGGTTAGGATTGCAAGCAACTGGTATTAATCTCAGGGCTGAAGGCACAAGGGAATTACTGGATAGAGCAGCCAAGCAAGGCGAGTTCTTTAAGAGAGACGGTTCGCCTGTTAAAAACTGGAGTGAACTAGAACCTCACCAGAAAGACGAAGTTTTACAAAACAAGGCATTGGTAGCTGAGTTACTTATTAGGCAAGAGACTAGTGTTGAAAGGGGTGTACCTGGGTCAGAGGGTTTCGCTGAATTGGAAGAATTGACTCAGCAAAGAATCGTACAAGGAGAGGCATTGGTCACCGAATTTGAAAATGAGGACATTGATGCTAAGACCTTCAGGGAACAGGTATCAGACTTGAAGCTGAAAATAGCAGAAAGAAAATCTCAAGTTGATGAGGACTTTCAGTTATTTGAGGATACTCAAGAGTTACCTGAAGACCCTAACAAGAGAGCATTAGTTGAATATTATGCTATGTTTGATTTGGCTAAACGGGAATCGGGTTTTATAGATTGGGATAAAGTAGACCAACTTGAACCTGCACTTAGAGAAAGCTGGACTCCAGAGCAAGAGTCTTTTGTTGACGATAATATAGGTCTGACTGAGTGGGGACCAAAGCTGCAGGAGTATATTGATGCTCAAGATGCTTTAGAGGAATATTTGTCAATACCTAAAGGTCCAAGACAAGCAAATGTCCGAAAGGTTATGAGGTTAAATAATCCCGAAATAGATGAGGCATTAGTTAAGTGGTATGGATACAAACCAATCCGAGGTGGTGTAACTCCAAGAGAGCCAGTAGGAGTAACTTCAGGCAGGTCGTTAATTGAACGGATAAGAGATATAAACAAATAGTAACTGAACAATTCAAATCTATCACAACCTTACAGAAGTGGGGTTTTTATTCCAAAATATATAGGAGGAACAATTAGAAATGCCAAAAGACTTAGAGCAGGTAAATCCACCAACTGAGCAGGTGACACCGACTCCCGAAGGGGAGCAGGTGGAATCTACTGAGCCAAAGGAAGAACCAACTGTAAGGATTGAGGAAACACCTGAGTTCAAAAAGGCTCTGGGGAAGTCACTATCTTCAATCAATATGAGGCTTTCAGAGAGCAAAAAGGCGACCGAGACTGCCAAAGTTGAGGCGGAACAACACAAGGCTGAGAATGAATCTAATAAGGCTCATATCGAAGCACTTATCAAGGAAACAGAGGAAGCCTTAGCTGATGACCCTGAAAGGAAACAGACCTATGTAAACCGTATAGCAAACTTAAAGGACAAGCAAGCTGTTGCGATAGAAAAAGCTGAGGCAATCCGAATACGTACACAGGGAGAAGCAATGATAGTCGCAACTGCATTTAAAGAAAAGTCTGTCAGTTTGCTAAAGGAAGTCAAGGAAGCAGGGTTTGATATAACTGAGCTTGTTAAAGAGCTTGAGGACTGTGAGACTGAGGAAGAAATGGAACTCAAAGCACTCAGGTTTCAAGTGAAGATGGCAGGAGAGGTTAAGCCAGAGAAAGAGGAAGAAGACCCGAAATTTCACTCAGGCAAAGGAGATAGGGCAGGAACAGACCTGAGGAAACTAACAGCCCAACAGCTGATAGAAAGGGGCTTAAAAAAATAAAAAATAAGGAGAAATACAAATGACGACCTTAGCGGAATATAAATATTTGGGTGCTGCCCAGGAAGTTCGTATGGGAGTTGGACTTACCCTAGTTGAAGTATCTCCCTGGTTGCGCGATTTACCCTTCGTGGAACTAACCAGCAATAATGTCTCAAGATACAAAATGGAGACATCTGACGGAGGTGCCAGCGTTCATGATGTAGATGATGGCTGGTCAACTCTCAACCCAACATGGGAATTCAGAGAAGCATCGTTAGCCATTCTCGGTGACAATATCCAGGTGGATGAGTTTGGCGAATTATCTTCAGGCCCGGAGAGTGCTATGGCAGTGGCGATAATGCTCAAAGCTAAAGGTATTGGGCAGACCTATGATAAGTTAGCTGTCTATGGGCAGACCACATCCACCGGGTCTCTAGCTGACTCCAAAAACTTCAAGGGATTGCTGCGACTCATCGCCGAGACTGAATCCAGCACTACGACTGATCTTGATGGCTGGCTCTTTTCAGGAGATAGCACCTCTGCCAATAACAAGCAGGTATTAATGGCAGCTTCCGGTGCATCGGCAGCTTTGACAATCAAGATGGTTAGGGCACTCGTTGATGCAGTAAGGCCTTTCCCCACTCATCTTATAATGAGCAGGTTGACGAGGCAAAAGCTGGAAACTTTGGCTGAGGCTGCTGGCAATAACCTGATAGTCAGAGAGGAAAAGCTGGGGCAAATAGTCACAATGTTTGGTGAGCAGAAAGTTGTCATAGACGACCAGATAAAGAACAACATGGATGATTCAACGGCTTTAGTTACGGCCATTGCCTCATATAACTATGAACAGGCGATAGCCGGTGGGTCTGACACCTCGCCAATATTTGCTGCAAGATTTGCGGAAGATGGTCTCTGTGGCATAAATGGCGTTGGCATGACTCAGATTCAGGACCTCGGTATACTTCAAGGTGCCGATGCCAAAGGCAAGAGGCTTAAGTTCTATTGCGGTATGCGGCTGACAAATAAGAGAGCCGCCGCCGTCCTGATGAACGTCAACCCTTCTAGTTAAATAAAAATAATAAAGGAGGCAAATATAATGCCAGATGGAAACGAAACATATAGACACCAAGTATGGAACAACAGCGGGTATATTCTTCAATACCCTAATATCGGAGCAAAAGAAGACCTGCTTCAGAGTGCCCCCCCCAATCCTTATGCGGAAAGTGCCACTCAAGAATTTCCCCTCGGCACTAAGCTGTTGCAGGCAGAGAGAGGTTGGTGGTACTGTAAAAATGCTGCCGTAGCTCTTAACATTGCAGCTCCGCTTCAGGGTGCAGCAGCTCTTCATGCTGAGATGGATGACGATATTGTCGTAGGTGCAGCTTCGGCTGCTGCGACTTACGATGTCACCCTAACCAGCACGTCAAACTTAGCTACTGCTCCACTCAGTTCTCTAAACGGTATCGCTGAGGGCTACATGATTGTTAACGATGCAGCAGGTGAGGGGCAGATACGTAAAATCAAGTCCCACGCAGCATTTAGTGGTACGAGTAATTCTGTGTTCACGCTGTACGACCCGTTGACTATTGCCCTCACCACATCATCTCAGGTGGGGCTTATCCAGCATCCTTGCGCTAATGTGGTTGCAAGTAAGGCTGTGATGAGTAATATCTTTGTAGGTATCCCTGGGATAGCAGTAACCGCCAGTTACTACTTCTGGGCACAGATGGCTGGTCCGGCATCAGTGGTGGCGCAAGCAGCTATTGCAAAGGGGACAACGGTAGTTGTTGGTACATCGGCTGCCAAAGCCGACCCTGCGGCTGCTGCGACTACGGAAATCAGTATCGGCTCCCCTCTAACTCTCGGTGTTGCTGATACTGAGAGCTTCATGGTCATGCTTTCTGGTAATTGGTAAAGAAAGGATGAAGGGGTGTGAATTTCACACCCCTTCATCATACTTGTTTAAATATTCTCCAAGGAAAACCTCTTGGGGGATAAATGGATATTAAAGGAGAAATAAATGGCCACATTAATACCAACTTACACAATAACCGAATTTAAGAAATTGAAAGCGCGTCAACTTAAAGAACTAAAATCCTGTGAAGTTTACTCAGACGGGGAGTATCTGTTCACATTTGTCAATTCGCAGACCGATTTTGTGAAAGTTAATGCAGAACGCTTTGCTCTGAGGTCAAATACAGTCGGCGGGAAAACTATTGAAGAAGTTATGGAGGCAGAAGTTGCCGTTGTATGAGTACCGTTGCAAGTGTGGTAAATTTGAACTAAAAGCACCAATGTTAGAATGTGCTGAAGATAAGAATTGCCCCAAATGTGGGCAATTAGCACCAAGAGTCTTTTCGTCTTGTCCCGCCCATTGGGGATTTTCTCTCTCGGCATCCAGCCACCAAGAAGGCAATCCAGACAAAATAGTATCACGGAAACCTAGCAATGATTATCTGATAAAGGTTTAGGAGATAATATGTATTTAAAAAAAAACGTGTTGTAAGATATTATTTCCGCAAAATCCGCAAAATCCGCAAAATCCGAGAATTATTAGGAGGTTATCATGGCAGTTAAAACAGTCTTTGAACATCAAGTTTACAGGAATATCGGGTTGTCTACAGATACAAAGCCTCACGGTCAAACACCCTTGTCTACTTTCATAGAGTATGATACATTTGACAAATACACCACTTATGATGGTACTAACTGGGTGAGAGATGACTTGAGGGTAGTTGGTACTATCAAAGAGATTTCTGCTGAAATAGTGGTGGACGGTGGAATAGGTGCCTATCTGGCCAAGGACGTGGTGGGGAACGAGGACTGTTGTTCGGCTAGTGCGACTTATACTACATTTCCAGCAGTTGTCAGGGCAAATGCTGGATATGGTCGGATTCTTGGAGCCAGACTCTTTAACGAAACAGAAAACCAGGCAGTGCAGTATGATCTTCACCTCTTCAATGCAGCACCAACAGGTGAGTTAAGGGATAACTGGCCGAATACCAACCCGATTAAAGGTGACAAGACAAAATATATCGGTAAAATAGCCTTCCCATCAACAGAGGCTAACGGTGCAACCGTAGCATCAACTTCTATAGCAACAACTTCAACGATGGGGAATTTACCGATACCTTTTAAATGCGTCACTGTAGACGATATATATGCAGTTCTTGTAACCAACACAGCTTATACCCAGACAGCAGCAGACGATATAAGACTTACTCTGATAGTTGAGCAGCTTTAATGGGGAAGCTGCTGAGACAGGAAATCAATGAGGAAAATCGAGAATACTACATAAACGAGGTTAATGAGCCTCTTGTAAAGCTCATCCAACTGTATGCTATGAAATTCCCTAAACCAGCGAGAGATGGGGATAAACACAAAATAGTTCATCCTGTCTCCTTGAGGTTACTAGAAATACAGGAGAGGTTTCTTGAGTTTGAGAATAATCCACGACTAAGGAGATTGGGTGAGGCAATCTTCAGAATACTAATAGATAAAGTTGAGCACTCTCCCAACTATCGTGACCGCTTTAGCTGGTTACTTGAGGAGTTTTCTGAAGGGATGAAGGCTCGACCTTATGGACATCCGCTACACGACTGGAATGAACCAGAACCCTATGGAGGTGGAATATGATAACAATAGACCCCAAGAATTTATTTTCATATAATCCGATTCCTACAGGGTGTGTTTTATACTGTCCCTTTTGGCATCCTAACTTAAGAGGTGGAACTCTCAAGTCCATAGACCTTTACGGTACTTCAATAGCGGTTACCGGTCCGACTAAGGTGGTAACCGGGTATGACTTTGACGGTGTAGATGACTATATGACTATTACCGACAAAGAGCTTATTCAGAATATGTGGGATAGCGGGGGTACTTTAATCGGATGGTTTAATGTTGATTCGGACGGTGGTGACAATCTTGGTAGGATTTACAACAAAGGGAATGAATGTTATGTCGGTGGTGAAGCTGGTGGTAAGGTCAAGGTGAAATTTGATTATCCTTTTAGCGGTGCTTCACTTATTACTACCACCACAGCCACAGCACTGACAATAGGAGCGTGGGAACTCTTGGCCATAACCTATACGGCTACAGCAGGGGTTGTTCCTGTGATGTATGTTGGGAGCACAACTGCTACTCCCGCAAGTGTGTCTGTTACAGAGAGCTTGGAGTCAGTCGGAACAAGAAATACTGATGTGGGGACTGATATTCGTATGGGTATACACGCATCGTCAGCGGGAGAGTTTGATGGTACTTTCGGTGAATATGCTTTATATAATCGTGCTTTAACTCTCGAAGATATTGTACGATATCATGCTCATACTGTAAGGAGGTATATGTAATGGCTGGCAAAAGAATATTAATAGATTTGTTTATACCCGATAATGTTTATAGTAATATCTCATCGAATAAGAAGACAGCCTTTAGGGATACTGTCAGAGATATGAAATCAAAGGCTATAATGTTAAACAATGACGCAACTGTTAAGGCTACGATTCACGATTGTCGCCATGATGAGGGTTTACCTTGTGACCCAAAGACAGAGAAAGATATCTAATGGAAATTTGGGAGTAATTAGTAGTAAGGGACGGTACGGTTTGTATCTGAGATTCTGAGATTCTGTAATAACTGGGTCAATAGTCACTTGGCGATTTATTGTTTGCAGGGAGGAGATTATTATGAGCAATCCTTTATCAACTGTCAGGCAAAACCTTTCCTCTGTGGTAGGCGATTTAATTATAGGTACTTTTACAGGTGGGTCAACCTCTACTGGTATTGACAGGATGCTTACCAAAGCAGATGATTACTACAATGACCACAAGTTCCGTTGCTATATCTATGCGGGAACTGGTATCGGGGAGGAACGGTTAGTAAATGATTGGGATTTAGATTGCTGCCAACTTACCCTTACCCCTATCTTTACAGCAGCAATAGACTCTACATCTAAATATGAGCTGCATTCTTTCTTTACCGAGGATGAGTACCGCAGGGCTATTAATCTGGCTATTGAAACACTTGCTGAGAAATACCTGATTGATATAACTGACGTTACTACAGTTTTGGTGGCTAGTGTTTGGGAATATACACTGCCTACTACAATGACTTATGTTCATACGGTTACTACGGAAAATGCCGCTGGTGGTGGTATATTCAAAAAGGCAGGTGAGGTTGATAATAGAGATTGGGAACTTATCGCGTCACGTAAGTTAAAATTGCACGATGGAAGGTACTCTATAACTGCTGGTAAAGATTTAAGAATTGAAGGGCAGGGGAGACAAGAACAAGTAACCTCAGACTCTGATATTATTTATCTCCCCCAGGATTGGGTGGTGCAGAAAGCAATCACTTTCCTGCCACAGAACAGGATTCAGAGCAATAAACTGGATGATACATACAGACAGGCGTTGATTCTATCATCCGATGAGCCGAGAAACTGGCCTCATCCTAAAGCTCAACGTGTTTTAGAATAAGGGAGGACTATGTCAAGCCTTAAAAATATAAAAATATAAGGAGGTTTACGGTGGCCTTTAGTGATAGTCAGGCAAATGCAATTATAGATTTCGGGAAAAATAAAGCAACCATACTGCTTGCTGGTACAGTCAAACTCGGTGATGCTGTGGGGTTTAGTAGTGGGTGGAAACGTGCTTTAGCGACAACAGGGACCGCTATCCCCTTACAGTATGTCGCTGGTGAGGATGGAGCATCGGGTCAGAGAATAAGTGCTTTTTCAGGGATAACCCTTATGAGTGGCTCACGCTTCTCTGGTGGTACGGCTGGTGCTGCTCTTTATGTTGCAGAGGGAACAGACAATGGTAAGTACACTGAGACGGCACCAAGTACGAGTGGGGATATCAATACAATTATCGGATATGTTCTATCGGCTAGTGAAGTAGTAATTCTCCCTGGTAGGAATATAGACAGCACGGCATAGGAGCAATAATGCGTCAGATATCGCTCGGCGGTACATTTTATAAGATACAAAGATACACATAGTATCTAGAACTTGCAATTGGTTACTGAATTAGAGAATAGGATTTTATACTTAGAACGTGAGAATAAGAAACTACGGGAGTGCTTGAATGAGGCAAATAGTACTGAACGGAGTAAACTATAAAATATCTTCGGACTTACTGCAACGAAGAATAAATCCGTGGAAGGCACAACTAGGTAGCGGGAGCCTTGAATACGCCGACTTCAGCCAAGCAGAATTAGAAGAGTATCACGACTTCCGTAATGGCATCGGCAAGAAAAGGGCTGTAGGTTCGGATGCGCGCCTTGACTTCTCTCAGGGCATTGATTTTGCGAATCAAGGTCAGACGATACTCGGTCCATTAGTAACTACTGCGGGTTCTTTTGGTGTAGCACCTGTTAAGATACTTGATTTTGAATCCGTTACCTATGGTATTGGAGATAATGCGATAAGGAGATGGAATACAACCACTTCCAACTGGGACTATGCCGATCCTTTTCTAATTCATGATTGTGAAGCTGTCTGGAATGAACTTGTTGATGGTGATGCGACTGTTACCCTTGATACCACTATAGAAAAGCAGGGAAGTGGATGCGCCAAGATGATTGTTGGCGCGGGGTTGGCAAGCGGCGATATTATAGCAGCAGACGATATCACAACCCTTGACCTGTCCAGTTCTGAAAAGGTTGTGTTATGGGTACAATGTACTGAGACAAGGGCAAGCGGCGACCTTCAACTCTTATTGGACAATACAGCCCAATGTGCTTCTCCTGTAGAGACAATAGATATCCCTGCTTTGGTTGCAAATACTTGGACACAGGTAACTCTTACATTATCTAATCCGACCAATGACATAGCGATAATCAGTGTCGGGTTAAAGTTCACAACAAATGCCGAGGCGTGTACTATTTACTTAGACCATATCCGGGGGACATTTCCTGACCCGATTGATGCCATTGTTATCACAGATGCCACCGACTCTTATCTGGTAGTTACTTCGAGTGTCAAGGCTGTTTCCACTGTTGATGGCACTACATGGACTACTTATGGCATAGAGGACTTTACAACCTACACAGAAGTCGATGCAAACAATAAACTGACAGTGATTTCTAATAGGGCAACTGGTGCTGATGTAGACCGGGATGAAGACGTTTATCTTTATAAAGACTTTGGGGCTGCCTTTTTTGACAATCTGGATGTCAATTTTGAGTTATATATAGCAGCAGGCAGTACGGGGAGTGGCCTAGGTGGAATAGCTATTTCAAACACAGTGGGAAGTATGCAGGACTTTGCTTCTACGGATATGAGTGCTGTTATAACGGAAACAGGCGGTGGAGCGCATCAAATATTCTTATACAGGGGTAATGCGGTTGCGAATGATAATTATACAGGTAGTGCCAATACGCTTTACTACTGCACGTTAGAAAGATCATCTGGTGCCGATACTGTCTATCTCAAAATATATTCTGACCTGGCAAGGGCGACTTTGCTGGATACGCTTTCTGTTTCTGGTTTTAGCACAACGACATACCGGTATGCCTATGGTTTCGTGAACAAAAACTCCACGGGTTCTGGTCAGAATTTTGATGGCTATACGCAAAACCTCAGTTTCTTCGGCAGGGGTTACATGGCGGATTTTGAAAACCGACTGTATTCTATAAGCACCGATGGAAAGAAGGTGGGTTTTTCAGTAGCCAAAGACATTGATGACTTTGCAAGCACTTTTTACCTGACAGGTAATTTCGGTACAGTCTACCGTTTATTTGAAGGCAAACTCTTATCAGACGGTTCTGCTACCCTTTACTTCTGCGGTACTGAAGGTTTATTTACCATTGATACTACCAATGCAATAGCCTACAAGCAGGAAGTGGCTTATCCCAATACCACCAATGCCGGCAACGTGGGGATTTACTGGAACGCTAATGTATGGGTAGCTACGGGTTATGGGATACTAAAAGTAGCTCCCTCTGTAGCAACTTTTGTCGGACCCGACCAGGATGATGGATTGCCTACTGGCTATCATGGTAAGATATATGATTTTGCCACTGTCAACAACTGGCTTGTTTACTGTGGCAATGGCGGTTCCACCGATTATAGTTTTATCTTTAAAAGAAACTCTACTCTTGGTGGTAATCTTGAGGTATACATCACTTCAGCGGTCAATAAACCGATAGCTGCTATCCATCATTCTCCATCATCTCAATATACCAATGGAAGATTGTGGTTTGGTGAGGATACTTCTATAAAATATATGATGATGCCAGATACCACATCCAATGTTAAGCAGGTTGCAACTTACGAATATGTTAATGACTCAAGTTTTGGACAATTCCCGATATTCCGTAAACTGGCAGCTATCAGCAAGACAGCTTTAGGCGTAGCTGCTATTACTAAAAGTTGTGATGAAGATGATTTTATAAGTGTCTTTTACGGTCTAAATGGAGCTGGTCCAGTTACATCACTTGGCGCATTTAAAACCTCACCCAAGCCTACTACACTAACTTTTAATAGCGGTTTGGGAACTGAATTTTACACTATCCAGTTTAGCATTAAGTTATTCCGAGGGAGCACGAATACCAACAGTCCTGAACTCGAAAGCCTGTTGTTTTATTATCTGCCGGTACCCTCCAGAATTAGTAGCTGGCAATTCACTGTGTTGGCTGGTGAAGATGACTCCGCAGAGATATTCAGTGCCTTTGAAACAATCTTTGATACTAATACTCTAGTAGCCTTTTATCCTTCAGGAGACACGGGTAAGACAAAGTATAATGTGAAGTTGACTCAGATGCCGTCAAGAAACTGGTGGGAAGAAATGGGAGCCAGGGAGGGTCAGTTTACAGTAGTAGTGGAACAGATATTTAGTGCTTGACTGCCAATGGATAAAGAGAGATGAGAACCACGAATATCATAACTATTTGGCACAGAGGACAGCTTAATGGTTACAGAAGTAAAAAGTGACTTGGAAGAAATCGTATATAATTGGCTAACTAAGCGAAACATTGAGTTTGTTTTCCAATCTTCGCTGCTTGGGGGACGTTTTTCTCTTGGAGGGGCAATCGTGGACTTCACCTTTCCAGACCGTAGACTAGCGTGGAGAATTCAAGGAGATTACTTCCACCGTCAGATAGCACAACATGCTAGTGACAGAATTCAAAAAGAAATGCTGATGGCTCAGGGTTGGACGGTTGTTGATATTTTTGGAACGGACTTAGAGACTCCAATAGAGGTAAATACGACTTTAACGAAAGCCCTAGAGGGTGAAGAAGTTTTAAGACGATAGTGCGAATAAGTACGAGAGGTGCTTTAATGGAAATAGTCACTGTAGGTGCTACAGTAATAATATTCACAATAGGTCAATTTGCTCTGTTGTGGTATAAAATTGGGAAATTAGAAGGTAGAGGGAACGGATATGTGAAGTGTCCCTTTTTTAGGGGTAAGAGTAATCCACACGGAAAGAAAGGAGGATAAAATGAAGAAAATGCGTAATACTCAAAAGCGCACTATTAGTAGGAGGGAATAGGAAATATGACAAATCTTGCTTACAGGGAAGGAAGAATAAAAGTAACTGATATGCAAAGGAGGGAACAGATTTATGAAGAATTCAAAGCCTTGGTATACAAGTAAGGCGGTTCTGCTTGGGATTTTAATGATACTGGCTGCGGTAATGGAATATGTTGCAGGGCTGCCAGTAGGAACAACGGTAGTTCAAGCAGTTTCTGGTGTGCTTATGATTGTACTCAGGATTGTTACCAAAACAGGTGTCACAAAATAGCACCAGAAGCCGTGGGACTTGATTCTGGGCGTTTAAATGTAATATAGTAGGGATTCGTAAGGGGAGTGAGAAATTGCTCCCCTTTTTTATTTTTTATCTACCAATCATTACGGCCACACGCTGGGCAGTCCGGCAGCTCGGCATTACTATCATCCCTTTCATCCCTTACAGGTCGTGCCTGTGTAGACACAAGCGATTTATCCTTACAGTCCCTTACAGTAATATCTCGTTGTAAGGGTAGTAAGGGTTGTTGGCCTGTAAGGTTTGTAATGGTAGTAAAGGAATAAAGTATTTGTAGGAATTGTGGGGATTGTGGGGATTTCTATATATTTATCCCCAGCATCCCCAGCATCCCCAGCATTTCTTGTGACTGTGGCATACAGACAGGGGTCGCCTTTCTTCCCAAGCCCTTGTCTCTGAACCTTACCCTCCTGGTATAAGAGTCGAAGGCTCTTAGACACCGTACCGCTATCAATATTTTCAAATTAGTGTCAAGGGTATTGACAATGGGGTCAAATTATGGTACATTTTACATATGAAGACTGTCAAGAAGGAAAAGAGAAACCAGAATTTAAGAGACTACCACAAGAAATATCCCGACATGACCTATGCTGATTTAGGTCGAGTATTCAAGTTATCCAGGGAAAGGATAAGGCAGTTGTTGCAGGAGAAGAAATGAAAGTTGTAATCAATGACAAGTTTGGTGGATTTGGGTTAAGTCACGAAGCTGTGATGCGGTATGCATATCTAAAAGGAATAAAGTTATATCCCTTTGTTTGCGATTTGGTTAAAAAAACTCACCTGAAAGTCTATCACAGAGAACCCACTATTGATGACCCCGATTTAGTGTTTATTAGTTACACCACTGTTGCAGAAAAGCATCGAACTTGGAATTAAAATGACTGAGACACTCTACCATGCCTTATATATATTGTTCGGGATAATAGTTATCCTGTTTCTGGTCTGGTATTTTCTGAGACAAATAAGGTAGAAAGAAAGATGGCTAAGAATATAAGTAAGAATATAAGCGATATAAGAATGTATGACCCTAACTTTGAAAGGATAGTAGAGTTAGCAAATAGGTGTAACCAGAGGAATAAGTGCGAGAGGTGTGGCAAACTGATTGTGTGTGTTAAATATTGGGATAAACATTTATGTGATCCAACAAAGCGTATATCAAATGGATTGGTTTCGTGGGAGGTTTTCAATGGTAAGGATAAAGAAAGAAATACTAGGAACACCAATATTTGTAAATGTAGAGGAAAGGGTTAAAGGACTGAGGGAGTCAGACGGTACATTGAGAGATATTAAAGTGTTTGATTTGGAGCATCATTTCCTAAGAAAACAGAAGGGATTTACAAAAGAGAATTTACCGTTAGAGTCATTTAAGGTCAGACCCAATGATATGGTTCTTCTAAAGGAAGTATAGTGAAGATTGGTCGTTATAGAATTGAAATAGGTGGGAAATACCATTGGTTTCAGACTTATGCGCCTACAGTCATAAGAAGATTCTGGTTCTTATGGATACTAGAGGAAGTAGATGTAAATAGCTATAGTGCGAAAAAGCACTTTCCTTTAGGAACTATCGCCTATTGTGAAGGTAGACGTTGGTATTATTTTAGAAACACAACAAAATCAGAAGATGCCCTGAGAAGCTCTGAGATGGACGAGAAAGGGGTTTAAGATGGATAATTCAAAGACTTATATAAAGATGTGTAAGGATGCTTGGGAAATACAGAAAGGTAAAGCACCCCTAAATTTTGATAAGCACGACTTTACCTATGGATGTCCATACGATTGTGGTTACTGGCATCTACATCCCTTCTGGTGGTGGCTACCGAGACAAGACCAACTTCAGAAGATGATGGGTGGTTACAAGAAAAATACGGAAAGATTGCATTGGTATTTCTATCACCTTTTAGGTAATGAAGGTGGTGCTCACGACAACGTGTTATGGGTTAGTTGGAATTATTATGACCAGTTTCAATCTATGGAGCAACTCTGGTTAGCATTTGTGATGAAGGAGAAGTTCGGTAAGGTATGGAACAATAAGGAATGGGTGATTGGATGAGAAGATGTAAAGATTCCCCCTGCAAAGGATGCCCAGTACCCAAAGAGAACGAAAC
>CEPX01197613.1_pt1 | contig 16493 bp, 18 predicted proteins | sample 361361 | NCBI WGS metagenome assembly CEPX01 (sample SAMEA2619974, study PRJEB7988) | marine metagenome | biome: marine biome (ENVO:00000447); feature: mesopelagic zone (ENVO:00000213) & marine oxygen minimum zone (ENVO:01000065); material: "saline water (ENVO:00002010), including plankton... | reverse complement strand
CAAGTGGCATCCTCTTTATATTAATAACCTCCTTTCAATTATCATACAATTTAAGAGTGCCCTCTGTTTAAAAATATATATGTGATGAGAAGGATATTTTCAAGGAGAATGATTTGTTTAGATAGCTCTTAAAATTTCATCCACGGTGCAACTACAATCCATATATTAATCAAAAACACATCTAATTTTTCTATCAATCCAAATTTTTTAAACTTCCCATCCCGATATATTTTTTGAGTCCAACATATAACAGGAAAAAGCAGAAGGTTCAAGGTTCCAATTACAAGATGGAAATAGTTTCCTCTTGTTATTATGGAGTACGAGATAAGACCAATAGGAAATGCTAAAAATACCAATATAGCACCAAAGTCATGGAGCATTATTTGCATTGGAGGACCCCTAAGCCTTACAATTCCAACAAGAATAACCCCAAGTCCAGTTAGTAGGATGAAAAAAGAAGGAATGTTGTAGCCAGACAACCAGAACTTGTAGGCCATAATCAATTCGCTAACTCCCGCAATGATAAATGCAGAGGTCATCAAAAAGCTCTTCTTTCCGAGAGCAGCATCGCTCAATGCATCCCTTTCAAATTTATATCCCCTCTTTACAAAGTGAATAAGGACACTTATAACAAAGAAATAAACTGCACACAAGAAAGCAACAAAATACAACCACTCCATAAAGCCTTTAGAGAAAATTAGCTTTTAAGTTTTTTGGAATACTCTCTGAGATTTTGCTTGAACTTTTTAAGGTCTTTTTTTTGTATGGTTGCCCCAGACGCCTTATCGTGACCACCGGCTGAAGATTTTTTAAGGTTTTTAGTACATTCTTTTAAAAGATCATTCATCTTTACCTTCCCCGTCTGGTTTCTTGCAGATAAGGAAATTATGTCTTTTGACTTTGGGCAGGCGAAAACAAAAGTTTTCTTTGGACTTTTGAAACTTAGCTCTGTTATCACAGCAGACTTTATTGGGTACCTTGGATAAAACGGATAATAGGTAACTTTCCCTACCATTTCTTTCTTTTTCTTAAACCCCCTCAGATTTCTTTCTATCTCACTTCCTACTTTTTTATCATACTTATCAAGTCTTGCAAGATCTTTAAGGGTTCTTATCTTTTTTAGGATATTAAAGACTTTTCTAGGGTTTTTGTGGAAGTAGATTCCAGTTCTTACAATCCTATAATTGACTCTTCTAAAGAATTCGTCCAATGACAACCCATTTGACCTTGCATATTTCAGAATCTGCTTTCTATTCTCTGGCTTTTGAGATCCAACATCTGCCGAAAGAGCCATAGCCTTTAATAACTCTGTTCCCCCAATAAGCTTAAACACAGTTTCAGCTGAAGAGATCTCTGATTTTGTTTTTAATTCAAGAACATTTCTAGGAAAGTTGTCATCAGAGGGGTGGTGGTCTGTATAAAAAACCTTTTTACCCTTAAAGACCCAAGACTCTTTAACAAAAACATTTGAACCAAGATCAACAATCAGGATTTTATCAAATCTTTCCAGTCCAAATTTCCTGAAGGAAGAAATTCCCCTCACGAATCCAAATGTCTTAGGTCTTACGCCATTCTTTTTACAAAAATTATATAGAAGAATTGCAGCAGTATAGCCATCAAGATCGGTGTCATGAATAATGGCAACCTTGTCTTTCTTTGAAATAGAATTCAAGAATACCTTCGCTTGCTTGTTGTTTATTTTTGTCATGTCTGAGTAAGTTCGGCAAGGTTTAAATAGTTGTCTCTATTGAAATGTCTATGGGGGTAGAGTTATTGGACCGACGAGTAGCGGAGTGTGTTGGTCTGTGGTTGGCAGAGGGAGATAATAAAACTCGTATGGAAATTACGTTCACTAACAATTGTTGGCCACTTATAGACCACTTCTTTAAGACTATCAAGAAGATCTTTAATATAGAAAATTTCAGGTTTAGAATTTATACCTATACTCCTAATGGCTCAAAAGTGCAGATTCCGATTAAAGGAATTAGGAAAAGGTATTATTTACACAAGAGAGCCACAAAACCATATTTTATACTTAGGTTGGCCTCTGTTGAGATTGTTAAGGAATGGAAGAAAATCGTAAGAGATACCCTTGCTAATAAGGATTTTTCACCCTATGTTTTAAGAGGATTCTTCGCAGGTGAAGGGAATATACATTCAGGAGCACATAATAATCGAGTTTTAAGAATTGCACAGGGAATTAGGAAAAAGTATATTGAAGATCTTCTAAACCAAATAGGAATTACAAAATACTCTTTTTATGCTCCTAAAAGATATTACCTGATTTGGAATAAGAAAAACTGGGACATCTTTGCTAAATTGAAAATTGCAGACCTACATCCAGACAAAAAAGAGAGATTTTGGAGATTATATAGCTCATTCAAGGAAGAACATTACTCTCCGAATTATCTTATAGAAGAAGTTTATAAGAATCTAAATTCACCAAAAACCACAAGAGAATTAGCAAAAATTTACAAGAGATCTTTTGCTAGGCTTCAAGATGTTGTAATTCTTTTGAAAAAACAGGGAAGAATTTCCAATTTTCAGATTGGTAGCGTAAGTTATTGGACAAAAGACGAAAATGAGTTAATCATTTCTAAGATAAAGAAGAAATATCTTGAATTTTCTAAGTCTCCAAGATTAACATTTGAGTTTTCAAAAAAGTTTAAAGTTGATTGGCAGTCCTCTAACAGAAGACTTAAAGAGCTAGAAAAATTAGAATTAGTTAGGAGGAGAGAAGATAAAAAATGGATAAAGACGCAAGCAAAGAAAAAAATAACTGTAATTGGATGATTGGAGTGGACGACAGCGGTCGTGGCCCCGTCCTTGGGCCAATGACCTTGGCAGGAGTACTTATCAAAGGAGAAGCTGAACAGGAGACCATAAGGGAGATGGGTGCTAAAGACTCAAAGCTTCTAACCCCCTATATAAGAAAGCAAATTGGCGAGCAAGTAAAATTCAAGTACAAATACAAGATAGAAAACGCAGACCCAAAAGAGATCGATGATTTTCCAAATTTAAACAATCTAGAGGCAGTAAAGGCAGGTCTAATTATTAACTATCTCATGAAAGATATTGATGAAAAGGTAAAAGTTATTGTTGATGCTCCAAGCATAAATGCAAAAGCCTGGGGAGAATACCTAATGCAGACTATCGTTAAAAAAGACCAAGTAGAACTTTTCTCAGAACATAAAGCAGACCTAAACTGGCCAGTTGTTTCCGCTGCATCTATAATCGCGAAAGAGAACAGAGAAGAAAACATAAAAAAACTGAAGAAAGAACTTGGCGTGAACTTCGGCAGCGGATACCCAAGTGACCCAAAAACAAAAGAATTCTTACAAGAAAACTGGAACAATCCAAAGTTTGATGAGCTAATCAGAAAGACCTGGAGCACATACAAGAAGATAGCAGAAAAAGAAAAACAACAAGAGCTTTATCTATTGTAATTAAGCAGCATCATAGTCAGCATTAACTTCATCTGCGATTCTGGCCATATCGGGGTTGTCCCTTTTAATCACTCTCCTTATCATGAATTCAGCCAAAATTTCCCCTCCATTTCTTCCAATTGTAGAAGTCTCTCGATCGGGGCATTCTTCAATTTCCCCAGAGTTCTCTAAGGTGTGTGCTAATAGTTGATAAAAGTTCCCAAATCCATGTTCTTGTTGAGAAATGACCACGGATTCCATAGCAACACAAGGACAGCCTTTTTTAGTACAATGTGGCTCATACGATCTTTGCGCCCCACAAGAATCCACCACAAGCCTATTCCCTGTTTCAAAAAACCCACAGTCGATGTCTCTAACCGCTTGCAAAACTTCTTCCCTATCCCTATCTGAAGGAATAAGCATTAGGTAGTCACAAGAGGGTACTTTTTCCATAAAATAAAAAGTTGTACAGGCTATAAAAACATTATTATTCTCAACTATATACCAAACAAACCCCAAACACCCATATCCCACCACGATAATAAATATAAAGAAACTATTACAATATTTATAATGAGAGAATATAAGTGGAGCTTCAAATCAAATAAGCAGGAGAATAGGGTGAGAATGTGGGAAGCTAATAATTTGGATCTAGGAATTAATCAAAGAAATGAAGAAGGCACAAGGGGAAATTATTATTCTGATGTTTCTGATTTAACAATTCTTTCAGGGATTTTAAGATATTGTCTTGATGAGGGTGTAGACTTAAAGAGTTATCTCTCCAAAAGTAAAAGTTTTAGGAGATTATTGAAAAAGGCGAGTATCCCTAAAGATATGAGCATGAGGCCGGTGTTCTACTCGCACTCAGCCCAAGATTTCGATAGAGGATTGGAATTTAATGTTGGAGTTGAGAACAAGAACGGATCGCTCCATCTCAAAGGCATTCGTCCAAATGAAAAAGGAATACTTCTCCCTTCTGCCCAAGTCCCAAGATTGTTGCATGGGATGGTTCATGTTAGAAATTATATAGGAGTTATAGGGGCCTTCAACAGATATTGCCATTTAATTAACACTTTTTTAGAAGATCCTGTTAATGGAATACCCGGATTGAAAAATTTCGGAAGAGAATGACAAACAAATTCTTAAAAACCCTTCTTCCCTTCTAAAATCCAATGAGTACCCATATCAAAAAGTTGGTGATGCACGGCTTCAAGTCTTTTGCAAGAAAAACAGAGATCCCATTTGAAGATTCTATGAACGTAATTGTTGGGCCAAACGGATCGGGAAAATCTAACATTACCGACGCTCTTTGCTTCGTTTTAGGAAGAATAAGCATTAAATCAATCAGAGCGGCAAAGGCAGCAAACCTACTTTTCTCTGGAAACAAAACCTACAAAGGAGCCCAAGAAGCCTCTGTAGAATTAATCTTTGACAACAAAGGAAAATCATTCACATTGGACACGCCAGAGGTATCAATAAAAAGAATTGTAAGGAAAAACGGTTCTTCAGTATACAAAATCAACAATGAAACCAAAACAAGGCAAGAATTATTAGAGCTTTTAGCTCAAGCGGGAATAGATCCCCATGGTTTTAACATTGTTCTACAGGGAGAGATCCAATCCTTAGTTAAAGCAACAGCGGAGGAAAGAAGAAGAGTTCTAGAAGATGTAGCAGGGATCTCAATTTATGAAACCAGAAAACACAAAGCACTAAGAGAGCTAGAAAAAACAGATGAAAAACTAAAGGAAGTGGCAGCTGTTCTAAGAGAAAGGAATTCTTACATGAAAAACCTAGAAAAAGAAAAACAGGAAGCATTATTATTCCAAAAACTAGATGAAACAATAAAGAGATCTAGGAAAACAATCTTAGCCTTAGGAAAAGCCGATAAAGAGAAAGACTTATGGGGAATAGACAAACTAATAGAAGAGGCCAACGTAGAAGTTAACAAGCTAAAAGATGAAATATCTAAGAAGAAAATAGGAGTAGAAGAACTAGAGGCGAAAATCAATAGTATAAATAAGAAAATCCAGGACTCAACGAGCAACGAAAAAGAGGACCTACATAACGAAATCAGTGAATTAAGAGCAGAATTAGCAGGCTTAGAGGTTAGAAAAGAAAACTTTGAACGAAGAGTAGATCAAAACAAACACAAAAATCTTGAGTTGGGTAAAAAACAAGGAGAACTAGAAGAAGAAATAAGTAAAATTCAAACAAAAACACCCGAGATAAAAGAAACCCAAAAGACTCAAAAAGATTTACAAGAAAAGTTCGATAAGTTAGAAGAAAGAAAAAGAAAATTCTACTTAATAAAATCAGAAATAGCACAATTAGAAAGCGTTAGAGAACAAGCAAACAAATTCTTAATTGAAAGCAAGAAAGAAATAGCTCTTATTGAAAGAAATGTAGAAACTCTCTTTAATGAAATCAAATTCGCCAAATCTCTTGATGCAGCTCAGAGGCTAAAGGCTGAAACAAAAGAGCAAGTTGGAAAATTAAGAAGAGAAATGGAACATTTAGAAAGAGTCTCCTTAGAAAAAGAGCGAAGAAATGCTGTTCTTGAAGATGAAATCAAGCGAGAAGAGTCTTTGGTTGGATCTATTTTAGATTTAAAGAATTGCCCTACTTGTAAACAAGTTGTTGGAGAAGATTATAAACAAACTATTCAAGGCGATTCGGGTGGGAAGATAAAGAAAGCTAAGAAAGAAAAAGAAGAAAACGAATCTATTAAGAACAAAACGAATGCAAGAATTGAAAACATCACACAAGAGCTTTTCCAATTGAATGAAACCTTATCTGAAGTTGAAATTGATTCTATGAAAGTTAAGAATGCTGAAGAAAAGAAGATCCAGATTAAGAAAATAAGTGAAGAGCAGGCAGTATCAAGAGAAAACCTTACAAGTATAAACGCTAAACTTTCCAAATTGAACCAAGAATTTGAAGGCCTGAAAGGAATTGAAGAAGAATATGATGAAGTAAGAGTAAGAATACAAGAACTTTCCTTTAAGGATCTTGATATAGATTCTGAAATTGGCTTAAAGCAAAAAGAGATTAATCGTTTGAACATTGAAAAGAAATCCTTAGTTAGAGATAGTGAAGAATCTCAAATTGAATTGAAGAAGGTTGTTGTCTTAATAGAAGAAAAGAAAGGAACACTTGAGAGAAAAGAGAAAAAAGAAGCTGAATTATATGAGAAGTTTGAGAAATTCTTTGATGAAAAAACAGAGTTAGGGGATAAACAGAAAGCTTTAGAGACAGACGTCATTGGTTTTGAGCACAACTTAAGGAGCTATGAAGAGAAAATAAATGAGAATAAGATAAAGAAGGCGCAGTTAAACGCACATATAGAATCTATTGAAGCTGAAATGAGAGTTTATTCTGATGTTGAAGTTTACAAGCTGAATGAATCGGAGGTTAAAGAAAGATTACAAAAAGCAGAGTTTAGGAAGTCGAGATTAGGAAGTGTTAATATGAGAGCAGTTGAGGTTTTTGACAAAGTTCAGGAACAAGTTCGATTGATCAAAGAAAAAGTTGAAGTTATTGAAGGCGAGAAAGAGAAGATTGAGAAGATCATTGCAGAAATTGATAAGAAGAAAAAGAAAGCTTTTATGACGACTTTAGAAGCTGTAAATACATATTTCACTCGTAACTTTTCACAATTATCTAGAAAAGGACAAATTAGTTTAGAACTTGAAGATAAAAAAAATCCTTTTGAAGGAGGGTTGAATATTTTGGTTAGAGTTAATAGAGGAAAGTATTTCGACATCACAAGTTTAAGCGGAGGAGAAAAGACAATGGTTGCACTATCTCTGATCTTCGCTATCCAAGAATACAAACCTTATTGTTTCTATATCTTCGATGAAATCGACGCTGCTCTGGACAAACACAATTCTGAATTGTTGGCTGCCTTGATTAAGAAATACATGAAGACAGGACAATACATAATAGTTACACACAACGATACTTTGATTTCTGAGGCTAGTAATCTGTATGGGGTTTCAATGCAAGAGAATATTTCCAAGATTATTAGCTTGAAGGTGTAGACGCTTTATCTATTACCTCTATGAGAATCACAAAAAAATCACGAGAATTCCCTTATCTTAAGGGTAATAATCATCGAGAGTATATAAAGCTTTGGTGCGTTTATCGACGGAGGGATAGATTTTTAAAGTATTTTGGGTTTTTTTAATTATGACAAGGAATATTCCAGATTATTCTAATTTTCAGTTCATAAAAGACATATGGCATTTCTTAAAATTTCGTAAAGGCAGATTTCTTTTTTTAACAATAATCCTGGCATTCGGGGCCTCTGCAGGATTAGTTGGTACAGTATACATTGCAAAAATAGTTGATCTATTTGTTAGTGGAAACGGAGGTTATAGTCTATTCTATAACTACCTGGCAATTATAGTGGGCATTAGCGTTGGAGGGGCATTCCTTCAGCAGTATGGAAAACACAGCATGTATTTAATTTCTGCAGACATACAGAAAAACGCAAAAGTTGAAGCATTCAGGAAGTTGCTCCAGGGAGACTTAATATGGCACGAAGGCGAAAGCACGGGGGCAAAAATGGAAAAAATTGAAAATGGAGTAAACAAACTTGGAGGACTTCTTGGACTCTGGAGAAGACGAGCAATTCATATAACTATTCAAATTTTAGGTATTATCGGAGTATTTGCATTTATTGATCTAAAATATGCAGCGATCGCATTAATCTATATGGTTGTTTACCTATTTTTAGAACTTAATTTAAATAAAAAACTAAGTGAAAGTACAAAAAGATTGAGAATAGCGAGGGAATCCTCTTCGGGGAAAGCATATGAATTCTCATCAAACATTAGTACGATTAAGGCTTTGGGTATGGAAAAAAGTTCAAGTAAGCATATTATGGAGAAAGAAAATGATGTGCTAAGAATGAAATATCTTCAAAGAAGGGCCATAACTTTCAAGTGGCTATCTATACAACTCGTCGCAAGTTTATTCTTTGGCCTATTCATATTTCTAGTTGGGAAGGACATTTTAGCTGGAATTTTAACTGTTGGAATGATTGTTATCTACATTGATTACGTTAGGCGACTTACCAAGGCATTAAATCTAATCTCTGAAGAAGCAGATAGGCTAATTGAGATCAAATATGGAGTATTTAGAATGATGAAAATATTTAGAATGATTCCAGATATAAATGAAGATGACACAGGCCCGCTAAGAGAATGGAGAACTATCAAGATTAACAACCTCGGGTTCAGATACAGGGAAGATAAAATCCTGCAGGGATTCAATTTGGGTATAGCAAAGGGTGAAAAAATTGGAATAGTTGGGATGAGCGGAAGCGGGAAATCCACTTTATTTAAACTTTTATTAAAACTACATCTAGTAAAAGAAGGCGAGATTCTATTCGATAAGAAAAATATTGAAGACATAAGTAGAGACTCTCTCCTAAAGAAGATCTCTGTGGTTCCACAAGAAACCGAATTATTCAACTTGAGCCTTAGAGAGAATATAACTCTCTCCAAGAGTGGGAGATTTAACTTAGAAAAATACAAAAAAGCATTGGAGATAAGCCAAGTCTCAAAATTTATTCCAAAACTAAAAAATAAAGACCTTACTTTTGTAGGGGAGAAAGGTATACGCTTATCCGGTGGGGAGAAACAAAGAATTGGAATAGCAAGGGCAATATACAAAGATAGTGATATAATTATCTTAGATGAATCAACTTCGAACCTGGACTACGCCAATGAACGTAGAATATTGGATGCCATTGATAAAAAACTCAAAAACAAGACATTAATCCTGGCCGCACATAGATTAACAACCCTGGAATCCATGGACAGAATTCTTTTTATTGAAGGGGGAAAAATTGTCGAGGAAGGAAGCTATAAGGAATTAATAGAAAAAAGAGGAAAGTTCTACAAACTATGGAAATCTCAGAAGAGAAGATAATGAGAATAGAGTGTTTGAAGGTATGAATTTTACAGAACCAAAAGATTTTTAAGCATGTTTCAATTATTCTTTTTATGACAGGTAAATGTCTCTGGCAATAGGTTTTCAGACTCTTTCTTAGCCTGTGCTTTATTATGTAATCCAAAGATTGACTTTTTTGAGAGTTCTTTTCTTTGGAAAACTAAATTTAAGCGAAAGCGGGAGGAAAATATGATGGAAAATCAATCCTATAATTTAGGGAAAACTTGTCGGTGGGGGGATACTGGAAGTTAAGAATTCAAAAGAATTTTTTGATACAAACCCTTCAGCGTTAGATCAGGTTTCTTCTACAATTTGCGAAGGGTTTGGCCGCCAATTAGAAGCAGAGGATATTTATGAGCACATTACAACCCCAGAGAAGCTTCTTTTATTCCAAAGTCAAGGAATTATAAAAGGCATGGGGAGTTATACGACAAGAGTTTTAGAGAATGGATTAAGATATCTTGTGGTTGACGGAGTGGTTTTTGCTCCCGAACTTCAGAGGAAGGGACTTTTTTCAAAAATAACCAATGCGGCCCTTACAGGTTCAGAGGGTTTTGTTTGTCTTAGAACTCAGAACCCACGAATGTTCAGAGCATTAGAAAATCTTTGTTCTATAACCGTTGGCGCAAGGGAAAATCTTCGAGGGATATTTGAAAAAGTTAGAGAAGATCTCGTAGACTATTTTGGTTGTGAAACAGACCCACTTGGAGTTATCAAAGGTTACTATGGTGGGCTCTTTTATGGAGAAAGGCCAGAGCATAAAGAAATAGATCCTTTGTTCTCTGAATTAGGAGTAGATCTTGACAAAGGTGATGCGCTTTTGGCAATCGGAGATATCAGGGTCTTTAACGGAATTGTAGCATAAAGTAAAATGGAAGAACCAAATATTGTTTATTGTTTGCATGGAAATGAGAAGTGTGGGCTAGAAGTTGCTAAAAGCCTGCCTTCCATTCCATCTTTTTTAGGAAATAAAAAGGCTTTCGAAGAGAATAAAAGATTTATTGAAGCGGACCTTAATAGAGTTTTTCCAGGAAAGAAAGATGGAAATTACGAAGAGAGAGCAGCCTATCAGTTATTAAAAAAGCTAAAAGATAGAAAATATGTTATAGATATCCATTCTTCTTCCAATAAATGTCCTTTGTTCGGAATTATTACTTCTCCAAATAGGGAAAAGATTGAATTTGCAAAAAAACTTGGTCTAAAGAGGTTGGTGATTATGCCTCCCTCCTTTGCCAAAAAACGAGCTTTGATAGATTTTGTTGAAATAGGAATCAGCCTTGAAATCGGACCGCATAACAGACAAGAAAATGTAACAGAAATCTTGGGGAAAATACAGAATTTTGTCGAAGGGCAAACGTGTTTAGATGAAATGGAAATCTTTGAAGTTTTTGATGTGATTCGTAGATCTGAAACGGACTTAAATTTAGAGAATTTTGATTTTGTTGAGAGAGATTCGGTGAAAGATTATGGCTTTACTGCTGTGTTGGTTAATGAAGATTCTTATGGAGACATATTATGCCTGGCGGCTAGAAGGATTAGTTAACGAATTATTATGATTGGGAAGATACTTTGATTTCTGAGGCTAGTAACTTGTATGGGGTTTCAATGCAAGAAAACATTAGCAAGATAATTAGCTTGAAGGTCTAAAACCAAATCTTTTCTTTTGTCTCCACAAACAAAAACCTTTTTTCTCTGATGGTATGGCTAACAACTAATCCTAATCCAAAAGAAACTAATCCTAATGAAAATATAAAAATACTTACAACAAAACAACCAAGACCAACGCAACTATGATGCAATCTTGTATGTTTAATTTTTAACCCGATTTCTTTTTTCTGTATTTTACTCCTAAATCTCTCAAGAAATGCTAAGCTCAAATCTCCAAAAATACCTAGCACAAAAAAGACAGCAAAAACATAGTACCAATACATAATTTCATCAGGAAAACAAGGTATTTATGTTTTACGCAATAAACAAACCCTTTATAAAGACCGTCGACAAATTTAAAATTCACAAACCCATAGCTTTTTATACTCAAATTTCGCACTAGTTTCATAATAATAACAGATTGTTATGTTGGAGAGTCCTTGGGTTTTGAACCTTTAGGGGCTCATGACTCAAGAAATTTAATTCTTGATATTACAAACCTGACGAGGTAATAATACGAACTAAGAGGTACCGTAAACGGACTCACTGAAAACTGAGTAAGAAATCTCATTGAGATATGAAACCGTCGGTACACACAAATATTCACAATGGAAAAGTTCAAAGAACTAGGACTGAATCAAGGACTCCTTGATGCTATCAAAGCAAAAGGAATCACAGATCCTACCGAAATACAAGAGAAAGCAATCCCTCTAGCCTTAGCAGGAGAAGATATTGTAGGAGGATCGGCAACAGGTTCAGGAAAAACTTTAGCATTCTCAGCTCCAATAATCCAAAACCTAAAACCAGGAAACTTCCCAAAAGCATTAATTCTAACACCAACAAGAGAACTAGCCGAACAAGTAGCAGATGCATTCAAAGACTTCTCAAAAGAACACAAATTAAGAGTTACAAAAGTATACGGCGGAGTTTCAATAAACCCTCAAATAAAATCTCTTGAAAAATGTGATGTTGTTGTTGGAACACCTGGAAGAATATTAGACCACCTAAACAGAGGGACATTAAACCTTAGAGAAATAGAATTCATAGTTTTAGACGAAGCAGATAGAATGTTCGATATGGGTTTCCATCATGACGTAGAAAAGATAATCAAAAATTGTCCAGACAAAAGACAAACTTTACTATTCTCCGCAACAATAACAAGAGAAATCGGACACCTAATTGACAAATACACAAAAAACCCAAAAACAATCGCAGTAAAAAGTTATATTGACGCATCAAAACTAAAACAAATCTACCACGATGTAGATAACAGACAAAAATTCTCTTTACTAGTTCACTTACTAAGAAATGAAAGTCAAAAACTAGTGATGGTTTTCTGTAACACAAGAATGATCGTTGATTTTGTTGAAAAAAACTTAAGAAAATGTGGAATTCAAGCAAGAGCAATCCATGGTGGTTTAAGCCAAAACCAAAGAACAAGAGTTTTAGGAGATTTTCATGGAGAAAAAGTTGACGTTTTAGTTTGTACAGATGTTGCAGCAAGAGGTTTGGACATAAAAGGAATAAGTCATGTTTACAATTACGACCTACCTTCTGTAAGTGAAGATTACGTTCATAGAATTGGAAGAACAGCAAGAGCTGGAGATGACGGTATAGCAATAAGTTTACTTTCAGATAGAGATTATGATAATTTTAGAAGAGTTCAAAGAAATGAGAACCTAAAGATTGAAAGATTAGATCTCCCAGAATTCGTACCAATCAGAGTAGAAATGATCAGAAGAGGAAATGGACGTGATGGAAGAGGCGGAAACAGCTCAAGAGGCAGAGGCCGTGGAAGAGAAGGAAGCCGTGGTGGAAGTTTTAGCAGAGGACGATCAAGTTCTGGTGGCTCAAGAGGTGGTAGTTTTAGTCGTGGTAGATCAAGCTCTGGACCAAGGAGAAGTTCAGGTGGAAGAGACTCAGGTCCTGGAAGACGAGGAAGAATGAATGCTAGTAGAGACGGAGATTCAAGAGGCGGTTCACGTGGTGGTCGATCAGGTGGATTTTCAAGAGGACGATCAAGTTCTGGTGGCTCAAGAGGCGGCCCTAGAAGAAACAACGGCGGAAGACCAAGATCAAGTTCTGGAAGCTTTAGAAGATAAAACTATACACCAGAGAACACATTTATTTTTAAAGGTTAAGCCATTTCAACATGAATGACAGATTTAATCCATGGAAAAGATGACTATAGGATAAGAAACCCTAACAAAGAGCATGAGAATTTCTATCCATGTATGTATGTTAGAGATGAAATAATAAGGGACGCAGGAGAGTGGCATTTATTTGCAGGAATTTGGAGCAAGGGATGTCTTCTAAGGGTAAGGGTCCCTGTCGAAGGATTTAAGGATTTGGGGCGAGACATTTTGGAATCTGAGAGGTTGGTAGCAAAAGTTGTTACATTCACCAAAAGTGAGAGATCTGGAAATGGAGAAGAGTTAGTCAATACATTTATTGAAGAGGCATATAATTTGATAAGAAATTCGGGCTCACGAACAAGTACAATTAGAGAAGATGCTGAAAACCTTGCGGGCATCTATGGCATTCAAGACGAAAAAGCTAGACTAAGAATAATTATAGACCATGCCAAACATACTGATTAACAAGAGAGACGGTATTTATTTTTATGAAAAAACCTCTAACAAGAAGCCAAGTTGAAAGTCTTCTTGAAAAAGACATTGTCTGTGATACCCTAAGAAGATTAGGTGAAAAAGCTAAAAGGTGGACTGGAGGGGGAGCATTAAACCACCGTGTAGTCGCAGTAGGATTTTTAGCAGAAACAGGTGCAAGAAATATCTCGGAGGGATTTACCCCGATCAAGTCAAAGGCTACATTTAGTGAAATGAAAGCAGTAGATAGAGAAATGTACAAAGAAACATTAAATCTGATTTACCCGATAATTAGGGCTGGAATTTACTCAAAACAAGCAGAAGTTCAGATCTATTTCTAAAGCCCTAAAGAAAATAACCTGGTTCCTAAAAGAAAGAACGGAAGGACAATCTGAAAGAATAGCCAGATAATCAAAAGCCAAACCCATATGCTCATACCCTGCCTTCTAGTTTTGGCGGGCTTCCCATCAGACCATCCACTTTCAAGAGGATCTTCAACCCTAGGGTTCTTGTGCATATAAAGTTTATAGAATATAATTGTCAGCATGCTTAATGTTCCATCAATGATTGCCATGGCCCCTAAAAGTCTAAAGAAGAAGGCTCCAAGTTGGGTAAAAGCATTTTCCATATAGATTATAGGCATCAACATAACAACAACTATTAACATGAAAAGATAATTAGCAAAAACAACACCATCAATATAGTTCTCCTTGTTAAGAGCCTTTGACAAAATATCAGCATGAAGGGCAGCAAATCCAAAAACAAAGAAAGTCCTATATGTCTCCCAAACAGTTTCACTAGAGAAAATATCCCAGATGCCAAAGATAGAGGTAAAGAAACTTACCACAATCAGAATAAATACAACATTAATGAAGAAAGACAGCCTGTCAAAAGTTCCTTTCCTTTCGTCGTCCCATATAAAACAGAGAGCGACAAGGGAATGAAGAATAACAATAAAGAGTGTCCATAAAACCCTAGCGGCGGTCTCTGTAAAGTCTCCAACCAAAACAGAAACAACAGCAACAACTGCAGAAACAACTAAAGCCAAAATCATATTATATATAAAGAACTTTTTGAATTCAGCAAAGTCTATCATATTATACTTTTAACTTAGATATTTATAAGGTTATGCTTTATTAAAACCGCGATATCTGTTTAAGCTACTCAAAAATCCAGAAGGCTCCATTCGCGTTTCTTTTTTAGATGCCCCATCCTTTCCGAATACAATGTCTGATGAAGCCCAAAATGGAAGCACACCCATACAAACTCCTGCACGTACAACTTCTGCCCCAATATATGCAACATCCCTTACGGCTCTTTTAGAATTACCCTTTATATTATGAGGATAATTCTCATTGGCCCCTATTGTCACAAGAGAGATAACTGGAAGAGCACGATTATAGATGGAGTTTCTATGATCCCTCTCCATCGGGATAAGGGTTTCTACGCCGTGGGTGAACTGAGAGGATTTTCTTTTTGCTAGGCCGGATTGTCTTGGTAATTTCGAAATTGCATTCTTAAATGTGTCTTCCCGGTCACGACCATTCCGAAGTTGACCAATGAAGTCGCCTACAGCATGAGAATAGTCAAATCCTTCCATATGTCTATAAAATCTGCCTCCTTTGAAGAAGTGTTCTTCGTGGAGGTAGGCTAATGCAATGCGTGGCTTAGTTTTCCAGTGAAGAATATTTCTTGTTTCTAATGTAAGCTCACGATCTAATTCCTCAAGACCTTCATCAATCCTTTTATCAAACATATGTTGAACCTGCATCCTAAATCGCTCTTGAGGAGTATGTCCCATTTATCTTTGAATGATTTCCAGCTTTTAAGAATTATTATACTAGAATATACAATGTTTTACCTATTCTTTCTTCTGAGTCAAATCAACGCCAAGTTCCTTAAGCCTATTTGCATGCGCTTGGATACTGCCTTCAACAACCTGAAGCATTTGCATAAGACCTTCTCTTTCTTTGATCAAAGTCGTAAGTGAACCCTGTAAGAAAGGAACTTCTTGTTCTTTCGGAATCTCATTTTTTTCTGCCATAAGAATAAAGGATTTGGAAGGTTTTTAAGGATGTTGGTAAGATAGGTGTTGCAGAATATAAATTCTTAAAAAGAAAGTCAGCTGAACTTATATATGTCGATGGAAGGAGAAGTTTTTGTTTTTGAGCATTATGATGTTTATAGTAGAGATAGGCCATGCCTTGTTCCTTTGATAGTTGAGGGTGGAAAATTAAAAGAAATTCAAGAATTTGGGAGCACAGATCCACAGGAAATAACTTGGGGCGAAAGTGAGAGAAAACTTGCAGAGCTTTTACGCGAGAAAGGAATTGATTCTGTTTGGACTTGTGGGGGAGAGTGTATGTATGACGAGGTCTTAGATTTTGTAACACATTTTAGCGGCGGAGAAGGAAAATACGCATTCCATTACGACCCTGTTGAGCGAGGAATCTCGGATGGAATAACTGTTCAGACATTTACAGGAGATAGAAGACTAAGTACTGAAGAAAGAAATGCTAAGTGGAAAGATCTTGCGGAGTTTCACGAAGGGGAATGAGGATTCTGTAAGAGAAGATGCAAAAGATAGTTTTTTAAATAAGTTAACCATATAAATTATAGTGAAAACAAAATCAATTCTTACAGAGATCAGTAAGATTGTTGTATTATTTCTAGCATTAGCAGTTCTAACTTACATGACCTTTGTCTCTGCATTCTATTGTGCATTTGACCCACACCTTCATGATTTCTCTCAGGAGTTAATGTGCTCCACGCTTAAGCCAATAACATGGATAGCCCTCATTGGGTTCCCACTGATACCATTCGCAATATATTTTATTACAAAAAAGATTAATAAAAG
>CEPX01127414.1_pt1 | contig 16500 bp, 10 predicted proteins | sample 361361 | NCBI WGS metagenome assembly CEPX01 (sample SAMEA2619974, study PRJEB7988) | marine metagenome | biome: marine biome (ENVO:00000447); feature: mesopelagic zone (ENVO:00000213) & marine oxygen minimum zone (ENVO:01000065); material: "saline water (ENVO:00002010), including plankton... | reverse complement strand
TTGGCTCTGAGCAAGCAGATGAAGAATCTTCTCGGCTACAAGAAGCTATTAAAGTATCTTATGCAGCTGCTGGAGTTACATCAGTTGTATTTAAGGATGAATTGAATAAAGCATTTGGTGATATAATTTATGCAGCAACTGAGGATTCCGGTGTGGCTGAAATATTTCTATCTGAGGATATACCTCTGGTTATAGCATATATAATTGAATGTCTTGGAGAGGAAAAACCTATAAATGAAGTAATACAGAATACAGTAGGAGATTATCTAAATAAATTAAAATCCAAAGAATTGATGGACAAACATGGATTTACTTCTAGAATAGTAGCTACTATCGAAGCAACTTTATTTGAAGATTTTATTGTTTCTTAACATAAAATTTATAATTTTAACTTACTTCTTAAAACAAATGTTAAGCGAATCAGAGCATAGGTCATGTCTGGAAATGTATATAGGCTTGAAATATACTCCTCGGATGGAACTTTTGATACAAGACAGCATTAACATAGCAAGAGATGTTGGATATAAAGAGTTAGCTGATGAATACACGCAGAAATTTAAAGAAGAAGGATTGTTAAGAGAAGAAAGAGTTATTGCTGATTCTACTCAGTTGTCAAGAGAGTATCTACTATTTCAAAGTAGTAATCTGTAAAAAGGTTTATAAAGCACTTACTTATTCTAAGTAATATGGCAGAAGATTATAATCCAACAAGGAAAGAAGTTTTAGAAGAAGTAGTAAATAGAATTAAACAACCTTTTAATAGAGATCGTTTGAAAGCTGTTGGAACTAAATTGAAAGAAACTGGAAAGTATTCTATTGCAACGATAGGATTTTTTTCTCTTTGTCCGTATATTTTGCCTACAACTATTCATTGGATACGTGATGGAAAATTTTTTTTATATCAAGAAACTAAGCATACAGCTTGCAATGTTGGACTTATTATTGGTGCTGTGACTGGAATTGCTTTGGATATTGCACAGACGGTGGGTTATCTTCATGCTCTAGAATATGATCATCCTGAAGTATTGCTAATTCCGGTTGTAACAAATGCAGTTTCTGGTATTTGTGAAGCCGGAAGAAAAGTATATAATAATGCAAAACAAAGAATATCAGATAGACATAAAGATCTTGAAGGTATGGTTTGAAAGTTTAGAAATCATTCATCCAGCTTTCTTAATTCATAACATTGATTCTCAGGGCAGCAACAACTGGAAAAAGCCTTTTCCTGTACATAAGTTGCATTTAATTCTGGCAAGTCATCTTTGCTTATGGAAATAATCATAGGCCTTCCGAAGTCATGGTAATCTCCGAATTTATGTTTAACTTCAATCAATATATTATTAGAGAATTCTATACCTTCATCATCATCAGGCTCTTATACTGTTAAAGTGAATGTAACAGACGGCAGTTCTGTTGACTCTGAACAGTTTAATATCTATATTGTAGATATTAATGATGCTCCTGTCATAGCAAACCAAAGCAGTTATATAAACAATAATCTAAGCACATCTTCAACATCCTTAACAAGAGAAATAAGAGAAGATGGAAACATAATCTTCAGTGTAAACTACACTGATGCAGACGGCGATGAAACTGCAACAGCAAAATGGTATTTAAGGAGAGGGTTGGAAGATTATATTTTCATGAACACAGGAAATTCTTATACATACACGCCTGGCTCAGATTCACAGGGTGCATATAGTATCAAAGTTGTAGTAACTGATGGTATTGCGTCAGTCCAGAAAATATGGGACTTAACTGTGCTTAATTTTGTTGACACTGATGGGGACGGGATAACAGATGTAGAAGATATATGCCCTTTCAATACGGATAATGGGGCATGCCTGGGAGACCTTGATGGGGATGGCATTAATGATACAGATGATAACCTTGTAGGAAACGAAACTTTAATTGATACCACAATAGAGGACCTTAATATCAGGATTGATTCAAGCGAAAACCTTTCACAATCGTTTGCTTCAACCCAGAAAGTGGAATTTACAACATCTGAAATTGATGTAACAACAAACCAAAGTGTTGAAGTCCCTATTGTATCGTTTAGCTTTGACTTCTCAAACACATTAAACCTTGCCAACCTGTCTATAAAAGAGGAAACAACGATTATAAATGGGGAAACTATTGCATCTATTGTGATTTCAGGGCTGGACTTAACATCACAAGGACAAAGAAAAACTGTTTACATGGACAGGCTGGACACAACGAAGAATAGTATTTGCATAAGGGATGAGGAAGTTGCGTCAATATCTGAGTTATCAACAGGCTGTGATAGTTCAGGAGAAGTAAAAGTTGAATGTGATGGAACATCACAAAGCGGTTATACATGCACATTAAATTCATCTATTAATAAATATCAAGTTGCCGGACTAGTGCATTCAGGAGTGAGACAAATTCAGTATACGAAACCTGCAGCTTCTTCGAGCCCGCCTTCATCAGGCGGCGGCGGTGGAAGTGGAGGATGGGGAGGAGGAGGTTGCGCTCATAAATGGGAATGTGAAGAGTGGGGAGAATGCATAGAAGGAATACAGACAAGGGAATGCACCTATACTGGGAGCTGTTCAGCGAAAAATGAAAATCCTGGCACAAGAGCTTTATGCGAAATGCCTGTAGAAGAACAGGAAGAAGAACAGAAAGAAAAAGAAGAGAAGGTTGAAGAAATAAGCTTTGAAGAAGTTATAAAAGAAGAAGAGCCTATAAAGACAGAAGGTGTGTTTAGTAAGATTACAGGAGCAGTAATAGGGGCAATCAGCAGGAAAGGAAGTATCATAGGCTTGATTTTTATTCTTGTTGTTGTGATTGGAGGCGGAGGAACATTCATGGTTACACAATTTAAGAATGGAGCTTTTGGAGCGGATGATTTTGCAAAAGCTTCCTATCTTCATAGGAAAGCTGAGAGAATTTATAGGTCAGGCAAGCATAGAAAGGCTGAAGAGATGTACAGAAAGGCACAGATTATAAGGGAAAAGGCAGAAAGAGGGATGCATTAGGTTCATGTTAAGATATAGTTTAAAGAACAATAAAGTTTAAATTCACTTTAAAGTGATAATTGGGATAAAACAATGAAATGGTATGAAAAGTTTGATTATGAAAGAAATCCTTTTGAGTTAGACCCTTTGAATACGAAGTTTAACCTTCTCGGAAGAGATAAGGAAGCTAAGGAAATTCTTTATAGGATTATTTCTGGGAATATATTTCTGATTGAAGGAAAAGAAGGTATGGGAAAGACTGTTCTGTTAAAACATGCCATTGATAACTTTAAAGGTCATGGGAAAGTTATCTATATAGATGGAAATAAAATGAGTGGCAGTATAAATGTAAAAAGGTTATTAATGAACAGGTCAGGGTTAATTAAAGGGAAACTGTCTAAAAAGATAGCTGAAGATATGATACTGCTTCTTGACAATGTTCAATGTCTTTCTAAAAGGGATAATGAAAAGATAAAATATTACTTTGACCAGAATAATCTGAAATCTGTTATATTCACAACAATTGATTATAGCGGGGTTAATATTGGTGAAGCAGTTAAAGATAGGATAGGTAATAATTTTATAAAATTAAAGAACCTGTCAGTTAAAGTTGCCCTGGAAATAGTTCAGGAGAGGTTGGATGGAGCAAAAGTCTTTTCTAATGTTCTTTTAAAGGAGTTATATGAATCTTCTGATAAGAATATAAAAAAATTTCTTTTTAACTGCGGAGAAATATGTGAGCTGGTTATAGAAGATGGCAGGGAAAAGGCAACAAAGGAGGATATAAAAAGGATAAAATGAAAAAAACTGTCTGGTACAATAAGCTGGGGTTCTATAACAATCCTCTAAGCATTAAGCCTGCTGCCTTTCATGATGAATTGTTTGGGTATGATACTATTCTTAAAAATATTAATGAAAAGGTTATGAGCAATGAAGTTTTGTTAATAATAGGAAAGTATGGTTATGGAAAAACAACCATACTAAAAAAGATTATTAACAAGTTTATGGGAAAAAAAGAGGTTGTATACTATAACTGCAATCAGACAGAGGAATCTATAGACTTTGACAGGCTGTTAATAGGGGCAGGAGGGTTCTTCAGCAAGCTGTTCAAGATAAGGAAGAAGAACATGATACTGCTGCTTGATGAAGTGCAGGATGCAAGCGAGAAAGATTTGAAACTGATACCTGACTATTATGGGAGTAATTTCTTTAGATCAGTTGTTTTTGTAACCACAAAAAAGAACCTGAAGTTTCCAAAGAAACTTGAAACTTTAATAGGGAAAAATGTGTTTAAGATAACAAGCATAGGCAGGGCGGAAGGAGTGAAACTGATAAGGAAAAGGATAGGTGATTTAAAGCTGTTATCTGATGGGATGATCCTTGAAATCTTTAAAAAGAATTCCAAGCCAAGAGCATTGCTGAAGAACTGTGAAGACGTGTGCAAGTATGCAGTGGAGAATGATGCTGAGAAGGTTACCAAGAGACATGTGAAGAAGGTTTTGGGTTGAAGAAGATGGAAACGAATGAAGAAGAATTTAGAGGAACAAGATGATATTAAAAAAAATAAGAATAGAAAATTTTAAATCCATTGATAAACTAGAATTTGAGATTAAAAAATATGGTAGTAGTTATACAGTTGCTTTTGTGGGCATCAATGAAGTTGGTAAAAGTAACATTTTGAAAGCAATGTCATTTTTAGAAACTCCAGAAGAAGAATTTGATTTCTTAGATGTTGCCAATCAAAATAATGATACTGCAGAGTTTGTTAATATCTTTTTTGAAATGGTTCCTGAACAAAGAGAATCGTATCAAGATTACCTTAAAGAGAGGATTACAACCAAAGAGAATTTTATTGATAACATACAAATAGAAAGAATTGAGAAAAATGTATATTTAAAAAGAGGTGAACAAGAATTTTCTCAGCATTATAAAATTGATTTTAAAAATATCAACTTGAATTCATTCTGGTATAAGGGAATAGAAGAAACCGTAATTGAAGGAAGTCAGAGTATACAGATAATTAAATATGAAATTAAAAAAGAAAGTGAACTTTCCACATCTGCTAGAGGAAATTTTCAAGAGTTGGATTTAGAAAAACTAAGTGAGATTGTAGCTGATGTTCTTGAGAGCTATTTTATGAAATTTGAAAATGAAGTTTCTTTTTGGAAACCTGATGAGAAACATCTTATAACTTCGACCATTGATTTAATGAAATTTAAAGAAGATTTGAGTGAAAACATACCTCTCAGAAATATCTTTTATTTAGCTGGTTACAAAACGGAAGAGGAAATAAAAACAAAAATTGAAGAAATTGAAAGAAATGGGTCACAACTGAGAAGGTTAGAAAAACAATTAACTAAGAAAAGTACAGAATACTTGAATTCAGTTTGGAAGGAACATATGGTCAAAGTTGATTTTAGAATTACTGATCAATTACAATGTGATGTCAAAATTAAAGATAAGGGTGAAAAGAATGATGACAATTTTTTTGTAATGCAAAGTAGAAGTGATGGATTCAAACAATTTGCTTCTCTAATCTTTACTATTTCAATTGAGCATACAACGGAAAAGATTAAAAATAGACTTATTCTTATTGATGAGCCCGAGAATCACTTACATCCCTCTGGAGTGAGGTATATACGTGATGAATTAATAAAGATTGGGAGAGGTAATTATGTATTCTTGTCAACACATTCTAATTTTATTATAGATAATAAAGTTATGCAAAGGAATGTAGTTATTAAGAAGGACTCCAACAATAATACTTTCAAAGAAATGATAAATGATTATAATGATATCAAAGATGATGAAGTTCTTAAGGATGCTTTTGGTATCAATGTTTTTGTAGACTTTTTGACGCCAAATAAATTATTAGTTGAAGGAAAGTCTGATAAAATTATACTCGAAAAGTGCATAAAGAAAATTGACCCTAACCTTAATTTTGCTATAACAAATGGAACAGGAGATAATCTACCTGCTATGGCAGGTTTATTAAACTATCAAGAAATCTCTTCTCTTGTTGTTGTAGATGCAGATAAAAAGGGAGAACAGAATAAAAATAAGATTATCAAGATAGGAAGTATTTTTTCTAAAAAAAATGTGTTCACTATACGAAATATAGAAGGTAATTTAATAGAAAACTCTACCATTGAAGATACCCTCCCAAGAGAATTTGTTGTAAATAAATTTAAGGAAATTTACAAATTATTTTTTAATCGCACAATTTCTCCGACATTTGAAGAAAACAATCCTATTATTAGTGAAATCCGATTGTTTCTACAAAAAGACTTAAGTGATGATGATAAGCCTAAGATTAATGAATTAATTAGAAAATTAAAGATTGAATTATCTAATGGATTTGATCCTACTAATCTTGAGGGTAAAACTCCACTTTTGTATTCGTTAACAAAAAAGATAATTGAAAAATTAAAAAAATAATACACAAAGTGTATTTGAATGAAATATATTTTTGTAAAGCAAAGACTATATGTTGTTGAGAATGGATATGAGATGGTTACCAAAAGGCATGTGAAGAAGGTTTAGGTAAGTATAAATAGTTGTTGTTGGTAGAAGAAGATTGAGTAATAGGCGGTTTTCTAAGACTTAGTAACACTATAATTGTTTCTTTCTCCATTTAATTATAAATACTAGAATTACCACAACTCCTGAAGCTAAAGCAGGCAAAAATATTTTTTCGCCAATTAGGTACATTTTATAATAAATATAAGGTATAGATACAATTAATCCTAATATTATTAACCATTTAAAACTTTTTAAGACAGGAATTGTTATTTTTTTAATGATTGGCCAATTATTATTAATCCAAAAACTAAGATGATTTACACCTATAGTAAGCACTTTTCTCATATACCATAAAAACAATATATAAAAAGTACTTGTAAATAAACCTAGAAAAAAAATTAAAATGATTAAAATGTATTGATAAAAACCAGTAAATTGATTAATTATTTTTATTAATCTAGAACCAATATAAGAAAATATCAAAAAAGATATTAAACTAAAAATAAATATTTCGATATTCTTTGTTCTATTTGATATATTGTCATCAACAAATTTATCTTTTCTATCATTATCCATCTTATATATTAAGAAAATATTCACTATTTAAAACTTCTGCTTATTTTTATCTATTTGAGAATATTATATATAGAACTATCTAATTCTTTATACTAAATAAAATGAAGAAGTTTTCATTGTGGCCTTTACTAGGATTTATTTACGTTATCGTGATATTTCCTCTTGTTGTTAAGCATCACAACAATATTGTTACTGCACTATTTCATTCAATAGGATTATTTATTATATTATCTATGGTGGTTGTTTTCGTAAATAAATTTTTTGATATAAGACTAAAATCAGATAAAGTAATGCTTATACTTTTTGGATATATAATTTTAATAGAATTTCTTTCTGCAGTTATATATATTCTTATTATAAATTTTGCAATCCCAGAAGAAAATATTTATGGAATATCTGCAATGATATCATTATTACTTCTTGTAATTAGATTATTAAAGTACAATATACGATTTAAAACTTATATATCCAATATTTCAGAAACAGTCTCTAGTAGGATTACTAATATATTTATTGAGTTTATATTTGCTACTTTACTAATAGGTTTTATAGCCTTACTATTTGGTGAAAAAGGTTTTTTTGATATATTGGGAGTTGTTAAGCAAACAAAGATTTTATTGTCTTCAGTAGCTTATGGTATTACTATGTTTTTAATAGAAGTAAATCTAAAAGTTAAAAAAGAATGTTTTAAATCATTTTTAATAGACTTAATCTTTTTGATTATTCTTTATTTTTCTATTACTTTGTTAATTCAATGAATTCAAATTGTTTTCATAATAAGTAAAAGATAATTTTAAATATATGATTCTTATTTTTTATTTTGCGGAAATTTACTTCCGTAAATTTCCTTTAGTGGTGTAATGGTAGCACACTTGGTTGTCAGCCAGGAAGAGAGGGTTCGATTCCCTTCTAAATTTTTTAATCCTTCCTAATTTGATATTTTAAGGAATAAATCATTGTCCTAGTCAGTTTTATTCTTTAAATTCTTCAATGTCTTCTTTTTTAAAAGTATCTTCAGGAGTCTGTTTACAAATATAATCATATAAATCACCAGTTCCAATTGAAAAACCAGTCTTTGTAAATCTGATATTACAATAGTTCTTAGATTTCATAGTTTCAACATATTTTTTAGATAAATCATTTACAAAATTAATTCCATTGTTTATCATCCTTCTTGAATTTTCAATTAATTTTTCCTTTGGAGTCTCTCCTAAGATGTGAATTCCTGCATTCCCGTATTTGATAAATGGTCGTGCTTCTCTAAATTCTTGTTCTTCAAGAATGCCTTTTTGTCTCAAAAAACCAGGTAGGTCATCTAAATCTGGTTTTTTCTTCAGGTCAATTTTGTGGAATTCATCAAAATGCAATATCCAAAATCTAATTAGGATGTCTTCTATGGCTTTTCTTATGATAGCCAAAGCAATTTCTTCGTTTCCTTCAACATAAGCATCTCTACTTTGAAGAAAATATGAATAGAATTCTCTGTTTTCAATTGTTGGTTTAGGTATAATAATCTCATTTGTTTTGTCGTCCAAGAATTTTCTAATTTCATCCCATAATTCTAATAAATTATGTCTCAATGAATCTAAAGTAATATAATCAAAATATTTCTCAATATTTTCTCTAGAAACCTTATTATCTTCTTTGTATATTTTTAGATTTTCCATTAAATTATTGAATGGATGTAACTCTCTTAATCTAATATCTACTCTTACAATTAAAACAATATCCTGATTAAATAGTTCTTCTATTAATCTACAAATATATTTAATCTGTCCTTTAGGTACAAATTGTCTTATTGGTTTGGCAGTCTCCGAAGTATAACCTGTTGTCTTATCGTATTTCCTTTGTAATATAGGGCTATGGTTAGATTCCACGTCATCTAATAGAATGCTCAATTCTCTATGTAAATGATAGATTTTCTGAATTTTTTGGCCAATTTCTAACCATTGCTGTAATTTAGAAAACTCGTAATATGGAAAACTATATTCACCACCGAACCAACATTTAGATGATTTATTATTATCTTTGAAGTACATATTTGCGGTGAAGACGCTTTAATATTTAACTATTTCTAATTATGTGAACTCGAAATTTACTCTTAAGATATTTTCCGTTTATGAAATTTAACGAAGGTGACAACTAAAAGGATTTATGTTTTACTTTCTCGTTGAGAAAGAAGGATTTTCGAATTAACCTCTCCTTCCCCCACCAAGTAACAACCTTCCTTCACCACTACTATATCCTAAACCACAATAATCTTTAAATAAGAGTTTAGAAGTTCTTCTGGACTGAGGGGTATGATTATTAAAAAGAAGTTATTAATAATAATTGGAATTCTAATCTTATTAAATATAAGACCAGTTCTAAGTGATGTGCTTATAAATGAATTCGTTGTTGACCCTCAGAATAACTGGGGAGATAACGGTGGAGTTACTGTAATAGATGAATGGTTTGAACTATACAACAATGGCACAACCGATATCAACATCACAGGATGGAATGTTTCTTTAATAGATACTACCAATGCAACAGAAGTTCTTTCAGGGGTTATACTTGCTGGTGGATACTTCACAATCTTAAATCCTTCAGGAGACCAACTTAATAATGGCATGATTATTCTATCAAATAGTTCAATCATAGACCAGGTAACTTATGGAACATATGATGATGGGAACACATCAGATAATGCTCCTGACGGGAATGCAAACGATAGAACAGACGAGTGCCTTTCAAGGAAATTTGATACAAACAACGATTCTTATGATTTCATCAAAGCCAGATGCACATATAATTCAACCAATGATTTTGAGCCTCCAACGCTTACATGGATAACTCCTCAAAACAACGTATTCATAACAGGATTATACAACATAACAGTAAATATAACTGATACAGTTTCTTCTGTAAACAGCTCATTAGTCAATTTCAACAGCACAAACTATACAATGAGCAATAATGAGTATTATCTATGGAATACTTCTAAGAACACAGACGGTTCATACAACATAACTATCTATTATAATGATAGCTTAGGCTACTCCAATACAACAACATTAACTAACATAACAGTTGACAACACAAACCCTTCAGTAAGCTTAAATGCGCCTTTAAATAACACTTGGGCTAATGATGGAGTTATTAACTTTATATATACGCCATCAGACACTAACATAGATTCCTGCGCACTTTACCATAATGCCTCGGGCTGGAGCATTAACCAAACTAACAGTTCAGTTAACTCCAACCAACAGGACAACATAACCTTAAGCTTTAATGATGGAAACTATCTATGGAATGTATGGTGCAATGACAGTGCAGGCAACTCTGCATTCAATGCAAACTATACTATTAATGTTGACACAACCTTTCCATCAATAGCGTTTGCGTCAGGAGCAAACAATTCATACTTCAGCAGAGACTGGATTTATGTTGACATAACTTTAACAGAAACAAACGAAAACACCACCACCTTCTATTTATACAATTCAAGCATAGGCCTGATAAACACAACAATACTAAACCCAGGCTCAAGGAACATCAACTTCACAAACCTCAACCCGAACATGGAATATTACTATAATGTTTATGCAAGAGACAAGGCCAATAATGTAAACTCAACAGAGCTAAGAAAACTCACATTAGACTCAACCAGCCCAGTAGTTTCATATGCAGGAGGAACAGAAAATAATGCTGCTTTCTTTAACAGAGACTGGATATATGTAAATGTAAGCATAACTGAAACTAATTTCAATAATATGACTTTTTATCTTTATAATTCAACATCGCAGTTAAATGCTTCCAACTTTACTGCATTAACTAATGCTGTAAATTTTACAGAATTAAACTCTAATGAATATTATTACTACAATGTTACTCTTAGAGATAAAGCTGGCAATGTTAACAGCGCGGAAACAAGGAATATTACATTAGACTCAACCCCTCCTTCAGTAACATTGAACTCGCCAGTTAATGTAAACTGGTCAACAGCAGTAATGCCAACGATATTAAACGCCTCAGTAACAGACACAAATATACAAACAGTGATATTCAACGTTTCCAACGCATCATCATACCTAACCTACAATGCTAACAATAACTGGCTCAACGCTTCATTTGACACAAGAGATTTAGCAGAAGGGCAGCACAATGTGACAGTCTATGCCTGGGACTATGCAGGCAACCTAAACAGCAGTGAATATGCTATTTTCAATGTTGACAACTATGGGCCTAACTTCTTCTTAAACAAAACGCCGGCATTAAGCTACAACAATGATACTGTAACACTAAACGCAACCATCAATGACACACTAGCTTCAGTTTCAACCGTATGGCTTTCAGGAAACTGGTCAGGCGCATGGGAAAACATCACATTACAAGGATATTCTTTCACAATCGGCTCAAACAATTTTACAAACCAGCAAACTATAGGCTACCAATGGTTTGCAAATGATTCTTTGGGCAACATAGCCCAATCAGCCTTACAAACATTCACAGTCCAAAACAGGGCTCCAACCCTGAACTCAACCATACCAAACCAGACATTCATAGAAGATGCTCCTGCATTCACAATTAATCTCTCAACCTACTTTATTGATGCTGATGGCAATGATCCCCAGGCATTGAGCTATACATCCGCTATAACAAGCAACATTACTATCACAATAACCAATAATATTGCAACAATTGACTCCAATGAAGACTGGTGCGGCATTGAAACAGTAAACTTCACAGCAAACGATAGTTTAAACACAACACCAAGCAACCAAATTACCTTAAACGCAACCTGCCAGAATGATGCCCCAACAAATGAAGGCATGCCTCCTGTTCCTGATGTTACATTCAATGAAGACAGCTACAACGGCACACTGCTTATAAGCGATTATATCTATGACAAAGACAGTGCAATAGTCGAATACAGCTCCTATTCAAACGACAGCAACTTAATGATAACCATACTGTCAGCAAACTATTCATACATCAATGCAACAGAAAACTGGAACGGCCAGGCTGAGGTTTACTTCAAAGCCAGAGACCTGGAAGGTCAATGGGGCAACTCAAACACTTTCACTGTAAACGTATCACCAGTAAATGATGCTCCATATACAAACACCACCCCTTCTCAACTAAACATCACAGAAAGCGATTCACAGGCATCATTAAGCTTAACACCCTATTTTGCAGACATAGAAAACACGTCATTATCCTATACAGTCACATCTGAAAATGAAACTGAACTTAACTGCACTATCAGCGGAGCCAGCTTAGTATACAAGCCAAGGCAATACTGGCATGGAACATCCGCATGCAACATAACAGCAAATGATACAGAGCTTGTATCGCCTGCGCAGATATTCACATTCCTTGTAAACTCAACAGAAAACATCCCTGTAATCACCACTACATGTGCAGCCCAGACAAACCAAAGCGAGTTTTACACCTGTGACATTAACGCAACAGATGGAGATGTAATAAATGGGGAACAGACCCTGACATTCTCTCTAACAGAAAAGCCAGGCACAATGGTAATAGATGCTGGCACAGGCATAATTTCCTGGATACCTGATGATTCATATGTTGGGTCAAACAATATAGAAGTAAAAGCCCAGGACAGCCAGATGAATTATGATACATACTCATTCACAATCAATGTCATAGACAAAGATGATGAGCCATCCAAAGTCGCATTAACATCTCCCGCAAATGATTCAACAATTGTATCAGCAACGAAAATAGCGAAGCTTGACTGGCAAAACTCAACAGATCCTGAGAACCAGTCAATAACATACTATATATTCTTTGGAAACCAGACAACCCAAAGCCTGTTAACAACAACATCTGCCAGCGAATACACAACCTCAATCCTGAATGACAACTCAACGTACTATTGGTATATCATTGCTGGTGATGGAACCCTAAACTCAACAAGCTCAGAAACATGGCAATTCAATACACTCTTTGACAATGCTCCTGTAATCCTAGATACAGAGCCTGTAGCTGATCCATCTATCACAGAAACTGAATCAATACTCTTCAATGCAACACTCTATGATATGGACCAGAACAACATATACTATAACTGGAGCATTGATGGAATAACAAATTCTACTGGAACAACCAGCTCTTACAATGAAACAGTATCACTCAATTTTACTTCTGGCTATAACAGCTCAGCAAACAGCCCTTACGCAATAAAGCTTGAAATAAAAGATGTAAACAATAATACTGGCTTATCAAAATCATGGGTCGTAACAGTAACAAACAATAATAGAGCTCCTGTTTTAGGCTCGATAACAGGCAAGTCTATAGATGAAGACTCAACCTTGTCATTCAACATAACAGCTTCAGACCCGGATTTAGATTATGGAGACAGCCTAACCTATAGCTCCAACTTAACACAGATAAGCATCCAAAAAATAAACAACACATTTGCCTCAGTAAGCTGGACGCCAACAAATAGTTATATTGGGAACAACACGATAAATTTTACAGTAACAGATGGAACTCTAAGCGATTCCCAAACAATCATAATAACAGTTGCCAACACAAACGATGCTCCAATCCTTAACCCAATAGGAAGCTTAACTGCATATGAGGACACTGTGTTTACATATGACGTAAATGCAGCAGATTCTGATACAGGAGATAACATAACCTTCTATGATAACACAACCTTATTCAATATAAGCTCTTCAACAGGAATAATAAACTTCATACCAACAGAAAATGATGTTGGAATACATTATATCAACATAACAGCAAAAGATGCATTAAATGCCTCAGACTCAGAAATTATAACTTTAACAATATCAAACACAAACGATGCTCCAATCCTTAATCCTATAGCTAATTATTCAGTTCTGGAAGACTCAACCATATCATTCGGCATAACAGCTTCTGACCTGGATTTAGATTATGGGGACAGCTTAAGCTACAGCTCCAACCTAACACAGCTAAGCATTCAAAAAATAAACAACACATTTGCTTCAATAAGCTGGACTCCTGTAAATGATGATGTTGGAAGCAACACAATAAACTTTACAGTAACAGACAATAGCGGCTTATCAAGCTCGCAGATAGCAATCATAACTGTAAACAATACGAATGATGCTCCTAACATATCCAGTTACTATCCTATGTTTAACCCGGCAATAGCTGATTATACAGGAGCACAACTCTTCAATATAACAAAAGCAGACATAGATAATGACGCTTTAACAGTTAAATGGACAATAAGTGATATAGAAGTAAGCAATAATGATTATTACACTGCAAGCAACCTTTCACCTGGGACATATACTGTAAAAGTTGTTCTAAATGACAGTACTTCATATGTAGCACGTTCATGGGCTTTGACAGTAAGTGAGCTGCCCATCTCAAACAAATATGCAGGAACTTTCAGGCTTTTGAATAAAAGCCAGCTGGATAATGCAACAAACATAACAATAGAGTCATCAGAAGGAAAAATAGACTTTGGAAACACGACATTAAACCTGTCAGATGTTGTTGACTTTGATAATTATATCAATATAAGCAAAGGAGTTATAGGGATAGACACAACAAAATTCCCTGCCTTAAACAAGCCTGCTGAGATAATACTTGGAGGGTTAGGATATCTTACAACACCTATTGTATATTATAATTCAGGGTTTGGAGTAACTGGAAGCACGGTTTGCCCTTCATACATCTGCACTGATATAGTGTACAACCAAACATTTGGCAGGTTAACATTTAATGTAAATGGATTCTCAACATACTGGGTTGGCACAATAAACAGCGCTCCAGTCATAACATCCAGCGCTGTAACATCTGCTATTCTTAACCAGGTATATTCTTATGGTGTTGATGCATCTGATGTTGATGGTGACACCCTAACATACTCACTTACTTCATATCCATCCGGCATGAGCATAAACAATAACACAGGCTTAATCACATGGACGCCATCAAGCTTAGGCAGTTTCAATGTTGTAGCAAGCGTATCAGACACTATTCTAACAAGCACGCAATCCTTTACAATAATAGTATCTGAAGCTGAAAGGGCAAAGCTTGTAATAAAAGATCTTGATGTCAAAGTAGGCGGCAAGAAGGACAGCAACCTTGAAGCAGGTGATAAGATAGACGAGCCTGCTCAGCCAGGCTCATCAGTTGACTTCATACTAAAGATTGAAAACCTTTACACTGATGAAGAAGACATGAAGTTTGATAATGTAGAGGTTGAAATAATAATAGAAGATATTGATGACGGTGATGACCTTGAAGATGAGACTGAAGAGTTTGACCTTGACCCTGAGGAAGATAAGAAAGAAACAATCTCTTTTGATATTCCTTTAGAGGTTGATGAAGGTGATTATACTGTAAGAGTTAAAGTAAAAGGGGAAGATGAAAACAATACTTATCATAGGATTGAGTGGAGGCTTACTTTAGAGGTTGAAAAGGATAAGCATGAAGTTATAATCAAAGATACATCACTTAATCCAAGCATTATAACATGCGATAAGGATATAGGCTTTGGAGTAGAAATTATAAACATAGGAGAGAAAGATGAGGATGATGTAAGCATAGAAATAACTAATACTCAGCTTGAATTAGACCTAAAAGAAACAGGCATAGAGCTTGACGAAGATCCTGACCATGATGACAACAGCTTTAAGAAAACATTTTATGCTACTCTGCCTGAGAAATTGAGTGAAGGAACATATCCTATCACTTACAAAGTGTATTACGATGACAAGCTTTCTGACACAGAAAGGGAAGATCTCATTATAAAGGGGTGTAAACAGGTGAAAAAAGGCTCTGCTGTTAAGGAAGTTGACCTTGTCAGCAGGCCTACTTATAGTTCCAGTTCTGGAGTTGCTGTTGCGCAGCCAGTGACAGAAGGAACTTCTATAATATCTTTTGGAGAACAAGATGACTTTATGTTATTGTTGTCAGCAGTGCTTGTGTTCTTATCTGTAATAGTTCTTATATTTGTGATTATTAAGATGTTGATAATAAGAAGATAAAATGCTGGTTCTTTGAGAGAATAAAGGTACATTTAAATAATAGTAACGTTTAACGTGACTAAAATGGGACTGCCAAGCAAAGAAGAGATTATGTTAAAGCTATTCTTTAATGAGCCGTCTAAACAATGGCATTTTAAAGATATAGTGAATAAAGCCAAAATAAGCAAACAGCAGGCAAATAAATGGCTGAAAAGATTTGAGAAAGAAAAAATAGTAATCCATAAGAAACCAATGAAAAAAATGCCTTATTTTCAGGCTAACTTTGAGCATCTTAATTATAAAAATAAAAAAAAGATTTATGCTTTAAATAGGATGTATAATACAGGATTATTAAAAAAGCTGCAATCGCTTGAAAAATCCAAGGCAGTAGTTATATTTGGAAGCTTTGCGAAATCAGACTGGCATACAGGCAG
>CEPX01038107.1_pt1 | contig 16501 bp, 15 predicted proteins | sample 361361 | NCBI WGS metagenome assembly CEPX01 (sample SAMEA2619974, study PRJEB7988) | marine metagenome | biome: marine biome (ENVO:00000447); feature: mesopelagic zone (ENVO:00000213) & marine oxygen minimum zone (ENVO:01000065); material: "saline water (ENVO:00002010), including plankton... | reverse complement strand
TAATGTTTTTGATAATAAGATTCATGTAAAATCTGCGATTAATTGGTTACAGGTAGCTCAAAATTCTCAAAATGATGGTGGTGTGTCTGCTTCATATTCTCTTTATGGTGGGTGGCAGCCTTCTTATTCTGAAACAACTGGTTATATTATTTCAACATTGTTTAATTATTATCACCTAAATAAAAAACAAGAGTTTTTGAACAAAATTATTAGGATGGCTAATTGGGAACTTTCAAAGCAACTTGAAGAGGGGGCTTTTCCAGGTGGGGCTGTAGGTGATAAAGAATTTCCTATAGTTTTCAACACTGGCCAAGTACTTTTCGGAATTGTTAGAACATTTCAAGAAACTAATGATATCAAATACAAAGAATCGGCAATTAAGGCTGCTGATTGGTTAGTTAAAGTCCAAGACCTTAGTGGTTGTTGGAGTAAATTCACTTACTTAGGACAGGTCCATACATACAATACAAGGGTAGCTTGGTCATTATTAAGAGTTTATGATCTTACAAAAAATTCAAAATATAAGCAAGCAGCAATTAGAAATATAAACTGGGCTTTAGGCCGACAAACTCAGAGTGGGTGGTATAGCGATAATTCATTTAAAATAGGCCAAGAACCTTTGTTACATACTATTGCTTATTCCATAAGAGGTATATTGGAGGCAGGTATAAATCTAAATAACAAGGATTTCATAAATAGTATAATGAAGCCAAGTGATGTTTTGTTGACGAAGATTAGGAAAGATGGTTCATTAGCTGGAAGTTTTGATGTAAAATGGAACAGTTCTGTTAAATGGAGTTGTTTGACTGGCAATTCTCAAATGTCTATAATTTGGTCAAGATTATATCGGATAACTGGAGATGAAAAATATTTACTTGCAGCAAAAAAAGTAAATAGATACATGAAATCTACACAGAATCTTAATTCAAAAAATAAGGGAATCAAAGGAGGCATTAAAGGGGCATTTCCAATTTATGGATGGTATGCTCCATTTAATTTCATTAATTGGGCTGCAAAATTCTACATAGATTCCTTGATGTTAGAAGATGATTTAATTCTAGGAGATAATCTGTCTTAGTTTAGTACAAAACTTTTATATAGTGAAAATCGTTAGTTTGTATTAATGGAACAAAAATCATACTTTAGATTATTATTAGATTCTTTCAAGTTATTATTTAGAAATAAAAAATTATTGATTCCAGTTATTGTTATGTTTGTATTAAATGGATTTTTATTTTTTACTCGTCCCTATAGGAATTACATAGGTTTTTCTTTAGGTCAAGATGTGAATTTTTCAATCGGATCTATAATTTTTATAATAGTTGCAAGTATTGTTATGAGTTTATTTAGTCTAATAATGTATGGATGGATATTTGCGCTGATTAAGCCAATAGTTGAAGGGGTTGAATATAATTTAAAATCTGAGTTTAATGAAGGTTTAAAATTAGCTTTAACATTATTCTTGTTAGGTTTACTAGGATTAGGTCTTTATTTAGTTTTGATTTTGGTTTTTATCTTATTTTTTGTTCTTATTGGATTATTAGGTAGTGGTGGGATAATTATATCTATATTAGTTGGACTAATTGTAGTTCTATCTGTTCTTGCATTAATTTTATTTCTGGGATCTTACTCAATTCCATTAATTGGGGTATTGATTATGGAAAGAGGAGGTGTGATATTTTCTATTAAAAAGGCATGGGTGGTTTACAAGAAGAATTTAGGTAATTCATTTGCGTTATTTGGTATTACAATTTTGTTAAACTTTATTGTTTATATCCCTACTGTAATAGTAATGGTAGTCTTTATGAGTACAACATTTTTAACTGGACAATCAAATATTGATCCCACTTTGTATTATTTTGTTACAAACTTAGCATCCTTACCATATCTAGTTGTTTTTTTAGCAATTCTTATTTATTATAGTTTGAATTATCATAATAGGGTAATTTTATCATCTTCAAAAAAGATAACTGTTAAGAATCTATTAAAAAAATGATTTAGTTATTAAGGGTAAATAGTTATTCCCTTTTTTAACATTTTTTCCATGCAATTTACTAAGTCTCTCACACTTACAATCCTTAATTCAGTTTTTCCAAAAGGATATTTTTCCATAAGATTGTCTTGATCTAGATATTTCTCAACTAGATTATTATTTCTAATTTTGAATAAGTGTGGTAGGTGTTTTCTTGCGTTAAATATAGTCTCAATACCTTTAGAATTTTTTATAGCAACTTTGAATGGTTTGTCATAGATTTCAAATGGAAATTTGCACTTATCTTCTATAATGTGGAGTGAAGGATTAGATCTTTGATCAGTTCCTATAAAAAAGATTTTTACATCCCAATCATATAGCTTTCCAAAGGGGCCTTTCATTGAATAAGGAGTATCACAATTTTCATGATCCTTGACAAATTCTTCTGCTTTTTCTCCTTTTGCAACTAATGAATGTGTAGAGGATAAACTTCTATAGGTTTCATCTCTTTTTCTGAATACTTCTGGTACTTTTCCAGTATTTACTTGAGTTTTTACGGAATCAAATAAGTATATTTTTCTGTTATTATCAAATTCAGGAGCACAAAAGGCTGGCATTATCAATAATCCTCTATCTCCTATGATTTCTAAAAAAGAGTCTATTAAAGCATCAGCACCACCCTTAACATAGCCTATTCTACTCAATGAAGAGTGCACAATAATTTTGTCCCCTTGTTTTAATCCTGAATCGATTAAAAATCTTTTCAAGTCTTTTTTATTATAAGAATCACTAAATTTATTTTTGGTAACTCTCATCTTTTTAATGATATTATAGATATATCTTTGAAGATATACTGGCATCATTGATTTAATTCTTCTTTTTAGGTTAGATTCTCCAATTTTAGATGTCATTTTATTGAACTAGTTCTATTAAAAGTCCCCCTGTTGTTTTTGGATGGAGAAATGCTACTCTGGATTTTTTATCTGCACTTAGTTCATTCTCAAAAGTAATAATTTGCCCTTTGTTTCTGAAATAGTTACATGCATTTTTTAGATTATCTACTTTGAATGCCATATGGTGTATCTTGAATTCTCCAAACTTGTCTATGAATTTCTTAATTGATTCATTAGAAGTTGGTTCTACAAATTCAATCATAGTATTGCCTGCGTCGTAAAATTCACATTTAGTTCCACAAGATGTTCCACCTATTATTTTTTTAAGATTTAATAATTCTACTAGATTTTTTATGGATTCTATGTTTTTTACGACTATACCTATATGGTCAATCTTTTTGAGTATTTGTTCATCCATTTGTGTGGTACTCCTGTAATATCTTAACAATTCTTTTGGCTGCTTGCCCATCCCATAAATCTGGAATTTTAGGATTAATTTCTAAGCTATTTGACAGGACTTTATCAACTTTACTTATAACTTGATCAAAATTTTTACTCACTAATAAATTTGTACCTTGTTCTACAGTTATTGGTCTTTCTGTATTATCTCTGAGGGTAATGCAGGGAATTTGTAAGATTGTTGATTCTTCTTGAATCCCTCCAGAGTCTGTTAATATTAATTTAGAATTGGACATCATACAAATAAAATCAAGATAACCTAATGGTTCTGTAATTATTATATTGTTATTTTCTTTGATTTCTTCTATTAATTTGAAATCTATAAGGCTTTTTTTTGTTCTAGGGTGGAGTGGGATGATAATTTTAATCCTACTACTTAAGTTTCTAATTATATTTGTTATATTTTGTAAGTTATGAATGTCGTCAACATTACTTGGCCTATGGACTGTAACTAAAATATATTTATCTTTTTGGAGGTTATATTTATCTAAAATATTTGATGTTTGGGATTTTTCTTTGTGAGATAGCAATGTGTCTATCATAACATTACCTGTAAATGAGATTTTTTCTTTTGGTATTCCTTCATTTAAAAGATTCGAGTTTCCACTGTGTTCGGTTGTAAATAATAAATCACTTATTCTATCAACTAAGATTCTGTTAATTTCTTCTGGCATGTTCATATCAAAACTTCTCAATCCTGCTTCAATATGGGCAACAGGAATTCCTTTTTGTTTTGATAAAATTGTAGCTGCTAAAGTAGAGTTTACATCCCCTACGACTAGTGTTATGTCTGGCTTAATGTCATCAAATACCTTTTCCAATTCAAGTAATATTCCTGCTATTTGTTCACTATAGTTTCCAGATCCAATTCCTAAATTAATAGACGGTTTTGATATTTGTAAATCGTCAAAAAATACCTTACTCATCTTGTCATCATAGTGTTGTCCAGTATGGACAAGAATATTCTCTATATTGTTTTTATTTAGTTCCTTAATTATTGGAGAAATTTTAATGAAATTTGGTCTTGTTCCAACTATGCTTAATATTTTCATTTTGTCGAGTAACCTAAATATATTTAAATAGTTTGGCGTTGCTTATGCTATGAAGAAATTAAAAATTGCAATTGTAATGCCAACTCATTTTGATATACATTCTTCATTAAATAATTTTCTAAAGACTTATGAATATCTAATCCACCACTTCAATGTAGAAGTTACTTTATTTACTGATAAAAAAAATGATATTAGATATAATAAGTTTAAAATAAGAAAAATTAAAGGGTTTGATTATAAAACTATTTTTGAAAAGATTCTATTTTTACTTGGAATTCCAAGATATTATTATCCTGGTTTGGAGAACCATTTGAAGTTTTTTGATGTAATCACTTCAAATAATCCTGAATTTTATTTATTTGCATATCAATCCTATCTTGCTTCTAAAAAATATAAGATTAGGTTAGTATTAAGAACATCTCAAACAGTTGATGGTTTTTTCCTTTTTAAGTTAATGAAATATTTTATAGTTCCAATAGTTAAGAAATCCTATGATTATTCTAAATTTAGTATTTTCACAAATCCCCAAGCAGAAGACAGATGTTTAAGACTTGGTTTACTAAAGAATTCAAAAAAAAGTATAGTTACAGGACATCCCACTGATATTGAGCTATTTAGGCCTATTGGAGTTAAGAAATCTGATAAGAAAATTTTACTTTCTGTAGGGGGATTATATAAAATAAAAGGTCATCATATAATTATAAAGTCTCTTAAAAAAATTATAGATGGTGGTTTTACTAACATTGAATTGTGGATAGTTGGTGAAGGTTATTATAAGGGGTCATTAATCGATCTCGCAACAAATTTAGGTGTGAGGGATAAAGTTAAATTCTTAGGTAAGAAGGGACACCAAGAACTTTCTTTAATATACAATAAATCTGATTTATTTGTATTAGCTAATTATCAAGAGATTACTCCTGCAGTAAATGAGGCTCTTGCTTGCGGGAAGCCTGTAGTAGTTATGAAATGTGGAGGATATAAGTTTGTGTTACCTAGTGGTAATGGGTTAATCACAAAGAAATTTGATGTTGAGGATATGTCTGATAAGATTCTTTGGGTTTTGAATAACAAAAAAGAGGTTCAAGAGATGACTTCTAGGGGGCGGAAATATATAGTGGAAAATTTTTCAATTCCTATAATAGCAGAGAAATTGTATAAGGCATATACTGAATAATTACTTAAGATAGGTTTATAAAACTTTTAAAATTACTTTTTGACATGGCAAGTCAATTTATTCACAGCTCAGCAGAGATATCTGATAAGGCTAAAATTGGTGAATCTACTAAGATATGGCATCTTTCTCAAATTAGAGAGAATGTTAAAATAGGCAATAATTGTGTAATTGGAAAGAATGTTTATATCGATCGTGATTGTATTATTGGAGATAATGTTAAAATTCAAAATAATTGTTCAATTTATTTTTTTTCTGAAATAGAAGATGGTGTGTTTATTGGACCTCATGTATGTTTAACTAATGATAAAAAGCCAAGAGCTATTACTGAATCTGGAGAGTTGAAAGGAGAATCTGATTGGAGTCAAGGGAAAATATTGATAAAAAAAGGTGCATCTATTGGTGCAGGTTCAATCATCTTGCCTAATATAACCATAGGAGAATACGCAATGGTTGGTGCAGGTTCTGTTGTTACAAAAGATGTTCCAGATAAGGCATTAGTTTATGGAAATCCTGCAGTAATTAAAGGAACTGCCGAATAATATGGAAAGAAAAATATCAATCTCTAAACCTTCTGTAGGGGAAGAAGAAGTTAAGGCTGTTAGTGAAGTAATCAGAAGTGGAATTATTGCACAAGGTCCCCAAGTTTCAAAACTTGAAGAAGAGTTTTCAAAATTATGCAATTCTGAATATTCTATTGCAGTAAATAGTGGTACTGCTGCATTACATACTTCGTTGAATGTTGCAGGAATAAATGGAGGGGATGAAGTTATAACTACACCTTTTACTTTCATAGCAACTGCAAATACTATAATGATGCAAAATGCAAAACCTGTGTTTGTTGATATTGATGAAGATTCTTTTAATTTAAATCCTGATTTGATTGAAGAAAAAATAACTGATAAGACCAGAGCAATAGTTACAGTGGACCTATATGGTCAATTATGTGATTATATTAAGATAAATGAAATTGCAAATAAATATAATCTTGTTGTTATTAGTGATTCTTGTCAATCAATCGGTGCTGAACAAGAATCATTTAAATCTGGGTCTATTGCAGATATTACAGCTTTTTCTTTTTATGCAACAAAGAATATTACCTGTGGCGAGGGCGGAATTTTAACAACTAACAATGAAGATTATGAAAAAAAAGCTAGATTATTCAGACAACATGGGAGGTCTGATTTAAATAATTATGATTATACTCATATTGGTTATAATTATAGGACTACTGATATTAATGCATCTATTTTATTGGAACAACTCAAAAAATTAAGTGATTTTACAAATAAAAGAATTTCTAATGCAAATTATTTACTTGAGAATTTGAAAGATATTCCAGGCCTTGTACTTCCCAAGACATTTAAGAATAATAAACATGTATTTCATCAATTTACTATTAAAATTAATTCTGATTTTAAAATGAGGAGGGACGATTTAGTTAAATATTTCAAGGATAAAGGAATTAATTGTGGAGTTTATTATCCAAAATCAATTCATTTATTTGATCACCTTATAAAGTTTGGATACCAAGAAGGGGATTTTCCAGTGGCAGAGAGATTAAGTGGGGAAGTTATTTCCCTTCCAGTACACCCAGAACTTAGTAGGGATGATTTAAATTATATTGTATCTTCTATTAACGGAGTGATTTGAATGAAGTCAATCAAAGCAGCAGTAATTGGAGCAGGGATCATGGGTAAGAATCATGCTAGAGTTTATTCTAATTTAGATGGAGTGAACTTAGTAGCTATAAGTGACATTGATACTGAAGTAGTTAAATCTGTAGGGGAAGAATATAATATTAAATATTATCCGGATTATCTAGATATGATACAAACTGAAGAGTTAGATGTTATTTCTATATGCGTACCCACCATTTTACACAATAAAGTGGCTATGGATGTGATAACAAAGGGAATTCATGTATTGATTGAAAAACCGATATCAACAACATTAAGTGAAGCAGATGAAATAATCAGTGCAGCAAATGAAAACAAAATCAAATTAATGGTAGGGCACATTGAAAGATTTAATCCAGTAGTTATTGAACTTAAAAAAAGAATTCAAAATAATGAATTAGGCAAGATCTATAAAGTACATTGTGAAAGATTAAGTTTATTCCCGAAAAGAATAAGGGATGTAGGGGTAATGATTGATCTAGCCATTCATGAAATTGATATATTAAAATATCTCATAAGTTCGAAAGTTAAAAGAGTTCATTCTGAGGTAGCGAGAAGGGTTCATTCTGAACATGAAGATTTAATGATTGGGACTTTACGATTTGAAAATGAAATCCTTGGAGTTATTAATGTTAATTGGCTGTCTCCTAGGAAAGTAAGAAGAATAACTCTAACTGGTGAGAAGGGGATGTTTATAGCTGACTATTTAACTCAGGAATTATCATTTTATGCAAAAACATATGTTGATGAGAATTTGACAGAAGGGGAAAAAGTAACTATACCTATTATCAAGGAAGAGCCGTTAAAGAAAGAAATAAAATCCTTTATTGAATGTATTAATGAAAATACAGGCCCCATAGTATCTGGAATTGACGGTAAGGATGCTTTGAAAATTGCACAAAAATTCTTAGAATCATCTAGGAAGAATGAGGTCTTAGATTTATGAAGATAAGTGTTATTGGGCTAGGAAAAGCAGGACTTCCTTTGGCAGCTGTTATAGCAGATTCTGGGCAAGATGTCATTGGAGTTGATTTAGATGAATCTAGAGTTGAAATGATTAATAATGGCAATAATCCTATTGAAGAAGAATTCGGTTTAGGTGAATTAATATCTAAGTATTGTGGTAATAAATTAATTGCTACTTCTGATCCTGAATATGCTGCTATAAATTCTAAAGTTCATATAATCATTGTTCCACTCTTAATAGGTCAAGATAACAACCCTGATTTTTCTATAATTGAGAAAGCTTTAGAAAATCTCGGTAAGGGATTGAAAAAAGAAGATGTTGTTGTTTTGGAAACTACAGTTCCTCCAAAAACCACAGAGACTTTAATAAAAGATAGGCTCGAGAAGTATTCTAATCTTAGGGCAGGAGAAGATTTTTATCTTGCATATAGTCCTGAGAGAATTATGACTGGATATTCAATATCTAGGTTTAAAGAATTTCCTAAATTAGTTGGAGGGATTAACAATATAAGTACAGAAAAAGCTTTTGAGATTTATCAGAAATTCTCAAGTCCTGTGAAGGTGTCAAATTCCAGAACTGCAGAGCTAGCAAAGGTTTCTGAGGGTGTTTTTAGGGATGTTAACATAGCTCTTGCAAATGAATTATATAAAGTGTCGGAATCATATGAAATCGATTTTTGGGAACTCAAAAACGCTGCAAACCATAGATTTTGTAATATTCATGAGCCTGGAAATGTTGGTGGGCATTGTATACCCGTCTATCCTTGGTTTTTAATTAATAATTTGGATGTTCCTTTGGTAAAAAAAGCTAGAGAATTAAATGATTCTATGTTAAATTATTATGTTGAGAAAATAGATACTATATTATCTCAGAATGGTAAAAAAAATTCTAATGCAAAAATTGGGATTGTTGGATTGAGCTATCGAGAAGGGGTGAAGGAAGATCAATTTAGTAGATCTGTAGATTTGATAAAAATATTAACTGATAAGGGCTATAAACTACAAGGGTATGATCCATTATTCTCAAATGAAGATATTAATAACCTTTTTCAGATAGAACCTATATTAAATTATGAAGATTTAGATGTTATTATTATTATGAATAAAGAAACTAGCCTTAAGGGGAAGTTAATAGAATTTAAACATAAGGTGGTGGATGTTAAAAATTCTTTAATGAGTTGATATATTCTTTATTGTAATAATGTTTATAAATTACACGTGGCTTCTTCTCAAAATGATTAAAGGTAAAAGAGTTTTAATAACTGGTGGTGCTGGTTTTATAGGTTCCCATTTTATTAAAGAGATTATTGAAGATAATGGAGTAATTGTTTATGATACTTTTAGTCGAAATGCAATTCAATATTCTGGATTAGAGGGACACAAAAACCTGAAATTAGTTAATGGAGATATACTTGATATTGAGTTTCTAGAAAAAAATTGTGAAGATGTCGATGTTGTTGTACATATGGCTGCTATTGCGGGCGTTGGTACTGTGATTTCCAAACCAACAACAACCTTGAAGATAAACCTTATCGGGAGTTATAATGTTCTTGAGGCTTGTAAGAATAAAAATATTGAAAGAGTTGTTGTATTTTCGACAAGTGAAGTTTATGGCCCTGATATCTATCAAGCAGATGAGGCTGGTATGACTACATTAGGTCCTATTGGGAAACCAAGGTGGGTTTATGCAATGTCAAAATTAGCTTCAGAATTTCTTGCTGATGGGTATTTTAGAGAAAATGGATTAAAATTTACATCTATACGTCCTTTTAATGTTTATGGCCCTTGGCAGATTGGAGAGGGGGCTATTCATAATTTTGTTGTTAAGGCATTGAAGAATGAATCTTTAATGATTCATGAACCTGGGAGTCAGATAAGGTCCTGGTGTTATATTGATGATATGATTAGTGGTTTGTTGAAAATACTAGATAATCCAAATTCTATCGGAGAGATTTTCAATATTGGGAATCCTCAAGCAACTTCTACAACATTACAAACTGCTCAGACAATATTAAGATTGTCTAATTCAAGTTCAAAAATAGAATTTAAGGAATTGAAATATCCTGAAGTTAATATAAGGGTCCCTTCAATTGAAAAAGCAAAAAATATCTTAGGATTTTCACCTAGTGTTTCTTTAGAAGACGGTATTATGAAAACTATAGATTGGTATAAAACCATTTTTTAATATGAAAGTTTTAGTAACTGGAATCTCTGGATTTATTGGAAAGAATTTATTAGAGCTTGCTTCAAGTGATCTAGAGATAATTGGGATATATAATAATTCTACTGATATCAGAGATTTTGTTAATAATCGTGGTTTGGAGAATGTTCAATTAATTAAATGTGATTTGACTAATATTGAAGAGGTTCAGAATCTCAGAGAAAAGGTTGGAGCTGAGGTTGATTATTGTCTTTATTTGGCTGGTAATGTAAATGTTCCTTTATCTAAGGAGAATCCTGTGGATGATTTGAATAAGACTGTTGTGGGTTTAATCAATTTTATTAAATGTTTTAATAAAATTAAAAGATTCATTTTTCTATCTACTGCCGGAGTTTATGATAGTAATGTGGGGGAGGTAGATATTAATACATTGTTAAACCCAAAAGAACCTTATTGTATTTCAAAATTAATGGCTGAACAATATATCAAACATTTTCAATCTATAGGTAAAATCAAAGAATATGTAATTATCAGATTTAGTGGAGCATATGGAAAATATTCTCCTAAGAAATTTATGACTAAACTTGTTAAAGATATATATGTTGATGAGATTAGAGAGGTTGAAGTATATGGTAATGGGACAAATTTAATCAATGTTCTTTATGTAAATGATGCTATCACGGCTCTTTTAGCAGGTTTAAAATCTGATATATCCAATATTGTATGTAATCTAGGACAAGAAAATATGACTATTTCAGAAGTTGTTAGTAGAGTTTCCAAAATCTTTGGTAACGATGTTAAGATTAAGCTTACTCCTACCTTGAAAGAGCAGAAATATATTACTTTTAATTATAAATCTGACTTTAACGATTTTTTTAGTTTTAAACCAGATTTTTCTTTTGAGGAAGGTATATTAGAATTTGGAAAGGTGTTAAAAAATGAAAGTTGATGTTTCTTTTGTAATTTTGTCATTTAATGATTCTGATTTAGTTGTAAAAGCAGTACAATCTATTAAAAAATTAAAGACAAAATATTCTTATGATATCTTTGTTGTTGATAATGGGTCTAGTGATAATACTCCAGAAATAATTAAGAATAAATTTCCAAATCTCAATTTAATATTATTAAATAATAATATTGGGACTGCGGCGTATGATAAAGCAATTAAGTTTTCAACAAGTAAATATGTATATTTCACCGGTTGTGATATAGAAGTAAGAGATGATATGTTAGATTTTCTTGTAGATTTTCTTGAAAAATACAATAATGTGGTTCAAGTATCCCCTAAATATCTGAATTATAAGAATAAAAATAAAATAGACTTAGGAGGGACTTGGTTGTCTAGAAGTTTTTACTCTGGAATAATCAGTAGTCCCATTCAAATAGATATGGTAAAAGAAATTCCTTATATTGGAACAGGTTTAATAAGGAAAAGTTTTATTCAAGAATATAATTATTTATTCGATCCCGGATATTTTTTTTATGGGGAGGATGTAGATCTTGGCTTAAGGATAAGACTTACAGGTAAAAAAATATATTATTTACCTAACTCTGTAGTTTATCACAAGGGTTCGCAATCTAGAAAAGTTCATAATAGTGATTATTTGACCTATCTTATGGAGAGAAATTTATTAAGAACATTTTTCACTAATTTAGAATTTAAGAATATTATTATATTTTTCCCTTATGTTTTTATTATGAGAATTATTGGAATAATTAGGGATTTATTTAAGTTTCAATTTAAAGATTCTTTAGCGAGGGTAAAAGCTATTTTTTATGTAATATTGAATTTTGATTCTATATTTAATAAACGAATTTCGGTACAGAAAAAACGAATTATTAAAGATAATAAATTATTGAAAGTATTTTCTGAGAAGTATATTTGGAAACAACGTTTCTAACATAGCTTTTTAAAATAATGTATGTTCCTTTTATTATGGGACATTTTAATTTGTTTGGTAAATCTCAATTTAATAGTGGGTATATTCTGATTTTGATAGTTTTATTTGGGATAAGCTTAAGACTATTTTTCTTTTCTGGTATGGATATATCCGATTCCTTAGTATATAGTGAAGCTTCTCATGATTTATTAAAGGGGGATAATATTGACTTTGAAAATTCAGCTACGTTGTCAACTCGATTAGGAGTTATTTATCCAATTTCTTTTTCTTACTTGTTATTTGGAGTGAATGAATTCTCTTCAATTTTATTTGTATTGATTACATCAATTGGGAGTATAATTCTCATTTATTTATTTGGAAAGCTATACTTTAATTCTAAAGTTGGATTAATCTCGGCTTTTTTGTTTTCTATATTTCCCTTAAATGTGTTTTATTCAACAAGAATCAATTCCGATATTTCCTCTGCGTTTTTTATGGGGGTGGGATTATATCTATTTTTAAGATCGGAGTTAAAAGGTAATCAAAATTATATTCATTATTTTTTATCAGGGATATTTATAGGAATTGGTTATCTCATAAGGGAGAGTGTAATACTGATTGGATTATTTTTTATCACATATATTTTGATAAATAGAAAGATTAAGTATATATATTTCTTAGTTCCTTTGGGGATATTATTTATATTGGGTTTTGAGATGATTTTGTTTTATAATTTGACCGGAGATCCCTTTTATAGGTCATTATCTTCTCAAGATTTCTTAAAGGATGCCATGATTAAACATAATTATTTTGGAAGAAGAAATCTCCCAGAAGGTTTATTTCATTATCCTTGGTTATTTCTTACAAATAAATTATTGGTATTTTTTTATATTCCTATTTTTATTTCATTATTATATTATTTTATAAATTTAAATAAAAAAATATCGCCCCTCTTATTGTGGTTTATAGTTTTATTATTATACTTAAGTTTTGGGTCTAGTAATTTATTAAATTACTCCCCATTTGGGGCTGTTGCTAGGTATACCACTATTATTACTATACCTGGAATCTTAATATTCTCTAAATTTATTTATAATGTTAAGCTAATGAAAATTAGAAAGTTAATGCCTACAATTTTAATAGTTCTACTGGTAATTTCATTAAGTGTATTAACTTTAAATGATAACAGGGAGTTGTTGAAAGATTTGAAAAAAAGTTATCCTTTCATAGATACTTTGAATAAAAATACCTATGCCGACTCAAGATCAATTATGGCTTATAATTTCATATCTGATTTTAATTTAAGCAAGAATCTTTTAGAATATCCTGCTCATTTTGAGAAAATAAATGATTCTTTTATAATTGTAAATAGGAATATGTTGAGAAATTTACTTGCTGCGAACAATAATATAGTTTTTCCAGAGGATATTATAAATATTCCAGCGCACTGGATATTAGTAGCTGAGTTTGGTGAATTAAAACATGACAAAATAGAAATTTATTATTTAAAATAACGCCAATATTATAATGAAAAATTACACAAAGCACGCAATTAAAGGTGTATCTATCATTTTCATAATTTCAATAATTTCTGCTTTTTTCGGTTATTTAATAAGATTTTTACTAGCAAGGAATCTTACATTAGAACAATTCGGTTTGTTTTATTCAATATTTTCTTTTTTATCATTAATAACCCTATTTAAGACATTAGGATTTGACAGATCTTTGATAAAATTTATTCCAGAATTAATATCTAAAAAAAGAATTAATTTGATTAAAACATCAATTTTTTTTGTGATAGCAATTCAAATAATAACGAATTTAATTGCAATTGTTTTAATTTATTTATTTTCACGATATTTAAGTATAAATTTTTTTCACAATTCTCAAGCAGATTATCTATTGAGGTTAATGGCTATTGCTTTTTTTATAGATGGATTTGTGGTGATATTAAAATTTTCTATGCAAGGTTTTCAAAGGATGGCTTTGTTTAGTTTATTAGATTTATTTAGAATGTTAATATTATTATTAATAATATTTATTGGATTAAATATGGGGATTGGATTATATGCTCCAATAATAGCATATATATTAACTCCTGCTATTTTGTTATTAATTTTTGGATTTATTTTTTTAAAATATGTTTATCCAGATTTTATAAAAACAAATTTAGTTAGGGATAATAATCTCTTTAAGAAAATATCAAAGTATAGTCTATTTATAATGATTACAAGTTCCGGAGTTATGGTATTAGGCCACACAGATAGTCTTTTGTTAACTTATTTTAAGGGGGTTGCTGCTGTGGGATTATATAGTGTAGCATTACCTACTGCAAAATTATTACTATATTTCCCAAATGCTTTCGGAAGTATTTTGCTTCCGGTTACGTCTGAGTTATGGACAAAAAAAGAGGATTATTTGTTAAAATATGGTGTTGAATCATTATATAAATATTCAATGATTATAGTGGTTCCAATGGGTTTAATTATGTTAACCTATTCTGAAATTATTATCACTTTACTATTTAGCAAGGATTATATTTCTGCAGTTTTTGCATTGAAAATACTAGTAGTTGGAATGTTGTTTGCAACCTTACATGCGATTCACTCCAATTTTTTTCAAGGAATTGGTAAACCTCAAATTCATAGTAAAATTATTATATTTGGTGCAATTTTTAATTTGATTGGAAATATAATCTTAATACCTTTTTATGGGATCTATGGTGCTGCCATTACTACATCTTTTGTATATTTTGTTATGGTGGTTGTAGGGTTATATAATATCAAGAAATTTATCAATCTAAATTTCCCCTTTAAGGATTGGGGTAAAATATTATTTTCAGGAGTTATTTTAGTAATAATAATTAATTTTCTAAGGGGAATCTTAAAAATTAATATAATTATTGAAATAATAATTGTATTATTAATTAGCGGAATTGTTTATTCTGGATTATTATTTTTGTTAGGTTTATTAAATATAAAAGAATTAAAAAAAATCATAACTAGATTTAAGAATTAAACCAATTTATTAAAATTTTCCCTCACTATCTCCAAGTCTTCCTGATTATCAATTTCCATACAAAATTCTTCAGAATAATAAATTGGATTTAAATCAATTTTATTAGAAATATTATTAAAAGCGTTTTCAGCATATACTGACAATTCATTCCTATATACAAATTTACCGATTTCTTCTAACCAGTCATCAAATGAATTTTTAGAGAAAAAATAAATTGGCGCAAGAAAATGTACTGTACCTTTTTTTGATTTTTCTCTAAATACATTAACTCCAATTTCTTTAACAAGTCCATTAATTACTCTTCCTTTGAAGTCCTTTTCAGGAAGTGGAATTTTATCGTTAACAAGTACAGAATTTTTATATTTGGAATTTATTATTTTTTTTAAGAGGGTTTTTTCAAATACTAAATCCCCGTGCATCAGTATAATATCATCATCAATATATTCTTTGATGATCCACATAGAATAAATATAATTAGTATTTTTATATTTTTCATTATTTATAAAAATTACATCCAAGTTTGGAAATTTTTCATTTACATACGTAATAATTTTCCCCTCGAATGGTCCAGTTGTAATAATGAATTGATTTATTCCACATAGCTGAAGGTTTTTTATTTGATGTCCCAATAATGTTTCTTCCCCATTTTGAGAAATATTTACCAAACATTTTGGATTATTATCTGTAAGGTCACCCATTCGTTTACCTAGTCCTGAATTAAGTAATATTGCTTTCAATTTTTTTGTTTAAAATTTATTTTATATTTTCTAAAATCTCCCTCAATTTTTCTTTAGTAAGTTTTCTAGGATTATTCTTAACTCTTTTTGGATTAAATCCATTCTTTAAAATTATATCAAAATCAGGACTAGATTTTATTCCAATGTCAGATAATTTAGTTTTAAGTCCAGTTTGTATCATTAATTTATTTAAATATTCTTTAGCTTCTATTGGAGATCCTAAACAAATAAATTTGGAGATTTCACGAATAGTTTTTTTAACATACTCACACCCCCTCTCGTCATTAATATCTTTTTTATTAACCTCTGAATTAAATTCTAAGATGCTTCCAAGTGTGAATGCTACAGCCTGCCCGTGGGTTGCTCCAAAATAAGATGTTATTGGGTAAGCAATTGAATGGCAAGCTGTAGTTTTAGTAATATTTATCGCTTTTCCAGATAAATTAGATGCAATAGCCATTGACTCTCTTGAATTTTTATTATTATTATGAATTAATTTTTTTAAATTTGAGA
>CEPX01086579.1_pt1 | contig 16509 bp, 21 predicted proteins | sample 361361 | NCBI WGS metagenome assembly CEPX01 (sample SAMEA2619974, study PRJEB7988) | marine metagenome | biome: marine biome (ENVO:00000447); feature: mesopelagic zone (ENVO:00000213) & marine oxygen minimum zone (ENVO:01000065); material: "saline water (ENVO:00002010), including plankton... | reverse complement strand
GTCATTCCATACATAGCGCGAAAGGCGTTATAGCTGACGGCCAGATTATTCGCTCTGGCAACCTTAACGCCACAAAGAATGCGCATATCCAAACGTCCCTCCAATATCTCAACTGCAAGAAGATCGTTTAGTCTACTGGCGTGCGCGCTAGTGTGAGTGGCGCTAACTTGCCAGTCAACTAGCTGGCCCACAATCGCTTCGCCGTTGGTGTCGCTGCAAAAAGAGGGCAATTCGTTGCTGCCCTTTAATGCAGTCTTTACATCGTCGAGATACATAATGTCATCAACGGTTAAGCTTAGCGCTATAGGTTCAGCTACTTCAATCGCTTGAACTGTCAGAACCTGTTTAACGCCGGGAACGTCGACAAACGTTAGTTTTCGTTCTCCTCTCTTCATTGGATTTACTCCACAATGGTTTAAGATAGTTACTTCTACTCAATCACCCGATTGAGTAAGCACATTAAACCATAGGACGTTATTATATGTAACATAGTGAGCCGGAATAGATTGGAAAGCAGTTTATCTCATGAGATAAAACTATGGCGCACGGCAGGGCATGTTTTGGGAGAATTAGCGACCCACCCTATCCCGGACCCCCAAAATAAAAGAGGGACTCCACTAGAACACACAGAACTCTGTTCTGGACAAATAATCACTAATTTTTCAAAATTCCGTTTCACCAAAATTTTTGCGTAAAAACTGGATAATCCTGCAGCCCACATAAACAAAGGGCTACAGAGCAGAAAAAACACATAAAGAAAGGGACACACCAAAAAATTTTTTATTATATTTAGGAAACGCGGTCGGAGGGCTACTCTTCTTTTATTACGCCATCTATGACTATTATCGAGTAGTTTTCGCTTTTAGAAGTGAGATCATAAAACGCAGTAATCGCGTTCCGGCTACTTGCAACACCTGCCAGATCCCCATAAAGACCCGTTCCAAGACCCACACAGCCCATAACGTTATCAGCAGTGTTAGCAACGTGGATAAGAATATGAGTACGATCAGGAACTCTACTAATCTGCCACATCCTTGGGCCAAAGCGGGGGGAATCAACTCTTTCCAGCGGGTAAGTGCCTGTTGGGATACAGGAGACATTTGGCTGGTTATCGAGCCAAGGACGTTCAATAGTCCACCACGTTTTGTCTTGGTGATGAAGTTGTCCCAGCGTTCGATCAGTGAAATAGGCGAACCTTATGAGTTTCATAGGGTATGAAGCGTTGAGCATGTAGTGGGGTTGATACCTGATAAGTATAACAAAAAAAGGAAAAGTGTGTAAAAATGTGAGGTGGGGTGAAGAAAGTACGCTCAGTCACCTCCTGACTGAGTAATTTAGGGGGCTGCGCCTATGTAGTCCCCTCTTTTTAGGAGATGGAGATGAAAAGACGCACTTTCTTATTTGGTGCAGCAGTAGCGTTACCCAGTAAAGTAAGCCCAGAAAAAGGGTATACCTTCTCTGAAGACTATACGATGGTAGAAGTACATGCACTAAAACCAGATGGTACAAAATACGCTATCGGTGCCTTTGTTGATAAGAATAAGCCAGAAGATATGGATAAAAAAATACAAGCACTGGGGCGTAGCGTAAAACATGCAGTTATGGGGTAAGGATGCCTAAAATAGTAATCGAGCCAGATATTGGCGTAGCGTTTCCTCTTAAAGAGTCATATATTGACCTGAAGGAGCGGGCGGCGACGGTCTGCCAGACACTTGATAAGCTGCAAAAGCTGGGGCTGACTCTGGAGGAGATCACTAAGGAAGATAAGGATTTGGCAGCCGCGCTTGCAGTTGCCTACGCACAAGACCCCGCTACAGTGTCAGAACGGTGTAATAATACGAGAGTAGCGGCCCTATCTAATGGCACCATGATCATGGTGAATTCAATTCTACAGGAGTTTGGGCATTCAGTGGCTGAGAGTGCAGCCGAGCTACGCTATCTAGTTACTAACAAACTTTTATTGGAGTCGGAGAATCCTGATCCCCGCATACGTATACGTGCGTTGGAGCTGCTAGGTAAGATTTCTGATGTGGGGCTGTTTGCTGAAAAGTCGGAGGTTACAATTACGCACCAGAGTACAGCGGATCTTAGGAAAAAGCTGCGGGGGAAGCTGGATAAGTTGCTGGGCGTTGAGGATGCAGAGGATGCGGTGATAATTGATCAGGTGGAGATCAACATAGATGCAGAGTTAGGGCTTACAGGCAATGAGATGATGGCTGCGCTGCAGGAGAAGGACAGTGGCTTCGATGAGGTAATGGACACTGTAGAGAAGAGAGAAGGTAAGCATCGTGGGTGATCTTGCGCTTATGCCTCAAGGAGAGGAGGTGTTCACCGCTGATGAGCTTCAGCTCATGCTGAATAACTTGGATAAGTATTCTCCGGAGGAGATAGCAGAGATAGATAGAATGGTGGACGAGCTTGATGCGCGGACACGTAATGAAGCAGCTGCTAATGATTTCCTGGTGTTTTGTCAGCGCATGCAGTCGGACTATATAGTAGGTAAACACCATAAGATCCTTGCAGACATGCTGATGGCGATAGAACGGGGGGAGATGAACAGAATATGCGTAAATATCCCCCCACGGCACGGCAAGAGTCAGATGGACTCAATATTCTACCCAGCGTGGTATCTGGGGAGGAACCCCACAAAAAAGGTCATCATGGCGTCCCATACAACGGACTTGGCGGTGGATTTTGGTCGTAAAGTAAGAAACCTAATCAATTCTGACGAGTATAGGGTTATTTTCCCGAACGTTACCCTTGCATACGACAGCAAAAGTGCTGGTCGGTGGAATACGAATTTCGGAGGGGAGTACTACGCATGCGGCGTCGGTTCAGCGTTGGCCGGTCGCGGTGCTCACCTCCTTATTATTGACGATCCTCATTCTGAGCAGGATATAATTAACGGCAACTACACCGTCTTTGACCGGGCGTACCAATGGTTCACGTTCGGTGCACGGACCCGGTTGATGCCCAACGCAGCTATAGCGGTCGTGCAAACTCGCTGGCACATGGACGATCTGACTGGGCGGTTGATGAAGGATATGGCGACTCCGAAGGCAGATCAGTATGAGGTGGTGGAGTTTCCCGCGATATTGGATATAGAAGGCGTTGAAAAAGCGCTGTGGCCGGAATTTTTTGATCTTGATGCGCTGCACAAGACTAAAGCTTCGATGCCACTATTTCAGTGGAATGCTCAATTTCAGCAGAATCCTACCGCAGAAGAAGCGGCAATTGTGAAACGAGAGTGGTGGAGAGTATGGGAAGCAGCTGAGCCGCCTAAATGTGAGTACATTATAATGTCCTTAGATACAGCGTCGGAGAGGACGACTCGTGCTGACTTTACGGCGCTCACTACCTGGGGAGTGTTCTTCGATACAGAGGAGGAGACGTATAATATTATCTTGCTCAATTCCATCAAGCGGCGATTGGAGTTTCCTGAGTTGAAAGTGCTGGCTCTGGAGCAGTACAATCTCTGGGAGCCAGACTCGTTGATAGTGGAGAAAAAGAGTTCTGGTATTGCCCTGTACCAAGAACTTCGTCGGATGGGTATTCCTGTTTCGGAGTATACTCCACACCGGGGCACTGGAGACAAGACAGCGCGGCTAAATTCCGTGGCTGACATCGTGAAGTCGGGGTTAGTTTGGATGCCTCAGAAGCGTTGGGCAGAGGAAGTTATTGAAGAGATTGCAGGATTTCCGTTCATGTCGAACGATGACTTGGTTGATAGCACAGTGATGGCGCTGATGAGATTTAGGCAGGGTGGGTTCATACGACTCCCCTCTGACGAACAAGATGAGGTGCGTTATTTTAAAGGACATAGAGGAAAAGGGTATTACTGATGGCCGGTATTACTGATTTATATAAAGCTATACCTACTAATATGCGGATCTTTGCAGAAAATTTAGTTGGGAAAAGAGCGCCAGTAACCGAGAAAGATTTTACCCCTAGAGAATTAGGGTATATGCGAAGGCAAGTATCTGAGCGTAGTGATTGGAACGATATAGATGAGGCGAAGGCGCGAAGGGCATTAAAAGCTTGGCAAGATGGGAAAGCGCAGGCTATGCGAAATAATGCGCGGTGGCATAAAGAGTGGCCCACGCGCATTAAAGATCCTGCCGAGTACGAAGCAGAGTATGATGAAAATGTAGAGAGAGCGAGAAAGAAAGTAGCTTCTTATGAAAAAACGAGGGGGAGAACATCTATTGATTATAGGGATTATGGTAAAGATGTACGACTTGGTGAGCATCATTACGTGCCCCAACGAGGTACGTTAGAGACAATTAGGGATAGTTTTTCAAAACCGGGATATGTAGTGCAGACAACTTTAGGGCAGTATGTCGCCACTAAGCTTCCTGACGGCACAGTAGAGATAAAAGATACGTATGATTGGGAGTGGGAGGGAGAAAAACTGTCTGTGAAAGAATTCCTAAGTAATCTACCCGCTATGCTCAAGAGTCCAAGAGCAGCGGGCAACGTAATGATGCGTCAATTTGGGCTGGATAAAAAAAGAGATGTAAACATAACACTACCAAAAGAATACTCCCGTGGTGGGAGAGTGAGGATATATTAATGTATGAGCTACCCTCAGACATTACCGAAACGCAGTGGAGAGAGTTTTCTGAGATTCAGCATGCTACGTTTTTGATCGTGGATGAGGAATCTTTAGTGCGATATAGATTATGGGAAGCATCTGGCGATGACGAGGATGCGTGGAGTTAAAAATGGCTAACATAGAGAAACCATTACGAACACCAGACATTGAAGACGACAAAGAGTTTGAAATAAACGTCTTAGAATTTGAGTTTCCTGAGGAAGGGGAAAACGAAATTATAGAGTTGGAAGATGGTGGGGTGGAAGTAATCTTCGAAGATGAAGGAGCAGATGATGAGTTGGCAAACGCTCCGTTCGAAGCTAACCTTGCTGAGTATATGCCGGAAGACAAGCTGAATTTGTTAGCTGCAGATATTTCAGAGTTGGTTGAGGCAGATATAGTAGCGCGTAGGGAATGGGTGGAAGCATATATATCTGGACTTGAGGTACTTGGATTTAAATATGACGAACGTACTGAGCCTTGGGATGGCGCTTGTGGTGTTTATTCTAACGTTCTAGCAGAGGCGGCGATACGATTCCAAGCAGAGACAATGAGCGAAACATTTCCTGCAATGGGTCCGGTGAAAACTAAAGTTCTTGGTGATGAAACTAAAGAAAAAGAAGAAGCAGCTAATCGTGTAAAGAGCGATATGAATTATGAACTCACCGAGAATATGGTTGAGTACCGTCCTGAGCATGAACGATTGTTATTCAGTCTTGGTTTAGCTGGGTCTGCGTTTAAGAAAATTTACTTCGATCCAAACATTGGCAGACAGACTGCAGTTTATGTAGCTGCCGAAGACGTAATAGTTCCTTATGGGGAATCGCAGATTGAAAATGCGGAACGTGCTACACACGTTATGCGCAAAACTAAAAACGAACTGAAGAAATTACAGGCTAGTGGGTTCTATAAGGATGTAGATCTTGGAGAGCCAGAAAAATACCGTACAGATGTTGAAGAGCAGAAAGCTAAGGATAGTGGGTTTGTTCTTACTGAAGATAATCGTTACGCATTGTATGAAGTGCATGCGGATCTTGTAATTGAAGACGATCCAGATGATGAAAATGCTATTGCTAGACCTTATGTTGTAACTATAGAACGCGGAAACAACGAGGTGTTAGCAATTAGGCGTAATTGGCGGGAAGATGACGAGAAACAGTTAAAACGACAGCACTTCGTGCATTATGTGTACATACCAGGGTTTGGGTTTTACGGACTGGGGCTGATACATATTATAGGTGGGTACTCGCGGGCGGGGACATCGTTGATTCGTCAATTGGTTGATGCAGGTACATTATCTAACCTTCCTGGGGGCGTGAAAACTCGGGGGTTGCGTATTAAGTCAGATGACACTCCTATAGAACCAGGAGAGTGGAGAGATGTTGACGTTCCTGGCGGGACGATAAAAGAAAACATGATGCCTCTACCATATGGAGAGCCAAGCGCAACACTACACGCACTGTTGACAGAGATAACTACTGAAGGTAGGCGGCTTGGGGCTATCAGTGATATGAACATCTCTGATATGTCTGCCAATGCTCCTGTTGGGACTACCTTAGCTTTGCTGGAACGAACACTTAAACCTATGGCTGCTGTTCAGGCTCGTGTGCACTACACGATGAAGCAGGAGTTTAAGCTACTTAAGAAAATCATATCTGAGTATGCCCCCCAAGAATATGGTTACGTTCCTGAACGGGGGGAAGTATCTGCTAGAGTTTCTGATTATGCTATGGTTGATGTTATCCCTGTTAGTGACCCTAACAGTTCTACGATGGCACAGCGGGTAGTACAGTACCAAGCGGTACACCAACTGTCGCAATCTGCTCCACAAATTTACGACCTACCTCAGTTACATCGTCAGATGATAGAGGTTCTTGGTGTAAAGAACGCAGACAAACTCGTGCCTATATCCGAGGATACATTGCCTGTTGATCCAGTGAGTGAAAATATGAATGCGCTTGTGGGGAAACCGATCAAAGCGTTCATTTACCAAGATTCTGATGCGCATATAGCAACACACAGTGTATTTATGCAAGATCCTATGGTTGCACAGACAATCGGGCAGAATCCACAAGCCCAGCAAATAATGGCGGCTTTGCAAGCGCACATAGCGGAACATTTAGGGTTTCGTTACCGTAAGGAAATGGAAGAGAAAATTGGAGTTCCATTACCAGCACCTAATAAGCCCCTGCCTGAAGAAATTGAAGTTAATCTTGCACGTATGATGGCTGATGCTGGTAAACAGGTAACGCAGAAGCATATGCAGCAAGCTGCACAGCAAGAGGCACAGCAGAAAGCGCAAGACCCAGCGTTCCAGTTAGAGCAAGCTAGGATACAACTGGATCAAGCTGAGCAACAACGGAAACAAATGAAAGACGCTTCAGACGCCGAGATAAAGGTTGCGGAACAGAAACGCAAAGAAGCGAAGGATAAAGTAGACTCGCTAGTTGCAGCAGAAAAACTCCGTTTGGAAGAAATAGAAGTACTGGGTAATCAGGAGAGTGATGTACGTAAAGACGTTGCAGCGAAAGTAAATGCTGATAACACACTTGAAGTTGAAATAGCAAAGCTGATGCAGAGTAAAGAAAATAACCTCAGTAAGGAGGGATAATGGCACGAACAGTATTTGACGTGCTTTCTGACAGTATAAAAGAGGCGGCGGTTGCACGAACTATTTTTTTATCCGAGGGGGGAGCAAAAAATTACCCAGCGTACACTGAGGCTGTTGGATATATTCAGGGTATGAACGAGGCGCTGCGTCTTGTGCAAGAGCTAGCTCAAAGTTATGTAGATGGAGACGACGATGCGTGAACAAATTGCTCCTTTATCAGATGGGGAGTTTGAACAGCAAAGGCCCAAACCTGTGGGGTATCATTTACTTGTTGCACTACCACAAGTGAGTGAAACGTATGAGGGTACAGATATTCAGAAGACGCCTGTAGAGAAGCACAACGAAACTATTATGTCTATCGTTGGACTTGTAATGGATATAGGTAGCACTGCGTATCTGGATAAGGAACGATTTCCTACTGGCCCTTGGTGTAAGGAAGGGGACTATGTATTATTCCGTGCTAATTCAGGCACAAGATTTAAGATAGAGGATGTTGAATATCGTTTAATGAACGATGATTCAATTGAAGCAGTTGTACCAGATCCTCGTGGGATAACGAGAGCATAGGAGTGTAATTATGGTAACACAGCAAATAGGGCATACAGAATATACTTTTCCTGATGAAACGGATAAAGATACTGCAATTGAAGTAGAACCCTCTAGCGCTAAAGTACTGGAGTCAGAAAAGGACGCTAGTGACGCTATCGAGATTGAGGTTGTTGACGATACTCCAGAAGAGGATCGTGGTAGAACAGCTTCTCCCCCTCCTGGTGAAGTAACAGATGAAGAATTGGCATCATACTCAGAGTCTGTTCAGAAAAGGATACGTCGCTTTACTAAAGGGTACAATGATGAACGGAGGGAGAAAGAAAAGGCCCAACGTGAACGTCAGGAGATGGAACGTTACGCTTTGCAGCTTGTCGAGGAGAATACTAAGCTTAAGGGTTCTGTTGGTAAAAGTCAGACTGCTTTGTTGGAGCAGGCTAAGAGAGCTGTTAGTTCCGATATTGAACGGGCTAAAGTAAAGTATAAAGAGGCTTATGAAAGTGGAGAGTCAGATGCAGTTATTGCCGCGCAGGAACAACTGACTGCAGCGAAAATAAGAGCTGATCGAATAGATAATTTCAAACTTCCTGCTTTACAAAAAGAGGAAACTGAGGTAAAAGGAGAGCAGAGTTCCGTTCCAAACGCACCAGAACCGAACGAAAAGTCCAAACAATGGTACGAATCTAATAAATGGTTTGGTACTGATGGGCCTAAGACAGGTTATGCGTTAGGACTGCATGAACAGCTCGTTACAACTGAGGGTTTTGATCCTAATAGTGACGAGTACTACGAAGCCATTGATTCTCGTATGCGTAGCGCGTTTCCAGATAGTTTTGATGGAAACGATGGAGGAGAGACTAGTACATCACCGAAGCGAAGTTCGAATGTCGTTGCTTCTGCTAAAAGAAGCGTAGCCCCTAAAAAAGTGAGGCTTACCCAGACACAAGTGAACATCGCTGAACGGCTTGGTGTACCTCTTGATTTATACGCCCAAAAGGTTGCAGAGCAATCGGAGAATACAGATGGCCGAAAATAGACTAGATCGTACACTTGAAACACGAGAAACTGAGGAGCGCCCACAGGCGTGGAAGCCTCCTACAACTTTGCCTGAGCCACGCTCTGAAGAAGGGTATGCGATGCGGTGGATCAGAGTTGCTATACGCGGAGAAGTTGACGCCACTAATGTATCTGCACGATTACGAGAAGGCTGGGAACCCTGCCGAGCTGTAGACCACCCCGAAATTTTCCTTGTAAATATAGAAAATGAACGCTTTAAGGATAATATCCTTATTGGGGGGCTGTTGCTGTGTAAAACACCTATTGAAATGGTTGAGCAGCGAAATGCTTATTATGAGAAGCAAGCAGAGGGTCAAGTTCGGGCAGTGGACAATAGTCTTATGAGAGAAAACGACCCCCGAATGCCCTTGTTTAAAGAGGGTGACTCCGAAGTAACTTTTGGTACGGGGGGTTAATTTTTAGGAGATAAACATGGCTTATCCTACTATTGCGGCTCCTTATGGTTTAAGACCTGTCCAACTTATTGGTGGACAGCCGTTTGCAGGACAAACCCGTGAGTTTGTAATTGCTACTACATATGGCACTGACATTATCATGGGTGATGTGGTGAAGCATGTAGCTGCTGGTGGAATTGAAAAAGATATTGGCACATCTACAGCAACACCACTCGGCATCTTTATGGGGTGCCGTTATACCGAACCATCTACGGGGCAAGTGGTTCATTCGGACTATTGGCCTGCCAGTAATGCCGCGACTGATGCAGTTGGGTTTATTGTTGATGATCCGGACATTCTGTTCCAAGTAGCTTCTGTATCTTCGGGGACGACTATCGAGAGTTACGGAAGAACTGTAATTGGGCTGAATGTTCCACTTGTACAAAACACAGGTAATACCACAATTGGTACTTCTGGAGTTGCGGTGGATGGCAGTTCAGCTGGTACTACACTGTCTCTACCTGTACGTATTGTCGATGTTATCGTTGATACGGTTGATTCTGATGGGGAGTATCCTGAGTTTTTGTGCAAATGGAACGAACCATATAACGTAGAAGGAACCCCGAATACGACTACGGGTGGGCACTTCTATCGTAACCCAATTGGCGTATAAGGAGATATGTAAATGGCTATTTCAAGAGCACAATTACTTACAGAACTCCTTCCCGGCCTGAACGCTTTGTATGGTTTAGAATATGCGCGGTATAAGGAGGAACATAGGGAGATTTTTGAAACAGAATCTTCTGACCGTTCATTTGAAGAAGAAACCAAACTTTCTGGTTTCTCAGCTGCTCCGGTTAAGAATGAGGGAGCAGGGATTACTTACCAAGAAGGTAAGGAAGTCTACACAGCTCGGTACAACCACGAAACCATCGCAATGGGTTTCTCTATCACTGAGGAAGCTATTGAGGATAACCTGTATGATTCGTTGTCTGCACGTTATACCAAGGCGTTGGCTCGTGCTATGGCATACACTAAACAGGTTAAGGGTGCAGCTATCCTTAATACTGCGTTTGCTACTGGTACGACCTACGGTGATGGATCTACCTTGTGTGCTACTGACCACACAATGGTAAGTGGTGATTCCAATGCTAACACACCTGCTACAGCAGCTGATCTTAACGAAACTTCTCTGGAAGCAGCAATTATTCAGATGGCGGGATGGGTTGATGAACGTGGGTTGTTGATTGCTGCAAGAGCGCGGAAGCTTGTTGTACCTGCTGCTCTAGAGTTTGTGGTAACACGACTTCTGGAATCACCGGGACGAGTAGAAACTGCGGATAATGACATCAATGCTTTGAACGCAAATGGGTCTATTCCGGGCGGATATTGCATTAATCACTTCCTTACTGATACTGATGCTTGGTTTATCCTTACGGATGTACCAAACGGCCTGAAGCACTTTAAACGGGTTAAGATGTCCACAGCGATGGACACTGATTTCGATACTGGCAACAGTCGGTATAAAGCGCGGGAACGATATTCCTTTGGTGTATCAGATCCTCTTGGGATCTGGGGGTCAGCAGGGGGCGCATAAAATTAATTGGGGGCTGAAATATGCCCCCTCTTTCCTGCCTGCTACATAATGTAGCGGACGCCGCTCACGACAGGAGATAGACATGAGCAGATCAAGTTGGTCCGGTCCCGTTAGATCGGCAAATGGGTTTGAGCACGCAGTAAAGAACTCTACTACTGGTGAGTATATTAGTCACACCACTATTGGTGGTAGAGACGCACGTAGATATTACCTTGAAGAGTATTTTTCTCACCGACCTGGTATAAATGCTAATATTGATCAGGCATATACAGTAGAAATTGCTCGTGGTCTTAACAGGCATTTTGAGGTGCTTGGTACTAACATGACTACGGCACTTAGTACATTTGATACTACTCGTGGTGGTATTACTATTACCACTGCCGGTGCTGATGAAGATCAAGCTATTATAACTCCTCATCTTGATACTACTACTGATAACACAGATGGAAACACTGCTTGGTATGGTGTTTTATGGGGTACTGAAAATTCAGTGCAATGGGACTGTTTAGTTTCTACTAATGCTATTGATAATCAGAAAATATGGGCAGGATTAAAACTTACTAATGACCAGCTAATAGCTACAGATGCTGATCAAGCATTTTTTAAGTTTGCAACAGACGCTGATAATGGTGAATCACTTACTGATTTTACTCTTTTGCATTTTGTATATAGTGTAGCAAATACTGACTACATTAGCGCATTGCCTATTACTGTTGCAGCTAATACATCATACCACTTAAAAATAATCATTGATTCAAATAGACAGATTACTATTTTTGTCAATGGTCTTCAATATAACGTAACAAGTACAGCAGGTAGTACAGGTGGAACAGCTGTAACTCGTGTTAAGAAAAATGAAGCCCCTGTTCTTTCAACTGCGCTCACTAACGATATTGATTTGATTCCATATATTGGTATTGAAGCAGGTGCAGCTGCAGCTGAAGCTTTAGATGTTCACTATACAGGCATTAGTCGTATACTTTTTGAATAAGGTTTCTCTATAAATAAACGGAGATTAAAAATGGATAAGTGGTTTTACGAACAAGCTTTACTGGGTAATGTATATCATGCTCATAACACAACTGCTGGGGAGGTAACAGTCATCCATGCTACGTATACTGGGCTTGTTATATCAAACCCGGTAGGTAGCAATAAGATTCTGGTGATGAAAAATGCACAGTTTGCTAATTCAACGCTTGCGGCAATTGCTGAAGTTGGACTAGTTGTGTCTCCTACTATGCTTGTCGCTGTTCAGACAGGAACAGCAGCTGTTATACATAATGCTAAACTTTCTGGTTCTAATTCCAATCCAGGTAGAGGTCAGGCATTGAGTGTTGCAACGTTGCTAACAACTCCTGTTTGGTATAAGACAATGGGTAGTGTTGAGTTAACAGGTTCTGTTGAATCTGGGATGAACGAAGCTAATCTTAATGGTGATACGCTGGTTACGCCGGGGCAGTATATTGCTATTGCTACACTGACTACTGCACGTACTGGTTTGTGTTCTTTCACATGGGCTGAGATAGACGAATAAATGAGGTGACACATGGCTAATCGGATAGAAGTTACAAGGCTTCTTTCTGGCCCTAGATACCTCATTTATCATGCCTATTTCCAGAGTGATGGCTCTAGCGGGGACATTAATAGTCATATATTAATTGATCCTGCTAATGAGGATATGTCTGGGAATTCCAGATTTACCATTGATGATATTACGTGGGGGTTTGTGGGCTTCCACGCGCGTATCCACTTTGAGCTACTTATTGAAGATACGTTGATTTGGGTGCTGGCAGAAGGGGTGAACTACGTAGACTTTAAAAAGTATACGGGTTTGGCTGATCGAAGTAACCCCAACGATGCTACTGGGCGGGTTCTTATCTCTACTTTTGGCTTTGATGCTCTTGGTGACGAGGGTGCTTTAGTTATAAAAGTGAGAACTAGCTAGTATGGGGTAAATTATGGCTACTTCAGGTACTACAGCCTTTACCCTAGACTTTACAGAAATAGCTGAAGAGGCTTGGGAACGTGCCGGGGGCGAAATGCGCTCTGGGTATGATTTACGCACTGCTCGCCGCTCCATGAATCTGTTAACAATTGAATGGCAGAATCGTGGTATAAATCTTTGGACTATTGATGAAGGCAGCGTTAGTCTCGTAGCTGATACCGCTGAATATTCCCTCCCCGCAGATACTGTAGATATACTAGATGCTGTTGTGCGTACAGGTAGTGGCACTACGCAATCAGATATAACAATTAACCGTATTTCTGCTAGTGTATGGTCTTCCATACCTAATAAGCTTATTACGGGCAGGCCAATCCAATTCTGGATTGAGCGTCTTCTTACCACACCATCCATAAACGTTTGGCCTGTACCGAATAACAATGACTATACGTTTTATTATTGGCGGATACGCAGGATTGAGGACGCAGGGAACGGAGTAGAAACACCGGACATGAATTTTAGATTTTTCCCTGCGTTAGTTGCGGGATTAGCGTACTACCTTGCTATGAAAGTACCTGGACTTGCTAATCGCGTGCCTATAATGCAGGCTGAGTACGAAAGACAGTTTATGTTAGCAGCAGAGGAAGATAGGAATAAAGTATCTGTCCGGTTTGTACCTAGAATTGCTAGAGTGTAATTATGGTTAGGTTTGCTTCTGGCAGAAACGCACTTGCAGAATGTGATATTTGCGGGTTTAGGTATTATTTACGGGAGCTGCGATCTGAAGTTGTGAAGGGGCGGGAGACTAATATAAAGGCTTGTCCTACTTGCTGGAGTCCAGATCACCCACAAAATAAATTAGGAGAGTTGCCAATTAATGATCCACAAGCTATACGTGATCCAAGACCAGATTTTGCGGGGTATGCTGCAAGCAGGAAGAAGATATATCCAGTCACTCCTATATCTGTTGGAATATGGGTAGGTAGTGTAACGGTGAGCACACCATGAACTATACTGATCTTAAATCTAATATTGCAGATGTGTGTGAGAACACGTTTACTGATGCGATGTATAAACTGTTTACACAACAGGCAGAACAACGTATTTATGCTTCTGTACAGGTCCCTGCGTTGCGGAAGAATAGTACCGGCACACTTACTACAAGTAATCAGTATTTGTCTGTTCCTTCTGATTATCTTTATACATACAGTTTGGCTGTGCTTAATGCTAGTAGTGAATTTACATATTTAGTGAACAAGGATGTGAATTTTATTCGGGATGCCTATCCAACAGTAGCAGCTAGTGGGCTACCAAAGTATTACGCAGATTTTGATGTTAACAGTATTCTTCTTGGTCCTACTCCTGATTCTGGGTACACAGTAGAATTACATTATGGTTATTATCCAGAGTCTATTGTCACAGCAAGTACTACATGGTTAGGTGATAATTTTGAAATTGCTTTGTTGAATGGTGCCCTTGTAGAAGCTGCACGCTTTATGAAGCAGGAGGCAGATATAGTACAGCTTTATGAAGGTATGTATGGACAAGCGTTACTCCTGCTTAAAAATCTTGGAGATGGTAAATTACGTGGCGATACATACCGTAATGGTCAACCTAAGTCGGTTGTTAAATAGGAGGTTATCTTGGCAATAACGCAAGCCATGACTACAACTTTTAAACTAGCTCTTCTTGATGGAGAGATGGATTTTAGTTCAGATACATCTCAGTCATATAAGATTGCTTTGTACACTTCCTCTGCTACGTTGAGCGCTGCTACAACTGCGTACTCTGTTACTAACGAAGTTTCTGGAACTGGATATACTGCTGGGGGTGCAGCGTTAACTATTAATGCCCCAACTACATCAGGCACAACTGCTTATTTGGATTTTGATGACGTAACATGGGCGTCAGCAACAATTACGGCAAGAGGGGCGTTAATTTATCAGACTGGAGGTAGTACTCCAGCAGTTGCAGTGTTAGATTTTGGTAGCGATCAAGCGGCTACAGCAGGTGATTTTATTATACAATTTCCTACAGCTGATGCTACAAACGCTATTATTAGGATAGTGTAGTAATATGCCTACTATAGTTAAGCATACTGGATGGGGTGGGGGTCCGTGGGGCACACCTACTAAGTGGGGCGCTGACTACCTAAATATAGTTCCAGACAATGTAACTGCTACTGGTAGAATAGGCGCAGTATCTTCTGGATTGTTTATTACTGGTTCAATAGGTACTGTTAGCGTAACAGCTGCAGGTAATATATCTGTTACAGGGGTCACTCTTACAATGACTTTAGGTGGTATAACAGTTTGGTCTAATATGGATGAAGGGCAGACTCCAGGGTTTTCAGAAGTGAGTACATCACAAACAGCAGATTGGGAAAACGCAGCTTAGGTAAAAAGATATGGCTACAGCATACTCAACATTATTGCAGTTAGCACTTCCTGTCCAAGGTGAATTAAGTGGTACTTGGGGGGATGTAGTTAATGACAATATCACTAATATGATTGAAGAAGCTATTGCTGGGCAAGCCACAATGGATGTTTGGGTAGCAAATTCACACACTTTAACTACAGCAAATGGAACTACTGCACAGGCGCGAAACGCAATACTAAAACTTACTGATACTACTACTGATTTATCAGGTACTGGCACTCTTATTGTCCCAACACGTACTAAGTTATATGTTGTAAATAACGGTACTGGGCAAACAATAACTGTAAAGACTTCAGCTGGTTCTGGAATAGCTGTTCTTGATGGTAATACTTCTTTTGTGTATTGTGATGGTACTAACGTAGTAGAAGCTTCAAATGCTATTGCTGGTAGTGGTGTGTTTGGAACTATGACAGTAGCTGGGGGATCAATTACAGATACTTCAGGTGCTATTTCACTTGGTAACGAGAATCTTACTACTACAGGAACGCTTGCTTCCGGTGCGTTAACTGTCACTGGGCTTATTACGGGAGGTGATCTTACTCTAAATGCCGCTAACCCAGAAATATTGGGTGGCGATACTAACGGAATTATGTACATTGCTCCTGGTGCAGATAACGCAAAAGGTGGGAATATTTTATTGTACGGAGACACACACGCTACTAAGGCAAATGACATTGAACTACGTGCTACTGCTGGCGTAGAGCTTCAATATGATGATTCTGCTTCAAAGTTTGATTTCCAAGCTAATGCTATAGATACAACTGGAGCAGTTACGTTTTCTGGTGGTGGAGCATTAACAGGAACATGGACTGATCTTGGTACTGTTTCTACTGTAGACATTAACGGCGGTACGCTTGATGGGACAACGATAGGTGCGGCTTCTGCTGCTGCTGTTACGGCCACCACAATCACAGGTTCTGGCGTCCTTTCTATAGACGACACCACAGACTCCTCCTCTACCACTACAGGCTCTATCCATACAGATGGTGGGCTGGGTGTAGCGAAAGCCTTGTTTGTGGGCAAAGCATCAACCATAGAAACATCGGCCTCTGGGCAGACAGCTAACGCAATGGCAGACGAACTACATCTTTCCAGTTCTGGCAATACGGGAATGACAATTTCGGCAGGAACTTCTAGCACAGCATCAATTCTTTTCTCTGATGCAGGCGATAATGCTATTGGCCGGATAATTTATGACCATGCACAGAATGATTTAAGTTTTGGTGTGGCTGGTGCTACAGACAAGCTCCTTATTGCTACCAGCGTGTCTACCTTTTCCACAGCCCTCTCAGTAGACGACACCACAGACTCCTCCTCTACCACAACAGG
>CEPX01197578.1_pt1 | contig 16520 bp, 9 predicted proteins | sample 361361 | NCBI WGS metagenome assembly CEPX01 (sample SAMEA2619974, study PRJEB7988) | marine metagenome | biome: marine biome (ENVO:00000447); feature: mesopelagic zone (ENVO:00000213) & marine oxygen minimum zone (ENVO:01000065); material: "saline water (ENVO:00002010), including plankton... | reverse complement strand
CTGCTTTCAGATCCACAATTTGGACAAACTGTTGCAACATTAACACCGTCTCTAGCTATTTCAACATCTCCTAGTGCGTGTCTTATAAAGTCAATCTTAGAGGTAAATGTCTCCATATAATAATTGTACTAGGAAAAAATTAAATGTTCATGTGATTAGATGATGCAGCTATCACATATGAATCAGCCATATCATAACAAGCAGGATCTAAAATAGTCTGGCCCTTTCTAGGGCCAGATTTGAGAATTTTAACCGGCCACTTATAATTCGTAGCGCTCATCTGACTAGAAACCCAATCTAGAATTTGTTCTTTAGTTGACTTTCCACAATCCTTCTCTCTCTTTATCTTAATACCTAGAGACTTTCTTGCCTTATTCACATTCACAAATATTGGATCTATATAAAATTCTTCAAAACAAATATATGATACTATTCCGTTGAACTTCGATAGTGTAGAAAGAGTCTTGGCTGATGAAAATCCTGGACGATATGCTTGAAAATCCTCTTCTATACGAATACTATCAATTTCATACCCTATATTGATTTTTGATATCTCATCTCTTACAGCTTGTGCCTTTTTAAATAGACTCTTTGTCTTGGATAGCTGTATAAACCCCATCTTTATTAAAGATTCATCATTATCTAGAATGCACCATCCTGTGCAACTTGTTGAAATATCAAGACCCAGTATCATCTGGCCACTTTCCTTTAGGGCATTTCTTCCTCTTTGAATATGTCATCATTGGGAATGCACAGCCACACTCAGCACACCTAAATTTAAATATCGTTTTTTTCATAATCTTAGTCTCTCTAAGAAGAAGGCTAGGGCATGCATTACAAATTTTCGCTCTCTCAATAGACATCTCTCTCATCTCATCAGAGAGACCATCTGGCTGTTTGTCTCTTACGTAGTTTATCCAGCCTTCAGCCATTTCTCTTATGCTAATCATCAATATTCTTTTTAAAAATCCATCTTAAATCTTATTAAAAATTCATCCTCTTGCCTCTTTAAAACAGGCTGAGCGAGATTTCCCCTCATGATAATATTAAGATTATCATCGTGAAGATTAAGTCCCGATACGTATACAAATCTAGACTCCTCGTCATTTGCATTAAGTGATGCTGATAATACTTTATACTGTGGATTTGATGATGAGTTAAACAATCCCACACCAGCAGGAATATTAACTGTCAACACATGAATATTTTGATCACCTTTGAATGACATTTCAAATCTATTCTTTCCAAAATACGCTATGTGAGGAGATTTAATGACAGCAACTCCTTCATTATAAAGAACCGTGCCAACATTTGCCCACTTAGGATGTTCTGTTAAAGCGTCAGCCCTGTACAATCCTCCTTTTTCATTATCTCTAACGGTGATTTTAACTTTTTCTCCTGAGCCTGTGACGTCAGGGTCTGTGATATAGAGTGACCCAGGAAGTATTCTATTTCCATAATAAAGATTCGATATATCAAAAATAGAGATCTCATTGGAGCTTGGATCTCTAGTTCTTTGATAAATTGTCAATACAGGGCCTGTTGAAGTCGATGATCCTCCCATACTATCAGGTGTGACTCCGGCAACCTGCGCAGCTATTGACTCGCTTGACGTGTCATCTGGTAAGTCATTAGTGCCGCCGCTGGCTGCAGCTTCAAGACCAGACGTTGATACGGTAGACAACCCTGGATACGCAGATGCAGTTGTAATCATCTGATCTATATTGATCAGGCTGAGATCTATTCCGCCATAAGCATTTTTAAATATAGACATATCAGTATTGATAGTACCACTTCTTAACAGCTCGTAGTCAGGTCGAAACCTGCCATTGTCATTGGGTAAAATTGTTAAATTTGCTTTTCTCGTAGACCCTGATGCAAATATGTATCCATTCGCTGTTACGTCTAGAACAGTCGTATCTATTGTCGACGCTGTCAAACTAAATAATCTTGGATAATAGCCCCTTCTAAATTCTCTTGTGAAATTTTGAAGATTTATGAGATATCCTCCCACGCCGAAGGAAAATGTTGTATTAAATGGATTCTGTGTCCACTTTCTCTCAGTTTGAAACGGCGTTATTAGTGATTCTCTAGTCTTGCTAGATTTTGTAAAAAGGGGAGGAACATAAAACATAAGCCTATCTTGATTCATCTCTGATCCGAAATTTCTTTGTCCAGACTTCTCGTTATATTTTATCTTCTTGTCAGTTATATGATCATCAAATATTTTTAAATCATGAACCTCAGCATTTAATGGATGGTTAAAAAGAAAAACATCTGGATCGCCAGAGACTCTTCCGTATTCATAAGGGTATACACCCTCATTTATTCCAGCATTTCTATTAAAAAAATCACCCTCATCAGATGAAACAGGGGCCTCATAATAATTCCCTATAAATAATGCATTTGTACTTACATGAGAAGGTGGAAGTATTGACGCTGACGGTACATTAAAATTATATGAATTATCATCTATGACTATGCTACCTGTGCCATCATTAACTGTATCACCTCCCCACCTAACGCATACGTGATGCCAGTGATTTTTTCTTAAAGAGTTATCTTTAGATGTGAATATAAGATCCCTAGGGTACACACGTGTGTTATTTTTCTTCGATATATCAACTGTAGATGGAGATATGTCTGCACTGTGGCTGAGCTGGAGTAACATTCTATATCCATCTACTAATCCATTTCCATCTCGTAACGTTCCAGAAACTAGTGATAATGCAAATGTTGATGATATGTGCATTATAGTTCCAGCTTTAAACTCTGCTCCGGAGTCATTAGCATATCTCGGATTTATATAAAAATCAAAACTAAATGAGCCGGTGGGAGAATAAGGTCTGGGACTATCTCCCAATTGAAAATTTGGGTATATTATGGACGAAGTTGACGGAACTAGAGACCCAGTAAAAAAATTAAGTGTGTTATAGTTGGTATATGAAAATTGACACATATCATAATAAGATGAGTAAAATGGCATTAAGACACTTCTAACACAATTTTTTACAGATGAATTTAGTGTAAATGAGAAAGGGGGATCAAAACGAACAATTTGAAGTTTCTTTTTATTTCTTGAAACTTCAGATGAAGAATTAACAAGCTCCATGTAGTTTCCAAGTATAAGACTAACATCAGCAGATGATCCTGAGACGGCCATTATCTCTTTTACTTTCTTTCTTACCTCATTGAGATTAGCTACCATAGAAAAATCACCGGTATTAAATCCAACCACTCCTGGGCTATTGGGATCGTATGAATTCTGCCCCATCTGAGACGGGTCTGTTAGATTTTTCAAACACTTACTTGGTCTAACTGCAACCGGCATCGCTCCAGTGGGATACGCAGTTCCACCTTGAAATGATGAGCTTGTATATCGTACCTCTGGATGTAGAGTTAGAGAAAATTTTTCAACATATTCTGGCAGAATCTTTATAAGAGACATTTACCATCTCCATTAGAAATCAAGCCTAACTCTAATCGTTATATCCTTCTCATTGTTCTTTTCTATTGGCCTAGATAGCTTTGCTACAGCGAGAAGATTATCAGCCGCATCATATAATCCAACTGTAGTTATGAAACAAAACGCCTTTTGCGTATTTTCCTGACCAGTCTCAATTACACGTATCTTGTTCGTCGTAGCATCGGTATAAGTAGGATTCGATGAGTAATTAAATTCATCTGCAGTCGCTCTACAGAATATTAGTGTCGAATTTATATTTGTTAGATTTTGAAATGTTATTGCTGTGTTAGATCCAGAGCTAAATCTACAAGATGCGAAGTGATTTAGTATATCATCCATAGATGCAGATACCATGAGGTCCGGAACGAACTTTGCTTTTCCGTTGCCATAGCTACCTGTTCCAATAATTGTGTATCCTGTTCCAACAGATGCAGGATTTTGATCATTCATAGCTGCGATTACACCAGACACGTGTTGTGTTCCTGATATTATCTTTTCTATGTCGAATAATGCAATTCCTTGCTCATAGAACATTAGACCAACGTTTTCATCTGTATTTGAAGAATTAACAATGTTTCCTACAGCACCGCCAAAAGATGACTCCTGGTTATTTGATGATCCTACGTCTGTAAAGATAGTCGATCCAGATATTGAAGTCATTATGAGATTTGTTTCACACTTACCATCACCGGGTGCGGATCCCCCGCCGGATGTTTTTGGTCTACCTGATTCTCCCGGAGATGCAGAAGCTGACGTATAAAACCTCATAGCAAATGTCTCTCTCTTGATCATATCTCTTGCAAATAAGCGTTTAAAGCAGATGAATAATCCATGATCTATAAGGTCTGTGGTAGCATATCCAGAAAATGGAGATGCAAATTGACTATCTGCATTTCCAAGAAGCAACTGTGAAAACTGTCTATAGTTTGATATCTTCTCTCTCATCATAAGAGAATTCGATGGAAAAAGCACCTTTCCTGTCGAATCTACACCGGTTGATGAAGATGCAACTGCTACGCTTCCAGAAAATATTCCAACAGTTAGATCAAGTACTGGATTTGCAGTTTGTAAAGAGAAATCCTGATCGTATACAGTTTGAAATAGAGAAGATGTCACACCAGGGCCTATCCCGCCTGTGACATATACCTGATATGTCTTTCTCGTAAGAGATCCAGAAATGTCCTCCTGGATTATATCAACCAGCTGATTAAGAAATGACTTAGTTGTCTTCTTGTCAGCGCTTATAAGTTCTTTAAATGTCGCCACTATTACCTCAAAATATTATGATATCTGAATTCTAAAACTTAGCGTGGCACCAGAATTGACACCTGACAGAGTTGCTATCTTTTCGACAACAGATCCACCTTTTTGCTGATATGAAGAAAACAGATCAGATGATACTGATTTTGCATAAAATGTCATGCCCACTGAAGATAGATTCTGTGCGTCGATTGAAGCGGCAGAAGGTATTGTATATATCGCCACATTATTTGTATCCACGCTATCTGGAACCCTATTCGTTATCCCAAGGAAAAGATAATCTACTGTAAGCCTAAAGCTGAAATCTGTCAAATCAGGATCAAGTGTACCTGAGTCTAGAGCCTGTTTGAATTTAACAAATTCAGATGTAACACCTGTTGTACTTGTCCTAGACAAAGACAGTATATCATCTGTCAATCCCTCAGTTATAGATAGTGATGGAAGCCTAGTTAGCGCATCATTGTTAATTGACCTACATCTATACTTTTGACCAAGATTTCCCTGTGTCACTGCCTCTAAAACTGGTGTATTTTTTTCAATCTTTTCTTTTCCTACAGTTCTTCCAAAGTGTACTATATTACCATAGTCAACTTCTTCATCCGAAAATGCAAATTTAAAAATTTCAAAACTTCCATCATTTCTAGATAAAGCCTCTCTTCCGAGGTCTGTTAAAACCGCGTCTAAAATAATATTATTGGTACTCTGATCAAGAAATCCCATTTTTACGCTCCTGTCATTAAATATATAGATAAAAGGTATTCGAAGTAAATCATTATCAAGAAATGGTCAATAATGTGGTATCTGTCATGGGAATCTCAAGCATGTCACCTGATTGGTCATCAATTGATATATTTACAACCTTGCTAAGTTGGCTATCTACGTTAATTATCTGTAACTTATAGTTATTAGATATCAAATCTAGAAATTGGGTCTTTTTTATAATCTTTGGCTTCTTTTTTCTGTATGTCTTAATTGTCTTTGTCTTAAAGACATCATAATATTCAGGATCGAAGAAAATTCTCATCCTCTCGTGACCCGAATCTTTAATTGTATCAACAAAAAGATCTCTATTTAGATATAGATTTGGATAAGGCTTGGGAGCTCCTGATCTAGATACTAGATCTACTTCGATCTTATTTCTTGACATATCAAATCTCACTCGAAGTTGAACTGAGTAATTTGATGAGAATCCGCGGGCGTCAATTGCAGCGAGCGTGTAGATGTATGATTCATTTTTTTTAAATGATTTATCTCTAAACATCTTGTTTGGCCCCATCATTCTTATAATCTTATCTTTTGGTGCCTTTTCAAGGGGAACAACTCTCGACGTCGATCTATCAAAGTCAAACTCATTTATAAGAGTAAATGGCACGTGAATAGATTTTCTCTTAAATATCTGATACCTGACAACATCCCTCTGTGGATTCAGCTCCTCTTCCCAAAATAGAACCAAATTTCGCTCACTATAATCCCACTGGAACCTAAGATTTTGTGGTGGGTTTGGGGGTATTGTCTCGACACAGTCTACCTTTGTAGATATACCTGATGATGCGACCATCATGGTTGCCATGACAGTTTGATCCTCTACGTCATCTGCATAATCTCTCCTTAGTGCCTCAATTTTTGTGAGAGCTACAGTCCTAACATTATAGATGTATGTCGCTCCATACCGTATATTTTTATCAAGTAAGTTAACTGGCTTATATCCTTCCACTATTAGCGGAGTATGCTCTATTCTTTCAAAATCTTCTCCCACCTGTGCAAGCTCTATCTTTTCAACTAGATATCCTATGGGGTAGGACGTCTCGTTCATCTCTATTGCATCATCAATATCATCTTGAATTCCCTTAGTCGTCTCTGAGTCTAGCGCAAGCATGTGAATTTGTCCACCTATTGCTAATTCGAACTCATCAGATGGAATTGTTCCTGGTGTTGTATTTCCAATTGCTCCATCCTGTATCGTTTTTGCTGATTCTAAAACTGTATTCAATTCATTTTCATAGATATTTGACTTGGCTTCTATTGAAGCCTGTATTATATTCTTTACGATCTTATTGTTGATCATTGCAGAAAAGTCTATATTTGTTGCACTTGACAGTGCATTTTGTGAAATCTCTTTTCTCGTATCAGACGGTGCGTAGGCGACACCTTGTGATTGAATATTTGAAAGAGAATTTCTAATCTGTGAGCCTTGAGTTGAAAATGCTGAACCTGTCAACTCAGACTCTAGCTCGGATGCTTGTTGATTTCCACTCGTGTCCTGTTTTAATCCAAAAAACGATATTGACGATGAGAGAGCATTATAAAACTCCTCATCTAAAAAATCATCTTTTAATCTCATTGAAGAAAAATTTGCTGTTGCCATCGAATCTTCGTACTGCATCTCTTCTAGATTGTCTTTTATTATATTTGGTCCTAATCTTTTTACGAGACCTTTAAGATATTTGTCCTCGTTTTCAAATCTTGTAGGCAATATGAATAATCTATTAAATCTAGGGAATCTATCAGATTTTTTAATAAATTCATCTTCTTGTGTTAGGTTATTGATATCGAGAACAGCAAATCTTCCGGCACCGTTGGTCCTCTCATCTCTGGTATAAAAATTATAAGTGAAATTTGATGTTATTTTAGCTGGCTCTGGAATGTCTATCTGGGTAACTGGCGTGCTAGGATATGTCACAAAATCCCAGCCATCTGTTAGCTCGTCAAGCCCTGCAATAGCAGCTTCAACAGTTGTTCCTATAAAACTATCATCTGAAGAAAATGACGATTTAAAAAATTTTCTTTTTCCCATTTTCTCTCCTGTGTGGTATAAAAATCTCTAATCAAATTCTGGTAATATGGTAACTGTTACATAATATTGGAAAAATGATGGATCATCTGTCTTAGATTTTAGTGACAATCTTGCAGACTTACTTTTAGCAGCAACATTCTGAAATCTATTTATTCCTGTGGCAAAATCAACAGACCTATATGACTCTGGCTCGTCAGACTCCCACCAAGATTCATCAACGAGAACACAAAAAACCCTGTCAAATATCTTTGGATAGATGATTCTATTCTTATATCTTTCAGGGCTTAAAAATATTGATCTATCAAGCTCACCCATGACCCTCTGGTACGTTATGCTGCTGGCCATATCTCGTGTACCATACATAGACTTAAGAAGGCTTGCCCACTTTTTTCTCCTAGATGAAAGATTTGAATCTGCCTCTATTATTTCTGTATCCTCGTCTTTGAAGCAAAAAACTTCCTCTCTAACATCGATACCAGATGTTAATCGTAAATATAACTTAAGATAATAATCAGTGACATGATTATAGAAAATCTCATCAAGGATATCTTTAGACTTTCCAGTGATATTAGCACATGTTGGCATGAGCTCTTCAGTCAAAGAATCTAAGGTTCCATCATCTGCTATCTTTTCTCTGAAATCGTCAGAATAAGCTGCGCCCTGGAATGTTCTTCCCACTCCGTATCTATCATATCTTAGAATTACTGCGTCATTTAGCAGATCGTCTATTTTCTGACCTTGAAAATATTGCCACGCTGAATCTATCTCTTTGGCATATGCATATGAAGAAACATTTCGCATAGATAGTGGCCACGATCTCCTTCCATCAAGCATGAATCGTTTTAAGTCAAATAGATATTCTATCGGGACGTCAGCTGTTGTCTCTGTTAGAAGATTTCTTTTCCATAAAGATATCTTTACAACTGTGGACTCGTTGAAGTCGGGATCGAGAAGAGATCTTGAAGCGGATCTTCTTAAAAATTCCACAAGACCTGCTGGTAAGCCTATTGCAAATATCCTCTTTGTTCCCATGTCGTCAGAGTCTAGAAGCCCCTTTAGTCGAGATGCTGTTCCGAGATTCTTTGACGTGTTGGGTATGACTGCTGATGAGGCTGGTAGATACGGATATGCTCTATTCGTCTGCCCAAGTGCGCTATGAAGATATCTAGATAGCCTAACCTGATCTGGAGTCAATGATGAGAATAGAATGGAGCTTAATTTCGAGTCGGCCTGGATAGCTTTCATCTCTTTTATTAAATCATTTGATGTGGATGAATCACTAAACGTTGAGACTATGTCATTTACGGTATCTTTAACCTTATCACATATCTCGACGATATAGTACATGTTATTCCACACAGCAACCTCGTATTCCATCATTGTGATAAAATACTTGTAGAATAAATCTAAATTCTCATCAATTGCATCTCTAAATCCAAATCCTGAACTTGGATCCCACTCTCCAGATTTTACTTCACTATAATCAGAACCTGCTATCGTGCTAGTTCTCTCATCAGAATTAAGACCTTTTATATCGTTTGCATTAACCAGAGACCACGCAGCCCTTCTCGACCATCCAATTCTATATGTTGAATCAGTTCCGTGTATAGATCTTGGAACACAAAGCGTCAAAGACTCCTTGAATAGGATGAGAATAATTATCCATCCCATCATCACCCTGCCATACTTATCTATCTTAAGATCAGATGTTTTATCTCCTGAAGATATACTATCACCCATCTCATATGCACCTATTATAGACTCCTCCCAGTTAGAAATTGCCTCTGTTACATCGTTGATTAGATAGTCAATTCCTCCCAGTGTATACATTGCTCCGGTATCACCTAGCAGAAGATCCCACATCTTTTTCTTTACATTCCAATCACTCGTCGATGAGAGATATGAGAGCTCGAAGGGTCCGTTATAATCACATGTTAATCTCTCAGCACCTATATCATCCCATGGATCTGATCCGAAATAGTCTGCCCAGTTAGTACCTGCACTGCCATATGCATACAAATTAAGAGGCACAGTGTCACTATCATATCCATTTCCGTGGAACTGTATAGTGGATGGATTGTGAGCGCCCGATGACGTTGACTCGTCTAGCCCAAGAGACTCCCACATAGCGTCTAAATATATCATAGCTGACGCCTCTAAATTCTCCTCATTATCGTCTGTATCATTTTCACTTTTTCTCATCTTCGACCAGATCCACTTTAGTCCAGCCCACGCAGCTTCTGGGTCCATAGCAGATGCCATCATAGCTGCATATCCACTTGTCTCTCCGACTCCGATTCCACCGTCAGAAGGTGCGTAGTCTGACTCTATCCTCTCAGCTATTGACTCATATATCCTCTGGAATAGAGATGCTGGATTCTCCATAGCTTTTTTACCCATATGTCCTGCTCCAACTTGACCTACAAGGTCAACTGGTTGCACACTAGCAGCCTCACCAGTTTCTGTGTCCTTATATGTGCGCTGGTTAGCACCGAGATAAAGTCCAGAATAGATAGGATTTACGTTCTGGAACGGAGCGAAATATGTCTTGCAAAAACTATACATAGAAGACTCTAGCGTTTCAAGATCAGAGGCTAGCTTTGTAAATCTCTGTATGCTCTTTCTCACACCTGATTTTTCATTTTTAAAGAATGAGTCTGCATAATAACTCTGACCGGTTATCATCTCTTTATCACCAGACGTTGTATCTCCCCATCCTTCATTAAATGTTGCCACCACCTGTTCGTTTCCAATTGACTTCCTAAACGCATTTAATGCTATCTTGTTCCCTCCCTTATCAGTGATATTAGCTATGTTATCTTGAGATGTAGTTGGATCGTATCCGATGAGAGCTGTCAACATGTTTAACATTCCAGAGTGAGTCCTCCCACCGGTTTCCGATTTCAACGCACAGTGATTTATGAAGTCACGAGCAACTATGTAAAAGGGTTTTATATTTTTACTATCAGCAATTAATGTAAAGATCTCAAAAAAGTCTCCTTTGGTAAAATAACTGGTCTGAGTATCTTCACTATCTATGGAATCTGGGTCTACATCCGTTGCTGTCGATCCTGCTGGTCCAGCAGTCCTTCCTGTTCCGACAAGATCTAGTGTAGAGCTAATCTTTGACATCTGCTTTGCAGCAAGATAGGGCCTGTCTGATTTAAAATCTATACCAGGAAGTGATCCCGGGCTCCAGTCTCCGCCTGGTGTGGAGGCTTCTGCCATATTTGCCTTATGAGAAATTGCACGATACACAGTATCCGATACAAGTTGCATCATTAAAGCTGAGCTTGAAGCATTATTGTAATATTCATCAGGATATTTTAAAGAATCCTTGAAATATTCATTGAGATCAAGAATTCCAGGTGACTTATTTTGTATAAAATTATCATCATATTTATTCAATCGTGTTTGAATATTTGATGAGTATGATGATCCCCCTCGTCTCCTGCTTCGTATATCAAGATATTTATTGAGCTTTACATCTGTGAAATTCTTAAAATCAAATATCAATAATGATGCTGTTAGAAAATCTAAAACAGATTTTGCTTTATCAATATCGTCTTCATATTCCTTCCACATGCCCATAGTCAAAGTGTCACTTGTGTCCCACTTAAATTTATTCTCTCCTGCACTTTTTGTCTGAAGGCCGACTTTATGCTTTAGAAAACGCATGGTCTCCTTATACCTTAGAGTTTTCAACTGGCTTTGCATGTCAATAAGCTCTCCTGCTCCAGTAGTGCTGTACACAACCTGGCCGTCAGCTTGTGACGTATCCTCTGCATCAGATGATATGGGAGGAATAAACTCAAATGCACCCACTATCTCCGGTCGCATCTGTGAGAATCCCCTCTGTGTAAGTGATGACTCAAGTGTATCGTCTTGATATGTACTATAAAAGTCATTTCCGGCTGATATTTCGATAGAGTCAGATGAATCACTTTTTATAGTTTTTCTCTTTCCGGTCGACTTTATAGATGATGAGCCCGGTCTCTTGGGTGATCTCTTTTTACCACCCTTGTCGGACTGTACATACATAGAATTTTTTCCGAGTGATTTTTTGCTACTTATCGCCACTATGCACCCCTCCTAAACTTATCGTTTCTGTTGACCATCACAGCATTTCCTATCTTTATTTCCTTTCCTAGATTGCCGTTTAAAAAAACTGGCTTTATTGAATACTTTATTCTACCAATAAAATCCTTATTTGAATAATCTACAAATCTGCAAAGATCTGACTTTGTATTTAGACATGTTCCAGCTATGTATTTTTTACCCTGTTTACTTGCTAAAACTATAAAAAAATCAATAAGGTGATCAACATTTCCTCCCCTGAGTGTGGGTCTCCACTTAACAATTGGGCCCGATCTTGCACCAATAGAAACGCTTTTATTATTTGCTCGAATTCTAAGCCCGCCTGTGACGATGTCAAAATCATGGCTGTCTCCTGTCGAATACTCATTCATCAGCTCTTCAGCTCTTTCAATAGTTGCCTCTGGAGATTTTAATAATCCTTTTTGAAATGATGACTTGCTAAACGACTTTCTAGCATTTGACTGTATATTCTCTGATACTAGAGCATCTGTGTTAGTTTCTGTCGTTGATATAGCGATTGATGACTTTCTAATTGTTGCGATCCTTGAAGGATCCCTGAGGTCTAATGTTCGTGAGAATGCTGTTGTAGATGATGAATGTTTTTGTTCAATGAATGAAACTGCCTCCTCTGGAGAGACAAGAGATGCTGTGATCCTATACACATATCGCTGACCTGATGTTGGAGCCGGTGCTGTGGTGACTATTCCGTCATCAGTTATTCTATCTTCTGCTGAAAATGATCCTAAGTGGTATGTCTGACCCGTATCCTTGTTAAACCTCTCAACATTAAAGAAGATGAGATTGTCTAAGCTTGACTTTATCTCATTAATCTCATCAGAATAGAATTCCTCTAATCCTGCAGCTTCCAGTGCATCTAAAAGCTTAGATGTATCTGTAGATGCCATCTCATAGCTTATATCAAACCCAACTGTCACACCTGACCCACCTGACATCTCAACAAGTTCTGGTTTCGGGTATGATTTTTTTGTCTTTGTGTTTTTCACAGATATGGTTATCATATTCATTGGTGTGACGAATTTTTGAAATCGTGATACAACAGACAATTTTGAAACTCCGCAATCTAGATAAAGTCTAGCTCGATACTCATAGAGGTGACCCTCTCTTACGTTTCTATCAATAATGGAGAAAGATCTCAGGCTCATTTCGCCTTTGCTTTTTACCGGATTAACAATTGTTGATACTGAAATTGCCTGATTTTCTCTATCAGCCGAATCAGGTCTAACTATTTTTTTAAACTTTTTCTCATTTAGTGAGATATTCCTTCTCTCAAAGCATACCCCTATTACATTTAGTGAAACATCTTCTAAAATAACTCTTATCCCGTTATTGACTGATTTGGTATATATGGCAGCGGTATAAGGAATAAATGTTTTATCAGAAATAGTTGATGAGGAAAATCCACCATAAACATCTCCTAGCTTAGATATTGCTACCGCTCTCATTATAGTCATTTTCGATGGCGATGTTGGAATTGTGAATCTTTGCTTTCGCTGATATAGATCTTGATTTTTTTGAAATCTTATTCTCTGGATCTTTCTAAATCTAGACATCGACAATGGAGCAAGATCACTTATTTCTCTCGTGTATATCTCGCAACCCGCAATATTCTTATCATGTCTCTCTATTGTCACTCTGGCACTATTTTTGTTAGAGAATCTAGTTTCTTCAAATTTTGATCTAACAATAGACTTGGGAGCATAATAGTCATGAACATTTTCCTCATGATTAATTCTAAGTTTTAGTGTTTGATATATTATTCCATTTTCATCTATGAGATCTAATATTATAAAGAAAAACTTGCTTCCACTTAAGTCGCTACGTTTTATCGTAGCGAATGTTGAAAATATTCGTGTACGATCTATCTTCATCGTATTGATAGCAACATCATCAGAATTTCCTATCTGCGATATAGATGTGACGTTTGAAATATTTTTTTCTGTGGATCCCTTTACAGACGATCTCATGGAAAACATAGTCTCATCTCTTATCATTCTTCCAGATTTCAAATCTGGACTTGAAAACGTCCCTGACTTTCTAGGATCAGCAGGTGTCTCGTCGTGAGTTCCAAAGAGCAAGGCAGCAGGGTCAACGTTAATCATAAATGATCTCTCATAATTTGATGAAAAGCTTCTAGGGTTAATCATTGCTGGATCTGTAAGTGTAAGACCTTTTTGTGCTACCTGATAATCTTCTCCTATGTTCCTTATACCTTTAACATCTTTTATCTCTGTTGTCATTATCGTTCCAAAAAGCTCTCTATCACTCAGCCTCTTGGCTCGCCTCCTCTTTATAGGGTTTATGGCCTTTAAAGGATTTATATACTTTCTCAATATAAGATCTGACTTGTCAGCTGTCACTATATTTGATCTTATATCTTTATTTTTGCCATATAATGATGCAACTAGACCTTTGGACTTTTGATTATCTAAATCAGAAAACATAGGGTACCTAGTTTTTTTCATATTTCTTCTTATGCTAAATCTTATACTAAGCTTCTTGTCTATGTTTAGAGCTGCCCTGAGATCTACAAGAAAATAAAATTTATATCTGTAATATTCCTCCTCAAACTTCACTATGTTTGATTTTCTTATGCGAGACCCTGCTACTCTTTGTGATCCTTGAGTTGCATTTCTAACCTTTCTGTGGGTGTCTTTTTTTCTAATTCTAGTAATATACGATTCATCGAATCCGGGCCTAGAAAGTACAGAATATTTTTTATCTTTTTTAATTCGCATCAGTCTAAAATTATCGTAAATATATTAACAAATGTGGGAACATTAAATGCATCTAAATATACCTTTCCAGCGAAAAATATATGCTTGTTTGGCCTACTATCGTTATCGTTGATGATCTCTCCAAAATCAATCACGTCTAGCTTTTTAAACTTTAGGCGTCTATCGTCTACCTCAAAAAGTTGCATGACTAGATTATTTTGCTCAGATGTCTCTAGAAATCTTATAATTTCTCTCTCAGTATTGAGCATTATTGATGCATCTGGCTCTTGATCTGGGCTTTTTTTAATAGATCTTCCAGCTGATTTTCCACTGGACCCCCACGGTTCCTCATCCTCTGCACGAGCATCAAGATTGTCTGGATCAATTCCAAAACTATATTTTCCGTTAAGATGACGCATAAGATCGCTATATGTCATCTCAGTCTGCTGCTCGTTTATAGGGACGTAGTCTCCCAAAAATACCTGTTCCTTGCCGCTCTTTTCCCTTTTTTTCATCTTTCTTCTATTGAATACATTTCCTTTTGGATACACTACAAGAGGAGGTAAAAATTTAAAATTAGGAATATGAGATAATCGTTTATCCATAAAAAGTGGCTCAATAGAATCTATATCAGATATTGCATTTTCAGGTCCGTTTTCAAATGGAAATGAGTTGTCGATTGTAAATGTCAAGTCAGTTTTATTCAGTATAAATTCTCTACCAAGCTTCTCATTTCCTGATAGTGAGCCTATCATGTAATTTTTTTTAAAATGGTCTATTGAGGACGTAACTATTCCTCTTGATATGCTTGCAAAGTTTCCAGATTTCTTAACAAATTTAGAACTATTTACAGCAGAGGATGTTAAATCGCTTTTAAAGAGCTCATCGCCAACAATTGTAACAGATGAATCTATAGGAAAACCCATCAAATTTCCAGAGTCATCTGTTTCAAAAGTTATAAAATCATTCTCTTTATTTCCTGGACTCTCAAAATATATTCTCGTGTTTGCATTATCATGACCTGTCACAGCATCAGCTTCATAATATGTCATAGAATCGGTCAGAGACACGTACTCTATCTTAAGTAATCCAGATGATATCTGGCTTCTTCCTATCTCAGTCACAACTGAGTCTAGAATTCTAGTTTTGCTATCTAAGATACCTGCCATGATGTTCTCACCTATATTAAGTATTCAAAAGAAAAAATATCTAAATAACAATCCATAATTAGACTCTATTAACTGTTGTCGTAATGAGATCGTCGCTTTCTAGAACAAAATCAAATGTTATCTCATTGTTAGAATTAGCTGATAGGACAAAATCTTTACCGCTGCCAGACATTAATAGCGCGCCATTTAAATACACATCTATAAGGTTTGGATCATGACTCCCTAGACTGAAATCTGCTCCAGTTATAGTGATAGGTGATGCGGCAGTGTGTGATGATGTCACCTCGTAAACTACCTTATCTCTAGTTCCTGATGCTGTGCTAGATATCGCTATTGAGCCATTCGATGATGATAATATCGTCACTCCTGACCCTGCTACTATAAACGACGAACCATCAGTAAGATGTGTGAGTGATCCAGAAATACCACTTTGGGCTATCAAGGTTCCGGAAACTACTACATCACCGCCAAATAACGCTGTACCCTTTGTAGAAGTACCTCTGGAGTCTATTGATCCAGATACAAAGAAATTCATATCTGTATATGCAGATTCATCAACAGAAGTTGCTGCGCCGCCTGAATGTATTAGGACTTGATCATTTTGGGAATCGACATAGAATGCATAAGGTTTATTCCAAGACTCAATTCTGAAATCAATGAATTTGTTACCATACTCGTTGAATATGGCACCGCCGGCGCCTGCCCTCAACACCTCGTTGTTTGTGTTCTTAATTATTGTCGTAAAGCCTGTGGCGCCTTTATTAATATAAAAGGTATTGGCGGAAGCATCCAAGAATAACGCCTGATCTTCACCAGTAGATTCAACCCTAAAGTCTCCAGTCATAACCTCCAGTGAGCCTGTTATTCCTACGTTACCAGAAAACCGAGAACTACCCGCAACATCTAACATTGCGGTAGGAGTTGGCGTTCCGATTCCGACTTTACCTGCGGAATCTATAGTCATCTGTTGAGCATTATTTGTCCAAAAATACATTGAA